>Ga0207695_10000310_pt1 | contig 118062 bp, 102 predicted proteins | sample KBSC54metaG_FD_184354 | JGI IMG/M metagenome (GOLD analysis project Ga0207695, IMG submission 184354) | Corn rhizosphere microbial communities from Kellogg Biological Station, Michigan, USA - KBS C5-4 metaG (SPAdes) (version 2) | ecosystem: Host-associated > Plants > Roots > Rhizosphere >... | reverse complement strand
ACTCGTGAACGTCCAATCCGACGTAGTACATAGCAAGCCTCCTTTCGGCTGGTGAACACTTGGGGTCAGCACACACACCACAAGCGTATACCGCTCGCCCGAAGGCGAGGCTTGCTTCATAGTTTCAGAGCGTACTCGCGCCGCCCCCGGATCCCGGGCGCGCAGCTTGAGGCGCTGCCCTCGGAGCATCTTCGCGATCCCCTTTCTTCGACGCCCGTTTCTCCCTACTGCTAGGTTTTTCGGGCTGTCTGCGCGCAGGGCGCGTCTTTGAGTCCGAGCCGGGCGAAGATCGTCTCGGCGGGGCAGAAGCCGGTGAAACCGGATTGCAGCAGGTTAGCGCCGACGAAGACGGCCAGGAGAAGCCACCAGTGATTCACCCAGTAGGCCAGCGCGAGGCTGACAAGGACGAGCAGACCGGCAAGCACGTGAACGGCGGATTGGCGCGACATAGAGCCTCCAGAAAAAGTGGTTTGACATCTAGAATCGCCAACATTACAATATTCCAATATTGGAATAATGTCAAGGGAGAATATATGGCCAAAGAGTCGATGGGCATGTCCTTTGAGGGTTTTGAAGCGGTCGCGGATTTGTTTGGCGTGCTGGCCGACTCCAGCCGCCTGATGATCCTGTATCTGCTCAAGAAAGGGCCCGCGTTCGTTTCGGAGGTCGTCCAGAAGACAGGGCTGAAGCAGTCCAACGCCTCCAAGCATCTGGCCGTCCTGTACGATGCGGGGTTACTGGGACGGGAACGTTTGGGAAATCAGATCCGCTACTTCGTTGCCGATGAACTGGTCTTCGAGCTTTGCACGCTGGTCTGCGGGAAGCTGCACCGCGATGCCACGGCACATGCGCATGTCCTGAAGAAAGTGGCCGGATGATATCGCACCCGGCTGTCGGACAATTCCCGATGGATGATTCGGCCATTGCCCGATTCCGGCCACCCCCTTCGGGGCCGATGCTGATTCACGAGGTTTGCCATGCGAAAGCCGACAAAGATCTGGAAAACCGCCTCGAAATACCTGCTGGCTTTTGCGATGGTTGCGATCGTTGTCGCTGCCATGGCCTGGCTGAGCGGGGTGTTTCGCCCGCATCAAATCCGGCCGGAAAAACTGACCACGCAGAGCCACGTGTACGGCGGCTCGACTTGGGTGGTGAAGTCAACGCAGCAGCCGCGCGACATCGAAGTCGTCGGTTCGATTCAGTCGGAGAGCCAAACCAGCATCGCGTCGCGAATCGTCGCGAACGTGATCGAGATCAAGGTCAGTGCCGGAGAGCGGGTGAAGCGCGGCGATCTGCTGATCGTTCTCGACGATGCCGCGCCGCGGGCCCGTGTCGAACAGGCGCGCGAGATGCTTCGATCCGCACAGGCCAATCAATCGCTGGCGCAGACGGAGCTGGATCGAATCGCGTCGGTGGAACACACCGGGGCGGTCAGCCGAAATCAGATCGACGAGTGGCAAACCAAGCTTGCGGTGTCGAAGGCGGACGTGGCCCGCGCACAGCAGTCGATAACGGAGGCCCAGGTCGCGCTGGCCGATGCACAACTGCAGGCCCCATTCGACGGGATCGTGGTCGATCGACTCGCGGAGCCGGGCGAGCAGGCCTTTCCCGGCCGTCCCCTGCTTACGCTTTACGATCCTGCGCGGCTGAGACTGGAGGCAAGCGTGCGCGAGGCGTATACCGGAAAGCTTCAGCTCGGGCAGAGAATCGCGGTGTTCATCGATTCGGTCGGACAGCAGAGGATGGGAGAAGTTCAGCGAATTGTTCCCGCCTCCGATCCGACCAGTCGCTCGTTTCTGGTCAGGGTGCATCTGGATGATCCGTCGAATCTTTATCCGGGCATGTACGCCCGGATGCGCGTGCCGCTGGGGACTGAATCGCGGCTCCAGGTGCCCCAGGCGATGATCCGCCGGGTGGGTCAATTGACGTTCGTGAATGTCCTTGAGAACGGGCAGATGGCCCGGCGGGCTGTTCGGCTGGGCGATCTTCACAATGAAGCCGTCGAAGTTCTCGCGGGACTTTCCGAAGGGGAAGTTATCGTCAGCGGCTGAGGAATCAGCGATGCATTCTGCGGGTCCAACTCCGTCCCTTCCGATTCGCGTGGTGCGAAAGTTTCTTTATTCTCACCTGTCGATTCTCCTGCTGGTGATCTCGGTTGCGCTGGGGATTCTGGCGCTTTTCGTAACCCCCCGGGAGGAAGAGCCGCAGATCGTGGTGCCGCTGGCGGATGTCATTGTCAATTTTCCCGGCCGCAGCGCCGCGGAAACCGAGCAGTTGGTTGCGACCCGGCTGGAGAAGCTGCTGTATCAGATCGACGGCGTCGAGTACGTCTACTCGATGTCGAGGCCGGGTCAATGCATCGTCACCGTCCGCTATTACGTTGGTGAAGACCGCGAGAAAAGCCTCATCAAGCTTTACAACAAAATTCAGCAGAATACCGACATCATTCCGCCCGGCGTCAGCGGATGGGTGGTCAAGCCGGTTGAAATCGATGATGTGCCGATCGTCACCCTTGCGCTGACCAGCAACAAAAGCGATGACGCGATGCTGCGGCGCGTCGCGGAGGAACTGGTGGACCGGCTGCAGGCGGTGCCGAATACGGCGGTCACCAGCATCGTCGGCGGCCGCCCGCGCGAGCTTCGCGTGGATTTGCGGCCTGAAGCTCTTGCGGCCTATCACGTATCCGTCCCCCAGGTGGCCGAGGCGATCCGCGGCGCCAGCTCTTCGGTGCGCGCAGGGGAATTCTCGCGAGAGGATCGGCGCATCACCGTTGACGCGGGCACTCTGATTCGCAGCGCCCGCGAACTGCAGCAGATCGTCGTTGCCGTCAGTCATGACCGGCCCATTTACCTGCGCGATGTGGCGGCTGTCAGCGACGGCCCGGCCGATCTCAGTTCTTACGTGCGCTTCGGAACCGGTCCGGCATGGGGCCGTGCGGCGGGCGAAGATCTGCCGGCCGGGCGGGAACTTGGCGCAACCGGCGCGCCAACGGGTGACGCGGCTTCCGCTTCTCAGCCGAGCGTCACGCTGGCGATCGCCAAGAAAAAAGGGAGCAATGCCGTCTGGGTCGCACGCGACGTCCTGGCAAAAGTGCAGGAGCTCAAGCAGACGATCGTTCCCTCCGACATGCGGCTGATCGTGACGCGCAACATGGGCGTCACCGCCAATCGAAAGGTGAACGACCTGGTGGAATCGCTGGGCGTAGCGGTGCTCATCGTGATCGCCCTGCTCACCATCGCGCTGGGATGGCGCGCGGCCCTGATCGTGGCGGTGGCGGTGCCGGTGGTCTTCGCGCTGACACTGCTGGTCAATTATCTGTTCGGCTACACCATCAACCGCGTTACGCTTTTTGCGCTCATCCTGGCGCTGGGTCTGCTGGTCGATGATCCGATCGTGGATGTCGAGAATATTCACCGTCACTTCCACGCGGTAGGCAAGGCGTCGCGTTCAATTGTGCTCGAGGCGGTGAATGAAGTACGGCCCCCGCTTATTGCCGCGACCATCGCCGTGATCCTTTCGTTTGTTCCGATGTTTTTCATCACCGGCATGATGGGGCCGTACATGCGCCCTATGGCGCTGAACGTGCCGGTGACCATGCTCATGAGCATGCTGGTCAGCTTTACGATTACGCCGTGGATGGCGTATCACGTCCTGGGGCGAGAGAAACGATATCGCACTGCGAAGGCACACGGTCAGCCATCTGGAAATGGCGCACCAGTTTCTGAAGGTCATGCGGCCGGCGACGTGAAGCAGTCGCTGATCTACCGCATCTTTCGGCCGCTCATGGAACCGATGCTCAAGCGACGCTGGGTGGCCTGGACATTCATGGGAACAGTGGGACTGGCGATGATCGCGGCAGCGGCAATGCCGATGCTTCGCATGGTGCCGCTCAAGATGCTTCCCTTTGACAATAAGAACGAACTTCAATTACTGGTTGACCTCCCCGAAGGAGATACCCTTGAACGAACCGATGCGGCCGTGCGGGCATTGGAAGCGTACCTGAAGACCGTTCCGGAAGTCGTGGCGTTTGAGAGCTACAGCGGACTGGCTTCGCCAATGGATTTCAACGGTCTGGTACGACATTACTACCTTCGCCGATTTCCCCAGCAAGGCGAGATTCGCGTTATCCTTGCCGACAAAGGTGATCGCGTGCAACAGAGCCATACCCTTGGGCTGCGCGTGAGAGATGATCTGACGGCAATTGCCGCTTCACATCACGCCAAACTGAAGCTGGTGGAGTCGCCTCCCGGGCCGCCGGTGCTTTCGACGGTTGTGGCCGAGGTTTACGGCGGGCCGGAGCAGACGGCCGACGAGCTTCGCGCCGGCGCTAAGGCCGTTGCCGCTCGTCTTGCTCAAGAGCCGGCCGTTGTCGACCTGGATACCAGTGACGAAGCCGATCAGCAGCGCGCGGTTTTTATCGTCGATCACACCAAAGCGGCTCTTAATGGAATCAGTGAAGCCGATCTTTCACAGGTGATCGCGTCGGCGCTGGGTGGCCAAAATGTCGCGCCTGCCGAGGCGATTAACGAGCGTAACTCGCTGCCGATCGTATTGCGGCTTCCGGAATCCCAGCGTTCATCCGTGGGCGACCTGAGTCGCCTCTACGTGCGCGGCCAGGCAGGACAGATGGTACCTCTGGCGGAATTGGGAAGCTGGCAGTATTCAGCGGTGGACAAGACGATCTACCACAAAAACCTTCGTCCGATGCAATATGTCTTCGCTGAAGCCGCGGGGAGAGCGCCGGCTGATATTGTTCTTGACGTGCAGGCGGATCAGAGGACTTCGATCGCTTCAGGCGCGCCGCCAAAGCCGCGGGAAGTCTCCAGCCGTACGTTTTTACGCAACGGCGGCGGAATCCCATGGACCATGCCCAGAGGCACCAGCGTCAATTTCAGCGGCGAAGGCGAATGGAAAATCACGCTTGATGTGTTCCGCGACCTGGGGTTGGCATTCGCCACTGCTTTGGTGGCAATCTATATTCTTTTGGTTCATGAAACCGGATCGTTTGCGTTGCCGCTTGTCATTATGCTGGCGATTCCGCTGACGATCCTGGGAATCATGCCGGGCTTCTGGCTTCTCAATCACCTGGGAATTCGCTCAGCCGGCAACTACGCCGACCCGGTCTTCTTCACGGCCACCGGAATGATTGGCATGATTGCGCTGGCGGGCATCGTTACTCGCGACGCGATCATCCTGGTGGACTTCATTCATCATTCGCTGGCGCGCGGCAGAACGCTGTTTGACGCGATCATGGAAAGCAGGGTCGTGCGCTTGCGCCCCGTCCTGCTCACTGCCGGCGCCGCGATGCTGGGGGCGTGGCCGATCACGCTCGATCCTATCTTTTCCGGCCTCGCCTGGGCGCTGATCTTCGGCCTATTCGCGTCAACATTGTTTACCTTATTTGTCATCCCCGTGAGTTACTGGCTTCTGTACTCCAACCGCCCCGGCCATGGACTGCCGCCCACGGCGCATGAAGTTACGGCCGGTGAAGCTGACATTCGGCCGGAACTCAAGCTGAGCGCGTTATGACAGAACTTTGGGCGCCCCTTCCCCAGCAACTAAGAACGCATCGATACAGACCCACCCAGGGGATTTGGCCTTCCAGACAAGGTCGGGCTTCGATCATCAGGGCACCGGTTTAGGCGACTCGGAGAAATCAGAACCTGTAACTTTTTCGCGCCCAGCGTGTCCAACAGATTGAGCCGCCCTGTTGTGGGGCGCTTCCCATCGATGTGGAAGGAGATCCTTCATGAAACGCAATACATTCACCACGGCAATTCTGGTTGGGATGGCGGTTGGGGGATGGTTTTGGGTGCGGGGAGAGTCGCCGGCGGATTCGCGCACGGCTGCCGCGGCACAGACGCCGGGGCAGGCGGACGTGCGGGCGCTCCAGCAGGAGCGCGTCGCCACGTTGCACCAGGCCCGCGACCTGGCCGAGCGGCAGCTCGATAGCGGAGCCGGTACGTTCGATCAGGTCGAGCAGCTCGACCAATTATCGATCGAAGCGGAGCTCGCCCTGGCGACGACGCCGGCGCAGCGCACGGAGGCCCTGAAGAAGGCCGTGGATGCGGCAAAGAAGCTGGAAGCGATGAGCCAAAAACGCTTACAAGCGGGCTTGGCCACCACGCTGGAAACGCTAGAAGCCAAGGCCCATCGGCTGAATCTGGAGATCAAGCTAGGTGAGGCGGAGAAGTAAGAAGAGTGGATTGTGAATGGTGAATAGTGACTTAAGTTCTCAATTCTCAATTCATTATTTTTCGCCTCCGCGCACGTCTACAAAGCGGCGGGAGGTTCAAGAATGAGTTCGTGCTCGCTCAAACGAAGTAAACCTCTACTCTCCCCCCCCGCGTCCCGGCTTGGCGTCATCGGCATCATACGGATGGTCGGCGTTCTCGCCCTGGACTTCGATCCGTTCGACCGACAGCGCTCGGCCGGTTTCCGGATCGATCTCGGCCAGCGCGCCGCACATCCGCACATCGCTGGTGGCGACATCGAAGGACTGGGGCATGTTGGTGGTCATATATTTGACCACGCGATCCTTCCGGCGGCCGAGCACCGAGTCATAGGGGCCGGTCATGCCCAGGTCGCTGATGTAGCCGGTGCCGCTGGGGAGGATGCGGGCGTCGGCAGTCGGAATATGCGTATGGGTGCCGAAGACAAAGGAGCAGCGCCCGTCGAGCCAATGGCCCATCGCTACTTTTTCGCTGGTGGCCTCGGCATGCATGTCGCAGACGCAGACGCGAACGTGCCGGGGAATCTGCTTGAGCACGCGATCGGCGGCGGCAAAGGGATCATCCGCCGGGAGATTCATGTAGATGCGACCGAGCAGACAGAAGACGGCGACGCTGATGCCGCTGTTGGTCGTGACGACGGTGAAGGTGCGCCCCGCCGCGTCGGCAGCCAGGTTCGCGGGGCGGACGATGCGTTCGCTGCTTTCCAAAGAGGGGACAATATCGAGCTTTTTGTAGACATGGTCGCCGAGTGTGACGACATCGACGCCATAGGAGCGGAGCTTGTGAAACAGGTTCTGCGTGATGCCGCTGCCCCCGGCGATGTTTTCTCCGTTGGCGATCACCAGATCGACCGAATGCTGACGGACTACGGCCGGCAACCGCTGATGCACCACCTGCCGACCCGGCCGTCCGACGATGTCACCCAGGCAAAGAATGCGAAGAGGCATGGGAGGCCGAAAATATAGGGATGGGGGTGGACATGCAATAGGTGGGAGGAAGAGGAGGGGCTGGATGATTGCGGGAATGGGGAATTTAGAATTTGAAATTTCAAATTCGAGATCTGGATTTGAGATTTGAGATTCGGGATTTCAGATTTGAGATTTGATGGATGGGATTGGGAATGGCAGAGAACGGGGCAACGTCGGTTGTGGATCGAGGGCAAAATTATCTCGATCCATGGTCCTTTTCCGACCGGTTAAACGGCGGTATTCTTCGGCCGATTGGACCGAACCGCGGAACATCTGGCGAAAATTGGCGCGACGTATGAAAATCAGTCTGGCATTGGTTGTCCTTAGTTTATTTGCAATAAATGCTGCATTCGCAGCTCCCGCGGCAACTGCCCCGGCGGCGGATCTGTCTTCACCGCTGGGCGCGCTGCGCGCCTACGACCAGGCACTGCCGGCGGGTGGAATCAAAGCCGCGATCTCCGCGTATCAGGCCTCCAACCCTCGCGAACAGCAAGCCGCCGAGGCGATGGCACAGGCGGACCTGGCCGGCGCGCAGATCGAACTGCTGGCCCGACAAAAATTCGGAGAGAAAGCTGCTCGCGAAGTGATTCACGCCATGCGGCAGACCTCACCGGCCGATTTTGATACGGCCCATGTCAAGCTCGCCGGCGACAAAGCCACCATCCTCTGGAGCGACGATCGCGATCCGCTGGCGATGGTGAAAGTCGATGGCAAATGGAAGGTGTCGGTCGCCGACCTGCTCGGCGACGATCAGGATTCGCTGCAGGACCTGGTGGATACGAACCAGGCCATCGCCAAGGAATTTCAGCAAACGGCCAAGGAACTGGAGCAGGGACAATATGCCAATGCGTACTTGCTCGAGCGCGCCATCAAGCAGCGGCTGTTTCGAGTTTTAGGGGAAGATGATTGAGGCCCATTTAATCCGGCGGCGGGCTGTGGCGGGCGCGGACGCCCATGATAAACAGCCCGAAGCAGGCGGCGGCTCCGCCGTAGCAGAGGAGGATTTGGCCCTGGTGAAGCGCATGCGTCTGCTGGCCCTTCCATGCGACATAAGCGAGCCAGACGGCGATGATCAGAAACGATGTGCTGAGCCGGGCCAGCCAGCGCCGGCGACTCCAGAAGCCATTTTCCATTGACGCCTTCCATCGGCAAACGTAGCTTGAGAATCGTATGACACGTCATGGCTTGATTGCTACCGTCGTCGTCCTGATTCAACTGACATTCTTCCAACCCGCGCGATCGCTTGCCGACGATGCGCCCGCGGCATCCCGGCCCGAGGCCCGGGATGTGCTCGATTCAGCGCTCCACCACTGGCTCAGGCTTGCGCAGCCCAAGGAGGATGCGCCACCGCGCACGTTTGTGGCACATATGAAGGTTGCGGACGCGCAGGGGCTTCCAGCCGAGGCACAGAATGCGACGGCGGATATTGCATATCAGGCGCCGGACCATCTGAGGATCACGGTGCATGCCGGAGAGATCGGCATCGATGCGTGCCGGGATGGCAACTCAATCTGGATCGATGAGCCGGCAAAGAAGTTCGCGGTCTTGGGAAAGAACGGAATCGCGCCGTTCGCAGCCGAGCCGGAAAAGAAGGACCGCACCGTCCTGGCGCCTTTCTCCGTGCCGCTGTCGCGCTGGCAGATGGCGTCGCTGGCGATGATGTTCGAAGCCGAGCTTGGGCCGGATCGACAGGATCAGGGTGTGCCGTGCTATGTGCTTGAATTGAAACCCCGTGCGGCTGCGGTCGATCTGCTGCATCTTCCGCCCGGGCAAATCGAACTGGTCGTCCGGCAAGGCGATTATCTGCCGACGGAGGTGACGTACGCCGATGGTTCGCGGACGCAGGTGAAGATCGATATCACCGATGAGAAGCTCGTCGCTCCACCGCCCGAATCTGACTGGGCGCTCAAACCCCCCGGCAATGTACATGTCGAGACGGTCGCCCTCTCCCACCTGGCCAAGTTCCTCCACATCGCGCCGATCATGGCGAGCGAGAAAGCGCCGACGCTCGGCCCAGCCACGGGTGAGCGCGACCTTGTGGCCAGCTACGGCAAGGGACGTTTGGAAATGATCGAAGGCACGCGCGTGCTGTTCCTCAAAGGCTCACCCGAAGAAATGGGCCATCAGCAGGGCAAGCTGCTGGAGCCGCAGATCCGCGCCGTAGCGCAACGCATTTTGTACGGCGTCGGCGTCGGAAGCTCCTTCGATCGCGGCAAATGGTTCATTGGCGAAGTCGAATCAGCCGAGGCGCGGCTCCAGCCCTTCATGGACCCACGGTACCTTCGCGAGATGGACGCCATGGCCGACGCCTGCGGAATGGACCGCCAGGAAGCGCGCCTCGCCAACTTCTTCCCTGAGCTGTTCCACTGCAGCGGCTTCTCGATCTTCGGAAAAGCGGTAGCCGATGGACATATGTACCATGGCCGGGTGCTGGACTACCTGCGTGGCGTGGGACTGGAACAGAATGCAGTGGTGATGGTCTACCAGCCCGACTACGGAAATGCCTGGGTAAATGTCGGCTATGCCGGGTTCATTGGTACTGTCACTGCAATGAATGAAAAGGGAATCAGCATTGGAGAAATGGGAGGCAAGGGCCAGGGCGAATGGGACGGCAAGCCGATGGCTCACCTGCTGCGCGAAGTGATGGAGAAGGCCAATTCGCTGGATGAGGCGCTGGCGATTTTGAAACAGGGGCCGCGGACGTGTGAGTACTATTACGTTGTTTCCGATGGCAAGACACACCGCGCGGTCGGTATCCATGCGACGCCTGCGATCTTCCAGACCGTCGATCCGGGACAATTCAATCCGCTGCTCCCCAATCCTCAGCCCGACACGGTAATGCTGTCGGCCGGCGAAAGATACGTGACGCTATCGACCCGCGTGAAAGAGGAATTCGGCCATTTCGATGCTGACTCGGCCCGCCACCTGATGGACCCGCCGGTCTGCATGAAAAGCAATATCCAGTCCGTCCTGTTCGAGCCGGACACGCTCGACTTCTGGGTGGCCAACGCCGACGGCAAGAACGTCGCCAGCGAGACGCGCTATACGCATTACAACCTTAAGTCGCTCCTCAAGAGCGAGCCGCCTAAACAGGAAAAGACGGCTTGGTACCGGTTCTAGATCTGGAACGTCTTATTCCCCGCCGTCTTCACCGGCGATCCATTAATGACCGCAACCGGCGGCAGGCTCGCCGCGATGATGGCGCTATTGGTATCAACGGTGCCTTTGATGTTGATCACGGTGATCGAAGAGCCGGGGAGCAGGCTCCTGCCATCGGAACTGATCCCTGCCGCGAAGAGGCATCCCGTGACGTTTCCGCCGATCACCAGAGCGCCGATGGACCCGGTGGCGAATGTGTCATCACCTCCGCCACGGGCGTTGTCGGGTCCAAAGTCGGTGCCGGCAAAGATGCCCATATCGTTGCAGGCGCCCTTGATGAAGACCGAACCGACATTGCCATGAATGGCCCACTGTGCGTTCTTGACCGCGCCGCCGATGTTGACCGAGCCGAGCGCCTGGCCACCGCCATGAAGGCTCACAGTCGGATCGAATTCACCTTTGGAAGAGAGCTTGCCAATCGAGGTGGCAGCAAGCGTCATGGTGGTACCGCCGGTCCAGGTATTGACACTCAACGAGCCGATCGCGCCGGTGGAGGTAAGACTGGTTCCGCTGAGCGTTCCAAGCGTGAGCTTGCCAGCCGATCCGATCTTGACAGTGCCGCTCACGATGTTGCCAACGGTCATCTGGCCGACCGAACCGGTGACGTTGACATTGGTCAGATTCGCGGTGTTGGGGGCGATGAATTTGCCGAGGGAACCGTTGACGGTCAAAGTGGTAATTGAAACCAGCTTAGACCCGCCGCGCGCGATGATCTTAAGCTGCGAAGCACCAGATGTACCATTTAGCGTGATGCCGGTTGAAGCAGCATCAAGCGTTCCGGTACCGGGGCCGCGCAGCGAATAGAGCGTTTGTGAACCATCAGGATTCTGATGGACGAGCGTGACGTTCTTTCGATTGCCGACGGTACCAAATTCTGAAACGAGGCTGATCAGCGAACTGGTGACCGCGCCGCCAAACACCTGATTGCTGGTCAGGCCTGCAGCCGGAGCTCCGCGAACAATCAAATTATAGCTCCCTGCCTTCAAGGTCACCGGCACGATGAACTTCGTGGTGAACTTCATGGAACTGCCCGGCTTGAGCTTGATCGATTTGGCGTTCAGTGCCGGGATCGAAAACTGGACGGCATTGGCATCGATAGCTCCACTGGCCGAGGCGAAGAGCTGGACATTCAGATGCCCTGAAACGGCCGTGTTTCCGTTGTTGGTAAAGGTGAGCGATATCGTTCCCTTGTCGCCCGGCACAACCACCGAGGGGAGAGATACTGCCGATACCTGCACCGACACTTCGGCCGCATTGTGCTGGGCGGCGCTTTGGATTGTTTCAGTAACAGGCGCCGTAGTCGAAGCACCAAAGTGCGAATCGCCGCCGTAGCTTGCGGTAATGGAGTGATCACCCGCGACAAGCGTCGTGATGGTGAGGATGGCGCGCCCGTCGGTACGCACCGGCGCAGTGCCGATCGGCGTCGAGCCATCCAGGAAGGTGATAGTGCCGGTGGGCGCAGCGGTTCCGCCGCCCTTGACGGCCGCGATCAGCTGAAGCGGATCTCCAGTAACTGCTGTCGTCGCGTTGGCTGTCAAGGTCGTGGTCGTCACGCCCAGCGCGGTATTCGGGAAAACCGTTGCGGTATCGCCAACCGGATTGAGGACGACAACATCGGGCCGACCGAGGCCATAAACATCACCGACTTCTACTTGCCCAGCATCAGTATGCACTGCCGTGAACTGCGGCGCACCAAAAGTCCCATCGCCATTGCCGGGAAGGACAAACAGGCTATTGGGATGATCGGGCGAGCCGGGCCCAAGAGTACCAATCAGGTCCACGTGCCCATCGCCATCAATATCAGCAGAAGTAAGACCGGCTATGTCTGTCGCCGTTGCACTGATCGGAACCGTGCTGGCATTGAATCCCTGCTGGCCGTTATTAATGAGGATCGTGATGTCGGCGGCCTGAGTCGTTTGGGTGTCATCGGGCGCTAGCGCGATATCAGGAAGTCCGTCCCCATTGAAGTCGCCTACGATCACGCGACCCAGCCCGTTGCCTGCCGGGTAAGTAAATGGAGTCGAGAAGCTGCCATCATTGTTGCTCTTCTCCACACCATAAGGCGTCGCCAGGTCAAGCAAACCGTTATGGCGGAAATCAGCCAGGGCGATGCTGTCGCTGGGGTGGTTCTCGATCTGCCCTCCGTTGCTTGTAAAGGTACCGTCGCCCTTCCCAGGAGAAAATGAGATAGTGGCAAAGCCCGAGCCGGAAGTTCCGGCAGTGCTGATCAGCAGATCCGTCTTTCCATCATGGTTCAGATCCGCTGTCACAAAACTCAAGGGGGTATTATCGGAGTGGGCAAAGTCAAGGGCATCCGTAAACGTTCCATCGCCATTTCCAAGCGCGATGCCGACACCACCCTGGGCTACCGTAGTACCATCGCCAGCGAATACAAAGTCGGATTGGAGGATGTCGGGAATGTGATCGCCATTGACATCGGCGATGGCAGTGCCCGGAGCGTTGTTCAGGTTTGGCTGAAGGATGACGTCCGACTCGGCCTTAAACGTGCCGTCGCCGTTGCTGAGCAGAACTTGTACGTTGGGCCCGCCACCCGTGGCAGGGGAATTAGAAATGACCAGGTCGGCCCGGCCGTCGCCATTGAGATCACCAACTGCCATGGAAAGGATCGGAGAGCCTTGTTCCAACGGCACCGTCACCGGCGTCCCAAAAGTCGCGGACAGCAGCCTGCGCTGTTCGAGCGTTTCAATCACGGCAGCACCCAGGAGGGCGCGCGCCTGGACTCTCTTTGACCGCTTAAGTTGCTGAATTGAAGTGGAAAAACGACCTTGCGACTTAGACATGAAGCGTGCTCCGAAAATTCTCCCGACCTTCGCCTTGCTGGATTATAGTGATTCTACGCGATGAGCCCCCGCCGTGTTCCGTTTGCCCATTGAGCGAGCTCTTCGCTGCCTGCCGTGGTGGGCTAGTGCTTACGATTATACCGGATATAGCGCCGCGAGCGAGAGCGGCCGCGTTTGGAACTCAGTCATGCATCCCCGCCGCGCCGGCGTCGAGGATCCAGATCAGCCGACCGCTTCCCGGATTGATCATCTGGATCGGCAGCCGATGCGGATCTTCTGCTCCTTCCAAGACCTCATGGACGCGGGCGGCTTTCTCCGCCCCCGCTACCAGCACCAACACGCTTCCGCTGCGATTGATGAATGGAGCGGTCAAAGTAATCCGCCAGGTGCTTAGCTTTTCCACATAGTTGGCCACGCAACGATGTTCCCGCTCATCCAGTGCCGACGTATGCGGAAAGAGGCTGGCCGTGTGACCGTCATCGCCCATTCCCAGCAACACCAGATCGATGCCTCCATCGCCGAACTTCTGCTTCAAAAGCTGACCATATTCCTTGGCCGCCTGTTCCGGCTCGATCTCGCCGCGCATGCGATGGAAATTGGCTTCTGGAATCGGAGCAGAGGCTAAGGCGCGCCGCGCCATTCCGTAATTGCTCTGCGGAGAATCAGGCGGCACACAACGCTCGTCGCCAAAGAACAGCTCCGTGCGCGACCAATCGATCTGCGATCGGTATGGCTCTGAAGCCAGCAACTGGTAAAGCGCCTCAGGCGTCCGCCCGCCGGAAAGGGCTAATGAAAACGAACCCTTCTCCGCAATCGCCCTTTGTGCGGCCGCGACGATGATGTCCGCTGCCTGCCTGGCAACGTCCGCCGCGCTCGTGGCGACTTTAATGTGTGCGTTCATGGGATTAAGGTGTCTTGCGGAGTGCTCTTTAGCAAGAGGTAAAGGCGCGGTGGTTAGTTGGAAAACGACGCGAAGAATAAAGTTCTCTCGTTTCGCCGCACGATGTGCCCATGTCGCTTGCGGCTTCGCGCCTGACCCGCATTCTGGCGCGAAGCCGCAAGCGGCGGTCCCGCGCAGTGGAATCCTTCCGCATGTGGGAATCCCCCGCTCAACAGCCCTCATTGGTAAAAGGTAAAGCAAGTATGTCATCCACGAATTCTTCCGGCGACCTCCAAGCCGTCGAGCAATTGTCGCGCGCCTATCAGACGATGGCCGCCGAGCTTGGGAAAATCATCGTCGGCCAGCAGGAAGTGGTCGAACAGGTCCTCACCGCCATGTTCTGTCAGGGACATGTGCTGCTCGTAGGCGTCCCAGGACTAGCCAAGACTTTGCTCGTGCGGACCATCAGCGATGTGCTGCATCTGAGCTTCAAGCGCATCCAGTTCACGCCTGATTTGATGCCCTCCGACATCACCGGCACCGACGTGCTGGAAGAAGATCACACGACCGGCAAGCGAATCTTCCGCTTCGTGCGCGGGCCGCTGTTTGCCAATATGGTGCTGGCCGACGAAATCAACCGCACGCCGCCCAAGACGCAGGCGGCGCTGCTCGAAGCGATGCAGGAACATCGCGTGACCGTCGGCGAAACGACATTCGAGCTTCCTGAGCCGTTTTTTGTTTTGGCGACGCAAAACCCGATCGAGCAGGAAGGCACCTATCCGCTGCCCGAGGCACAGCTCGATCGGTTCATGTTCATGGTGCGCGTGCGCTATCCGACGCCGGCCGACGAAATCCAGATCATGAAGCAGGCGACGACCGACTATCGACCGCAAGTGAGTCGGCTGCTCGATGGCCAAGCAATCCAGAATCTTCAGCAGATTGTGCGACGGGTTCCCGTAGCCGATCACGTTTATGCCTATGCCCGCGACCTCGTGCGCGCGACGCGACCGGGTGAAGCGGAAGTTCCAGCTTTCATCAATGAAATGGTTCAATGGGGAGCCGGCCCGCGCGCCAGCATCTATCTGATCATGGCAGGAAAAGCTCGCGCAATCTTGCATGGGCGCGTTCACGTGACGACCGAGGATATTGCGAAGGTGGCGCATCCAGTGCTGCGCCACCGAGTGATGACCACCTTCAGTGCCGAAGCATCAGGCATGACCAGCGATCGCCTAATCGACCGGCTGCTCAAAGAAATTCCGCGATCCAAGGCAGAGGCCGCGTAAAGATCACGCCGAAGACAATAGAGTTACCCTCGAGCCGTTCTCAATAATTGTCGTACCATGACCACCGCCAATCCCGCTAAAGGTTCATCTCTTCTCGACCCGCGCGTGCTCCAGAACATCGGAAAGATGGAGCTTGTGGCGCGCCAAGTGATGGACGGTTTCGTTCAGGGGCTGCATCGCTCGCCGCATGTGGGATTCGCGCTGGATTTTGCGCAGCATCGGCAATACGTCCCGGGCGATGATCTGAAGCGGCTCGATTGGCGCATCTATGCCAAGAGCGAGCGGTATTACATCAAGCAATATGAAGTCTCGACAAATCTGCGCGCGCATCTCGTGCTGGATGCCAGCGGATCGATGGCATATCGCGGAAAGAACGATGCCTTGAGCAAATTCCGCTACGGCCAATTCCTAACCGCCTGTCTCGGTTATCTCGTGCTGCATCAGCAGGACTCCGCCGGGCTCGCGATCTTCGATACGCAGATTCGCACCTTCATTCCTGCAAAATCCAGCCCTGCGCAGCTCATGCGATTGCTTCGCGCGCTGGACGACACGCAGCCGGCCGGTGAATCAGGGATCGCTCCGATCCTTCATGAAATTGCCGAGCGCATCAGCCATCGCGGCATGGTCATCGTCATTTCCGATTTTTTTGACCAAGCCCCGGCACTGATAGAAGCGCTGCATCATCTTCGCCACAAACGGCACGAAGTGCTGCTCATGCAGGTGATGGCTCATGACGAAATTGAATTTCCATTTCGCAACTGGAGCCTCTTTGATGATCTGGAGCAGCCTGGTCGACGACTCAAGCTCGATCCGGCTCTTACGCGGCGCATCTACTTGGAAAATCTCGCAAGTCACATGAAGGCCATCAGCGATGCCGCGGGGAGGCTGCAGGTGAATCACGTTGTGCTCGACACAAGTCGGCCGTTTGATGCGGCACTGACCGATTACCTGGCGATTCGGATGGGGAGGAAATAGCCGACCATGACGTTTCTCATGGGCTGGGCCATCCTGGGTGTCGGAACGCTGGCGGCGGCAATTCCGATCGTTATTCACCTGCTGCATCGCCAGCGGACGACGCCGATTCGTTGGGGCGCCATGCAGTTTCTGCTGGAGTCGCCGCTTCAATCGAAGCGAAGAAAGAAGGTTGAGCATTGGCTGCTCATGGCTGCACGTGTGGCAGCGCTGCTGCTTCTCGGATGGGCTTTGTCGCGGCCGCTTGTGCAGAGCAGCCATTACAACCCGCTGGCGGGCAAGGCGCCGGTCGATATTGCAGTCGTCGTCGATCATTCCCTTTCCACCGGGCGGCGCAGCGGAGATCACACCGTCTTTGATGAAGAGCGCGGAGCCGTGCAACAAGTGGTCTCGGCGATGCGTCGTGGGGATACACTTTCGGTGATTCTTGCGGAGCATCAGCCGCGATCGTTGGCCGCGGTGCCGGCCTCGGCGCGTGATGTGCCGGGATTGCTCCAGGCGCTTGCACATCTCAAACCCGGATTGACCGATTGCTCGATTCCACAGGCGATCGATTCGGCTCGTGCGTTTCTCGATCACGGTCGCCACGCCCGGAAGCTGGTGATCGTTGCCAGCGATGAGCAGAAGACGAACTGGCAAATCGGACAGACGTCGGCCTGGAGTTTGGCAACGACCGGTCCGGCTGATCGCCCGTCAGCGCGCCTTCCGGTCCATACGCTCCCGATTTCCGCAGACAATTCCGCGTCTGATGTCGCGATCGGCGACATCGGCATCGAGCCCCATCTGGTGGGTATCAACCGCCCGATCCAGATCACTTCCAGCATCAACAACATCGCATCAAAGGACGTTTCGGGCATAAACATTCATTTGACGATCGACGGCCAGGATGCTGGCCCGCCCATGCATCTCGAACGACTCGGCGTCGGGCAATCCAGCACGATCCATTTCGATCACACCTTTTCGCTCGCCGGCTCCCATTGGATCCGCATCTGGACGGACCTGGTCGATGCCTTGCCCGCCGACAACAGCAGCGTTGCCTCGGTGCAGGTCTGGCAGAAGCTCCCGGTGCTCATCATCGACGGCCAGCTCACCTCCGCCGGCAGCTTCAGTGCAAGCCAATTCCTGGCGGCCGCGATGCAGCCGGTCGATCTGCATTCAACGGCGCCGACGTTGATCCAGCCGAAGATCGTCAGCGCTGCCGACAGCAGCGCAGAGAAGCTGGATGATTACGACGTGGTAGTGCTCAATGATGTCGCGCAGCTTCCGCCGGACGTCGAAGGAAAACTGCTCGATTATGCGGATGGCGGGCATGGTGTCTGGGTGATTCTGGGGCCGAGAAGTCAGGAGAGCTTTATCACTCAAGCGCTCGGCCCCGGACGCGCTCGACTGACGCGCCTTTCCCTCAAGGGCTCTTCGCCCATCAACGCATCGACGCCCCCGGCACTGGTCATTCGATCGGCTGCCAATCCAATGATCGCAATGATTGCCGCATCGGAGCGCAATGCATTGGTCGGCGCGGTGGTGAAGCAATGGTGGCCGGTGGTGCCCAACGATGGAGACGATCAGACGGTCCTCGCGACGGCCGATGGCCAGCCGTTGGTCTTTGAGCATCCAGTGGGCGGCAATGGCGGTCGCGTGATCGTCTGGGCGACCAGTGCCGATGCGGCCTGGAATAACTGGCCCGCGATGCCCAATTTTGTGCCGCTGGTGAACGAAACGATCTATCACGCCTGCGCGCCGCAGACGAGTCTGCAGGCGCAAGGCAGCGTGCCTGCGGGCGGCGCGATTTCCTGGAGCGGGCCAGCAAATCCGGCGGTGCAGTCGGTGTCGATCACACTTCCCGATGGCTCCATCGAGCGCGACCGAGCGGCCACCTATCGCAATGGGCATTGGGAATTTCAATATCCCAATACCTTTCTGCCCGGGCTTTATCAGATGCGCTTCGCGCCGACCGGCGTTCCGCAGCCGGCTTATTTTGGAGTGGGCATCGATCGGCGCGAGCTCGATCCCGCGACTCTCACCGTCAAAGACCACCAATGGCTGCACGACAACAGATTTGCAGACGAGGTTTCGCTCGATCAACTTCCATCGCTGATCGCGCAGAATGACCGCGGATCCGAGCTTTGGAAATGGCTGGCCGTGTTTGTGCTGGGGAGTCTGGTGCTGGAAACGGTGCTCACCTGGCGGATGGTGTCGCTGCAGAAGAGCGTGAATGTCATGGCCAGTCACTCGGCTCATCCGAGTGAAAAACGACCCGTGATCTGAAATTGGAGCGATTGACACGCGTGTTTGGATTTGTCGCACAACTTGCCCTGATCGATCAGCAGCCGATCGTGAATAAATTTTTCACGATCGATCCTGTGCTGAGCGCCTGGCTGCTGATTCCCGGGCTGCTGCTGGTTGGTGTGTTGACGTTTTATCTTTATCGCGCGCAACGGCAGATTGCTTCGCCCAGCCTCGTTTCAGTGCTGACCGCGATCCGTCTTGCTTTGATCGTTCTGATGTTCGCCCTGCTCCTTCGGCCCCTTTGGGTCTGGCGGCACAGCCAGAAGCTGCCCGGCACACTTTGGCTCGTCGTCGATCAGAGTCTTTCGATGGGACAAGTCGATCGGCAATCGACGCCCATTGAACGGCTCCGTTGGGCCGACGCGATGGGCAAGATTCCCGCCGCTTTGCATCGCCCCACGCTCGATCGAACCGCGGCAAAACTCACAGCTCTGCATGACATGCTGCTCGATTTCAAGCGGCAGACCGAAAACGCCTCAGCCTCGCTGGAATCGCATGATGAGCAGGCGGCCTTCGTTCAATCGCTTCAGCAATGGCTGGCGGAATTGAACGACGTCATCCGATCGCTTGTCCCACCAGCGGCCTTCGCCTCCGATCAAACGCAGGCCATCGCCAAAACACTGGGAGAACTGCAACGCGCCGGTCAGCGAGGAGTTGACTTGGCGGCGGCGCGGACCAGCCCAGCCCAGGCGGCAAGGGATTTGGATTGGTCGCATATGGCGACGTTGCTGGAGACTGCCGCGGCTCGACTTCGACCATTGGCTGATTCGGCCGATCAGCGATTTCTCGATGCGCACGCCAACGATTCGCAGCTGAAAAATGCGATGGAGCAGCTCGGCGGCATGAATCGCGCGCAATTGGCTTACGCCATGCTTCAGCGCGAGGGCGCGCCATCGGCCTTGAGCCAAGCTTTCGAGCAACATGAAACACGATTGCTTTCCTTCGGCAGCGCTCCGCGCGCCGTTTCTAGCGAAAAACAAGCTGATTTTGCGGCAAATCTGAAGAAGGCGATGGCGCCCACCGATTCCGCAACCGACATTGGCTCCGCGTTGCAATTTGCCAACGACCAGATTGCCGATGGCGAGCCCGCCAGTGTGGTGTTGATCAGCGATGGCCGGTCCAATTCCGGTCTCGACCCCGCCGAAGCCGCTCGCCGGCTTAGCGCGCGGGGCGTTCCGGTCTACACATTGAACCTTGGTTCCAGCGCGCTCGCGCCCGATGCTGCTGTCGAATCGATCGACGCGCCGGATTGGATTTACAAGGACGACACGCTTTCGGTTTCTGCCCTCGTTCGGCTCGATGCGCTCAAGGGGCAGCCGGTGCTGGTGCAGTTCTATCGCGGCGATGCGCTAATCGATTCGCAGAGCATTTCCGCTGGCACCGATCAGGCGGTGCAGATTTTGGATTTCAAAGACAAGCCGCCGGCGCCGGGCGTGTTCGATTATCGAGTGACGATCCTGCCGGTGCCGGGCGAGGCGGTGGCGGATAACAATTCGCAATCGTTCCGGCTTTCAGTGAAGAAGGATAAGTTTCAGGCGCTGATCGTCGAGGATCAGCCGCGCTGGGAATACCGGTATCTGACCAATTATCTTTCGCGCGATAATCGTGTGCACCTGCAGACGGTGCTGCTGGAGCCGGCCCGGGTGGACAAGATTGAGCCGCCGGCGCCGGTGAAAGCATCTCCGCTCAATGAAATGGAAGCAGCACAGATCCTGCCCGCGACGGCAGCCGAGTGGTCGGCGTTTGATTTGATTGTGATCGGCGATGTTCCGCCGGAATATCTCAGCAGCGCGGCTCAGGAACAGATTGCCGAGGCGGTGAAAAATCGCGGGGCCACGCTCGTGGTCATCGCGGGGCCACTCAACATGCCGGGGCGATATACAACTTCTCCGCTGGCGCAACTGCTTCCTGTGCAGCTATCGAGCAACTGGAGCGCGGGGGCATTGTCCGATCATCTCAATCGAGGATTTCGGCCGATGCTGGCGCCTGAAGGCGGAGCTTCGGTTCTGGGGCAATTGGGATTGGATGAATCTTCCAACGCACAGCTTTGGGCAGCGCTGCCGGATTGGTATTGGCACAGCCAGCAGACGCAGGCCAAAGCGTCGGCGAGCGTGCTCTGGGAAATCCCGGGGCAATCCGAAAGCGATGGCTCGTTGAGCGGCGCTCGTCAGCGCGCGCTGCTCTCGACGATGCCACTCGGTCTTGGGCGAGTGATGTATCTTGCCAGTGATTCGACCTGGCGACTGCGTCAGGTCGGCGGAAAGAATCTGCACGAGCGATTCTGGGGACAGGTTGTTTCCTGGGCGGCGGGCAGCGACATGCCGGCCGGCGGAAAATTCGTACGGTTTGGCGTCAATCCTTCGCACGCGCTTGCCGGGCAGGCGGCGCGGGTGACGGCTCGAATTCTTGGACACAATTATTCGCCGCTGACCGGGCGGAAGATCAAAGTGGTGGCCCGATCGACTGATGCGGCGCACAAGGCGGTGGAAGCGGAATTGGAAGATTCGCCGCAAACTCCCGGGCTTTATCATGCGACGCTGCCGGACATGCCCGCTGGAACATTCGATGTTTCATTGTCCGGCGACAGCATGGAAGACTTATTGAATGGCGACCCATCCGCCACGCAGAAAACCCTTCGCCTGGATGTGCAGTCGCAGGCGAATGTCGAACATCAGAACATCAATCCCGATCGCGCGGCCTTAGCACGCCTCGCTCACGAAGGCGGCGGAATTGCCCTGGACATGCAGTACGGCGATGAGCTTGCCAGTCATCTGCCCAATCGACATCGCGAACTGAGCAGCGTGCAGCAATTTGGCATGTTTGCCGACCCCGAAGGACGGTACACTCGCATGGCACATTGGAGCTTTCTGGCGTTGTTTGTGACTTTAATTTCCGCCGAATGGCTGCTGCGCAAGGCGGGCGGATTGGTGTGAGGAGCGGAGATTTGAGATCTGAAATAATCTGAAATTTCAAATTTGAGATTTCAGATATTTCAGATTTGAAATCTGATTTGAAATTGAGCATCCGGCCATGACCACATTCACCCATCCTCTCGCCTCCCCTCCGCCGCCTCGGCGGATCATCGCTCCATTGCGCGAAATCATCATGCGGCAATGGGCGGTCGCCGCTTCGCGCGGGTTGCTGCAATTGCTGGCCGGTGGGCTCACGCTGCTGCTCTTGGTGTCCCTGTTGCTTGGATCCTTCGGCCTGCCGGTCGTGTTGCGCGTGATGATTGCTGCTGTGGCATGGACCGCGCTGCTCTGGATCATCGCGAAAACCCTCCGCCCCCTCCTGCGGCGCTGGAGCCTGAGCCGGGCGGCACAGCAGGTGGAAAAACTGGTGCCGCAACTCAACGAACGGCTCAGCAGCGCGATCGAACTGACCACGCAGGAATCGAATCCCAATTTCCGCGGCTCAGCCGAGCTGCTCGATCATCTGCTGCGACAAGCCGAAGACGACGCCGCCGCGATCAATCCATCGGCGGTCGTTCCACTCGATTCGCTGTTGCGCTGGGGACTGTTTTGCCTGCCGGTGATCACCGCCTGGCTGGTCCTTTCCATCAATGGCCACACTTCGCAATCGATTTTGCGCGGGCTGTATAGCACGTTTCTCCCCTGGCGATCGCACCTGCCAGCCGTGCTGGAAAAACTGCAAGTGCAGCCCGGTGATGTGACGCTGGCCCAGGGCGATCCGCTGGAGATCGACGCGCGCGTCTCCAGCACGGGCATTCCCTCTACCTCAGCAACACTCGTCCGTCGCTTCGCCACCGGCCAGACCATCGGCCAGCCAATGGATTCCACCGGGCCGCACGATTTCCGTCTGAATCTCGACGATCTCCAGCAAGGCTTCGATTACTGCGTTAAAACCGATGCCGGCAGCTCCGATTGGTTCACCGCGACCGTGCATCCGCGGCCCGCCATCACCCGGCTCGATGTGCATTATGATTTTCCGCCCTACTCGGGCCTGGGCACTCGCGATGATGTAGGATCGGCCGGCACGATCGATGCGCTGGTAGGAACGCGCATCACGCTGCTGGTTCATACCGCGGACGCGATTGTGCTGCAGCAAAGCCATCTGATGATGGATGAGAATACGCCACGCCAACAGTCGATCGCGCTCAGTCAGGTCGGCCCCGCCGATTACAAGGCCAGCTTCATCGTCGATCACAGCGGCAATTACCGCATCGCGATCAGCAACGAATATGGCCTTGCGCCTAAAGACGATCAGATGCGCGCAATCGTGGCTCGCTTCGATCAACCGCCATCAATCGTAATTGAAACGCCCAGCGGGCAGGTGACCGTCCGCCCAGATGATCGCGTGCCGATCGAATATCTGGCCAGCGATGATTTTGGCGTGCAGAGCCTCGAAGGCATCGTGCAGGTGAATGATCTGGATCCGAAGACGATTGCATTGAAGATTCGTCCGGATGATCGACAGAGCTTCAACGGGACATGGACGCTCGATGTCTCCTCGATCCTCGCCGCCGCTCATATGACCGAAGGCTCGCGTATCAGCTATCAACTCAAGGTGACCGACAATCGCGATCCCGATCCTCAGATCGCGCTGTCCGCTCGTCAGACATTGATCATCGATCGCAATCAATGGCAAAGCTACGCCGACCAGATCAACGACAAGCGCAAGCGCACGCTGGAAGAGGCGATCCGTCGCGCGATCACCCGGCTCCAGGATGCGGAGAATCGCAACAATCGTTTCCTCTGGTTCGACGAGAACCATTTCCTCAGCCCGCAGGAGCAGCAAGATGCCCATGACTTGCGCAATCTTCTGGCCACCACCAGCAAAGACCTGATTTCTGCGATGCGGGATTTTGAGAATACGCCCTTCGCTTCGGTGGCCCACCAGGCGACGACGATCGCCCAGACCAGCATCGCGCGATCGGCTGATGATGTGGCCCGCGCCGAATTCGCCGCCGCCGATCCTCCGCAACGAAAGTACAGCGCGACGCAGGCCCATCAGGAAATTGATGATGCGCGAAAGGCATTAGAGAAACTGATCGAATCGGCCCAGAAAGCGCAGCAGAAATTCCAAGCGGCCGAAGCACTCGACCAGGCGGCGCGCAAGCAGGACCAGGCGGCGCGGGAAATGGCCCTTCATCCCGAGCAGATGGAGCAGGCCCGCCAGACGCAGCAGGAGGCGATCAATAAGCTCAACGAAGCGATGCAGAAGAACCCGGCATTGCAGGATCCGCGAGCGCGCGAGTTAGCGGATGCCCTGTCCGACATCACCAAGCGCATCGAGCAGGATCAGGCGCAGCAGACCAAGCTGCAGAACGCGACGTCGAAGATCGCGGATGCGAATCAGGCTAAAGACGCGGCCAAGGCCATCGCCCAGGAACAGAAGGAGCTGAATCAGAAAATCGCTGATTTTTCGCGCGATCAAAAGGATTCATTGACGCAGGCCAATGCGGATGTTCCCCACGACGATCAGCAGAAGCAGATCGTGGATAACCTGGAAAAGGGCGATCTTCAGCCGGCCGGACATGCGATGAAGAATGCCTCCGGCCAGCTTCGCGATGCCGCCAAGAAATTTGGCGAGCAGGCCCGCAACGCAAATCCAAATCTGTCCGAAAAGCAGCGGCAGCAGAAGGAACAGGACGATAAGAACACCGAGGAATCGCATGCCGCCCGCGACCAGGCGAAGCAGGCCGCGGAGAATCTGGAGCGAGAAGCCGGACAACCGCAACCGCCCCCCGCCGACAGCGGCGGGATTCAGTCAGCGCATCAGGCGGCGGAGCGAATTGACAAAGAGGCGGATGCCCTGGCTCATAAGAATGATGCCGAGGCGAAAGATCCGAATCTGAGCAAGGCGATCGCGTCCGCAAAGGCAGACGCCGATCAAGCAGCGAAGACCGCGCGAGAGGCCGCCGATGCGGGTGATGCGAAAGCCGCAAAGAAGAAGCTCGATGCCGCGGCGAAGCTGATGAACAAGGCCGGGCAGGCATTGACCAAGGCGGCCGAGACGCAAGCGAAGGCGGATCAGAAAGCTCTTGCCGCGGTGAATCAGCAGAGCGCCAAGGCCGACGCCGATCGCGCCAAGGACTTGGCCAAACAGCAGGATGCCATCGCGCAGCGACTTGGATTGCAGAGCAAGCAGTTAGCGGATGCCACCAACGGCGGTGTCCCTCCGCAGCAGGCGGCGCAGGAGCAGCGCGATCTGCTGCATCAAACGCAGCAACTTCGCGAGGCGGCCAAGCAGCTTGCCGCCCGCGCCAGCGACGCCCAGCAGCGCTGGCTCGGCGAGCGCGCCAAGGCGGCGCTGCCTTCCATTGATCAGGCGTCCGCAGCGCAAGAGCACGCGGCCGATGCGGAAGCAAAGAATGATCCGCAACATGCCGCCGATGCGCAGGCGGAGGCGCAGGAGGCGCTATCGAAGGCCAATATGGCTCTTCGTGGAAACCCCCTTCCACCCGATCAGGAGGCAAAGAAGGATTCGGCACATCAACCGCAAGCCGGTCAGGACAGTCCCGCGGACGGCGGCGAGGGATCGGACGCCCAGCAAGCCCAAAATTCAAACAGTGATGGCGCAATGACGCCCGCGCAGGCGGCTAAGCAAGCCGCCCAGGCGGCGCAGGAAGCGCGAGCCGCACAACAGCAGGCGATGCAACCCAATCCCGCGGCAGCGCAGGAGGCAGCCAGCGCCTTAGCGCGGGCAGCCGCCGCCCAGCGACAAGCCTCGGCGGGTGATGAAGGTTCCGCGCAAGCGTCAACCGGCCAGAATTCCGGTGCTCAAGGCGCGGGCGACGCAGATGTTGGAAATGGTAAGCAAGGGCTCGCGCAGTCCGGCAGCAGTCTGAATTCCAGCAGCGGAATTCGGGGGCAAAGCACTGGTGGAAATAATGCGCCACCGGCCGCCGTGCTCGATCTGGGTATTAATGCGAGTCAGTGGGCGAAGCTGCCGCCGCTGGTGCGCGGTGAACTGACGTCCGCGGCGCAACAGAGCGGACCGCCCGCGTACCGTCAGATGATTCGGGATTATTACATTCGTATCGCGCAGATGCAGGATGGAAGCGCGGGTAAGTGATGTGATGATGGGATCATTTGGTCAGCGCCAATTTCGTTCTTGCGCGGGAAGTGCCCCCTTAACCCCGACGAGCGCCACCGTGTCGCTTGCGCCTTCGCGAACGGAAGCGCTCCGGTCCGCGAAGGCGCAAGCGACGTGGGCAAGCAATCCGGCGAAGGGGCGCAAAGAACTTTCCTCACAACAGAACATCGAGCGTCGTCGATCGCTGCTTCTGATCGTCATTACTCTCATCGCAATGCTCTTCTCCGTTTCGACCTTCGGCGCAACAGACGAAGCGGTCTCCCCTAAAGCGAAGGATTCTGTCGATCGCGCGCTGCGCTGGCTCAAAGACCATCAAAGTCCCGACGGCACCTTTCCCCAGGGCGAAAGCGCCGGCAGCACCGCGGTCCCCTCCCTCGCAGTGATGGCCTTCCTCGCGCGAGGGCACGTTCCAGGTCAGGGGCCCTATGGGCAACTTCTCTACAAGAGCATCGATTACGTCCTTGACAGCCAGCAGCCCGACGGGCTGCTTTCGCGGTCGCAGGGCGGGAATCATGTGATGTACGAGCACGGCATCGCGACCGTCATGCTCAGCGAAGTGTATGGCATGGTCGATGACGCCCGCCGGGTGAAGATCGCCCATGCGCTGTCGCGCAGCGTGAAGTTGATTCTCGACGCACAAAAAGCGCCCAAATCCGCCCCGCAATATGAGGGCGGCTGGCGTTACCAGGTCAACAGCCCCGATTCCGACATCTCCGTCACCGGCTGGCAACTGATGGCCCTGCGCGGCGCGGCCAATTGCGGGGCAGCCGTCCCCAAAGCGGCGTTGGAAGCCGGGCGGGAATACATCCGTCGAAGCGCGGTGCCAACGGGTGGTTTTGGATATCAGCCCGGGGGCGGGCCAAATCAAGCGCGCTCAGGCACCGGCATTCTTTCGCTTGAACTTTTGGGCGAGCACGATTCCAAAGAGGCGCTGGCCGCCGGGGAGTTTCTCCTGAAAAACCAGCCGGACAATCCGGGCATCGAGTTTTATTACTACGCGGTCTATTACTGCTCGCAGGCGGTCAACCAGCTTGGCGGAACTTATTGGGACACCATCTATCCGAGACTCTGCAACACGTTGATGTCAGAACAGCAACCCGATGGAAGCTTCGGCGGCGGCAATGGACAGGAACAGGAAGCCGGCCCGGCTTATCGATCAGCGATGGCTTGCCTGGCGCTGTGCGTGCCCTTCCGCTATCTGCCGTTGTATCAGAAGTGACAATCCACGCGTGCGAACTTCCATCGGCTTCATTACACTCATTCGCCATGATCAACCGAGCACTTTTTATCGTTCTGGCGTTGGGATTGTGCGGGCCCATTCCCTTTTTGCATGCCGCGGATGCTCCGGCAAAATCGACGGCAACCAAACCGCCGCCTTATGAGAAAGACATTGAGGCCTTCGAGAAATCGGACAAAGAGAACCCGCCGCCGCAGCATGCCAATCTTTTTGTCGGCAGCTCGACGATCCGCTTCTGGAATACGCTGTCAACCGATTTTCCGAACGCCAAAACCATCAATCGCGGTTTTGGCGGTTCGCAGATGTCCGACTTGGACCGCTTTGCCGACCGCATCGTCATTCCCTATCACCCCGATCGCATTTTCATGTATGAGGGCGATAACGACATTGCCTCAGGAAAGTCACCTCAGAAAGTGTTTGCCGATTTCGAGGACTTCGCTGGAAAAGTCCACGCGGCCCTTCCCGATACCGATTTGTATTACCTGTCGATCAAGCCCAGCCCCTCGCGCACGAAGTTCATGGAGAAGGACAAAGAAACCAACGCCCTGATCGAAGCCTACTGCAAATCGCACGAGCATTTCCATTACATCGACACCTGGTCGCTGGTGGTAGATAGCGAAGGCAAGCCGAGGCCCGAGCTGTTTCGGCCCGACATGCTGCACATGAATCGCAGCGGCTATGAGCTGTGGGTCAAGAAAATCGCGCCACTCGTGAAGTAAACGCAACGCGACAGCACCGGAGTAACGATGAATAGCGCATCGTCCAATGAGATTTCGCAATGGGTGCAGGAGGCCGTCCAATCGACACCGGTCACCGATCTGCATACGCATCTGTATCCACCCAGTTTTGGGAGCCTGAATCTGTGGGGCATCGACGAGCTGCTGACCTATCACTATTTGATTGCCGAATCGATCCGCGCCGCGCGATTGCCCTACGAACAATATTGGGCGATGTCGCAAAGCGCGCAGGCTGATTTCATCTGGCGGACGCTTTTTGTTGAGCGCGCGCCGCTGAGTGAAGCCTGCCGGGGCGTGTTGACCGTTCTGAATGCACTTGGGCTGGACGTCAACGCGCGGGATCTCAAAGGCTTTCGCGATTACTTCGCGGGTCAGAAGCCGCAGGATTATCTGGATCGGGTGATGAAGCTGGCGAACGTCCGGTCGATCGTCATGACCAACGATCCGTTCGACCCAGCGGAACGCCAGACCTGGCTCAAAGGCGTGGATGTCGATCCACGCTTCCGCGCGGTGCTTCGCATCGATCCGCTGCTGCTGGGCTGGCCGAACGTGGCCGACACTTTGAGCCAGATGGGCTACAAATCTTCGCCATCGCTGGATGGCGCGACGATGGGCCAGGCGCGCCGATTCCTCAATGATTGGCTCGACCGCATGAAGGCCATTTACATGGCGGTCTCGCTGACGCCCACTTGGCGATATCCGGACGATTCACCAACGACGCGGGTGCTGAATGAAGCAATCCTGCCGATCGCGCGCGAAAGGAATATTCCCTTTGCAATGATGATCGGCGTGCGGCGGGCCGCCAATCCGCAGCTACGCATGGCCGGCGATTCGTTGGGACATGCCGACATCTCCAGCGTCGAGCGCATCTGCGCCCAAAACCCGGATAACAAATTCCTCTGCACGATGCTCTCGCGTGAGAATCAGCATGAGCTGGTGGTGGCGGCGCGAAAATCGCCGAACCTGATGATCTTCGGCTGCTGGTGGTTCATGAACAATCCCAGCATCATCGAAGAAATGACGCGCATGCGCATGGAAATGCTCGGCGAAAGCTTTGTGCCGCAGCACAGCGACGCCCGCATTCTCGACCAGTTGCTCTACAAATGGCAGCACAGCCGGCGGATTATCGCGAAGGTCATGAACGACAAGTTCCAGGATATCGCCGCTGCGGGTTGGAAGGTCACGCGAGAACAGGTGGCCCGGACCGCGGCCGCTTATCTCTCCGAAAACTTCGAGCGATTTGTCGAGTCTACGAAACGGTGAAGAAGCGGGCCGATGTTCCGCCTTGACCGACTTTGAAATTCACCGGCCGGGCGCAGCGCGGGCAGCGGCCCGCATAACACGAGCCGTCCGGCGAGCGGTAGATCCGCTGATAGACGCCACAGCAGGCGAAGTTCACGCTCAGATAAGGGCGGCCCTGCGCAGCGCCGGGCGCGCCGGTATCGGTGAGATCGAGCCGCGACCGATTTAATTCATCTGCCATCAATCATAATCATCGGGAATCTGGTCCAAATCCCGATAGTGGCGCGGGCGACGGACCGGGTCATGAGTGACGGGCTCATCGTCCGCCAAATGTTTATCCGCACCGGTTCGAACCGTGGCCGGCTTCATTTCATCGGCTACTTCCGCGGTCGCAGACGCAGCCTCGGCAGCTTTTTGAGCCGCGGTCTGCTGGCCATTAGCCGATGATTTCTTGCGCCCCCTGCCGCCTCGGCGGCCACGCCGGCGCGGGCCCTTAGAGGGCTTTTCGGTCTCTTCTTCAGTTGCTTTTGGAGCTTCGGCAGCCGGTTCCGCGGCCGGAGTGGGCGTCTTAGTCTTGCGCGAGCGACCACCCCTACCTCGGCGGCTTTTGCGCGCCGGCTCGGCCGGAACTTCTGCCTCGGGTTTCGATTCAGTCGGCGCTTCGGCTGCCGGCTCTTCGGCAGGCCGCGCTTCGTTCGACTCCTCGGTCGAGAACATCGCCTCGCGCTCATCGACGGAAACCGGCTCTTCCTCGATCACCTCGCCCACTTCGGCGTGCTCGAACTCCGTTTGGTCCGGCTCCGGGCGCTGCGACATTGGCCCATCATCGGTGATCTCGGCCGGCGCTTCGCCGATCTCCAGATCCAATTCGGGCGGAGCCGACTCCTCTGAAAATGGCGGCTGATCTTGCTGATCGAAGTGGCCCTGGGCCATCGGCTGGACTTGCCCTTGCTGGCCGGCTCTTCCGCGGCCACGCCGCCCGCGCCTGCGCCGGCGCCTTCGTCGGCCGCCGCCCTGGCCTTCATCGTCCCGATTCTGGCCGTTCTGATAGCCACCATTCTGGTTGGCATACTGTCGAGCGACAGCTCCCTCTTCGCCTCGACGATCTCCGCGATTCTGCTGCTGGCCGCGCTGTTGCTGGCCACGCTGCTGCTGAGGCGGCGCTGACCGCGAAGCCTCCATCTCGCTCGACTCGTCCTCGAATTCCTCGGCGCGGCTCTCCATCGCCTCTTCGTCTTCAAACTCCTCGACGGGCTGCCGTTGGCGCTCGCGACCTTGCGGGTGCTGCGGCCGGCGATCGTCGCGCCCACCTCGGCCGCCGCGCTGCGGCTGCTGGGGCTGGCGAACGTTGATCTGAGTGGTGTGCGGATGATGAGCCAAAGCGGCGGCAAGTTGCTCGACCACGACCAGCCCGTCGCGATTGTCGTACAGGTCCAGCTTCATCTCATCGAGACCCAGCGTCTGGTCGGCGCGGATGAGAATTCGCTTGTCGTTTTCCTGTTCGATCGCCGCAAGCTGCTGGCGCTTGCGGTTCTGAAGGTAAGAGGAAACCTCCGGACTGACCGACATTTCCACGCGCACGACGCGCTGGTCGTTGACTGCAATCGCCAGGCGGCGCATCACATCAAGGCTCATGCTCTCAGGAGTCTTAACCAGCCCCGCGCCCTTGCAATGCGGGCAATCGAAATAGACGCTGCGCTTCAGCGAAGGCCGCATGCGCTGGCGAGTCATCTCGATGATGCCGAACTGGCTCATGCGAAGCACTTTGGTCTTGGCGCGGTCGTTCTTGAGATTTTCGTGCAGGCGATGCTCGAGCTCACGCCGGTGCCGCTCGAAGCGCAGGTCGATGAAGTCGCAGATGATCACGCCGCCCAGATCGCGGAGGCGAAGCTGCCGGCAGATTTCATCCGCCGCTTCCATGTCGGTGCGGAAGGCGGTGGTTTCGGCATCGCTATGGTCGCGGAATTTCCCGCTGTTCACGTCGATAGCGACGATCGCTTCGGTCGAGTCGATCACCAGCGATCCGCCGCTGGGCAGCGGAACGTGCCGGCTGTACATCTGCTCGATTTCTTTTTCGATGCCGTACTTGTGGAAAAGCGGCAGCGGATCTTCATACAGCTCGACGCGGTTGCGCGTGCGCGGGCTCGAGAGCTTCACCACTTCGCGGATACGCTTGGCCACCTCCTTGTTGTCCACCACAAGCTTGTCCACGTCGGTCGTGAAGACGTCGCGGACGGTGCGCGTGACCAGGTCGCCCTCGGTGTAAAGCTCCATCGGCCCCGGGCCCGAGTCGCGCTTCTTTTCGATCGTCTGCCAGAGGCGAAGCAGGTACTTCAAATCGCGCTCGATCTCGGCCTTGGATTTTCCAACACCGGCCGTGCGAAGGATGAATCCAATATCTTCAGGCGGATCGAGCGTGTCGAGGATCTGCCGCAGGCGACGCCGCTCGTCTTCATCTTCGATCTTCCGGCTCACGCCCTTGCTGACCATGCCGGGCATCATCACCAGGATTTTGCCGGGGATGGACAGGTAAGTGCTGAGGGTTGGCCCCTTGGTGCCGATGCCCTCCTTGATGACCTGCACTACGATCTCGTCGCCGCGGCGCAGGCAGCGCTGGATGGGCGGTCGATCGCGCCGGGCCATCTTTCGGCCCACCGATTCCTGGATCTCCTCTCCGCGACGGCCGAAGTAGGTCGGCATCAGATCGGAAATATGCAAAAATCCATTGCGCCCCAGGCCAAAATCGACGAAAGCCGCCTGGATGGACGGCTCGACGTTGATCACGCGGCCTTTGTAAATATTGTTGACGTGTGAAGTGGAGCTGGTTCGCTCCATGTAGAGCTCTTCAAGCTTGCCGCCTTCCAGAAGAGCAATTCGGCATTCTTCGCCTTCGGAGACGTTAATCAGCATTTCCTTTGCCATTGCGCGCGGTTCAGGTTGTCGGGGCTTTGAGCACGGGGTAAGCCAATGAGCCAATCGGCATCAATGACACGTCCCGAACCCCAAGGCGCCCATCCCTGGAACCTCCTTGCTAAATAGGGGTGAAATGTGTGGAAACCGGCGCCGGACCTTCGGGCGAACGCGCGGGGCGGCCAAAAATCGGCTGGCACCGGCTAAAGCCCTGTTGGAATCCGACAACCGAAAACCTTTCTCCAAGATCTGCCGACTACCGAGTCGGTAGATCTAAAAAACTTCTGGGATGATCTTCCGCGTTTCTTCGCGCAGGAAGTGCATCACCTGTCGTTCGCTTTCAAAACTCATGACGCGCCGCGCCACCAGGCGGGCATGTTCCATCGTCGTTGACCGGATAATTTTTTTGACCTCCGGCAGGTCCGGGGCATTCATCGAGAAGATGTTCAACTCGAGGCCCAACAGCAATAGAGTGTACAGGGGGTCGCCCGCCATTTCACCACAGATGCTCACGCTAATTCCGTTGCGCCGCCCGGCCCGGATGACATCCCGCACGAGGGCCAGCACCGACGGATGAGCCGGGCAGAACAGGCCGGCTACCTTTTCATTGGTCCGGTCCACCGCAAGGGTGTATTGGATGAGGTCGTTGGTGCCGATGGAAAAGAAATTAACTTCCTTGGCGAATTGCCCGGCCATGAGGGCTGCCGAGGGCACTTCGACCATCATGCCGACCGGGATATCGCGTCGGAAATTGATCCCCTCGTCCTCCAGCTCCTCCATGACGTCATTGAGGACCATCTTCGCCTGCCGAAGCTCAAGCAGCGTGCAGATCATGGGGAACATAACGCGCACATCGCCCAGCGTGCTGGCCCGCATGATGGCCCGAAGCTGGCGTTTGAACATCGGAATATCGTGCAGGCACATGCGAATGGAGCGGTCGCCCAGAAATGGATTGCGCTCGGGATTTTGTGCCTTGGCCTGGGTGTATTTGTCGGCTCCGAGATCGAGCGTGCGGATGACCAGCGGCCGACCTTCAAGTCGCCGAAGCGCATCGGCGTAGGCGCTGTAATGTTCCTCCTCACTGGGCTCATGCTCTGAGGCAAGATAAAGGAACTCGGTTCGGTATAGACCAATTCCCTCGCCGCCGAAGAGCAGACTGTCGTCGATGTCTTCGGGGAATTCGATGTTGGCCAGCAGGCTGACCTGATGGCCATCGCGCGTCTGGGCCGGAAGCGGTGCGTCCTGGCGAAGCTCCGTTTCCATCAGATCGAATTTGCGGCCGGCCTCCTGATGTTCTTCAAGCTGTTCGCGATCGGGATTGACGATGACCACGCCGCGCGCGCCATCGATGATGACCGTATCGCCGCCGCTGACTTCCGAGGTGATATTGCCGAGACCCACGACGGCTGGAATTCCCATCGCTCGGGCGACGATAGCCGTATGGCTCGTTCGGCCACCTACGTCGGTGGCAAATCCCTTCACATGCTGACGATTAAGAGCGGCGGTTTGCGATGGAAGCAGATCGTGGGCGATCACCACCACATCGCGGCTCAGATGGAGCAAATCCTCGTGCTTCTGGCCGATGAGCAGGCGAAGCAGCCGTTTTTCAATGTCGTAAACATCTTTGACCCGGTCAGAAAGATATTTGTCATTAAGCTGCAGCAGCGTGTTGGCGTACTTGCGCATCACCACGCTGGTGGCATATTCAGCCGTGACTGAGTTGGTAGTGATCTCGTGGCGAATCTGCTTGATGACCGATTGGTCGCGCAAGACCCCAAGGTGAAAATCGAAAATCGCGCCAATTTCTTTGCCGACTTCGGCGGTTACACGGTCTCGAAGTCGCGCGAGATCTTCATTGGCCTGAGTGATCGCGGCAGTGAGGCGCTCGATTTCGGCCGGCGCCTGCTCCGGCGGGACTGATCGGCGGGGAATCAGCAAATCCTCCGCGTCCAGCACGACAGCCGTGCTGATTACGACGCCAGGGGAAACGCCAATGCCCTTCTTTATTTCCATGATCCTGATTCACCGGCGACAGGCGTCTATGCACCCGCGCAATGCCTATTTCGACCGCTTATTCTTCGCCAAACTTGTCCTCGACTAGCTCGGCCAACTTGTCCACCGCCTGCTGGGCATCGTCTCCCTCGGCTTCGATCTTCAGCGGCGTTCCTTCGGTGGCGGCCAGAATGATCATCTGCATGACGCTCTTGCCGTCAGCTTCGGCCGGTTCGTCGCCGCCCTTGTAGACCGTGACGCGCGACGAAAACTGGTTGGCCACATCCACAAATTGCATGGCCGGCCGGGCATGCAGCCCGAGGGTATTTCGAATCGACGTCTCTCGAGATGCCCTTGACATAATATTCAAGCTGAATGAAACCCGCACTTGTCAATGAGCGCTAGCCCAAACCCTCGGCCCTTATTTTCCCTGGTCGGCTTCGTCCAGCAGTTCCACGATCGCCTCGCGCGTCTCGCTTTGGCGGAGGAACTTGCGGAACATATCATCCTGCAGATTCGTGAAAACAATATTCATTGCCTGGAGGTGCTGCTGGGGCTGATTCTCGGGGCTCAGCAGCAAAAAGATGCTGTATACCGGCTGGTGATCCAGCGCGGCAAAGTCGATCCCGCCCACGCTGCGGCCGACAGTGCCGACCATCTTCGTCACTGACGAATGCTTGACGTGGGGGACGGCAACGCCTTTCCCAAATCCGGTCGAACCAGTCTGCTCGCGCTTGATTAGCGCCGCGAGGATCGGCTCGACCGCGTCATTCCCGATTGCCCCTGCCCGCGCCAGACTCGTCACCAGTTCGCGAATTGCGCCGTCACGATCTCCGGCTTCGAGCACCGGCACCACGGCTTCTCGAACGATAAAATCTTTCAGCTTCATCTTCGTCTCGAATGTCCTTTCCTATTCCGCGATGTGTTTGCGGTTCCGGAATTTTTGCTTGTGCTCGGTCAATTGTCTTTCAAGTTTGTGAACGCAGCCATCAATCGCAGCATAAGCGTCGCCGCCATTTTGATGGGCGATAAATGTGTTCTTATGTTCAGCATTCACAATCATTTCCACATTCGTGTCATCTTTGTCGGCATTGAGGATGACCTCGATCTCCTGGATCAAATCATAGTACTTGTTGAGCTTGGACGCCTTCTGCTCGGCATACGCCTTCAGGGGAGGCGTGACATCCATATGTCGGCCGATGACCGTGATATTCACGTTTGTTCTCCTTTCAGTCGAAGTTGCGCAACGGCAAGCGATGGCTGTGCCTGCAAAACTCCGATTTTCCTGTAGGCGATTGTACTGCAAACGCCGTGGCTAGCCACCTGCCTGTGGAGGGACGGTTTGCGGCGGCATAAGCATGGTGGGCGCGGAGGCCGATGAATCTTCGGATTGACGCGGCGCCAGCACGCCGCCGCTGATCAAGAGGCGCATCGCCTCGTCCACCTCCAGCGGCAATTCCACCACTTCTTCGCGCGGCACCACCAACACATATCCGCTGAAAGCCGTCGGTGAGGACGGCACAAATACCGTCACCATCTCCGTCTGAACGGCATCACTGAGCGACCGAACACCCGGCCCGGTGACCAAGCCGATCGACCAGATGCCTTTCTCATGGGGCTGAACCGCGACGACACGACTTCCTGCAAATTGATTTTTCCCGCGCTCGGCCAGAAGAAAATCGGTGATCTGCTTCACCGCCGGGTAAATCGCGCGGACCAGCGGGATGCGCATCACAGCCATCTCCGCCAGCCGCCAGATCGTCCGGCCGATCAGGTTTCCGACGAAAACTCCGACGATATAGACCAGCAGAATCGCCAGCGCGACGCCGATGATCCGCGTCCGCAGTGCACGCTCGTCCCAGTAATGGGCGATGTAAGCGGCAGGAGGATAGCCATTGCCGAAGTTGAGCCAAACCCAGCGGATTCCCCAAATGAGGTATCGCCCCAGGCTGTCCCAGAGGAAGTCCCAGACTTTGATGAGAAGCCAGAGCGTGATGAGGGTCGGCAGCAGCGCCGCCATGCCGCGAACGAAAAAACGCTGGAAATCTTCTCCGAACCCAAGGCGACGGCTTCGGACGCGCGATGCTTGACTGGCGGGATCTGGAGGGCTCACCGAATACCCAAGGCTCGTGGTCTGATTTAAAGGCGGCGCCCACCGCGGCCGGGCCGAAAGGGTCGTCCAACAACGCCCGGCCCTGCCTGAAAAGCGTGAGTTTCTTTCTACCCGCGCGTCCAGCAAGAATCAATCGACGAACGCGATAGACGCCGCTGGCAATGGGCTCGTTGCGGGCCTAGGCTTTTGCTGATATGCCGTTGGACGATGCATTTCGATCTCAAATCCGCCAGTTGTTGCTTGATGAGTGGGACCCGCATAACGCCGCCCGCTCCCCCGCCGCGGCTGGAACCTATGACGGCTATATCAGTCCGCTGGCCGATCTGATCCAAAGCGGGGCCGACGAAGAGGCTGTCGTCGATTGGCTGCACGAGCGCGAGCGCGAATCAATGTGCTTCCCATCCCTCGGAACCCAGCGCCTTCGCCGGGTTGCGCGGATGCTGATCGCCTTGCGACATGATCAACGTGATGCCACTCGATAAAATACTCGCGATGGAACTCACCCCCGCAGATGCCGCCGAAATCCTTCGCCAGATCCATCAAAACCGGTGGGGCTGGTTGAAGATCAAGCGATTCTCACCCGACGCTGGTTTGAGCGCCGACGATCGCTACGTCGCGCTGGAGAAACATCATTCCGAGGAAACGTCGCGAATGATCGAGGTCATCACCGCTCTATGCAAGACCATTGAATCCCTCGAATTGCGTTGAACCCCCACGTTTAGCGGGCTCGCTTGCGAGCCGTTGCGCGCTGCCATTTCGCTGCGCGACCCATTGCATCACAACAATTTATCTTGTGCCGCTCCCCGGTGCGCGTCAGAATAGCTCACGCTTCACCTCTATTTCGAGGTATCCCATGCGATTGCTTCACCTCGCACTCTTCGCGCTGGCGCTCCTATTGGTCACTCAATCCGCACCCGCTCTGGCCGCCACCGATTCCCCCGCCGTCAGCCAGGCCAAGAAGCGGCTCTCCGATGCCCAATCGGCCCTGACCAAAGCCAAGGCGCAGATGTCGCGGATTCTCAATCGTGCCGCGCAGCAGCTTGAATCGACCCCTGAATGGAAGAAAGCCCAGGCGGGTGTCAAAGAGGCCCAAGCCAAACACACCGCGGCCATCGCCAAAGTCCGAAACGACCTTCGCCAGCAGCCCGCCTACAAGGCGGCCATCGCCGAGCGAATCCGTTGCGAGAACGCGCGGGATGCGCTTCGCGATCAGCCCGATGCCGCGCCCGATCAACGAGCCCAGGCGGCTGTCGCCCTGCTGAACGCGACCGCTCAGATGAGCCACTTTGAAAAGGAGGCACTCGCCTCCGATCCGCAGGCCACCAAAGCGGCCGACGATCTGGAGGCAGCCAACGCGCAGCTCAACGAGCTGCGCAAACAGCTTCCCGAAATCGCCAAAAAGGACCCCGAATTCGAACCCGCCCGCCAGCAGCTCGAGCAGACCGCCAAGCAGGCCAACGACGCCGCCCAGCAAGTCGCCTCGGCCAAGCGCCAGCAGGACCAGGACGACGAGAAGCACATGAACGACGAAATTAACACCAAGCGCGAGCAAATGCAGAACCTGTTTCGCAAGTAACCTGCCGTCTTGAAACGCGGCCAATTTGCATCGTTGCAACGCCGTGCTCTGTGCAATTGGCCACGTTTTACTGGGCAATTGACCAGCACGGCCGCTGCCAAAGAAGCTGCCGCCGTCGGAGCCAACATCAATAAACAGAGCTCGGGTTACTGTCACTTTGGTACGCTCCGAAAAGATCGCGGGGGCACAAATCCAGGCGATCATCTGATCAAATTTGCTTCATGCTGGCCACTCTTACCTAATGCTATCCGGCCCCAGCAGCGAGAAATCCTGGTTGCTCAGCGTCTTGTTAACGCCGAGCGTGATGCTGTTGATGCCGATGGGTTTTTTGGCATCCTGCACGCTCACGACATAGCTGCCGGGGAGCAGTCCGGAGAAGCTGTAGGAGCCATCGCTGCCGGTGGTCGTGACGAGGGTGATGTCCTGGCCGGCGTTGTTGACGCCGTCAGTACGAGGGTCAGCCCGGCTTCAAAGCGCAATGCAGGATTGGTGCGCTTTTTGTTTCCGATTCATTTATACTTTATTTCGTGAACAAACTCCCGTCTCAAAGCCATGTCCGCACGCAGATCACGGCGACTCTCTCTGTGCGGGATTGGGCCAAGGCAATCGAGTTCTACCAGCGCGCGTTCGACGCGACCGAGACCTATCGCGTTCCCGGCGGCGGCGTATGCCGGCTCTCGGTCGATGGCGCGGAATTCTGGGTGGCGGAGGAATCGCCCGAGCACCAGAACTTCAGCCCGCAGTCGCTGGGCGGCTGCTCGGTGCGAATGCTGCTGATCGTGGAAGATCCCCAAGTGGTCTGCCAACGCGCCGTCGCGGCCGGCGCGAAGCAGGTGGTTCCCGTCAGCGACGAGCATGGCTGGCGGTTAGGAAGAATCCTCGATCCGGCGGGCCATCATTGGGAAGTTGGCCGGCCGTTGTGATGAAGCAGAATCGGAAATGCGCTTAAGTGGACGATGACGCTGTGGCTCTGGCGACGGGAAGTGGGTTTTGTCTAAGGTGCAACTGTGTCAGGATGGCTCCGTACGCCGACTTCATTTGCGATTCATAAGGGTCTTGCGTGCCACCCGAAATGCAGATCTGTTTGCCATCGTGAAAGATTAGCAAATCATAATAAACGCGTGTGCTGTCACGTTTGTCCTGAGATTGCGCCAGGTCAACTCGCGTGATCCTGTCGAGCGGAATTGTGCGATCGCGCCAAGGCAAGCGATAGATCAGCGTCACGCACTTCGGCGAAACCACGAGGCGAAGCGGGTCTTCGGTGAATGTGAATAATGAGATGATGGCGCTGCAGACGATGACTGCCGTGAGACATATGGCAATCGTGCCGCCTTTTCTGTTTTTGGGATTGACATCGAGGGTAAATCTATCTGAATGGTCGATTGGGGGGCCGCTGATCGCGCGATCCAGAGTCCCAAGGATTATCCCAACGAACATCATAAGGGTAGTATCCCTGGCTGCTTTCCATTCTGCTCGCTGATGAGAATCGCGCTTCACCTCGCTTATCAAGCGCAGCACATACCGAAGGGAATAAAAATCGAAGATAAGAACAGCCGCCCACACCAGAATGAATATGGCGTAGCTCCATCGTCCACCTGCGGCGAGTTGGAATATTTCCGCGTTGTCCATTCGGTAGAATTCGCTACAGGTGCACCTTTCGCGCCTCCTTACATAGTTCGTCGACGGACGTTCATACCCCTTGATTTGGCGGCAAAGATGCCTGAAAAAATCAAAGCAAATGTCCCATCGCCATGATATTTTTTATAACGCCAGGCGTGCTGTCAAACCTCTTTGGATGAACCACGCGGGTCTCGTGAATGGATCGGAAGTCGCGATGAGAGAGAAACTCGAGCCAGCGAGCACCTTCGCCAGCGTTCTGCTGCTTTTTGTTTTGCTTCTATCTTTGCCCACGCGCGCGGCGGAGCCGATGGACGCGGCGATTCCGCGCATCGAATATGTTGTGCCGCTGGCACATCAGCCGCAGGAGAATGATCCGGCAACCATCTGGTACGACGACTTCAATGGGCCGGAGAAACCATATGTTGAAGCATCCGGCAAGCTGGATGACCATGAATCACTGGGCGGCTCTGGCAAGTCGCTGGCCTGCTACTACGCCAAAGGCAGCCAGGGCGAAGGCAATCGCAAGGTGTTCTTCGGAGACAGCCCATCAGGTGGCAGCAAAATCGTCCGCAAAGGCGAGCATTTCGACGAAATCTATTGGCGAATCTATGTGAAGCATCAGCCGGGTTGGACCGGCGGCGGCGAAGCCAAGCTCTCGCGCGCGACCTGTCTGACAACACCCAACTGGCATCAGGCGATGATCGCCCATGTCTGGTCGGGGCCGGGCGAAACGCTGACGCTCGATCCCGCCACTGGCGTGCGGGGAGGCCAAATCGTCACAACGCGCTACAACGATTTCGCGCATCTGCACTGGCTGGGTAACAAGCCGGCCTCCACTTTCAAATTCAGCAGCCCCGCCGAAGCCGGCTGGTGGGTCTGTGTCGAAGCGTACGCGAAGCTCAATACGCCGGGCCAAAAAGATGGAGTCAACCGCCTCTGGATCGACGGACGCCTGGAAGCGCAGCGGACCGGCCTCGATTGGCGCGGCAGCTACACCGGTCATTCAATCAATGCGTTATTCCTGGAAGCTTACTGGAACCAGGGCTCACCCGTGAGCCAAACGCGTTGGCTCGACAATTTCGTGATCTCAACCAAGCGAATCGGCCCGGTCGTCTGTCCGCCAAACCCAATATTGATCAAAACGCCCTACCGTGACTCCGGAAAAGTACCGGCCTGGGAAGCAAAGCTCGCGACTGATGCCGAGGGACAGCAGGTGATCTGGACATCCAAACCAATCATGGATGGAAACCAAGTTCGTGTGGATTCTGCGACGGGGAGATTTGTAGGATCTTTTGAAGGTAAGAGCGAGCTTGCCGCGGGGATGTCCTGCTATTGCCGAGTTCGCGAGCGGAATGGCGATGGAAGCGAAACCCCGGCATCAAACTGGAGCCCGTGGCATCAGCACTTTGTGGTGGGAGCGGACCTAAGCGCGCACGATCAGGCTTCAAAATGATCTGAGATCATTTCCACGGCAGTCACAGAAGCCGACATTCCATCAAACGCTTCGAGTCGCCCCACAAGAGAAATCCCCCCGCCTCTCTGCTAAAGTAGTGGTTCTATGGGCATGTTGACGTATCGGACGGCGGGGGAATCGCATGGGAAGGCTCTCATTGCGCTGGTTGAGGGGATGCCGGCGGGGGTGCCGGTGGATCAGGCGTTTATTGATGGCGAGCTTCGCCGAAGGCAAGGCGGATATGGGCGCGGCGGTCGGCAGAAGATCGAAACCGATCATGCCGAGTTCCTCAGCGGTGTGCGGCTGGGCCGGACGATCGCGTCGCCGATCGTCATGGAGATTCCCAACAAGGATTCGCGGCTCGATGATCTGACCAAGACCCCCCCACTGCATCGCCCGCGGCCGGGCCATGCTGACCTGGCCGGTTCGGTCAAATGGCTGACGACCGATTGCCGGGAAACGCTCGAGCGCGCCAGCGCCCGCGAAACGGCGGCGCGCGTTGCGGCGGGCGCGCTTTCGCGATGTCTGCTGCGGGAATTTGGGATTGAAGTATTTGGATTCGTGCGATCGGTCGGGCCGGCGACTGCTTCGACGAATGTTACTGCTGAGAATTGGCGCGATCTGCTGCGGGCGCGCGAGGAATCGGACGTGTACTGCCCGGATGCCGCCGCCAGCCAGGCGATGCGCGATTTCATCAACGATCAGAAGATGGCCAAGGACACCGCCGGCGGAATCGTCGAGGCGCACGTCTTTGGCTGCCCGGTCGGCATCGGCTCCTGCATGACCTGGGACGGCCGGCTCGATTCGCGCATCGCCGCCGCCGTGGTGGGGATCCAAGCCTTCAAGGGCGTCGAGTTCGGCATGGGCTTTGGCGTCGCGTCGCGTCCGGGGTCGCAGGTGCATGATGAAATCGGGTATGACGCGACCCGCAAGGATCAGCCGGCCCTGGGCTTTGTGCGATCCAGCAACAACGCCGGTGGACTTGAAGGCGGCATGACCAATGGCATGCCCGTCGTCGTGCGCGGGGCGATGAAGCCGATCAGCACTTTAGGCAAGCCGCTGAAGAGCATCGATCTCAATACGAAGCAGCCTAGCGAAGCGGGGTGGGAGCGCTCGGATATCTCCGCCATCAGTGCGGCTTCGGTGGTAATGGAGAATGTGATTGCGTTCGAGATCGCGCGAGCGCTGTGCGAAAAATTCGGGGGCGATTCGATCGGGGAGATGCGCGCGAATTATGAGAATTATCTTGAAGTGGCGCGGAAGCCTCCGTTGACGACGTGAACCGGTTTGCGGATTCTTGCCCGACAAATCGGAAACATTGTCGTTCGTCCACGACACCTTTACACACTGCCCATCCAAGATCCATGGAGTCCAAACCGCTTTGCGATGCGTGAATGAGTATTTGATTTCCTGAGATGACCTCGGCACAGCTTTTGTGAGTCTGGATTCCATCGGTGCGGGCAACAAACCCGAGCCGAAAACGAAGCCCGCAAATTCCGACCCAATCCTCCCCCCAGAAACGGGTCGGAACCCCATAGCCCGCAGCCGGCATCTTCCTGATGCCGGCTGTTTTTTTCGCTTTCATTTTGATTGCGACCCTGAGCCTGCTGCGGTTAAATCACCGCTCGATCACTTCTTGCGCGCAAAGGAGAAACGATGGGTCGTGCAATCGGATGCATATGTGTCGCCGCTGCACTTTTATTGGGGACCGGCTGTAATCGCTCCCCTAAACAGCAATCGAGCGGCTCGGGTCAAAAGCTCGTCATCGGCGTCGTCCCCAAGAGCGTCAATCATCTCTATTGGAAGACCGTCGAGATGGGCGCGCGGCAAGGCGCCAAGGAAACCGGCGTCGAAATCCGCTGGCTCGGGCCAAACAGCGAATCGGATCGCGAAGGACAAATTCGCATCATTGGAGATCTGGCCGAAAGCTGCAACGCCATCTGCGTTGCGCCCAACGATGCCGATGCCCTGATCGATGTCATCGTGCAGACGCACAAGAAGATGCCGGTGATTGTGTTTGATTCGGGCGTCAACACCAAGGATTACGACGCATTCATCGCAACCGACAACCGCCGAGGCGGAGAAATTGCCGGGCAATATATGCTCAAGTTGCTGGGCGATAAGGGAGGAAAGATCGCGGTCATTCGCGGCGCGGCTGGTTCGCAGAGCACCACCGAGCGCGAAGAAGGATTTCTGTCGGCGGTGCGGAAAAATCCGAATGTAAAGATCAGCGAATTCCGCGGCGACAACGAAACCGCCGCCTCTCAGCGCGTGGCGGCCGACGAGATTCAGAAGGAGCCGGACGTGGCGGGGTTCTTCGGCAGCAGCGAATTGACCAGCATCGGCATCATGCTCGCGCTGCAGGACGCCCACAAAGCCGGGCAGGTCAAGTGCATCGGATTCGACGGCGGCCCCGAACTCGCCCGCGGCATGGATCAAAAGGTGATTGATGCCCTGGTCGTGCAGAAGCCGGTGCTGATGGGAGAACTAGCCGTCAAAGCAGCCGTCGCGGCATGCAAGCATGAAGCAGTCGAAAAGGATCAGAAAATCGAGCCGCAGCTCATCACGCAGGAAAATAAGGACGATCCGAAGATGCGGGAATTGCTCGTGCCGAATATCAAATAATGTGTTCTGCTGGAATGAGAGCCGGCGCGGGGGACGAAGCACATTTGCGCCAAGGTCGCCAAGAAAGCCAAGAAAGCTATTTTCTAATTCTTCCTCTTGGCGCTCTTGGCTCCTTGGCGTTGTTGGCGCAATGAGCGAGCAAATCATTGCACGATTTCCAGAATCTTGAACTCCATCGTGCCGCGGGGGGCTTTGACTTTCACGGTTTCACCGACTCGCGCTTTCATTAATGCATCGCCCATCGGGCTGCTGGCGGAGACGGGGAGAATGTCGCTCTTGGGATCGGGGGGCTGCGCTTCACCAACGAGGCGGACGAGCTGCTCGGTGTCATCGCTTAGATCCAGCAGCTTCACCGTGTGGCCCAGGTAAACCATGTCTTCCGGAACGTGATCGCTTGAGACGACCGCGACATTCTTGAGCTTGGCTTCGAGCTCGGCCATCTGGCGCTGGAGATTGCGGTTTTCTTCCTTGGCAAAGTGATACTCGGCGTTTTCCGAAAGGTCGCCCAGGGCGGCCGCCTTGCGGATGCGCTCCTGCACGTCGATGAGCGACTTGTTCAGATCCTCGCGCTTTTTCTCAAGCTGCGCCTTTTCGGCGGCACTCATGAGCTGCATGAAACAACTCCCACGACGCGATCTCGCGCCAAGAATTCTTAAGCCAAATTCAGACCTTCACAAACGCGAACCACCGCGCGGCAAGGCGCGGTGGTCATCAGCGTCACAGGGGTATCATACCCCTCATTAACCGGTTGGCAACGGTCCTTTTTGCCAATCGACAGAGGTTTTTTTAACTGTTTTCACAGCCGGGTTCCGAGCGAATCAGTGCCACTAACACGCGCCAAGAAACGCCAAGGGCGCCAAGATCGCCAAGAGAATCATTTTCAATTTTACCTCTTGGCGGCCTTGGCTCCTTGGCGATCTTGGCGCAAACCGAAGGGCGTTTCCAGCAAGAATTCACACGCCTCGCCTTGAATTGACGACCGCGCCGCCAATCCATACACTCGCCGCCCTCATAGGAGCTTTGAATGTCTTTTCGATGCGTGGTGGTGACGCCTGAACAGCAGGCGCTGGATGAAACGGTGACGCAGGCGATCCTTCCGGCTCACGACGGAATGATCGGCATTCAGACCAACCGCGCCCCGCTGCTGGTCAAGCTGGGCATCGGACCGCTGCGCGTGGATCTTCAGGGCGGCAAGCAACGCACCTTCTTCGTCGACAGCGGCATTGCTCAAATGAAAGACAACGTGCTGACGGTTCTTACCGAGCAGGCTTTGCTTCCGGAAGAAATTGACGTTCAGGCAGCAAGTGCCGAACTCGAAGCGGCCAAGGCGATGCCTACCAAAGATGCTCGCAGCCTCGAGCAGCGGCAGCGCGCCATGGCGCGCGGGGCGATGAAGCAGAAGCTTGCCGGGCGATCGGCATAAGGTCCGAGCCTTGGTGACATCCATTTCCTGCCGTGGCTAATTACAACCAGGATGGCTGTGCTACAAATCAATAATAGAAGCTGATTCCGACGCCGCCCCATATGCGCGTGTCAGCGCGCAGGTGATTGGCTAATCCATCGGAATAATAGAGGTACCCTTCCAGGCTCCACTGGCCATAGCGCGCGGGGGCATTGAAAAGCGTGTTGAGCGAGTAGCTGCCGATCAGGCCAAAGTTGTAATGCTGGAAGCCGCTGTCGGTCCTTCTACCGGCCAGCGAAAATTGCGGGTCTTTCAGGACATAGGCGATATCTGCCGTCGGCGTAAGGGTGACGCCAATGTCTTCGAAGACAAAATCGTGATGGACGCCGACCTCAAAATAAAACCCCTGATATTTGGCCACGTCGTAGGCGGCATATATGTAAGGCGAAAGGATCGGACGCTTAATTCGCAGCGGCAGCGAATCATCCAGTTGAAGCTTCCCCCAGACTTCCTGCGTATCTAGCGGCTTGCGATTGGGGTAGAGGTAGGAATTGATGCCACCTGAGATGATCAGCGGGCGGATGGTCCACTCGACGCCGCCGTATGGGCGGACTTCTTCGAATCGCGAAATCGGATCCTGGTTAAATACATTGACAAACAACCCAATGAATGGATGAGGCAGCTTGCCGAGATCGAAGTTCATTTCGCCATTGAACTGCAGGGCATTTTCGGGGCTGTGGCCGAGGGTGCTCTGGTCGATGCCGCGATAGATGTAATTGGAGAGATAGCTGCCGTTCAGATGGAAATGGACGCCGCCGCGGTTGATGGCTTCATCGGGCCCCTGGCCAAGCTGGGGATACATGTTGGTGGTGTCATCGGCCATGTAGATGGGCCGATCGGGAAAGAGCGCGTCCGCCGGTGAATTCGCGGCGCCGCCGACCGATTGCGCTTCGGCTCGCGCAGCCGACAGTGCCACGCCCGCTAACGCCAACGCCCACACCCATCGCATCATGCCGAGACTCCTTCGGGGTCTTTCAGGGTCGAAACTGTAACGGTCGCAAGCGTATCGGGGAAGAGAGCGGGGAGAATTCGCCATCGTTATATGGATACGCGGATCGAAACCATAGCCGAGTTCCAGGCAAGGCGGTGCTTTCAGCTTTGAGATCTGAAATTTGAGATTTGAAATTTCAGATCATGATCCGTCGGATGGCCATGCGGGATTTGGTTCTCCGAAGGCTGACTCGGCTGACTCACCTTGCAGGCATTCCCCGGCACGGTTACATTTCGGGCCGTTATTCGTCTATTGATCGGGGCGCTTTAGCGCGGGAGCAACCGGAATGCGATGGACCTGCCTTGCTGGGTTGGCCGCTACGTTGACGTTGGCGCTGGCCGGATGCAACAAATCGGGCAGCAGCTCCTCGTCGGCCAACAGCAATGAAATCGTGATCGGCCACGTTGCGTCACTCACCGGCGACACCGCGACCTTCGGCGTAAGTGCCGACGAAGGCATCCGGCTCGCCCTCGAGCAGATCAATTCCAAGGGTGGCGTGCTTGGAAAGCAAGTCAAGGTCATTACCGAAGATGATCGCTCGCTTTCGGATGAAGCCAAGACGGCAGCCAATAAGCTCATCACACGCGATCATGTGTGTGCCCTGCTGGGAGAAATCGCCTCGAGCCGATCGATTGCCATCGCGCCGGTGGCCGAGGATGCGAAGATTCCGATGCTCTCGCCCGGCAGCACCAATCCAAAAGTCACCCAAGGCTATCAATACGTCTTCCGCAACTGCTTTACCGACAATTTCCAGGGCGCTGCCATCGCCGACTTCGCGATGAAGCAGCTTGGCTTCAAGAAGTTCGCCATTCTCTACCCAGCCAACAGCGACTACGGCGTGGGCCTGCGGGATGTGTTCAAGAAGACGGTCGAGAAAAATGGCGGGCAGATCGTTGACGAAGAAGCCTATACCGAAAAATCGGACGTCGATTTCCGCGGGCAGCTCACCAAGATTAAGAACGCCAACCCGCAGGCCATCTTCGACAGCGGCTATTACACCGAAGCCGGCCTGATCGCGCAACAGGCGCGCGAGCTGGGCATCACCTGCCCGATGCTCGGCGGCGATGGTTGGGATTCGTACCAGACGATCAAGATCGGCGGCAAAGCCATCGAAGGCTGCTATTTCTCCAATCACTATTCGCCCGATGAAAACCGCCCGGAAGTGAAAGATTTCGTCGCTGCTTATGAGAAGAAGTACAACGGCAAGGTGCCGGACGCGATGGCGGTGCTCGGATATGACGCGATGAAGATCATGGCCGACGCCATCCAGCGGGCCGGCAGCACCGATGGCACGAAGATCCGCGATGCCCTTGCCGCCACGAAGAACTTCCCCGGCGTCAGCGGCTCGACAACCATCGATGCCAACCACAACGCCAGAAAACCAATCGTCATGGTGAAAATCGAGGACGGGCGCTTCAAATACGCCGGCTCCGTCAATCCCGAATAGCCTTCGATGCAGGAATTCCTTCAGCAACTCATCAATGGTCTGTCGGTCGGCTCGATCTACGCGTTGATCGCCGTCGGCTATACCATGGTGTATGGCGTTCTGCAGCTCATCAACTTCGCCCATGGCGATGTTTTCATGGTGGGCGCAATCATCGCCTTTTTTGTCGGTACCCGGGCACTGCCGATCACCTTTCCGTTGTGGCTGCATGTCGCGATTCTGTTGGGCATCGCACTAGGGCTGACGATTCCACTTTTACTTGGTTACAGCCGCCGCGATGTGCTGCGAAGCGTCCGGCCGTTTGTCATTCTGTATCTGGCGATGATCGCGCTTGAGGCTATCATCTCGCTTTTCTCCCGCTCAAGGCATGTATCGGTCAGCTCCTGGCTGATGGCGGCTCTCGCGATGGTGATGGCCGTCGCGGCGTGTGGCGCGGTTGGATATGTGATTGAACGGTTGGCGTATCGCCCCCTGAGAAGCAAGCCGAGAATCAATTCGCTGATTACCGCGATCGGCATCTCTCTACTGCTTGAGTTTGGCGGGCAGAACTCGGCAGTCTTCGGCCCAACGCCACAGGCATTTCCCAACCAAATGGTGCCGGGGATCAACGAGCATTGGCGGGTGCTGGGCGTGATCATCAGCAAGGGCGACGTGTTGGTGCTGGCCATCACGCTGGCGCTGATGGTGATCCTCAGCTACATCGTATTGAAAACCAAAACTGGCCTGGCGCTCCGTGCTGTTTCACTTCGATTTGACACAGCCGCGCTGATGGGCATCAACATCGATCGGATCATCAGCTTCACCTTCGTGCTTGGTTCGGCGCTGGCGGCCGTCGCGGGCGTGCTTTATTCGGAAAAATATCCGAGCGTGCAGCCGCTTATGGGATTGCTGCCGGGGATTAAAGCCTTCGTGGCGGCTGTCTTCGGCGGTATCGGAAACATCACCGGCGCAGTCGTGGGCGGTATGATCCTGGGACTGGTCGAGGTGCTGGTGGTCGGCTATTTGCCGGGCGGCAGCCAGTATCGTGACGGCGTGGCGTTCGTGATCCTGATTGTGATTCTGCTGGTCAAACCTTCTGGGCTTTTCGGGAAGCATGCAGTCGAAAAAGTCTGACAGCTCGCTTGCCGAAGCGTTCGACGCGACCGATCTACCTTCCGGCGCCGGGACGCTATCCTATTCAAACCTTCCCCCGGGTCGTTTTCGTTTTGGCTCGCTTAAAGCGAATCTGCCTTTGCCGATTCTCTTTGCGCTGCTGATTCCGCTCAGTATGTTCGTCGAGAGCGACGTGGTTGGAGATTACTACCGGCGGATCATCATCCTCGCCGGATTCAACATCATCCTGGCGGTCAGTCTTCAGCTCATTAACGGATTCAGCGGGCAGTTTTCGCTCGGGCATGCCGGATTCATGGCGGTCGGCGCTTATCTGGCCGCTTATCCGGCAATGAATTATTCGCAGCATTTTGCGGATCCCTTTGCCTGCCTGCTGTTTTATGCGGCGGTGGCGATTGTTTTTGTGGTGGCCGGGACGGTGCTTTTTGCGGCCTTCCTCCTGATTCGCTGGACGCGAAAGCTGTATCAGGCGCTGCCGATGATCCTGCTGATCGCGATGCTGATCTGGGCGATGTTTGACTTCGCCCGCGCCAGTGCGGTGACCGTCGGCAACCCGCCCAAGTATTACATCTGGTGGCACGGCGCCGATTCGCTGGTTCGGCTCTTCGCGTGGGTCACCACGCACGGCCGCGACGCAGCCGCACATTTAAGCGCCGCCCTTCCGACAGGAATGGTCGAGCCATTGAGCTTCATTGTGCTGGTGCTGGGGTCGGGCGCGTGTGCCGGCGCGGTCGGGCTGGTGGTCGGCATGCCGGCGCTGCGATTGCGCGGCGATTACCTGGCCATCGCCACGCTCGGATTTGCCGAGATCATCAAGATCATCATCCGCAATTCTGAGCCACTCGGCGGCGCGCTGGGGCTGGTGGGAATCCCCAAATACACCAACTTCGCCTGGCTCTATGGCGCGGCCCTCGTGACGATCGTGGTGATCTGGCGGATCGCCTATTCTCCTCGGGGACGGGCGATCATGGCGGTGCGCGAGGACGAAATCGCCGCCGCCGCGATCGGCATCGATCCCACCCGCCAGAAAGTCACTGCTTTTATTACCGGTGCATTTTTTGGTGGTGTAGCGGGCGCGATGTTCGCCATGCATGAACATTCGATTACGCCGGAATCGTTCGGCATGGCCAAGTCGATCGAAGTGGTGGTGATGGTGACGCTCGGCGGGCTGGGGAGCATCAGCGGCGCTATCCTAGCGGCCATCGTGCTCACAATCTTGCCGGAATTCCTTCGCAATCTCAGCCCGACACTGGCCGACTTCCGTATGGTCATTTATTCAGCCCTGCTGATCGTGATGATGCTGCTGCGTCCGCAGGGGCTGCTAGGCGGCCGTGAAATCTGGCCCTGGCGACGATTTCGCAACCCGGATCCTGTGCCGACTGAAGACCGCGACGATTACCAGGGCAGCGACGAAACCAAGCCGGATTAGAAGGAATCTCAACCCTTGGCCGAGTCGGCACACAATCTCGCCCCGCTGCTGCATGTCGATCATGTGAGCCGGCATTTTGGTGGGCTGACGGCCGTCACCGATTTTTCGCTGGAGCTGCATCGTCGCGAGCTGGTTGGTCTGATTGGTCCCAACGGCGCGGGCAAAACAACCTGCTTCAATCTCATCACCGGAATTTACCCGCCTTCATCGGGCCACATTCGCGCATCGAATCACCGAATCGATGGGTTGTCGCCATCCGCAATCAACCGCTCCGGCATCGCGCGAACGTTTCAAAACATTCGTCTTTTCCAGAACCTCTCGGTACTCGACAACGTGCTGGCGGGCATCCGTCGCCGCGGGCAGCTTGGGCTTCCGCGCACGATGCTGCGCACGCCCTTCTTTTTGAAACAGCGACATGATGCGCGAGCCGAGGGAATGGAGCTGCTGGCGACGCTCGACCTCGCGGCCCATGCCGATCAACTGGCCTGCAATCTTCCCTATGGCCAGCAGCGCCGGCTGGAGATCGCCCGCGCTCTTGCGACACGACCAAAAGTGCTTTTGCTCGATGAGCCTGCGGCCGGCATGAACCCGGCCGAAAAAGAGCGCCTCATGCAGCTCATCGCGTTCATCCGCGACCGTTTTGATCTGGGCATTCTGCTGATCGAGCATGACATGAAGCTGGTAATGACCATTTGCCAGCGCATCACCGTGCTGGATCATGGCGAAGTGATTGCTTGCGGCGCGCCGGCACAGATTCAAAGCGATCCACGCGTCATTGAGGCGTATCTGGGCGAACCGACAGACTGATTTAGGACGATGCTGCTGGACGTGCAAAACCTCCGCGTTTCCTACGGCGCCATTCACGCGCTGCAAGGCGTCTCCATGTCGATCGAGCGCGGCGAAATGGTTGCACTCATCGGCGCCAATGGCGCGGGAAAAACGACCTTGCTTCGCACGATCAGCGGCCTGCTTCGCCCCGCGGATGGCAAGATCATTCTTCATCCATCAGACAATTCACCAGTTGAACTCAATTCGCTTCCGCCTCATGAAATTGTGCGACTGGGCGTCAGTCATGCGCCCGAAGGCCGACAGGTTTTTTCCAATCTGACCGTCCGCGAGAATTTGTTACTTGGTGCTTATCAATCCAATTCCCGCCAGCGCACCGAGAGTGATCTGGAGCGATGCTTTACGCTCTTTCCCATCCTCAACGAGCGCAGCCGACAGAAAGCGGGCACCCTCAGCGGCGGCGAGCAGCAGATGCTGGCCATCGGTCGAGCACTGATGGCACGGCCCGCCCTGCTGCTGCTCGATGAACCCTCGCTTGGCCTCGCGCCGCTCATCGTCCGCAAGATTTTCCAGATCATTCAGACGATCAACGCCGAGGGAACCACGATCTTTCTGGTCGAGCAGAATGCCCGCATGGCTCTGTCTATTGCGCACCGCGCCTACGTGCTACAGACGGGACAGGTGATCCTGTCGGGCAATGCCAGAGATTTGCTGGAAAATCCGGATGTGAAGAAGGCATACCTTGGTGGGTGAGTACATTCTTCCCCTTTTCATAGCCGATCGGATAGAATTCGCGCGAACGTTTCCCCACACGGGGGCTCAGCCCACTTATGCGGCGACATTTGACGACCATCATGATTGGCCTGGTCGTCCTGATTGCCGGCTCTTTTGCGCGGGCAGATACGAAGCTGTCGGTCGATATCGGCTGGACCGGTAAGATTCGCGCCAATCGGTGGATTCCCGTCTTTGTCACCGCATCCGACAGCAAGTCGCGCAATGTGATTTTGACCATCCATTGGCCGCACGGCGGCAATTTCTCGATGGATATCGAGCAGGCGTTTGCCATCGGTCCCGATCCACAAACGTTTCCCCTGCTGCTGCCGACGCGCGGATATGCCTACTCATTCCAGAATGCAGTCTACACATTGCGCGACGCCGATACTCAGAAGGCCCTGGCCCATTTCCCTGAGCCTGATTCGCTTGCGCTGGCCAGCGAAATGAGTAACGTCCTTCAGGCGACGGGGAGCCTGGTGGCGGTGTCCGGGCGCCAGACCCACCTCGAATCGCTCCAGAGTGTCGCGCCGGAAAATGTGTTGACGATTGGCTATCTGCCGCCCAATTTTCTTCCCTCCGCGGGCATCGGCTATGACGCGATTGATCTGCTGGTGCTGAATCAGCCGAATCTCAATCCCGTTGCCGGCGGAACCGAGCCGGCAATTGATCCAACCCAGCAGCAGGCAATCGTCGATTGGGTTCGTGCGGGTGGGAATCTTCTCATCTGGCCCAGCGATAATGGTTTCCCTTCTCGAAGCCCCCTGGCCGAAATGCTGCCCTGTCACACCGGTGATCGCATCAATCTCGAATTGCCGGCTTCGGACCTCAAGAAGGCCGGGTTAAGCAAGCGCTTTGCCCGTATGTCGGCCTTCAAACTTGTGCCGGAAAATGGCGCGCAGGAGATCAAGCTTTTTCGAGGCCAGACTTCTGCTTATTCGAAAGAGCTTGGGCTGGGCCGAATCATCGTCGCGCCCGTTAACGTCGCCGGGTTGCAGTTTGACACGATTGATCAGGCGCGCACGTTTTGGGCAACGCTGACAGCCGGGACCGGCGTAAAGATGACGCAGGCGGAAATAAATGCCGCGCAGGTCAAGAGCACTCCATGGACTTACAGCAGCGAGGATGATTCGCAGAACACGGCCGAGGCGAAGGTTGCCGACAGGCTCGGGGATGTGCCTGGCGCCGGTCAATTCGGCTTTTTCTACGTCGCTGGCGTGATGGCGCTGATGATGTTCGTGGTGGGCCCGCTCGACTGGTTCGTGCTGCGTCGCCTGGGTCGACAGCCCTGGACCTGGGCCACGACCACCGGCTGGATCGCGCTGATTTCATTTGGAGCGATCTTCGTCGGCTATCTATTTAAGAGTGGCGATTTGCATTATCGAACACTGCGGCTGGAATATCAGCTCGGCGATATGACGATCGCGGGCAGCGATATCGTCGCGATTTATTCTCCGCATACAGAGGACTACACGCTGCAATCAGCACCCGATCAATGGTGGCAGCCAGCCGCAACTCCGAATTATTCCGGCGGAGGCATGACCATCGACGTGCCTTTTCATCAGACTTATCAAGGAAACGTCCCCCGTGCGATGCGTGTGAATGTCTGGAGCACGCGCTTCCTGCGGGAGGATCATCTGACGCCAGGACCTCCAATTGTCGCCGCATCGTTGACGGTGTCGGCTGACAAAAAGCGAGTAACCGGCGTGATCAAGAATCTGACCGATCGGCCGCTGATCAACATTCGCATCCGTACAGTTCTTGGCAACGGCCGTTTTGTATTGAAGCGTGAATCGCCAACTACTGCGCCGGCAACCAATCCAGCGGAATCGCTGGAAACCAATCAGATCCCGCCTTACACAACTGTTCGCGTGGAGGCCAGCCTTGATCCACGTGATGTTAGCTCCTACCCCACGAATAATCTCGATCCCTCTGGCCTGGCGGTTCCAATCCACGACCTGGACACGCGCCTTTCGAAGCGATTGGATGAGATCGTCCAGCGAGAACATATGGGCTGCATCGACCTGACGGTCGACAACCCATCGCCGGCAGTGCCGCTTGAAGGGCATCCCGAAGCCAAGCAGCAGCATTGGCAATACGTTCGCGCGTTGGTGGATTTAAAAACCGAACCATAAAGAGACGTTTCCTCAGCCTGTAGCGTATTACAAGGCGCAGGGGATAGAGGCTATGACCGAACAAGCCGCGACAAGCCGAGTGGAGACCACTGCCGTCGCAGAGCCGGCTGTCGCGACGACGCCGGCGGCGCAATCCGTTGCGTCCCCCGCCAAAGCGCCAGCGATCCTGACTCGTCAGCTCACCAAGCGCTATGGCGCACTTACCGCACTGGATTCGCTCGATCTGCAGCTCGAATCCGGCGACGTCTTCGGATTCATCGGTCCCAACGGCGCCGGCAAAAGCACCACCATGAAAATCCTCGCCGGGCTGCTCTCGCCCACTAGCGGCATGGCCGAAATCTTCGGCAGGAACGTTTTCGAGAATGGCGATTTCGTCCGCCGAAGCATCGGCTACATGCCCGACTCGTTTGGCGTCTATGAAGACCTGAAGGTGACCGAATACCTCGAGTTTTTCGCTGCCGCGTATGACATCAGTCGCAAAGAGCGGAAGAAGGTCGTCAATGACGTACTGGAGCTGACCGACCTGCAATACAAACGCGATGCGCTGGTCGATTCGCTTTCGCGCGGCATGCAGCAGCGTCTTGGCCTGGCGCGAGTGCTCGTGCATGATCCGCCAATCCTAATTCTTGACGAGCCAGCCAGTGGGCTCGACCCCAGAGCGCGCATTGAAATCCGCGAATTGCTCAAGGAACTTCAGCGGATGGGCAAAACCATCATGATCTCCAGCCACATCCTTTCAGAGCTTGGAGAATTCTGTAATAAGATCGGCATCATCGAGCGCGGCAGGCTGCTGGTCGTCGGCGCTATCGACGAACTGGTTGCCCGCGCGCGCCTCCAATCCGTCGTTCACCTTCAAGTCGTCTCTGACCAATCCCGCGCCGCCGGCCTCTTACGCGAAGATCCGCGTATTGCCAAAGTCGAAGAAGCCGGCAATCAATTGATCCTCTCGTTGAAAGACGCCAACCAGCACCATTCCTTCGTCATCGAACTGCTCGTGGCGCAGGGCATTTCCATCCACAGCATCACCCCCGAACAAATCCGCCTCGAAGACGTGTTCCTTCGGCTGACCAGAGGCATCGTGCATTAGAAAGCGTTCGGCGCAGGTTGCTGAAATGAGTGCTATCGCGAGGGCACCTTTTTCTAGCGCCAAGAACACGAAGGTGCCAAGAGCGCCAAGAAAACTAATTATTAATTCTTTCTTCTTGGCGTTCTTGGCCTCTTGGCGCTCTTGGCGCAACGTGAAATGCAATGATCGCAGAAAAAATTACTTTGCGCCGACCTTCTGCCGTTTTTCGCGTTTGGGCGGCTTGGGCATGAGCGCGCGTTCAAGGTTGCGCATGGCCTGGCGAAGGCGTTGCTCGTTTTCGACCAGCGCGATACGCACGTAACCTTCACCATGCTCGCCAAAGGCGCGGCCGGGGGAAAGCGCTACCTCGGCTTCGTCCATCATCCGCAGGCAGAAGTCGATGGTGCCTTCGCCCGCCTTGAAATGCTCTGGACTGATGCGCGCCCAGACGAACATGCTGGCGCGTGGCTTCTCGTAGCTCCAGCCGAGCTTGTCGAGTCCGCGACAGACTTCATCGCGGCGCTGTTCATACATCCTGCTCTGATCCTGTGGCGTCTGAGCGCATTCGCGCATCGCGATCACGCTGGCAATCTGCAGCGGCGCGAAGATGCCGTAGTCGTAATATCCCTTGATGGTGGCCAGGGCCTTGACCATCTCAGAATTGCCGCAGCAAAAGCCCACGCGCCAGCCGGCCATGTTGTAGCTCTTGCTCATCGTCGTGAATTCGACACCCAGTTCCTTTGCGCCTTTAGCGGCCAGGAAGCTGGGCGCGGCATAACCGTCGAAGTTGATTTCGCCGTAGGCAAAATCGCTGATGACCATGATGTTGCGCCGGCGGCACATTTCGATGGCCTTTTCCCAGAAGACCGGATCGATCGTCATGGCAGTCGGGTTGTGCGGGTAATTGAGAATCAGCAGCTTGGGCGGCGGATAGAGGCCGTCGATCGTCTGATCGATGCGATCGAGAAAGGCCTGATCGTTGCCCAGCGGAATCCGAATGACATTTGCGCCGGCCATTGCCGGTGCATAAATGTGGATGGGAAAGGCTGGATCGCCGACGACGACGGTATCGCCCGGCCCCAGCAGCGCCAGGCACAGGTGACTGAAGCCTTCCTTGGAGCCGATGGTGGCGATCACTTCGGTTTCGGGATCGAGATCGACGCCATAGCGCTTTTTGTATTTCATCGCCACTTCGCGGCGCAGGCCGGCAATTCCATTGCTGACGCTGTAGCGATGATTGCGCGGATCGATCGCGGCTTCCTTGAGCTTATCGACCACGCACTCGGGCGTCGGATCGGTCGGGTTGCCCATCCCAAGATCGATGATGTCGATCCCGGCAACCCGCTTCTCATATTTCATCTTGTTGATGCGCCCAAATAAATACGGCGGAAGGCGCTGAATGCGCGAGGAAACGTCGATTTTAAATGATTGCTGACTCATGATTGACTGTCCTTAATCGGCAATGGCTTGAAATAATACGTCAAATTCGCACTGACTCCCAATCCTGATCGGCTCAAAAGGGTTACTGAACCCTACGCACGACCAAGCGGGCAAAGTCGTGTGAATAGTATCGGCCCTGCGATCCGCAGAGCGATTGCGATCCGAGTTGAAATCACTGCCGGGGCGGGTGTGCCTTAAAGAAGCTTCAAGGCTTCGGATTCCCTGCCGACCCCGGCTGCGTCGCTGGCGGCCGGATGTCTCTCGAGGGAGAAGTGGTGGGCGCCGCTAACGGACCCGCGGGAAAATTCAGGGCCGGCAGTGTTGTCGGCTCAAGCGTCCGCGACGCGGGCTGGGTCGGCATCGTGGTGGGCGGCGAACTCTCGAGACGATTTCGTTCCATCTCCTCATTAATCTTCTTGCGATCGTGAATCTGCTTGTCGATCATCGCCTGGAATTGCTGCTTGAGCACCGGGGTTTCGATCTTCATGCCGGCAAGGACCTGCTGGTCGAGCGATGACTTCAGTTCGCGGATGACATTCGTCAGCAACTGATCATAGATCGTTTTCCGAACACTCTCTTTGACATCCTCAAACTTGACGGCTTTGGGCGGAAGCATGTCTTCCAGCTTCACAATCAGAAAGGAGTTGCCTACCCCTACCGGTTCGGAAACCTGTCCCTTTTTAAGGCCGAACACGACGTCAAGAAACGTACCGGGGAGGGTTGGCGTAGCACGTGTAAACGGCGGCATCTCTCCACCAGCGGCAGCCGAGACGCGATTGTGGCTCATATCGCGGGCCACATCTTCAAAGCGGTCGCCAGCGGCCAGCCGCCGCTGTGCTTCGCGCACTTCGGCCATGCTGTTCAGCTCAATGTAACGGACGCGTGCCTGCTCACCATAGAGCTGCCCGAATGCGTTTTTGATATCCTCGTCTGTGATCTTTCCGGCAATTTGCGGCTCGGCAATCTTGCGCAAGTACGTGTTGATCTCCATCGCCATGTCGAATTCGGTCTGGCTGATGTGCTTCTCGTCACGATATTGCGAAAGAAATTCTTCGCGCTGCGTGGCGATTTCATCGCGCATGCGCTGTGCCGTCGCCGCATCGTGATCGGCAACCGCCTTCTCGAGCTTTTCGCGCAACGGTTGCTCGGCCGGGGCATCGGCAAACATTTTGTCGAGCGTGGTTTTGCGCTCGTCGGCGATGTCCTGCGATGTGACGACAACCTTTTGCTTATCCGCCTGCTGCTTAACAATCTCGAGCCGGGCAAGATTCAGCAGCATCGTCAGCCCATGCGCTTCGATCAGCGGCTTGACGAATTGCTCCATCGTCAGGGGTTCTTTGTTAACCGTTGCGACGACCTGGTCCATCCCCTGGGCCGGTCTTGATGCGGGTAAAAAGGTTTCGACCGTTGGCGGCGGCGATTCCTGCGGCGGTTGCGCGGAGGTTTGCGGCGGTGGCGAAGCGGGAGCAAGGTTATCTAAAGACGGACGGTCGCCGATGTGTGGCCCGCTCTGGGAACAGCCCGCCGCGATCAATGCCGTTACGACCAATGCGCCCGCAATACGACTCAAGGTGTAACTCCTCGGGTGAAGCCGGCTTTTTGGCTAAAAAGCCGGGAAACTTGGAGTATCGCAGGGGGAAACAAGCTGTCAAGAATTCGCTGTACTTAAGCGATACAGATTGGTTACTTCCAGTCCGGCCCCACGATGGCAAAAACCATTGTTTGCAACCGATCAATTGGGTAAACTTCCGCCTAAGGCATAAGGCGGGGCCAGCGACAAAGGTGGGCCGCTGGGCCACTTAGCCGATTGCGCAACTCGATCACCGTCGTCTGCCTGATCCGGGCACGTTGTCGATGGCCGGCGACCTAAGCAAGGGACTTTCACATGTCCGTGCAGCGACTTGCCTTAAGCATCGTTTCCATTTGCCTTGTTTTGGTTCTGGGTCTGGCCGCCTTTGGCGATCGGCTGACGCTAAAGGATGGCAAGGTCCTCGAAGGAACCGTCATCAAGCAGGGCGATCGATACTGGGTGAAGACAACCGATGGCGCGACTCAATATGTCTCCATTGATGACGTCTCGAAATTGGAAAAGGGTTCGGGCCATTCGATTACGGGTTCGAGCGACATAGGAGGAGGCGGTAGTTCCGCCGCCGGATTCAGCTCCTCGCTTGCCGCGACCCAGCGCCGCGCCAATTCGGTGGACAAACCGCTTGCTGCTGTCACCATCTGGCAGGACTTTATCGATTCCAAGCCCTCCGAAGCCGACCTGAAAGTCGCCAAGGAGGAGCTGGCCAAATGGAAGTCGATGGCCGAGAACGGCGGGGAAAAGATCAATGGCCGGTGGGTAACCGGTGATGAATACAAATCACTGATGACGCGCTATCGTGCGGTCATGCGTGAGGCGACCAATCTGCTGAGCCACGACGACCTATTGAAGGGCGCCGAAAAAGTCGAAGAGGCGCGGCGAATTTATCCCAACGACTTTGCAGTCAACTTCTGGCTTGGGTACGTCGAGCTGAAAAAACGCAACTGGGAAAAGGCCATTCCCTATTTCGATGCAGTGCTGAAGCTCAAGCCCAACTTGCCCGAAGCGCTGGCCAATGTCGCGATCGCGGAATGGTTCAAATCGAATTACCGCGATTCCAAGGCCGTCCTTAAAATGCACGATGCGGCCAAACAGGGCGACAACGAAGAGATTGTGTTCGATCTGATTTCGATGCTGAACTCCTCGCCGCCTGCCTTCCTGCGCAGCGCTGCCGGCAAAGCGGCCGTCGAAGATGCCCGGCTGCTTTCTTACAAATACAAGATCAATCAGAACGCTGCGGGCACCATCTACTATGTCCGTCTGCACGAAGAAAGCGTTGCGGAACACAGCGAACATAACATGTGGTCGGGAACAGGCTTTATCCTCAAGGATGATGGCCTGATCCTCACCAACAGGCACGTCGCCAAGGATGCCAAGAAACTCATGGTCCTGCTTCACAGTGGCCAGCAGAAGGCCGCAGAAGTGGTGAAGATCGACGATGAACAGGACCTGGCCCTGATCCGGCTGAAAAACGCAGATTCGAAGCTGCCGGTCGTGCGCCTTGCCGCGTCGGATCTGCCGTTGGACGGCGCCGACTGCACGGTCATTGGTTATCCGCTGGTCGATCGCCTGGGCGGCTCCCCGAAGATCACGCACGGCATCGTCAGCAGCTCCATCAAGAAGGGCGCGATGTCGGTCAAGTCGATCGGCCTCGACAATCTGACCGATGAAATCGATGTGCTGATCGATGCCAAGGTCAACCCCGGCAACAGCGGTGGCCCCATCCTCGACAAATACGGGAACGTCATGGCGATCGTCTGCATGAAGAGCCTGGCTTCCGAAACAGAAGACAGCTACGGCATGGGCATCAGTGCCGGGCGCATCCGAAAGTTCCTGGCCAAAAACAGAATCATGTTGCCCAGTGGCGAAAATGGAACTTCCACTCTCTCAGTGGAAGACATCGCCGCCAAAGTCGAGCCGGCGGCGGTGCTGATTTTTGCGACGAAGTAATGTGGATTTGCACTTGATGCAATGTTTAGCCGCGACGCGACAGCGGAGCGCTTTCTGCGAAGTCGAAGAAGCGCTCCGCTGGCGCGTCGCGGCTAACCTCGGCTAACCTTAGCTGGACACGCGTTGTCCCCTCGTTATGCTTTCCCTTTGCCCGACTGGACCGGCTGTTCATGGATGAACACCCTCGTTGGTCCAGGCTTAAGGAGCGCAAGGATGTTGAAATTTCTTTGTACGCATTGCGGGGGAAGGCTGGCCATCCAGGAAAAGTACCTTTCCCGGCTCGTCCAATGCCCGGATTGCGGCCAGATCACCCACCCGATGGCCAGCCAGATTCTTGCCGATCTTGAATCGCGCGGCGCGCGAAAGAAATCGCGAATTCGTTGCGAAAATTGCGGCCACAGGTTGGGCAAACTTGCCAAGCCGCGCGTATGGGGAACATCCGTTGTGTGTGGCCCCTGCTATCGTGAACTGGCTATAGAGACGGCAGAACTGGACCAGGCAGCCGCGTCTGCCGAGGCACAACTTCATCGTCCTTCGATCATCGTCGGAGTCGCGCGGTCCCCTTCGGATATCCTCAGCTCACCGCTGATGCTCGAGATTCCCGCCGGACGTCAATTGCCGGCGCCAATGGAACAAACAATTTCTTCACGGCCAGGCGCATCAGTGGCTGGTCTTCCCGCCCAATTCGGCACTGCGCTCACCGGCCTTGTTGTAGCCATCGCGTCGCTGATTGTCACCGCGTATGTCCTACGAAGCATCGGCTCCATCATCCTCTGGATGGCGCTCGCTGCCGTTATTGGGTTTGCAGGTTATTTCATTTGGCGCGCTGCAACCGCGCTCAAGCCTGTTTCTGACGATCCATTGCTATCTGGAAATCGATCGCGTCTCCCCATCGCCGTGGCGTCAGGCATCGGGCGGTTATGTTACGGTGCGGGGGCTTCGCTGTGGCGCGGCAGCCGACGCCGTTCGGCAGGCGCTTCTCAAATTCAGCAACACGCCTGATCGTGAATCATCCCGCCCAACGCCGTTAACCGCTGGATACTCGCTGGCGCTTTCGCGGCGGTTCAGCGCTTCCGTTCGCGAAGGCGCCAGCGACATGGGACGCCGTTCCGGCGAAATGGCTTGCATTCCCGACGGCTGAAATCAACGATATTCGGCGCTACTTCTTAACCCGCGGTGTTGCCCGGCGCCTGCGAATCGTCGGGATTCATCCCATCCCCCGCCGGCCAATCGACGCGACGGGAGAGAAATCCCTGGCGGCGCAGACCTGCTTCGAGCTCTCCGTCACTGGGCACCGACAGCACCAATCCGCCCAGATCGACTGTCGGCGTTTTCTGCTTTCCATCGTTCTGCTCAAGAAGCCACTGGCGTGCCGCGTCGTCGTTCTCAATGTTCACATAGTGATATTTCATTCGCATGTCATCGAGGTACTGGCGGGTCTGCTGCGTGTCTTCGCATTGATCGACGCCGTAGACGGTAATTTGGCGGCTCATCAGATGTCCTCCGCCAATCATGTTAATCTGCGATAATCCCCGCTTGGAACGGGAGAAGTCTGGCGCATCGGGATACAATGAGGAGCGCCAGCAAAAAGCAATAATCTAGAATCGCCGGCGTTGTCGATAGTGAGAGACATCGACGATATCATGGCGTGAGTTACATTTCGTTGTCCGCCAAACTCCGACGGCTACCGGTTCAAACGGAAAGTGCTGGCTTGGCAAATGGGGACGACGATGGTTGGATCTTCCGCAATCCCTCCAATACCCGAGATCGGGCATGAAGAGGGTTACTACGCGCGCAAAGTTCGCGAAGCGGAGAAGCAAGGCAACGATCACGCCCGCGAAGCCTACAAAGTCGCACAGTACGTAACCCTGGCGACCAGCCCCCACCTCGAATGGGATCAGAAGATCCGGTATTTCGCGCATGCCCTCAAGCGACACTGCCAACCGCCGCCGCTGGCGCCTGAACGGATTTGGCTGTTTTATGCCGAACTGGCGGAGCTTGTACGCAGCCACTGCGGGCAGGAAGCGCTGAAATTAGCCAGCCACGAAGATGATCGTTATGCCAGCTTGATCAAGCAGGGGTACGATCGAAAGCTGATTGAGAACGAAGCCGAGAAGTTCTTCGACTTCCTCATGGGGGGCCACCAGGAACGCCCCGCTCACTTCAACGAAGAAGACTGGCAACAGCTTCGGATGATCAGAGATCAATGGATCTAATGAGACGCGCGCGGTCGGCCAAGTTTACATTCGTTTCCAGGCGTATGCATCACCCAGCCGGAGGAAGAAGCGCTGCTGACCGGCGACACCAATGAGCTTTGGATCGGTCTGCCCGCGCCCTTCGTCGGGGGAGAGTATCTCGAAGCCGATCTTGTCACCTTTCTTCAGGGTAGCGCTCTCTAGAGGCTCGGGTTTTCCTGCAAGATAGCACCCGTATTTGCCATCGGCGGGGACGTCTTTGAGTTCGGCGTTTGAAGGGTTGTCGAAGTGGACGATTTCGGTGCCGGGCTTGGGGGCCGGCGTATTGCAGCCGCCAGCTGACAATGAAACAAGCAGCGCGAAACAAGCCAATAGAATTGCCGAGCAACGCTTCCTTGCAATGTTCATACGCCTGAACCTCCGCAGACGGACTAAGGGTATCAAAGAGAAACCGACTTCTTTATAAGGTCGGCCGCCGAACATTGCGAATGTCTAAGCCTTCACCTGGACCACCGGCGTCCCGCATTCGGGGCAGCGATCGGGGGAGGCTCGAAGGTCGTACCCGCATTGAACGCACTGTGCCGCCTCGCGCATCCTCCGGATCCGCGTTCGGACAACTGCCCAGCGCAACGGCAGGAGACTTGCCAGGAATGCGATGAACCAGTGCGGCGACAAAAGCTGGATTTTCAATGGCATCCCCGTCGCGGCAGGAAATGAGCCATCGCGATAGCAAGCGGCACCAAAGTCGGAATGGAACCAGCCACGCGATTGCAGGCCGCTCCGGACGCCCGATAGATAAAGGTGCCCACGGCTGCCGTCATCATCTGCAAAATGCTTTGGAGCGGAAAGGCTCCATTTCCCCGCGATTTGGGAATAGACTCCAATTGAAATCCACGCTCGCCCTTTTGTGGAGCGCGCCCCTATATCCAGTTTCCTGGACGGCATGGTGGCTATCTCGTCCACGCCATCCATCACCCAATTGCTGCGTACCCACAGCGCCACGATCAGGACAAAGACCAGTAGCGAAATCGTCGAGATGAACCGAAGGGGGCGTCGATTCATAGAAGTCCATTGTAGCGCTGGCGCCATGGCTTTCGCGACCAAACTTCGGTGGCTTATTTGCCGATAGATATTCTGGAGGGCATCAGATCGATCGACGTCGGCCTGAATAGAGCTGGCGGGAAATCGAGATTTTTCTCGTGTTGCGAGCACTTGAACCCGCTGCGATCCGTGGCATAATATCGGACGAAGTTTAGGGACTTGGGCAATTCCAGCTTGTAATTTCAGGGCAATTGAACAGGGTTGGCCTTTTCTGCAACCCGTGCTCGGCAGCATCGAATGGTTGCCGGCTGATCCCAAAACAGACTTAATTTTGTGCAAACACCGTTTGCATCCACACACGCAAAACACGTCGCGAAGCCTCCGAAAGCGGAGCTTTCGGCAAGAACTGCCTGTCCTCCTGGCGAAGGGCCGGCAAGTAAAGTCTCTTCGCGCGATATGGAGATGAAAGGATCACGGATGAACGCTGCTCGCCCGCCTGCTCAAGCTGTTGGCGTTGTTGACAATTCAATGCGGTCGATTTCGGCCCAGGCCCGCCCCACGCCCCGCCGGCGAACGCCATCGGTCGTGGCGCTTCCTTCTTTTGATCGTCGGCACGACAACCGTCGGCCGGTGCACAGCAAGGGAACGCTGACGCTGATCGATGGCCCCAACGCGAACGCCAGCTACGAAATCCAGACGCGCGACATGAGCTTCAGCGGCTTATCGTTCCTGCTTCGCGAGAGCCTGCCGGTTGGCCAGACCTGTCGGTTGACCGTGCAGGGGCAATCGACCTCGCACTTGTGCGAAGTCGTCCGCTCTCGCCCCATCAGCAATGGCCGCCATGAGATGGCGCTGCAATTCCGCAAAGCGATGTAAATAGAACAAGGCGCGAAAGCCGTCCGTTTAGCGGTCGCGCTTGCGCGACGTTGCGCGCCTTTAATGGCAGCGCGCAATGGCTCGCAAGCGAGCCCGGTAAAAGTCACAGTTCGACCGACCTTTGCAAATCCGATTTTTCCGAACCCCCTCCGCCCTCCCGGCGTAATCCCTTCAAACCCGCCTTGTAAACCATGCATTTCAGATTGGCGGGTTGGCGATCGAGGATTCATCTCGCGTCCCGGGAAGGGCGCGGCGAATTTTGAGATTTAGAAAAACCAGGTTCGATTGGCGCAACACAACGTTGCGCGCCCGATCATTCTGCTGCCGTCCGCGGGCTATGATGGCGCAGGCCTCGCTTCCTAAGCGAGGCTTTTTTATGCGCTGGCGATGGCATCCCGCAGCACCGATGCAAGAACCGCGTCATCGAGAACGATCGGATTGAACCGCATACTGCTGGCCTTGCGGGCCAGAGCCACGATGCGATCAACATCTTTGTCTTCGACGCCGAAAGCGCTCAGCGGCTGGATATGAAGGTCTCGCCCGAGCTCGAACAGGAATTGAATCAGAAACTCAATCGCCTCAGCATCACTACTCGCGTCCGCGCCGGCGGCCCTGCCGATTTCAGCGTATCGAGCCAATGCCGGATGATCCTCCGATGAGCCTCGAAGAGCGACAACATTAGCGCGCACCACATGAGGCAACAGAGCTGCGCAGACTGCCCCATGCGGAATCGGGAAATTCGCGCCCAACGGCGCCGCAAATCCATGAACGGCTCCGAGCCCGGCATTGGCCAGTGTTATGCCACCCAGCAAAGCCGCCAGCGCCATGTTGGTCAACGCATCGATATCCTGACTATTAAGGTACGCGCGGTTGAGAGCCGACGGCACCCGCTTCAGGCCGGCCATCGCCAGGCCGTCGGTCATCGGGACGGCGCCGTTGGATGTGTAGGATTCAATGAGCTGGCACAATGCGTCCATACCCGAGTGCGCGATCACCTTTGACGGAACGCCTTGACCGAGCAGCGGATCGACCAACACCATTTTCGCCAGCATCTGCTCGCCGCGAATACTGGCTTTGAAACCTTTGTCAGGCGCGCCGATCACGGCGTTTTTGGTTGCCTCAGCTCCGGTGCCGAACGTCGTCGGGATTGCAATCCAGGGTATGCTGGGCCGAGTCAGCTTCTGGCCCCGCCCCACCACTTCCATGTAATCCAGAGCTGACCCACCATTTCCTACAAGTGCGGCCACCGCTTTGGCGGCGTCGATCGCGCTGCCTCCACCAAGGCCGACAACCAGATCGACTTGTTCTTGGCGCGCGAGTTCGGTCGCCGAATCGACATCGCGGACGGTGGGCTCCCCGCGCTGACGAAAGAGGGTGGCTTTCAATCCTGTCGCCGCGAGACGATCCTTTGCTGCATTTGCAAGCGCTTCGCTGCCATTAAAAACAATCAGCGCCCGCTTACCCAGTTTTGCGGCGAGCTCTCCCAGCCGCTCGAAGTGACCCGATCCAAACAGGATTCGCGCGGGGGCGACAAATTCGAAATTCACCACGTCACTCACCAAAGAAAATGCTGTGATGCTTCACGCCCTGCCGCGGCTGGGCCATCCAGTCGGTGACGTCGCCCTTCCATTTCAGGTAGTGGGCGGTCGTCTGATGATGGGTAAAGCCTTCTTTCGAGTGATAGGCCTCGTACAGCAAAAAGCGGTTCGAGTCTTCTTCCGCCTGCAACACATCAAAGCGCACGTTCATCGGCTCCTGGCGGGTGTTGTGGGCATTTTCGAGCGTGGCCTGCTTGAAAGGCTCGATGAATTGCGGTTTCACGAAGATCGTTACGGCGACGACGTACATGATCCATCTCCCTCGTGAAATGTTTTGGATCGATCTGTCCCTTCCTCGGAACTGCCAGCACCTCTTCGCAGTCCTTCATCTTGATCATGTGCGAGCGAATTGTCTATTGTTCGGCCCGACCTGTGGCTTCCCAATTCCCCCATGCAAAATGCGATTGACCGTATCGAGCGTGGCATGAACAATAGCCGCCTTATAAGGTCGCACCGGGAACATCTCATGCAAAATAGAACTTACGGCTACTTCGCCGCTTTTTGTCTTCTGACGGGAGTCTTTGGCCTTCACTCCACGGCCCTCGGACAGACGGATACTGTGCCGCCGATTTCAAACACAGGGCCATTGACGCAACCGGACACCATGCCGGCTGACTCAACGCCACAGGTATGGACCGAACGCTCAAGGGAAGGTCCTGAGTCCGGATGGGATGACGACAGTGCGCGACTTCGATTCTCGATTGGCGCGCAGATCTATTATGGCCGGATCGACGGCTATGCGCAGACGCCATTGGGCGGAGAGCCGGGGTCGACGAGCCATCAGCGCCCACGATTCAGCGAATTGGGAATGGACAATGCCTGGTCAGGTCGGGTTAGTTTTGCCGCCAACTGGCAGCATCAGGAAGGATTTGCCGATGCGGAAGACATTGGAATGCGCGCCTCCGATACGCTGCGTTCTGGATTGACTACTCACGGCACCGATTTCTCGGCTGGGACTCGCGTTCATTCCAGGATTGACCTTGGCTGGTTCCGAGCCGGGTACCGCTATCATTTTGACTTTGCGCGGGCGTCGAACGATCGGCCGCAACTGACCCTTGCACCCTATGCCGATCTCGGCGCTCTGGATTTCTATTACCGGATTCACGGAGATGGATCGTTCACGCGCAGGGAATATGTCAAAGTCGCCCCACAACTGGGACTGATCGCCTCCTGGCGACCCAACGGCGGGCGCTTCTCCATTGATGCAGACCTCAGCGCCAGCCCGCCAGGCATCAGCAGCATTCCATTTGTCGCGGCCGAGCAGATCACCGCCAATTACGAATTTCTTCGCCGTCCCCGATTTGTGATGATCGGATCACTGGGCGTGCGATTTGAACAAGTTAATTTTTACGATGATCAGCGGGTGCCCAACCATGTTCGTGCCAACTTCGGCCCGGCGGGCGTCTTGGGCATAGCGTTTCGATTTTGAACGTGTCTTTCTACCCCTGAACAAAAAGACTCCGCCAGAGAATGCCGTAACGACACTCTGTGGCGGAGCCTGTCTCATCACTGCGCTTCCGACTTAATCGGCACTCGAGTGATCTGAATTTGAAGGCGTCGTATAGGTGTTGTACTCATAGTTGTAGTTCGCGCTGGGGCGCTCATCACGCGCTTTCTGCTGGAACCAGAACTGTGAGGTGTGATAAGGTGTCAGCGTGCCTTTGGCGACAACCTGTCCGTTGCGCGTGATCTCGTTCTTCATCGGATCGACGCTTACCTTGTCGTCTCGATGCACGTTGCCCGACCAGAGCAACCGGTTGGACTGCTGGTCATAGACATACACCATGCCGTCATGAGAGGCGGTGTAGATGCCTTTCTGATTGCCTGATTCGACCAGTTGTGCGTCGCCCGGCACGACTTGCGGATGCTGCTCTTCGCAGGCTACCACGCCCATTGCGAGGATCGCTGCAGTAGCGGACGTTGCGAGGATCTTTCGGATGCCAGTCATAAAACCTCCAGTTTTCCATGGGCAGCCAGTGCCGCCCTCCCATCAAAATGTCGATTCTGCGTCGTAAGGCGTCGCAACTTACCGCTGCATCGCCTCAGAAACCGTGTTTCTGTCTTCCCTGAGTCGATGCAAACAGTGGGCCAGCAGCGTGCAGAGCAGCGTCAGCCATATGGCCTGCCTCAGTATTTTTCGTTACTCTTTTCGATCACGAAGGGCGGATAAACCATGACGATTTTCAGAATGTCGAACGGCCGAGGCTGGGTAATCCTGCTGGGAATTTTTTTGTTTGCGCGCGGCCTTGCGGCGCAGACTCCGGCACAGACCCAGCACCCGGTGAACGTGATTCTCTGGTTCGACACTGAGGATTATCTGCTGCCCGCCGACGATGATGCCGACAAGCGGCTGGCCGGTCTGCTTTTGCAGCGGCACATTCGCGGGACGTTTAAGGTGGTTGGAGAGAAAGCGCGAGTGTTGGAATCGCGCGGACGGCATGATGTGATCGAGGCGCTCAGCCACCATTGCATCGGCTACCATTCGAATTTTCATTCGGTACATCCGGTGCCGGCTGAGTACATGGCCGACTGCGGCCTGCTCGATGGCATTGAGGAATTTGTCCGTCACGAAGCGCGCGGAGCGGCGGATGTGCGCCGCATCTTTTCAGTCCAGTCACTCGCATGCTACGGCCAGCCCGGCTCATCCTGGACGCCTCAGGCGGTCGCCGCGCTTTGGCAATGCGGAATCGGAACCGATGGCGTGCCCTGCTATGTCGATTCAGGAAGTCACGTCGGGCTCGGCGGAAAGCCCTTCTGGTACTGCGGCGTGCTCAATGTCTACAACATGTCGCCCAATGAAACGCGGATGGACCTCTGGGCGGACGGCGGGCTTGCAAAGGGCGAACGCGAATTCAAGGCGATTGCCGATCGACTCTCATCGCAGGGCGGCGGCTTGATCAGCATTTATTATCATCCGTGCGAATGGGTGCATGAGAAATTCTGGGACAGCGTGAATTTCAGCCGCGGCGCGAATCCGCCTCGCGAGCAATGGAAAGCGCCGCCGCAACGTCCCGCCGCCGAGACGGATGCCGCGTTTGATCGCTATGCTGCTTACATTGATTTCATGCGATCCCTGCCGGAAATCCATTTTGTGACGGCGTGTGATCTGCCGAAGCTTTATCCAGATCCATTGCGAACTGAAGGCGCGAGCCGAGCCGACTTACTCGCAATTGCCAATCATATTGTTGACCCTGGTTATCGCGGTGCTGACGCTCAGGTCATTGCTGGTCATTCCTATTCTCCAGCCGATCAATTCGCGTTGTTGGCCGAAGCATTGGCGTCACACATTCATCATCCCAGCGAAGCCGCCACCGAATCGTCCTTAAAGGAGCCCGATCACCTGCTCGGCCCAGATTCGGCGCCTCCGACCGGCACCATGCCGCGAACCATCGATTGGTTCGCATTCCGCGATGCGGCGCTCGACGCCGACGATTACGTGCATCAGCATCACCGCATTCCGGCGCGGGTTTTCATCGGCCCCGATGCCGTAACCCCGGCCGATTTTCTTTCGGCCATGGCCAAGGCGCTTTTCGAGTGGGATCGATCGGGCCAGCCGCCCAAAGAAATGTCAATCCCATCCGGTACACAACTTCTTTCGGCCCGTCACGTCATCAAGAACAGCCCGAAAGTCTACGGCGGCTGGATCATTCATCGCGAGAACTTTGAGGCGCCGAAGGTTCTGGACGTGGCCCGCCTTCAGGCTTGGACTCTCAAACCTGCCATGCCGGCAAACTAGGCCCTCACAGCAGATCGGTTGATGTTACTGGCCTTGCAACGGATGTGGCGCTCCGCACTTTATGGGTAGTCAAATTCGAGCGGTTGCGGGTACGGTACGGCCATGCCAGCCTCGTCCGCGGCCGACTCGATCGAGCCGACCCATTCCACTTCCTCCGCGCCACCCCCTCGCAAAGGCTTTTTTCGCAGGCTCGGCCCGGGACTCATTACCGGCGCATCGGACGATGATCCCAGCGGCATCGCCACCTATTCCCAGGCCGGCGCGCAATTCGGCTTCACGATGCTCTGGGTCGCCCTGTTCACGCTTCCACTGATGGCGGCAATTCAGGAAATCAGCGCCCGGATCGGCCGGGTCACCGGTCGCGGGATCGCGGGAAACATCCGCAAGCATTATCCGGGATGGGTCCTTTACCCCATCATTCTGCTTTTGATTGTTTCCAATACGATCAACATCGGAGCCGACATTGGCGCGATGGGCGCATCGGTTGCGGCTCTGATCGGCGGCTGGTCGCTGCTCTATTGCGCTGTATTTGCCCTGGCGATCGTCATCGTCGAAGTGTTCATCTCCTATCGCAAATTCGCAGACATCATGAAATGGCTGACGGTGGTGCTCTTTGCCTACATCATCACCGCCTTTCGTGCCCACGTCCCCTGGCGACACGCACTGTATTACACGATCGTGCCGCACATCGATTGGCGCAACGCCGATTACATCGCGATGTTCATTGCCGTACTGGGCACAACCATCAGCCCGTATTTGTTCTTCTGGCAGGCATCTCTTGAAACAGAGGAAATTCGAAATAACGAAAAACAGGAGCCATTGAAGGCCGCGCCGCGCCAGGCCCGCCGGCAATTCGAACGCATTCGCATCGACACTTACGCGGGCATGACTGTGTCGAACGTCGTCGCCTATTTCATCATCCTCACCGCGGCTGCGACGATTCATCCGCATTGGACCCAGGATTCCATCCGCACCGCGCAGGAAGCCGCCGAGGCGTTAAAGCCCGCGGCTGGGCGCGCAGCCTCGTTGATCTTCGCTCTGGGAATTATTGGAACGGGTTTGCTTGCCGTTCCCGTGTTGGCAGGCTCCGCAGCTTATGCGGTCGGGGAAGCACTGAAGTGGCCCACCGGACTCGATCGAAAGCCGCTGGACGCTCGAGGATTTTATGGAGTTCTCGCGGCATCGACCCTCATCGGCCTCGCCATCAATTTCCCTGCTTTTCACATCAATCCCATCCGCGCGCTGGTTTGGTCGGCCATCATCAATGGCATCGTCGCGGTGCCGGTCATGATCATCACGATGCTGATGTTTTCGCGAAAAAAAATTATGGGGCCGTTCACGCTCACCGGAAAAACCTTGCGGGTCGTGGGCTGGATTGCCACCGCCGTCATGGCGGCGGCGGCGGTGGGATTGTTCATCACCTGGAAATCGTGAAAATGACAGCAAGATCATGGAAGAGATGGACCGCCAGACCGAGCACGTTGAAGAGCACCTTCACGAGCGTGCCCAGGAATCCCGCCAAAGCTGGGTGACCGGCGTCGCGCTCACCGCAGCGATCCTCGCAGCCTTTGCAGCCATCAGCAGTCTGCTGTCGGCCCATCACGAACACGAAGCGATGGTCGAGCAGGTCCAGGCGTCCGATCAGTGGAACTATTACCAGTCCAAGGGAATCAAGGCCGCCATTCTCGAAGACCGGGTGGATAATCTTAAACTCAATAAGCAGGAGCCGTCGCCAGCCCAGCAAACGAAGCTCGAGGACTACAAACGTCAGCAGACAGAGATCAACAAAAAGGCCGACGAATTGCAAAAGTCGTCGCGACACCATGATCATCTGCATTTAGTCTTTGCCGGTGGCGTCACGTTGTTCCAAGTAGCGATTGCCGTCTCCGCGATTTCAGTTTTAGCGCGACGCCCTGCATTCTGGTATGTCGGCCTTGTCCTGGGCACCATCGCGATCGCGTTCGTGATCTTCGGCTCGGTCCAGTGGTATCACGGCCTGAGCTGATACTCGCACGCCCCACGTTTCTCATTTCTTTTTCGCCGGCAGTACGCCGCAGTGAACGAGCGTGCTGACTATTTCACCTGCCTCCAGACCCGCCTGCTTCAGCATCTTTCGATATTCCGCCGCGCTGTAAGCGCGTCCCTCGGTGATGACAAACAGCGCCGTCGAATAAAGCGCGATCGGCAGCGGGCCATCCATCTCGTCATTGAGAAAGACATCATGAATGAGCAACTGCCCGCCCGTCGGCAGTGCCTCGGCACATCGGTCCAGCAGCCGCTGACATTCGGGAATGTCCCAATCGTGCAGAATGTTGGACAGCAGCATCACATCGCAGCCGGCGGGAACCGGGTCGCCGAACATATCGCCCGGGACAAGCTCGAGGCGATCGAGCACGCCATACTTTTGTCCCATTTCTCGTGCGACATTCAGCACTGGCCCGCGATCCCACACAACGGCCCGCAAATCCGGATTGGCCTTCAGCAATCCAATGCTGTACAGGCCCGTTCCTCCGCCAACGTCGAGAAGCCGCTTTGCGCCTTTGAGCGAAAATCGCTCGGCAAGCACCGGCGCAACAATTCGCGCCCGCCCGGCCAGCGCCATGGTCAATCGACGCGCCGAAGCATCATGATCCATCGCCGATTCCATGCCATCGCGAAAGATGAATGCGGCGCCCGGATCGTCCTTCTTTGCTTCGACCGGCTCATTGCTGCGCAACCGCTGCACGATATTGAGCACGCCCGGCTGCTCGGCGCTGAGGCCCACATAGTCGCCCATGTAAAACTCGCCGCCGGGCACCAGGTGTTCGCGGGCGATCGGCGTCAGTTCCAATCGATGCTGCGCATCCTCGGACAGCAATCCCATCGCGCGAATGGCGACGATCAACACCGTTGCTGCCCGGGGCGCCAAACCAAGCTCGCGCGACAGCGCATCAAAGCTCATCGGCTGCTTTGCAATCAGCTCGAATAATTTGAAATGGCTCACCGCCGCCGCAAACAGCTCGCTGCCAAGCCCCCAGCGGACGATGTCAAAGAGCCGCGTCGGATCAAGCGCCGTAGCGGGAAAACGCTGCTGCCCTTGAGAATCACTCATTGAACTCATCATCATTGCGAGCCTATCGGCGCTGATGATCCAAGGCAAATTGCGCAAGGCGCGCAGCAGATTTCCTCATTTTCGCATTGACAACCGTCCCGCATCACGCAACGTTACGCGCTTTTGAAGGAGAAACTTATGGCAAAGCAATGGTCTAAACCCCCGGAAATGGCGCTGGATCCGAAGAAGAAATACTCGGCAACGATGGAGACGACGCTGGGCACGATGACGATCGATCTTGATCCGTCGGTTGCGCCGCAGCACGTCAATAGTTTCGTGTTTCTGGCGCGCCAGGGCTTCTATGAAGGCGTGATTTTCCATCGTGTCATCCCCGGCTTCATGATCCAGGGCGGTGACCCAACCGGCACCGGCACCGGCGGCCCTGGGTATCAACTCAAGTCCGAATTCAACAAGATGAAGCACGTGCGCGGCGTGCTGTCGATGGCGCGATCGAACGATCCCAATTCCGCCGGCTCACAATTCTTCATCATGCACGACGATGCGCCGTTTCTCGATAACCAGTACACCGCCTTCGGCAAAGTCACTTCTGGTATCGAAACAGTGGACAAGATCGTCAACCTGCCACGCGACAGTAACGATCGACCGAAGAACCCGGCGAAGATCACGCGCGTCACCATTAACGAGCAGTGATGCTCATTCCCTCTCCCGGTACTCCGGGGGAGGGTCAGGGTGGGGGTTCTTCGGCAAGGTCGCGGAGACTTTCGATCCGCTCGCGATGAATCACTCGTGGCCCCCACCCCCGCCCTCCCCAGGAGTACCGGGAGAGGGGAGAAAAAGGTCCCCACGTCTTGTCTCAAGTCTGCGCCGCTGTCGAGGGCTCGCTGAATGGCCGAAGATCCAAATGACGCCGGTCGCGACGACCGACCAGATTTTCCACAACGCGTCATCGGCGTCCGGCAGGACCGGCCGTCGGATGTGGCACTGCGCATTGAGGAAATCCCTGCCCCCGACGGCGCTGACGTCATGGAAGGGCTTTCGCCTCAACAGGCGGCCGACGTCGCTGAATATCTCGATCCGAATACTGCCGGCCGGATTCTTTCGGAGATGGATCCGACGCTGGCTGCTTCGGTGCTGAGCGACATGGAAGCGCCCGAGGCGTCGATGGTGGTCTCGGCGATGAATCCCGACGACGCTGTCGATGTGCTGGAGCACGTCCCGCAACGCATTCACGACGCGATCGTTCGGGAAATGGAGCCGCAGGAAGCGGCTGACGTGCGGCTCCTCGAACAGTATCCGCCCGACAGTGCCGGCGGCATCATGACCACCGAGGTCACGGCCCTGGCCGAGGACCTCACCGTCGAGCAGGCGGTAGCCGAGCTGCGCCGGCTCAATGAAGAGCTGGAGCAGATGTTCTACGTCTACGTGATCGACCGCCGCCGCCATCTGGTCGGCGTGCTGTCGATGCGCGACTTGATCCTCTCCAAGCCCGAGAAACGCCTCAATCAGATCATGCGGCCGCACGTCTCGAGTGTGCCGGCCACGATGGACCAGGAGAAGGTCGCGCAAATCATGCGCCGCGCCAATTACCTGGCGATGCCGGTCGTGGACGATCGCAACAGACTTGTCGGCCTGATCACGCTCGACGACGTGGTCGATGTTCTTGAGGAAGAAGCCACCGAAGACGTGCAGAAGATGTTCGGCGCCGGTGCCGAAGAACGGCTGGCCAGCCCATGGTTTTACAGCTTTCGTATGCGCATCGGTTGGCTCGAAGTGAACCTCGCCACTGCCTTTCTGGCCGCATGGGTCATCTCCTGGTTCGACAACACGATCAGCGCGCTGCCGGTGCTGGCGGCGTATCAGTCGATCGTGTCCGGCATGGGCGGAAACGCCAGCGCGCAGGCCCTGGCGGTGGCCATCCGCGGCATGGCCCTGGGTGAGGGAGGTCCGAAAATTCTCCTGCACGTCCTGCGTCGCGAAGCGCTCGTCGGGCTGCTGGCCGGTGTTGTGATCGGCGTAACAACTGCGATCCCCGCCTCCTTCGGCATCTTTGGAGCCAAGGACCACCCGTACAATCCTTTCGTGCTGGCCTGCGTGATTGGCACCGCGCTGGTCCTCAACCACCTGATGGCCTGCACGACCGGCGTGGTGATTCCCTTCGCGATGAAGCGATTGGGATTTGATCCCGCGCAGTCGGCAACGGTCTGGGCCACCACCGTCACTGATTGTTGCGGATTCTTTTCCACACTCGGCATCGCCTATCTATTTATGCGCCAGCTCGTCGGCCATTGACACGCGTTAGGCCGGAGAGAATTGCCGCGGAAATCACCACCGCTCCGCCCAGTGCCGTCCGCCAGCCTGGAATCTCTCCAAGAACGATCAGGGCGATGATGATGCCGTAGACCGGCTCGAGCGCCGCAGCCACGCTTGCCGCCTGGGCGCGAAGTCGGCTCATGCTGCCGATGAACAGCGCATGTGCGATGGCCGTGCAGACGATTCCCAGCACCGCCAGCTCGGCCCATTGGGTTGCGGTCGGGCGCGCAGAACGTATGGAGACCAATGGAAACAGGACGATCGCAGCGACGAGATTTTCAATTGCCGCAATCCGGATTGCTCCCTGTCGTCGGATGAGGCTTCGGTTGATCACGGACAAGACAGCAAACAATCCACCCGATGCAATGCCCCACAAAGCTCCGCGCGTGACGGGATTGGCCGGCTGGGCCTTGGGGATGATGATCGCCAGGCCAACGATGACCAGAGCTGTCACCGCAAGATCAATCGCGCGAAGTTTCTCCCTGAATGCCAGCGGCTCCAGAATCGTCACGAAGGCCGGAAAGCTGGCGAAGGTCACCAGACCGATGGCGACTGTTGAGATTTGAATCGCGCGAAAAAAGCAGACCCAGTGAAATGCCAGAAGAACGCCCGCCAGCAATATCGACAAAAAATCATATCGCAGCCGCCGGCGTGCGCCGTGACTGGCCATCCCCAGAACCAGAAATAAACTCGCTGCGGCAAAAAGCGCGCGGCCAAAGACAATCTCGACTGGATGAAACGGAAGGAGTTTTCCGAACAATCCCGCGAGCCCAAACAGAACCACTGCGATGTGGACCTGAACAATGGCCGAGCCTGTATATTTCGAGGCCAGTGGGGGATAGGCCGTCGCTTTCATCGCGCGGCATTCCCTTCTTCTGCTGCGATCGCCCGACAATCTTCCACAAGCCTGCGCAATTGATCGAGCAACTCGGTTTGATTCTGTCCGTTTTTGGCCACGATCTGTCGAACGCTGCCGTTGAGCTTGAGATGATCCTCGGCACTGAGCTCCCGGGCCGTCACCACCACCACCGGAATCGACTGCCAGGTGGGATTCTGACGCAACTGCGTGACCAGTTCAAAGCCATCAATCTCCGGCATCATCAGATCGAGCACGATCGTCGTGGGCGTCACCTCGCGCAGCTTTTCCAGCGCTTCGCGCCCATTGGCGGCTTCGATGACGGTCCAGTTCCAGGATTCGAGCGATCGCCGCATCATTTGCCGCGTGTCGGCATCATCTTCGACGAGCATGACGGTGGGAGACGAAGCGCCATGGCGGTAATGATTCAGCAAGCGCGCGAGCCGTTTTCGATCGACCGGCTTGGTGATGAATTCCGATGCGCCCAGTGCGATGCCCATCGTGTGGCTGTCGTCGCCAATGATGGAAATCATGACGACCGGAACCTGCGCCGTGGCCGGCTCGCTCTTGAGCGCGCCGAGCACCGCCCAGCCGTCCATCTCCGGCATGAGCACGTCCAGCGTAATGGCGGTTGGTTTCCATTCCTGCGCGATCTCAATCCCCTGTTTCCCGTCGGCTGCCGCACGCACTTCAAATCCTTCGCCCTGAATCGTGCGTGTCAGCAGATCGCGCACTTCCGGATCATCGTCGATGATCAGCACGCGACCTGCCGTCTTTTGCGCCGCGGGCGCGACATCCGTTGCGCCCGGAAGTGCGGAGCCCGCGCTGGATGCTACCTCGCTCTTGGCCGGCAGTGTCACGACGAATGTCGAGCCTTTGCCGGCATCGCTGGCGACGGCGATGTCGCCGCCCATCATGCGGCAGAATTGCCGGCTCAGTGCCAGGCCAAGTCCAGTGCCTCCGCTCAATCCTGATGAATCTGCCTGCGAGAACGGTTCAAAAAGTCGGTCCAACTGCTCGGCAGTCATGCCGATGCCAGTGTCTATGATTTTGAAGACGATCAGGTCGATCGAGTTTCTCCCGGGCGTTCGCGCGACCTGAAGCTGGATGGTGCCGTTGCGGGTGAATTTCAGCGCATTGGTCAGAAGATTGAACAACACCTGCCGCACTTTGCTCATGTCGGCGTCGATCGGGCCGATGCCGGGCGGGCAATGTACGCTGACCTGATTGCTGCTTTGAGCGATGATCGGCGCGAGCGTGCCCATCACATCGCGCACGAGAGAGGCCACATCAAACGTCTCGATGCGGAGTGTCATCTTGCCGGCTTCGATCTTCGACATGTCGAGGATGTCGTTGATCAGCGAGAGCAACTGCTTGCCGGCTTGATGGATCTTGCCCAGGTCGGCATTGCGCTGCTCGACCACCGCATCCGGTTGCTCCATCAGCATTTCGCTGTAGCCGATGATTGCATTCAGGGGCGTGCGCAGCTCGTGGCTCATGTTCGCCACGAACAGCCCCTTGGCCCGGCTGGCCGACTCGGCGGCATTCTTGGCCTCGCGCATCTCCTTTTCGACGCGACGCTCTTCCGTTGTGTCGCGAAACACCACCGCAACGCCGGTGATCTGTTGCTCGACGATAATCGGAGCCGCGGCATAAGCGACGGGAATCATCTTCCCATCGCGCGTCCAGAATGCGTCTTCCGATGCAAAATAGGGACGGCCGGTTTCGGCAACTCCGAGCACCGGGCACTGGTCTTCGCGGAACACTTCGCCGCTGGGGGTGTGATGATGGATCATCGCGTGGACATTTTTCCCGCGCGCTTCGCTCTCGCTCCATCCCAGCATCTGCTCGGCGGCGGGGTTCAGAAATGTAGCCTGCCCCTGCGTGTCCATGACGTATACACCTTCACCCAGGCTGCGGCAAACCGCCTGCGTAAAGGCGAGCTGCCGGGTGATCACCTGCTCGGTTTCACGGCGCTGATGCGTATACCGCAGCAAAAAGTAGAAGGCCGTGCCTAACAGCGCGAATTCGAGACTTGTAAAAATTGTAAATGAAGTGATCGCGTAGAGACGAACGTCGCGATCCTGCCGGGATTGTTCACCGCCAGGCGTGGGCCGCATGTTGATCTCATACGCGGCAAAGCGGATCACGCCCAGCAGCACGAAACCCGCCAGGAAGCCGGTCGCCACCTTCTTTTCCACCGGCCATTTCATGACAGTCAGTTTAATGCATCCGTCCACTTGTGTCAGGGTGACCGTCTGCGTCTACAATCATTCGCTATGAAGAATGAGGTTCTGAAACTCGCAGTAACAGCACTTGCTCTGTCGGATGACGTTCGGCAAACGCCGCGTATGGCACGCACGTTGGGATTCAGCGGACTTCAATTCGATGCTTTTGGACGCGGACTCGACATACCCGCCCTGTCTCTCAGCGGCCGGCGCGATTTTCGAAAAATGCTTTCTGCCCAGGATCAGCAACTGGCCGGTCTGCGAATGGATGGGGGCCCAAGAGGATTGGGAATCGGCGCGGATGTGGATCTTGTGATTTCCCGGGCGGACAAAGCCATGGAAGCGGCGGCGGGACTCGGATCGCCGCTGCTGTGCCTGGAGGTGGGTTTACTGCCTGAGCCTCAGCGAGTTGCCGCGCCACGAGCCCCAATTTCGCAGACCGCAGCTGGCCTCATTTTGCTTCCCGAACCGGCTCCGGCGCCAGTGCAACCACCGACACCGCCGCCCGATCCGGCTCTTGTTTCGCAGGTGGATGACGCGCTGCGCGAGATCGGCCGGCGCGCCGACCGGTATAACGTGATGGTAGCGCTGCGCAGCGATCTTTCTTCGTTCGCGGCTGTCGACCGGGCGATTCGCGCTGCCGATTGTCCGTGGATCGGTCTGGATTTCGATCCATCGCTGGCGCTACGAGATGATTGGGCGCTCGACGAAATCTTCTCTCGCGTGGGAAGTTGGATTCGGCACGTTCGCGCGCGTGATGCAATCGCCGGCAGCGAACGCAGGACGCGACCGACGGTGGTTGGGCAAGGAAGCGTCGATTGGGGCGCGGTGATTGGAAATCTCGACTCGGGCGATTATCACGGATGGATCACCGTCGATCCCACCGATCTGGTGAATCGTTCCGCGGCCGCCGCGGACGCTCGAAAGTTTCTGGAATCGCTTTGAACGATTCCCATGCCCAGGTTAGCCGCGACGCGTAGCGGAGCGCTTTCCGCGAGCGCGTGCAGAGAGCGCTCCGCTATCGCGTCGCGGCTCACCTGGGCTAACGGAACGCTTGTTGAATATCGGAGAGAGGGTGCGCCCGAATATCTACTTCTGCGTCTCCGGCGTCGGCGCAGTAGAGGGTTGCGTCGTCGGTTCTGAAGGCAGCGTCGTAAGCTCCATATCGGGAATGGCCGCCCGTGTGGTCGGCATCGTCTCCGCCGGCATGTGACCCGTCTCGACTTCCTTGCTGGGCGTCAACGCCGCATACGCAAAGTTCGACCGCTCAAATGTCTCCCGATCGACCCACGTGACGCTCTGCCACTTGCTGGCATCATCGGTCAGCGGAAACGTCACCGGCAAATCCCATCGTGAAGCCGGGACGGTGAACTCGCGATCGCCGACCCAAGAGTAAATGCTGCGCAGCTTGAAATAGTGATCCCCGTTCGCATCGCCCATATAGAGCGCATCGTCCGGAAAATCCCGCGACTGCGTGCTGACGATATGGTTCGTCACCTTCTCATGCGACGAAGGCACCGTCGGCATGCAGCCGACCAGCAACCCCGAAACAATCAAGCCGAGAGCGAGTGCACTGCTGTTCCGCATGGCCAGACTCTAGCCGCTTTAATCAGCGTCAGCCACTTCTTATTACTTTCATCGCGTCTTACTTTGAATCGACGTGTTGCGCGTGCGAATGTTCCAGGTCTGCGTATTCCATTCAAGAACTTCACCGGTGGCGGATTGGCTTGGATCGGCGGCATTGAAAACAGCCGGGTGATCGGGTGTTCCCCGTGCCGTCATCCAGTGGGTGGCGGGGTCATAGTCAATATGATCGGCAAGTAATTCCGACCCGCCACGGCGGACGCGCACGCGCCCGTCCGCCATCACATTCTTCAGGTGCAGCGCCGATTCCTCCGCGGCGGGATTGGTGGCGCTGGTTGCTGGACGGCTGGCGCGCGTGGCGGGTTTGGCCGTCGGTTCGAAATTGGCGGTGACTTTGTCGGCGTCGATTCTCACCGGCTCGACATTCGCGCCCTGAGCCATGTAGACGATTCGCACCGAGCCGACCATCACCGCCTGGTGATCGGCCTCGGAATAGAGCATGTGGTCTTGCCAGGCGAAGGCGGTGTCGCCCCGGCCTCCCTCGATGCCGCTGCCGTTGTCCTTTGAAGGACGCGTGGTCGAGGGCATGTAATCGCGCACGAGCATCTGCCCAGCGGCAGGCACCAAAACGCTATGAGCCGGCTGCGAATCGCTGCCCGCGATGCGATAAATGACCTTCGGCCCTTTGAGTTCGAGCTGACGCAAAAGCGAGCCATCCGGCGCAGTGCGGGTCGAGACGACACGGGCGGAGCCGTCGAGCGTGACAGCCTTCAGTTCCTTGCTACCCATCGTGTCCATCTTCATCGCGTCAGACATTGGACCCGATGCGCCCGTCTCGCGGCTCGTGGGTTTTGAAGAAGTTCCGGGTCGTGCGCCCCCATTTGCGCTGTTCCCCTGCTTCCGCGCCGCCTGGGTGGCGGGAACCGGCTTTTCCTGCAGATCGATATGAACGCGATCTCCGCTGCCGACGATTTTGGCACCATCGCGATCGATCGTTGAAAACGCAATCGACCCGTCCGCATCGATAATATTTTTCGCGCCGTACATGTCGGCGCGATGCTTCCACGACACATCGGCCGGAGCCGCGCCCTGGCCAGGCTGCGGCATCATGTGAAGCGAACCTTCGCCGATCACGTGGCCGGTCTGCTCCTTCGGATCGAACTCCATCAACGGCCCGGTCATGACGTTTTTCTTGGCGTCGATGACCTGCGCATCCGGCGCGCCGACGAGCCGGATGTGGGTTTGATCATTGGGCGTCGTCACCTCGAGTTGATCGCCGGTCACCACCGAACCATCGGCACGATTGACCACCACATGATCGGTGGCATACATGCGCTCCAGCTCAATCTGCGGCTGATCGCCTGGACGCGTCGCAGGCTGCGTTGCAGCAAGTGCGGTCGTCGGCTTCTTAGCCTTTGGTTCCTTGTTCGTCGCGGGCTTGAGCGTCAGTTCGACTCGCCCGGCATGCAGGTCCTGCTGCCCGTCGTAGGCATGGACCGAGCCAGCGGCGTTGACTTGGCGGGGCTGGAACTGGTGATTGGCCGACGGCGCGGTGAGCAATTCAAGACTGTCTCCCTCAACCGTCTGCTTCTTCCCCTGAGCATCGGTCAATTGGCACCAGACGCCGGTCGTCGCGAGCACGCGATCGAGCTGCATTTGCGAACGAGACGCTCCTGCCGGTCGCGTCGAGGGTTTGGTTGATTCCTCGACGTTCGCAATCGCGTGCTTGGCACCGGCCACCGACTGTGGCGTGAAAAACAGTGACAATTCCTGACTTCGCAATGCAAGTTGCGGATGCTTCACATCGACATTGCCCGAAAGGTCCATCTGCCGAACCGACATCTGCTCCTGCGATCCCGAATCGGCCAGATGAATGCGCGCCCCCCGCTGCCATTTCACATCGAGATTGCCTTTGTCCGGCGCCGCTTCATCGGCTGGCGCCAAAACCGTGCCCGGCCCTGTAAGCGTCGCCAGGCGCTGGGCGGCAACGTAATCAATTGAACCGGTCGTAATGGTAGATGATGGCTCGGTTTTCCCAGCGGAAAATTTCTTGAGCACGACCAGCGGAAGCTCCGGAGAATTCAAAAGCGTCGCGCTGCGATCGGAAGTATGGTAAACGACGGTTGCCGCCTGAATGTCATCGCGCTCGCCGGAGCCGGGATTCGTGCGGAGGATGCGCACGGGCTTTCCAAATAGCGAAACAATCGCTGAGCCGCCCGGAACCGAAATCCGTTTATTGGCAGGCGTCGGCACGATCGTCAGCTTTCCGGTCCATCGAATGATCACCGGCGGCTCAGCGGGCCGGGTCGCAGGCTGCGCCGCCGGCAAGGTTTGGGGAGTGGGAGCCGTCGCGGGAGTCGCAGCCGTCGAGGGTGAAGCATCAGTCGCAGTCGGTGTTTGCTCTGCCGGTTGCGAGCCTTCACCCGGCTGCGTCGCAGGTTTGGCCGACTCCTGCTTGGTCATGAACTGCACTTCCATCCGGTCGCCGACGACATTGGAAAGAGTCCCCTGCGTGATGGTGACATTGTCGTTGAACGTCGCCAGGTAAGGCGTCGGAACAGCCGGAGCACGCGGCGGTTTGTTAGTTCGCTGCTTCGCAGTCGACGATCTCGCGGCCGGATTCTTCGATGCCTTGATCGCATCGCCCGCCGACCGCGCATCAGTTGAGGCAATCGCAATTGGCAGCATTCGCATCGCCGACGGTCGCGTCGTCGGCACCCCAACCCCCGGCGAAAAACCAGAAAATCCCGATGCATCATCGATTTCCAACTGCTTGCCGTGCGCGATTTCCAGCATTTCCAGCCGGCCATCCTTGTCGTTCCAGCGCATCGACAAGCCCAGCCCATCGAATTTGTAATTTCCCTCGACATGCACCGGCACCTGATCGGCCGGCACCACGTTCCCCTTCTCATCCACATAGCTTTCGGTGGTGATCAACAGCGTGTCATTATCGAACTGCACGTTGTTGGTGGTCATCACCAGATTGTTCTTGGGATTCGGATCGATCATGTCGATCGTCACATGATTGATCCGGCCGCGATTGGGCGGCGCGGGCGGAGCCTTGTCGTGAGGCAGCGAGCTGTCCACCGACAAATCCGGCATGTCCTTCATGACGATCTCGCCATCGACTCCGCTCAGGTGCACCTGCTGATGATTGGGCGAATAAAACCAGACCTCCGGCTTCTTCACCAGAATCGTGCCGTTGTTCTGCGGCAGATATTCGGTCGCGCGAAATTTGCGAACCAGATCGCCCGTGACCGCATCGAATTCCATGAACCATGCATTGCTGCCGGGCCGCAGGCGATTATGCGAATCACCCTGCTTCAACGGCGGCACATCCACATGCTCTTTGGCAATATTCTGCCCCGCACGCGAAGGTGGCTGCAAAGACCAATAGGCGGCAAAGCCCCCGATCAAAACAACTAATGTGCCTATAACCAGCAGAAATGAACGCATGGAAAATCAATTCAGATACGGCCGCCGACTTTGAGCGGTTACAACCCCTTGCCCTCGCCGTCCACGTCAAACATCCGCAGGACCACCAGATCCTGGATATCTATAAGGCCAATCGGTCGGCTGTGTTCGTCGATCACCGGCAATTCGTCGATGCGATGCTGCCGCATGATCGCCATCGCTTCGCTGGCTAAAGCATCGCCGGAGATGCGCTTGGGATTGGCCGTCATCACCTCGCGCACCGGCCGTTTCAGCGCCTGGCCATCATCATTGATAATCGCGCGACGCAAATCGCCATCCGATAGCAATCCCGACATCACGCCCCGCTCATCGACCAGAATCACCGCGCCGCTGCGCCGCTTGATCCAGCTCACCTCATGCAGCACCTGCCCCACCGTGTGCTGATCGGACGCCACCGGCAGGTTCTCGCCGATGCGAAACGCCATCGCTTCCTTCACGCGAATCAGCTTTCGCCCAAGCTGGCCGGCCGGGTGATAGAGCGCGAACTGCTCGGCCGAGAAACTCCGGCTCTTCATCACCGACAAAAACAGCGCATCGCCCAGCGCCATCATCGCGGTCGTCGAAGCGCTGGGCGCAAGTCCCAAAGGACAGGCTTCCTCAATTTTCCCCAGCTTCAGCACCACATCCGAGAACCGCCCCAGCGAATTGCCCGCCGTCGCGGTCATGGCGATCACCGGGTTCCCCAGCTTTTTGATAACGCTGAGCATCCGGACGATCTCATCGCTCTCGCCGCTGTGCGAGAGGATCAGCACGATGTCGCCCGGCCGCAGTCGGCCGATGTCGCCGTGCAATGCTTCCGCAGGATTAAGAAAATGGCTCGGCGTCCCCGTGCTCCCAAAGGATGCCGCCAGCTTGCGGGCGACATAACCGGCCTTCCCGATGCCGCTGGTGATGACCGCCCCCTCGCAAGCCGCGATCATCCCCACGGCCCGGTCGAACTGCTCATCCAGCGCGATCGCCCGCAGCGCCGCCGCCTCCACCTCAAGCACCTGCTGTCCAAATGTCCGAAGCTCGCTGCTCATGGAAAGGGTCGATGTTACGCGAAGCGCCCGCGCAGGCCAAACGCGTATGCCCCCTGCCCTGAGCGCCTTCGAAGGGCGCCCCCGCGCGTCCATTTATGGAGGGCGTCGCTCCTGCGGCACGAGATGATCTAGTTTCAAGCTTCTAGTTTCTGACCTCTAGGATGCGCGACCCCTGCGCGCCGCGCGCCTTTTGGGGACCCTTCACCGAATGCAATCCATCCGTCATCCACGACTTGCGCCTCTCCACCTCGCGCGGCGCGCTACCCCAGCGCGGCGCGCGCGCCGCGCGCTGATCTAGTTTCCAGTCTCCAGTCTCTGGCCCCTAGAACACTAGTTTCCAGTCTCCCAGTTTCTGACCCCTGTCCCCGAATGTCACAAAAGGAAGCGCTTTTCGCGAAAATGAACCACATTCGGCCGCAATTCCAGATCTAACCCGTTCCGTAGCATTGGCTTATGCATTCATCTCGAGATGTCACACTTGTGACATTTCGTGACATTCGTCTGGGCTTTTCCAGTTTCCAGTTTCTGGTCTCTAGGCCCTAGAACGATGTCACACGTGTGACATTTGGGGACATTTGTGTGACATGGACTGACATCCGTGTGGGGCCGCTGCTCCTGTCATCTAGTTTCAAGTCTCCAGTCCCTGACCCCTGGAATGCAACACTGCAACACTTTTTGCGCGCTGCATCTGTTGCATTTTCTAGGTACAAACGACGTAAGATAATGAAAATACAAGACTTATGAACATGATAATATTGATGAGCTCGATGCAACACCTGTTGCATTTGTTGCGTCTAGATATGTCGAATTCTAGATGTTAGAGACTTGAGACTAGAAACTGAATTGATAAATGAACCGCGAAGTCCAACGTTTTTCTAGCTTCTAGCTTCCAGTCTCTGACTTCTAGAACAGTTTCCAGTCTCTAGTTTCTGGCCCCTAGGATCCGCCGCAGCGGAAGTTCTGACGAGGCTCAGGGCTGAAAATCCCCGCGCCGCTCGGCGACGCCAAATGTCCCCAACTTCGATTTCTAACAGCCGCGCAATACGCCGGCAGTCGTGAAGCAGCCGCGCGGCGATGGTCCAGATGTGTTGTATTTTGTCAATTTAACTTACTTTTTAGTGGCCCACGGGCCGAATTGCCACGTTCGATGAAGCGGAGTCTAAGACAAAATGTCTTTTCGATCCGCGGCCCGTCCCCGACCCCATTTACGCCCCCGGACTAGTCATCTGCGCAGGTGCCGTATTCATAGCTTATGTGTGGATCAGAAGACTTGGCTAACGGCGGAGCTCGAAGAAACCCTTTCATGAAGAGTTAGACCCGGTCGGCGGCGGTTCGCGCGCATGCTCGATTGAACTGTCGGTCCCGCACCTTTAGTTCATTCAGGCGCAGGACGGTCTGGAAAGCGCCAAGGGTTCAGCGGTACTCACGGTGCCGGCCATGCTTCTTCGCCTTCAGGCCCGACTGCCGGGCGAATGCGGGGCCTCTCTGATTCTGGAGGGTGCAATGGCCTTCCCGCAGCCGCCGCGGCCAATTAACATTTACAAAAACACCCACCAGGAGGTCGATGCCGCGCATAGTTGCCAACAAAACTCTAGCGGATCTATTGCCGAAAGGGACGGAGGGCGCAAAGGAATTCGCGCGCATCGTCGATTTGCTCCTCTTCCACGTGGCTCGGAAAAATGGCAAGTCACTCACACTCATCGATGATTCGGCTGGGGACTTTGCGGGGTTGGACAGTTTCGTTGGCGCGACGCGCCGCACCTCCAACATAGGCTATCAGTACAAGTTCTACCCCTGCCCCCTCAGCGACGAACATCGCGCAGAGATCAAAGCTGCTCTAGATACAGCGCGGAAGACACTTCAAAAGTCTCGCATCAGTAAATGGATCTTGGTGACCCCAGAGGATTTCATTGAGTCCAGCAGCCGCAAAAGCGGTGGTGATGTTTCATGGTTTGAAGAGCTAAAGGGCCACGTGGGTCCCGCTCTCCAAATAGAACACTGGGGTCATAAGGCGATACAAGCCCTGTTTATTGAAAACCCGTCGCTGGCCCTCTTCTATTATCCGGACCTTGTCCCCGGTGCCGGCGCCCTTCGAAAGTCACTCAGCAGGACTCGCCAGCGATACGACTGCAATCTTGATGCAACATACCGAAAGATCCAGTTTGTGGGAATGTCTGTCTACAAAGAGGGAGCGACGCGCGGTGTTGCAATGGAAAATATTTATATACCATTGCAACTGGTGCCGTCCACCGCCCAGGACGAGGACGATGAAACCGGCAGAATCGATCCGCTGCACGCCCTTCGCCCAGGCCAACAGACGGTGATCCTCGGGGACCCGGGCTCGGGAAAGTCGACCTTGCTCCGCTTCCTCACACTCGTCGGCCAGATCAAGAGCCTGCAAAAACGCGTCGGCGCAAAATCGGACAAAAATCGTCTCCCAATACTCGTGACACTACGACGATACGCCGACGAGCTGAAATCACGTCCATATTTGCCGCTCATCGACCACATTGTCGAGACCACGCAAGCTGACTTTAACCTGGCATCTGCCGACGCGCAGTTCTTTGGGCACTACCTCGAAAGCGGTCAAGCGATTTTATGTTTCGACGGCCTTGACGAGCTACCATCTCCGCATTTCAAGCAGGTGATTCGCGATCGAATCACAAGTATGTCTGCAACTTACCCTGGAAATACCTATATGGTTAGCTCGAGAATTGTGGGCTACGACGAAGAGATACGTTTTGATCAAGAGCGCTTCGCCCACTATCGAGTTGCCAAGCTCCGTTTGCCCGAGATAGAACAGTTTATCTCAGATTGGTACGCGGTCAGAGTCGACTCGACCAAAGAGCGCGACGAAAATATCCAACACCTAGTTGGTGTAATGAATAGCGAGGACAGCAGGGCCATACAGGAGCTTGCGCGAAACCCACTTTTGCTGACGATAATTGCGCTCGTCCACAGAATTGACGCAGACCTTCCTGACGAGCGCGTGGTCCTATACCAAAAATGCACGGAGACATTGTTAAATACGTGGCACACATGGAAATACCGGGCATCAGATGATCAGCCGTTGCGAAAGAGGGCCGAGCGTCGCAATCGGCTGCGAATGGAGTCGCTAGCGTATTGGATGCACGAGCGAAGTACGGCCTCAGGCCGCCTCCAAAGGGCAGTAGTTCCATATAGCGAAGCACATGACTTTCTCGCAAAGTATATCACTGACAATGAGCGCATACCTGACGGCACGGATGCCGAGGACCTATCCGAGGCTTTTCTCGAGTTTGTCAAGCGTCGCGCTGGCCTCCTAATCGAGGTAGGCGACGACATGTACAGCTTTGTCCACCTCACGTTCCAAGAGTACCTGGCATCCGCTCACATCTGTACATTGTCTGAGAAAGGGGGCGCGGCGTCATTATGGGGCAACATCGAGGGCCGAACAGCGTCTGACAGATGGCAGGAGACTATCAGGCTAACCCTCGCCTCGCTCAGGGCGAGCGACACAAGGGAATACCTATTGATGCACCTACTTCACCAAGCCCAGTGCGAGCCAAATATAGGCAGAATTGAGCTACTACTTGGCTGCCTTTCCGACGGTGTCGAGGAGGTCGAGGATAGAAGCGCCGAACTGTTCTCCCTAGCCATAGCGGCTGCAGTCGAACTCGGGAATCTGCCAGACGTCAACCTAATACTTTCCAAGCTACGCTCGTTAACCCGCAAGAATCCGGCTTACTTGTCTGCGGTTAGAAATGCATTGTCAACGTTCGATAGATTGCAAGATTTAGAGCATCGGGTTGCATTGCGGCTGGTTGCAGTTGGGATCGACGCCAGCGAGCTGGCGATGGACCTCGATCCGGTGGCGCCGGATCCCCAGGGAAATCCAACGGACGCGTATGTACAGACGCTGTTGGGAAAATGTGCCCTTCCCAAACTGCCTGATGACATGGAGACTCGCGTAGAGGCCATGCGCAGCGAAGCTTCGCTTCTCACTCAGGATTCTACGGCCCGCAATCTTATCGCGATGGCGTCTATGGTCGTACCGTTTTCAGTTTCGCAGGAGGTTGCGTCGCGCTATGCGCTTCGGCTGCTGCTCTCTAGCCTTGCTGTTAACTATATTGGACCGTGGCATGACACATCGCTCAATCTTTTGCGGCTTTGGGCCAGAAGCGGGGATTTGTTCTTGGCGGACCTACAAAAGTCCCTGCCGGCCCGGCCGCACGTCCCGAGAAGGGCACTAGGCAGGATCGGAAGCCGTGTTATTGGAGCGTTGAACCCAATTCGCACTAGATTCATCCACAGCAGCCACAAAACGTTCATCTCGGGGCGGGACGCAGATGGTTTGCAAGCTCTCTCCGTTGGGGACTTGGATCAAAGCATTTCAATGGATTCTTTTTTGTTCAGCGGTGCAGCGGACCGCTCCAAGGCTGGTGAACTTGTTATCTGGGATCATCGCCCTTACGTCAGTACGATCGCAAGATTTGTGTTGATCTACCTTCAGCTTGCCCCCAAGCCATTATGGTTGCGGGCGCTAACGAACGTCTTCGCTACAAGAGCGAACGAGCTCGGTTTTCAGCCCGAACTCTCGCGGAGCTTGGTTGATGAAGTGCGTCAGGGAAGAATGGTCCACGCAGCGGCGGTCATGCTTCTGGTGGATTCATGGGCGAGGGATTTCGGACTTGGTGGGTCCGCAAAGCCCCACGTTGACGATTTAGCCGGCGCGGCCGCGGCCCACGGTTCGCCCCTCCTCCTTTTTATCCTATGGCTTCGAGACTGCGCTTACCGCCGGCGAGTTCCTTCATTCATCGCATCGAATCTAATGAATGACAAAACGCTGCAGCGCGAACTTAACGCTTCATTTGTGATTAGGCCTGAACTCGCGGCTGGCAAACCGCCCCCGATCATTGACATCGAGGTGAACCCCGGAAAAACGGCCGCCCAGCGCAGGTAAGACATTTTAATCTTCATAAATGTGGGTGGATTTTTCCAAAGAATGCTCGGAACTTCTTCCGTCGACGCGCTCCAGCTGCGTTCATCCGTGTATAGCCCGGGCCGCTTTTAGAAGCTCACCAGGAAATCGTCGGTGGCGCTAGTGATATTGCCGCTGATCAGCCCCTGCGTTGGTAGCGGTCAGGGTTTGCCGGTCCATTCTTTGGATTGGCCGGTCTGCTTGTCGGGCGCTGCTTCGTGCGCCGCATTCAACGGACTGACAAAACTCCACCGCTGAATCTTCTTTCCCTCCCGCAGCGGATTCTCCTCGACGTAGCGGATGACGGCACGCAGATGCTCGGCATCGCGAATGTATACTTTCCAGAGGCCTTTCGCCCAGGGGGAGGGAGGCGCTTCGCCGGGTGGGGTGAGCGCCTGCATCGGATCGAGGCCGCGCTGGCGCAACACCGATGTCGCGCGATTCTTCAGGTGCAGCGCGATCATGTGGTATTTCCGTTCGTGCGGGCCGATCGCAAGGTGAACGTGGGTCGGGAGAATGCAGCAGGCGTGAATGATGTAATCGCCTTCGCGGATTGCCTGTCGAAAGCCTTCGGCGATCGCGAGGGCTTGACGACCCGTGAAGCGGACGGGCGGATATTCGAGTAACTTTTTCGCGGCGCGGCGTGCGTGCGCATCATGCGGAACATGGGCGACCGATTTTGCAGTTTGGACTTTGGTGGCTCGTCCGAGATTGAATAGTTCGGGCTTGCCGACGTAGTCGGACCAGGAGCCTCGGGGGTCATTGGGGAGCCAGAATCCGTAGGTGCTGAGGATGATGTGGGCGCCGAGAATGATGGGGAGAGTCCTTGGGGGGATTATGGAGCGCGCGGGAGCGCCCGACAAGCCGGGCGGCTAAGGGGGAGGATGGAGCGACAAACCCCGACCGCTGCCCCTTTAGCCGCCCGGCTTGTCGGGCGCTTCTTGGCGCTTCTGCGTGCGCCATTGCTTTGTTACTTCACCGCATTATTCCCTTGCTTCGCCCCCGCCCCCGACCGACTCGCGGCACCAACGAACGCGATCAAATCCGCAAGGTCCTGCTGGGACAAACCGCTTTCGAGGCCTTCGGGCATGAGGGATAGGCTGGTGCTGGCGATACGTTGGACGTCTTTTCGGAGGATGGTATCGCGGAGGCCGTTGGGTTGGAGGATGGTCAGGGCGCCGGAGGTTTCGTCGGCGATGATTCCCGAGAGCGTGCGGCCGTCCTTGAGCTGCACGATGTAATCGACGAAGCGGCCATCGACAGCGGCGTTGGGATCGAGAATATCGATCATCAGCGCCTGGGGGGTGCGGTCGGTCAGTGCGGTCAGGTCGGCGCCGACGGCATGCCCTTCGCCGCGGAGCAGGTGGCAGGCGGTGCAGGTTCTGGTGAAGATCGCGTGGCCGCGGTCGTAATCTCCATGAAGCGAGAGCGCGGGCTTGTATTGCTCGAGCACTTGCCGGCGGGTCGAGGGGCGGGCGGCCGAGAGCAGTGCGCGAGCGCGATCTCGCATTGAAGCATCGGGCTGGGCAAGGAGCCGGGCGCGAACGGATGCGGTGATTTCTCCGGGTTGGACGGTGCGGCTCTCCATGGCATCCAGCAGTGAAGTGGTCCACGCGGGCCGGGTGAGAAGCGTCTCCTGGATGCCGGAGCGAAGGGTCGGGGATGCGGCACGCCACTGGGCCAGCAGCATCTGGGCGACGTCGGGGCCGGGACTGCGCGAGAGCGCCTTGAGCGCGGAAGTCTCGATGGCCGGGGGATTCTGTGCCGACAGGAGCTTCCCGAGCGCCGCCAGATCGGCCGCTTCGGCTTCGGCGCCGCGCCCCAGGAGTTGGATGGCCGAGATGCGGACCGACTGCGGAATCGAATCATTTGGCGCGGCAGTGCGAGCCGCCGCAAAAATGCGCCGGCACCGCGCCGCGGCATCACGCACCTCCGCATCGGGCGATGAATCGAATTGCGAAAGTTTGATCTGGCGACGATCCAGCGCATCCAGGGCGCCAGTCAGCGCGACGAATTGCCAGGGCGCGACGTCTTTGCCCTCGGCTGGCGCGATCGTCCGAAGCATCTGGCCCAGGTCCTTGTTGCTCCCCGTTGCGCCAATCGTGGCGACGAGCTGACCCACGATCGCGGTGCGATTGGCATTGTCGGGCGCGCCGCTGAGCACGCGGGAGAGAAGCGCCATCGCATGAGGCAGCGCGGAACTGAGCACCGCAGCGCGGAAGAACGGGTCGTTCAAATTCGCGATGGCCAGGTCGCCCAGTGTGCTCGCCGCGCCCGGATCGTTCCAATCGCCCAGGCTCAGCGCCAACTGGTAGCGCACCGTGTCATCCGGATCGTGAGTCAGTTTCAGGGCGGCATCAGCAACTGCCGAAGAGGTGGCCAGGAATTGCTCGGCCAGACGCAGTGCGTTGCGCCGCACGCCCGGATCGCTATCGGCCAGCGCGGCCGCGACAAGCTGCGGCTTGCTGGCATGAAGCCCATCCAGCGTCCAGAGGGCCTGCATGCGACAGGCGGGAAGCTTTGCGTTGGCTGCGAGTTGTTCCAGAACCGCAATAGCCGCCGGATCCTGGCGGCGCACCAGCTCAAGCTGGATCATGTCGCGCAGCGTGCCGTTGGGGGATTCCAGCAGCGCGGCCAACTGCGTTGTGGACTGGTCCACGAGATTGGGTACCGTGCGCGGCAACTTGTCCTTCGGATAGATTCGATAGATTCGCCCCATGTCGGCTCCGGCGCGCAGATCGAGCACGGCCAGCCGGTCCGGCGGAATCCATTCGGGGTGCTCGATGACGAAGCGATACATATCGACGACCCACAACGCGCCATCGGGCCCCGTCCGGGTTTGCACCGGCCGGCACCAGTTGTCGGTCGATGCGAAGAATTCGGAATGCTGGTTATCCTCGGCGCGGCGGCCGGTGAAGGTCGCGCCCAACCGCGTGAGGATTAGCCGCATCACCATGTCGTGAACCGGCTCGCAGATAAAGGCGTTGCCGGTGAATTCCGCTCCGAGCAGGTCGTCGCGATAAATGCACGGGCCGCAGGCCGACGTGGTACGCCCGGCACTTTGCGGTTCATTGAAGCGCGTCATGATCCGGCTGGCGGGGTAGAGCTGGTTCACGTCATATCCACCGGGCACCAGCACCATGCTGCGCGGCGAGGTCACATACGGATTGCGGCGGAGATACTGCTCGGGCAGCGGGTAGTGCCACAGCAGATTTGAATTGTCGTTGCCAAACCAGTCGCCCCAGTCATCCCGCACGCGGCAGTATTGCGTGCGTCCCGCGGCGGGCTCGAGCTCGCCGGTGTCAGGATGCATGCGAAAATCACGATTGCCAAGATCGATCGTGGCACCGTTGGCAACGACGTGAATAGGTCCGTTGCCAAGGCTGCTGGCGCCATAGACCCAGTTGTCCAGTCCCAGCGTTGGCCCGTTGACCAGCCATTGTTTGTTTTCGGGGCCGAAGCCGGTGAAGAGCTTTTTCACCAGGTCGGCTTTGCCGGTGTGCTTGGTATCCTCGGCATACAGAACATCGGGCGCCGCGCAGATCAGGACGCCCTTGCCCCATGCCATGATTCCATCGGGCATGCGAAGGTGATCGAGGAAGAGGGTGGATTTGTCATAGTGGCCATCATGCTTCGAAGATTCGAGGACGACGATGCGGCCGCCGACGGTGCCATTCTCATGCAACCCGGTGGGATAGTCGCACATTTCCACGACCCAGAGCTTGCCGTCCGCCCCCCAGTCAATCGCGACGGGCGATTGGATCAGCGGCTCGGAAGCTACGAGTTCGACCTTCAGATCGCTGCGCGTGCGGAAGGTTTTGACGGCGTCAGTCGGCGATGTGGGAAGCGGGAAATCGTCGAGAGATTTTGCCGAGCGAAAGTCGGCCGGCAGAAGCTGGCGCACGGTGCGGAGAATGTCGTTTTCGGTGCCGGGCGAGAGGCGCGCAGGTCGGGCATAATAGGTCAGCGAATCCTGCGCTTCGTATCCGCCCTCCTTGAGGATGCGCTTAGAGGGGATGTAGCAATGCACATCATTGGAATAAGCGGCCACCCACAGGCGCTTGGGATCAAAATCCATTTTCAGGCGAAGGTCGTAATCGACCACCACCTCGTCGGCCAGGTAGACCATCGCCAGTTGATTGCCGAAGGTCCAGGTTTCGATCGGATAGGGGAACGTGGCCGGCAAGGCTTTGCCGCTGTTCAGGATGGCCAGTTGAATGCGTGCGTTGGAGCCGACCGCGTCGGAACGCTTGGCCAGCTCCTCCCACTGCTCTTTTGAAGGCGGAGGATCGTAATAGACGGGGATCTGCTTGTAGGCGACCTCCAACGGCTGATCCAATGGAGTGGTGGGCTTTTGCAGAAGGCGATCCACTTCAGTCGCGATTTCGCGACCGTGCTCCTGGGCCAGTTGGAGTGTGCCTCGGGGTGATGGATTGGCATCGCCCGCGCAGCCGAGCATGACCATCGCGACGGCGCCGGGGTGTCGCTGCTCGATGTATTGCTGGGCATAACCGATCCAGTCGCCACAGATTTTATTGAATGCGCTGTCGAGCGTGGTGCCGTGGCACGCATAATCGACGACGACGGCCCGAAGCGTTCCATCGGGTGCGGTCACCCACAGCATCGGCATGACATGTTCGACAGGGCCGCCTTTGGTCCTGCGGTTGGCCGCGAAGTTGGCCGAGCCCTGTGCCCAGGCCAGGTGCGATGGCTTGCGATCGGCGATCGCCGCGAGGCACACTTTCTCCAGGCCGTCCAGAAGCTGGCCCGTGTAACGATCGATCCTTGCCATTTGGTCCGCAGGGAGGGGCTTCCCGAAGATGTTGGCGACCGAACTTGAAAGACCCGGTGCGCAATGCGTGTGGCTCGAGCAGACCACCAGGCGCTCGCGCGAGACCCCCGCACTCTTCGCGAGCCGCGCGGACAATTGATCGATGAGTTCCGCCTGTACTGCGCCGCTGTCGACCGTGATGAGCAGTGCCAGGTGATTGCTATCTCCGACGGCCAGGGCCTTGGCCCAGAGGTGTTGCTCGATGCCTTCGGATTCAGTCTTTCGAGCGGCATAACCCCAGAGCCGGATTGGATACGAGGGCGTGATGTCAATCATCGCCACGCCCACGCTGTAAAGCGTTTGCGGTGCCGCTGCGGTCGTCCACGGCAGAAATAAGCAGAGAATCGCGATGACCAGGGCGGATCGACCATAGCGCATGTTCACTCCGGTTTTCAGTTCAATATAATCCGTACCCATGTGCGGTCGCTATACCATCCGCCGTCTCGACGGCGTTCGTGCTTATCTCGACAACCTGACTCCGATGTTCGAAGAGTTCAGCGAACTACGGCCGCGGTACAACGTCGCGCCGTCGCAGCACGTGCCGATCATCCGCATGAGTCACGATGGGCATGTGAAGGCCACGATCGCGACATGGGGACTGATTCCATGTTGGTCGAAGGAGATGCCCAAGACCAAGCCAATTAATTGCCGGTGCGAGACGGTGGCGACGAGCGGCATGTTCCGCCAGCCGTTCGCGAAGCGAAGGTGTTTGATGCCGGCGGATGGGTTTTATGAGTGGCAAGGGGCTAAGCCACCGAAGCAGCCGTTTTTCATTCACAAGCTCGATGATGAGCCGTTCTGTTTTGCCGGCATCTGGGAGCGCTGGAAGGCGCCGGATGCGGATGAGCCGATCGAAACGTGCTCGCTGATTACCACGACGCCCAACGCGGTGATGAAGCCGATTCACAATCGCATGCCGGTCATTTTGCACAAGAAAGATCTGGCGCGCTGGCTGGATCCGAAGACGACGCCCGATGAAGCGATGGCGATGCTCAAGCCGTATGATGGGCCGCTGGAGGCTTATCCCGTCAGCACGCAGGTGAATAAGCCGGCCAATGACAAGCCGGAATTGGTGGAGCGGGAAGAGTAGTTTCCCGCTGGTTTACCCCGCCTTTTTGGCGATCAACTTCTTCACGGCTGGCACGAGTTCAACGGGAACCGCCAACATGGTGAATCGCGGGTCTTCGTAGGCCGCATCGTCTTCGCGCGCGGCCTGCTCGTCTGTCTGGTTCTCGTAATGGTCGAGCAGCGCGCGGACCCGCTTTTCGTTCCACCCTTTGGGAAACTGATTGACAGTCTTTTTCCTGCTGAGCTTCGGCTGCTTCTTCATCGTCGTCCTCGCTTTCGCATGCGCCGGCGAAAGGCGGCCAATGCCTTGCCGACAACATCATAGGCCGTCACCACGAATATACCCGGTCCGTCCTTGTCTTCGACAATAATTACCTTCACAGCCGGCCCGCGCTGGTGCGGCCGATTATTACACGCGAGTTGTTCGTTCCGGGTCGATTTTCAAGTGGATGAGCGAGCACTTCTTCGACCTCAGTCTCCCGCACGCCATGCCCATAAATGTGGGGCAAACGGGTTTCAGGATCGTGGTAATAGCGAATGACGTTGCTCATGAACGGAGTTCCGCCTTCAGTGACGCTATCCCGTCCGCCCCGCCAGGCTCGCGGCCGCGGCAAGCAGGTCGCGCGGGTCGACCGGTTTGGAGAGGTGAAGCTGATAGCCGGCAAGCTGCGCCTTGCGCGCGTCCACTTTGTGCGCGAAGGCGGTCAGGGCGATCGCGGGAAGCTTTTGTGCTGTGAGTCCCCCGGCACGGACCTGGCCGATCAGGTCGTAGCCGTCCTCATCGGGCATGGCGATGTCACTGATGAGCAGATGGGGCTGGATTTTTTCGATGGCCTGGCGCGCTTCTTTGGCCGAGCCGGCGGCGGTGACCGCGGCGCCCGCGTCGCTCAGCACCTTGCTGACCACCCGGCGTGCATCCGGCTCGTCATCGACGACCACGATCCGCAAGTCATCGAGGCGCACCGACGTTGCGGTATCGCCGGGCTCTCCAGTACGCGTCAGGTGCGCGACTTCGCTGCCGCCATCATCGGCTGCCGACGACAGCACTGCGGTAATCGGCAGCAATACGGTGAATGTTGCTCCGTGTCCTTCGCCGGGGCTATCGGCACGCACGGTGCCGCCGTGCATTTCGACAAGCTGCTTGACAATTGAAAGCCCCAGCCCCAAACCACCAACGCGCCTGCGCGTGGTGCTATCGGCCTGGCGGAAGCGGTCGAACACGTGCGGCAGGAACGCGGGGGAGATGCCCTGACCTGTGTCGCTGACCGTCAGGCGCGCCATGGACCTTTCGCGCGCGAGCTCGACTGTTACGCTTCCGCCCTCTGGCGTGAACTTGATGGCATTGCTCAGCAGGTTCCAGACGACCTGCTGCAGGCGGACGGCATCACATGTTCCGGGGCTGGCCGAGGGATCCTTACGAATTTCGATCCGGATACGACGGGCGTCGGCCGTCGGTCGCACCGAATCGACGGCCGAGTTGATCACCGATGCCAGGTCGCATTCGGTGATATTAAGGCGCAACGTTCCGGAGACGATTCTCGAAACGTCAAGAACGTCCTCGATCAGCCGAACCTGCGCCTTGGCATTGCGATCGATGACCTCCAGGCCTTCATGCAGATCTTCCTCGTTGCACCCGTCGGCCCGCAGGATACTGACCCAGCCGACGATCGCATTGAGTGGCGTGCGCAGCTCGTGACTCAAGGTGGCCAGAAACAGATCTTTCGAGCGATTCGCCGCCTCGGCCTCCATTCGCAGCGATTGTTCATTGATCAGGTGCGCCTGAATTTCGGCCTCGAATCGACGCCGTTCGGTAATGTCGCGGGCGATCTTGGAGGCGCCGATCACTTCGCCACGCCGATTGCGGATGGGGGAAACGGTGAGCGAAATTTCGACCGGACTCCCGTCGCGGCGCTGACGAATCGTCTCGAAATTATCGATGCGGTCGCCGTTGCGGATCCGCTCAAGGACCGCGGTTTCCTCGTCCAGCCGATCAGGCGGAATCACGATGGTGATGGATTTGCCAATCGCCTCTTGCGCGGTGTATCCAAAGAGGCGCTCCGCGCCGCGATTCCAGGCAGTAATGATGCCATTGAGATCCTTGGCAACGATCGCGTCTTCGGAAGAATTGACGATCTCGGCCAGCCGAGCCTGGGCCCGCTCGGCGGAGCGGCGCTCGCTGATATCGTGGAACACCATGACCACGCCCAGCACCTTGCCCGCCTCATCGCGGATCGGTGCGGCGCTGTCGTCGATGGGGCGTTCGTTCCCGTCCTTTGCGATCAGCACCGTGTGATTGGCCAGGCCAACGACCGCGCCCATTCGGATCGCTTTGCTCACCGGGCTTTCCACCAGGTTCCGTGTGTCCTCGTTGACGATGTTGAACACGTTCAGCAATGGCCGACCCCGCGCTTCGGCCAGCTTCCAGCCCGTCAGACGTTCTGCGGTCGGGTTCATGAAGGTGACGCGGGCTTCGTAATCGGTCGTGATGACGGCGTCGCCGATGCTGGATAGCGCGGTGGCAAGCCACTGCCGCTGCCGGGCAGCTTCGATTTCGGCGCCGTGGCGCCCGGTCAGATCTTCGAAGGCCAGCAGGATTGCGGTGGGTTTTTCGTGGTCGCTGCCGCGCAGGTAACTCGCGTTGACGGTGATTGTGCGCCGGCTGCTTCCGGGGATTTCAAGATCCAGAGGATAATCACGGACTGCGCCATCGGCTGGTAGCATTTTTTCCAGGAGCCGGCGAAGGGCGGTCGAATCCCATTGGCCGTCGGCCAGCTCGTAGACCAGACGACCCTGTGCGTGTAGAGGGTTGAGTTTGAACTCTCGGTAGAACGCATCGCTGCCTTGCTTCACGCGCAGGTCGCTGTCGAGCAACAGCAACGGCTCACGCACCACGGCCATCATGGAATCAATAGGATTTCCGTCGCTTTCAAATCGCATTTCGCCCATCGACCAACTTCCTGTCTAAGGGTCTGCACTACACCTGGTTTTTGTTGACGAATCTCTGTGCGGGGCGCACCAATGCTCGGCTCACCCTCTTGAAGTGAGATTTGCCTGGCCTTTTCCGGTGCCCCGATTGGGAGCCCAAATGTAATGCAATGCGGGCGATAACTCAACGATGCCCGTTGATTTCGCTCACCGAACTCGACAACTAGCTGCCGAGCTCGCCACGAGCATCATCAATCATTGAAGCAGCACAGCATCGGTCCATTGCAGCGGGAGGCGCAGGCGGACTCCGGTTGGGGTTTTTTCAAGAGCGACAGCGACGCCTTCGGTGCTGATGGCCCGGGTGACTGGATGAGCCAGCCGCAGGTCGATTACCAGCGAATCGATCGGCTGATACGTGTAATTGGCCAGCAGCAGAACTGAACCACGGTTGCCCGTAAGCAGGCTGGTCTCAACGACCGGATGGTCGCATTGAGCGATCGGTGAGATACGAGCGGCATCCAATACAAATTGGATCAGCCGGCGGGGTGGCTCTGGCCACTTTTCCTCCAGAGTTGTCGGCTTGAACCCGGCGCCCAGCCCGTACGCGAGCATCGGCAGAAAGCCCAGCGCGATGACCTTGCCGCGACCATGGCTCACCGTTGCCCCGGCGGGCGAAGAATCGGCAAAACGAGCGATAGGTTCAATTCCCTCCGCCTTCAACGGCAGCATGCCTCCCAGCACCGGTAACTCAAATGATTCCTGCGCGCCGGGCAGATGCACTCGCACAGTTGTTAGCGGGCGCAGAGTGGGTAGATCGGTCCGTTCGTTGTACGAATGGGACTCCATCTTCAAGCTCGCCGCCGCGTCGGCCAACCAAATGTCCGCAACGAAAGCAGGTATGTACGGTTCGTAGAATTCATCGCGCGTCGCAGCGCCGGCGGAAAGGTAGAGCACTCCGCCATCTCGAACCCATTGGTCGATTTTTGCGGATGACGCGCGCGTCAGACAGGCATCGGTGATGAACAGAACCTTGTAGTCCTTGAGCCGGCCGGCTTCGATTTGCTCTTCGCGCAAGAAATCCGGCTGCACGTGCAGATGCCGAAGCGCATGCCAGAGCAACCGCTTCTCGACAAAGGCGGCGGCGTTGTCGCTGTGCCAGATGTCGTGGCTGACCGAATAGACGATGGCCACCGGATCGCGAACGGGCTGAGCCGAATCCAGCACCGGCTCGGCCTTTTCCAGCATTCGACCCAATTTGGCGATGCCATCGTATTCGCTGCGCAGATCGGACCAGTAGTTCTCCGTGCCTATATATGTAGGACCATACGTCCAGAAGAATAGCGACTTGGCACCCTGACCGATGGCGGAATAAGCCTTGAGGCACAGGTAATTGTCGTCGCTGACGGTGATCAGGCCGCGTTGAAGAATGGGCTGGTTGGCCGGGGCCTCGGCACGGGCCGAGCGGCAGAGCGCGTTGAAATACTCAAACGACTGCGCGCCGGTCCAACTGTAATCGGGGCCGTACATGTGGTTCAGCCCCAGCCAGTCTTCAGCCGAGAGTTGGTCCACCGAATGCTGCGCGCCGAGTTCGAACAGATCGAGCATTCGATAACTCATGCCGATGTGCGGCGGGCCCCAGGCGTTGAAAAATCCGTGGTCGCTGGGCAGCGTTTCGACCTGCATCCCGGGAATTGAAGCATGGATCAGGTCCGTGCCATGGCGCAACTGATGGGCGGACCACCATTGGCCGAACTTGGCCGCGTAATACATCAGTCGGCGCGTCGGCAGATCCGCTTCTCGCGGAAGTGACTTGTCGAACATCGCCTTGGCCGGGTACTCCACCTGGGCGATGGGCGTGCCGAGCTGATCATCGGTAACGCCGCGTGCGCGAAGGTAATCGCGGAATTCGCTATTCAGCGCATTGGGATCGGTGCTGCGAAAATCGAGGGTCTGGACCTCGTCGGAAAGCACGTAGTGGGCCGGCCGGGCTGTTGGATCCGCTACCTTTGAGGAAGTTCCTCGGCCGCCCATCGCCTTTTCCCAGGCCTCGTCCATCACCTTCGTGGACGGATTGTAATTCCAGGTTGTGGCGTAGGTGCGAATACCGGCTTTTTGTAGCAATTGCCCGTCATACCCACCGATGATATTAAACCCAAGCAGTTTGAGCGTTTCGATTTCCTGTCGGGCAAGGCCGGGGTCGTAATGGCCCCACAGTGCGGTGACGAAGGTGAAGGAATGAAGCTGCACCGGCTTTCCGCCCGTCGCGGCCTTCGCCCAGGCCATGTGGCGGGCGGCCATCTGCGAGCCGGTTTCGAATTCAACCGCTTTTTCGCGGAGCGGCGTGGGAAGCAGGAAGGCGATCGTGTCCGATTCGCTGGATTCGGAAAAAGAGTGGACGACTGCTTTCTCTGATGGTGCATCAGCCAACTCCACGCTGACTCTGCACCCACGAAGCGTTTCGCGTTCCCCTTTGATCGCCACTGCGACGCGCATCGCCGGCCACTCCGCGATTCCGCCGGAACGGTCGAGCCGCTCGTGCAGCGGCCAATGGCCGACGTCCAGCCATTCGCTCCACCGGCCGGCTTGCGCATCGATCGTCGAAGTCGGGAGATACCAAGGCTCTTTGTGGATAAATCCACCAACCTTAAGTTGCACCTCGCCAACTGCTGGCTCAAGGACTTTGAATCGCGCGAAGACCGCCGAGGCCCGTGCACTGCTACCCGTGGCCAGCACGATCAGCAGCAAAATGATCTGCCATATGGTATTCGCCCCGCCAACGCGCATCGCGCTCCTCTGGGCAATTTAGATTTTCCCGGGCAGTGGCTTAACGCGCACTCGGCGACGCTGGATGACCGAGAAATGGTCGGGCCAGGAGGATTCGTGCGCCTCCAGCACAGGCAGGACGATTTGAACAAGTTCCGCCTGCGATTTCGTGCCGAACACACGGACCAAAATGATGCCGCAGGTTGCCCCTTTTCCTCGTTGGAAGACCAATTCGCCGAAATCCTTGTCGAACGTCAAAAGCACGCGTCGCTGCGAAAGGGCTTCCTCGAGGACTGCCGGGTCGGCCATTCCACGATTCTCCTCCAGCACCCAGCGCACGTCATGTCCGCGATCACGCAAGGACTGGATCAGGAGCCGCGGCACGTTCTCGTTGCACAGGAGTACCAGCATTCACGTCTCCACGGGAAATAGCTGCTCGTTGGCAACAGATTCGGTGGCATATTTCAGGCATGCCAGCAGGTCATCGCGTGTCAGGCTGGGATATGAATCGAGAACCTCCTCTTCCGACCAGCCCTGCGCGAGCAATCCGACCAGATGCTCGACGCTCAGGCGCGTGCCCCGCACGCAGGGCTTGCCGCACAGAACCTCAGACTTAGACTCGATTCTGTCATGCCAGTCCATGGGCTTCTCCCAAATAAGTCCTATGACAGGACGCTGGCATGATATTACTGCCTGCTGCAATGATGGGCCAATGAAACGAGCGTCATCGCTTCCTGATTCATCTCGTTTTCCGCGACTGCCAGGCTTTGATCACACGCCTTTTTATCCAAATCACGGGGAGGATGAGAGAGAACGAAGCCATCCAGAATGGATCGACGCAATAAATGAGACCATTGTGGTAAAGAGGATAAGCGACATGCGGCCAACCGCCGATGGGAGGTTCAAGCTGCACTTCCCAGCCCAACGCCGACAGAAAAAGGATCGCTGCTCCGCCGATGAGTGAGAGCACGGTAAGCATATTGAATAGCTTGAACGGTAGTCTCGCGCGTTTGGGCGGCGTCGAATAATCGAGCATCGGGCGTGCTTCGTCCATACGATGGTCTTACGGCGTTGATTCCTGGAAAGTAACGCCTTGTGAGACCAGATTTGTTGTCGATGATTGGGAGCCATTGTGTTTTTGATCCCGCGTCATTCGGAGCTTCCTACGCTCGGCCGCCAGCCCTTGAGTTTTCTGGCGCGCTATCGTTATTCGCTGGTGGTTCTGATCATCGGGGCCGTGCTGGACGCGTTGACGACTTACGCGAACGTCAAACAATTTGGGCCTGGTGTGGAGACGCATCCGGTCCAGAGGATTTTTTTCCAGGTGTTTGGTGCGCCGTTCGGTGTGCCGCTCGCGAAATCGCTCCAATTTGGCTTCGTGATTTTTGTCGCCGCCTGGTGGCGACCGTGGACGCGGTGGGTACTGATTCTTTGCGGGGCGCTCTACGCCGCCGCTGCCATGAGCAATCACTATCAGTGGCTGTGAATCCTTCGGCGCACCCGTTAAATGGCAAAAATATGCCCCCGGGCGCATCGCAATATATAATGCGGCCGCTCAACGGGCGTCTTTTGCGGTGAAAACCACAGGAAAGGAATTGAATATGAAAGCTCCTTCAATCTGGAAAGAGTTCAAGGCATTTGCGTTCAAAGGGAACATGATCGACCTGGCGGTGGCGGTGGTCATTGGCGCCGCATTCGGGACGGTTATCAAGTCGATCGTGGACAACATCATTATGCCGCTGGTGGCATATGTGACGCCGAACATGACATACACCCAATGGCACATCGGAAGGGTGCTGATCGGGAAATTCCTGGGCGACTTGCTGAACTTTCTGATCATCGCGTTCGCAGTGTTCGTGACGATCGTGAAGTTGCTGGGATCGATGATGAAGAAGTTTGAGGATCGGCCCGCTGAGCCGGCGACGAAGGACTGCCCTTTCTGTCTTTCGACGATTCCGTATCGGGCGAAGAAATGCGCGCATTGCACCGCGGATCTGCCGGCAGAAGAGGCACCGGTGACGGCGACGGTTTGAGCAATCGCTCCGCGCCGGATATTAAATGGAAATTGCAACGAGCCCCCTCCCCAACCCTTCCCCCGCAGAGTACTGCGGGAGAGGGAGTAATTGGTTGCATGAAGCGCTGTGCGTTTTACGGGAGGGGCTAAATCGCGTACAATTCACGCAACTCCAACCAGGGACGGTCGGTGGAAAATACGTTGCCGGATAGCGCGGGGCAGGGATCGCGGGAATATCGGGTCGAGCTGGACATCTACAACGGCCCGCTCGATCTGCTGCTGTACCTCATCAAGCGCGATGAACTGGATATCTACGACATCCCCATTTCGCGCATCACCGAATCCTATTTGCAATATGTGCAGATGCTGCGCGAGATGAAGGATGGCGCCGGCTTGGATATCAACCTTGCCGGCGAGTTCCTGGTGATGGCGGCGACATTAATGGAAATTAAGTCAGCAATGCTGCTGCCCAAGGCCCCGCAGGTGGAGCGCGAAGGCGGAAGTGCTACTGCCGATCTGACCGATCCTCGAGCCGAGCTGGTCCAGCAGCTTCTTGAATACAAGCGATTCAAAGACACGGCTCATCTGCTGGAACACAAGCAGCGCGAGCATGAAAGCCGATTCGCGCGGTTCCCCGCCTTGCGCGGTGAGCAGGCGGACGAGCCGCCGCCACTCGATCTGGATGAGGTGCAGATCTGGGATCTGCTGACCGCCTTCGATCGGCTGATGAAGGAAGTGGGCACGCGCAAGCCGCGCTATCATGAAGTCATCTATGATGACACGCCGATCGATCTTCATGCGGCCGATATCGAAGACCGCTTGAAACGCGAAAGCAAGCTGACGCTTCGACAATTGATCATCGGGCGCAAGAGTCGAAGCGAGATGATCGGCGTGTTTCTGGCGCTGCTGGAGCTGATCCGGCAGAAGAAGATCCTGGTGGAGCAGCCGGAGGCCAATGACGAGCTGGATATCGTCCCCGCTCCGCCGGAGCATCGGCAGAGTTACGAACTGGCGTCGATGAATCTTGCTCCCGAGGCAAGCACACCCGAGCAACCGGCTGAAGAACATTTGGCCGAAGCCGCACCGTCCGAATCAACACCACAGTAATAAGATCATGGGACTTCAGGAAAAACTAAAATCGCTTGGCATTGAATTGCAGCCGGTATCAGGGCCGTTTGGCGCTTACGTACCGGCCAAGCGCGTCGGCAATCTGATCTACGTGGCCGGCCAGCTTCCCATGAAAGATGGCAAGCTTGTGGCAACGGGCCAGGTGCCTTCGCGTTGCTCGATCGATCAGGCGCGACTTGCCGCGCGGCAATGCGTTTTCAATGCTCTATCAGCCGTTCTGGCGATCGAAGGAAACCTGAACAGGCTCGAAGGCGTCTTGCGGGTCGGCGCGTTCGTCAATTCGGAACCCAGCTTCACCGAGCAGCCGAAAGTTGCCAACGGCGCCAGTGAACTGTTGCTTGAACTTTTTGGCGACAGCGGAAAACACGTGCGTGCCGCCGTCGGCGTCAACACGCTGCCCTTGGACACTGCGGTTGAGATCGAATTCATCTTTCAGACACGATGATTCGTTACGAACGAGCCGCGTGCGTGACCTGAACGCCGCGCCTATCATTTCCCTGGGCTGATTCGCTACTGCTCCATCCACGATGATCCGAACCACGACCATTTTTGATGTTCCCCGCATTCAGGAGATCATCAACAGCCACGCCGAGCTGGGGAAAATGCTTTTCAAAAGCTATGCGCAGCTCTACGAAGACCTGCGCGATTTTGGCGTCTGCGAGCGCGACGGGCAGATCGTCGGATGCGTTGCGCTGACCGTGATCTGGGCCGATCTCGCGGAAGTGCGCTCGCTGGCAGTGGACAATCGCTTTCGCGGCCAGGGCATCGGGCGCGAACTAGTGGAATGGGCGGTGGAAGAAGCACGACGGCTGAGGGTGCCAAGGCTAATGTCGCTCACCTACGAGCAGGCGTTCTTTGAGAAACTGGGATTCTCGGTCGTTCCTAAGGAGACGCTCCCGTTGAAGGTGTGGAGCGATTGCGTGCGGTGCCCGAAGCGCGATGGCTGCGATGAGATTGCGATGGTGCGTGTGCTGCCCGATGTGGCCGCCAGCAACCAGCCCCCCGCTCCGCCGACGCCGCGCGGCGTGAGCATTCCGGTGTTGGAATCGCTGGAAGAGTAAAACTTCGTCGAACATGCCTGCGCTATGGATTTTATCGGACGTTAGCAAGAATCCGTAAACTGCATTGCTGGCCTCAATTTTCCCACTTTCACTTCCGCCGCGACATTTCGGAATCAAATTGATAATTCCGCCGTTCGCGCATCGCAGAACCCGGCGATACGATCCTCCAAAATCCCATCTTCAAAAGAGAGCGGTGTAGCGCGGTGGAAGGCATTTCGATCGAAGAAACTTCAGAGCTTGCAAGAATCCTGGTCGTGGAAGACGACCGGGCCAGCCGAATGGCCATGCTGGCGCTGCTGCGCATGTCAGGGTTCGAAGCGATGCCGGCTGCGAGTGTCGCGGAGGGAATGGGGCTGCTGGCGCAGAATCCAAATTGCATCATTCTTGATTTGATGCTGCCGGATGGGAACGGCGCGGAGATTCTGGCGCATATTCGAAGTAATCACCTTCCGATGCGAATCGTCGTGACGACCGGCGCCATCGAATGGCAGAAGATGCTCAAAGCGTCTCCGGCGCCACCGGATTTGATTCTTCAGAAGCCGGTGGATTTCAAGGAAATAGTCCGGTGGCTGGAGCGCCACTGCCGGAACGATTCCTCATCCGCCGGGGCATGATCTGCATAGTCAATCGATCGGTTTGCGACCGCTTTAATTCATATTTTCAATTAGTGACCTTGTAACAGCGACAACACGCTCTGCGGCGTCGAATTCGCCGTGGCCAGAACGCTGGTGCCAGCCGACACGAGAATCTGGGCTCGAGTCATGTTGGCCGTTTCCTGGGCAAAGTTGGCATCTTCAATCGAGCTTTCACTGGACGTCACGTTCTGAATCGCGACGTTCAGCGAATTCATGTTAGTTTCGAGCGTGTTCTTCTGGAACGCGCCCAGCCGACCGGCCATGACGCTGATCTGCGTAATCGCTTCGTCGATGATCTGCGAGGCCGTCGCTGCTTTACCGCCAACCAGGCTTGATGCGCCTCCGGTAATCGTGTCGCTGAGGAAACCGAGCGAAGAATCACCCAGATGGCTGGCAGCCACGGATTGAATTCCGATGCTCACCTGCTCATTGGACGAGACCGAAGCGCCAAGCTGGAACATGGCTCCGCCGCCGGTGATGGTGAAGGCGGTGTTGCCCGCGCCGAATTTCTGGCTGAGCGTCATGTCCATATCCAGCGCGCCGGTGTTGACCGACAGGTTCAGGCCGTCGCCGACCACCTGGGTGCCGTTAACAGTCGCGACCGCGTCGCGGCCGACGGCTCGTTCGATCTGCGCACCGCTTGCATCGACAGTGCCGAACGTGCCCTTCAGCGCGACCACAGAAACAAAGTTCTTGGAGCCGTAGCCGGAGCTATGGAACGTGATGCCGCTGGTGACATTGCCAGGCGTGTTCATCGAGGCAGTAACGCCCGTGCTGTCATTAAGGCTGTTGATGGCAAACGCGATCGCGGAGACTGAAGTTCCGCTGGTGAAGCTGAGGGTCTGGACGCCTTCATTGCCCGTGATCTGGAGCGTGACGGAACTGGTGATGGCACTGCTCTTAAATTGCAAACCGGCGGTTTGAGCGCTGGTGATCACGTTGATCTTCACCGGCATGGTCGGCTGGGTGCCGAAATTGGCTTGGTGAATGCCCAGGGAACTGATTTGAGTGCTATTCACGCCGCTCGTCAGGTAATCGAGATTACCATTGATGAGCTGAAGACCGGCAAAGGTCGTGCTGTTGGCGATGCGGGTGATGCTTTCGACCGAGGAATCGAGCTGCAACTGGTTGGCCGCGATTTCCGCCGGCGACATCGCGCCGCTGTTGGCCGCCTGCACTGTGAGCTGCTTCATGTTGATCAGCAGCGACGAGATTTCGTTCAGCGCGCCTTCGGCAGTCGAGATGACGTTGTTGGCCTGCTGTGAGTTGCTGACGGCGGAATTGAGGCCGGCGATTTCGCTTTTGAGCGACTCGCTTGCGATCAGCCCCGCCGGGTCATCGGCGCCGCTGTTGATGCGAAGGCCGGTGGAGAGGCGTTGCAGGGTGTTGCTCAACGTCTGCTGCGATCGCGCCAGCCCGAGCTGCGCGGTGAGCGAGGAGACGTTGGTATTGATACGCGACATGACAATCCTCCATGATTGTTTCGCCCGGTTTCTGGCCCGATCGACCAGCGTTCAACGACCCGGACGTTGCCCCACTTCCAGGGGCGTGCGACTTTCGTAGCGAATCGCGGAACCGGCACAAAGCAATCCGGTTGTCACGATTCGGCGTCGTCCGCCGAGCTGGCCTTCCAACGGCCGCGGCGGACCAACGCCTACTTCTTCTCTTCCTTGGGTTGCTGTGGATTCTTCGGTGGCGTGACCTTTCCAAGACCCGAAAGGTCCTCGGGTTTCACCTGCGCCGCCGCGCGATTTTCGCGGCGGATCGCGTCATAAACTTCCTTGCGATGGACGCTGATCTCTTTTGGAGCGTTGATCCCGAGGCGAACTTTGTCGCCGCGAATATCCACGACGGTGACTTCAATATTGTCACCGATCATGATCGTCTCATCGCGTTGCCTGGACAGTACCAACATGACTGGCTCCTTCCTGGGTGACTCTGGACGCGTCGCCGGCAATTTCATCTTCGAAATCGCCCACCATCGACGCAGTCCGAACGCCGCGACATCCTTGCCGCGACGCGCCGGGGCCAATGGCCCTTCGGCGCCATAAACCCGCTGCGGTCGATCAGGCCGACTTGGCCAGTGGCACGTCCGCCGCGAGCCGCAGGAGCGGTTGCCGAGTCGTCCACTTCTTTTCCGTCAACACCACCTGCATACCCAGGCGTGTTTCGGCATTGACCGCAATGGGGCCCAGGAGGTTTCCTGTGAGCCATTCACCAACCTTGTTGCAAATCACAAAAATTTGAAGCGACTGCTCGTTTTCCAGTCGAATTTCCTGGCGCTGCTCTTCGCGGAGCGCGACGCCATATTCCCGGAAAAAGATTGTCGGGTCGGCAACGATGAACGCGACGTTCGGATCGTCCACCGACTGAAGCCAGAAGAAGTAGTTTTCCGTTCCGGTTTGAACGAGCGCGAAGCGCGTGTGCTGAGGGAATCCCAGCATCCCGGATGGGAAAGTCATGATGCGATCGTCATCGACGTTAACGATTCCGAAACGCGTGGTCTGGATCTCCATCGGAACTCCATTTCTCTCGCGACCTGTCCCGGCCGCGGTCTTGCCCGCGTACTCCGCCGCGGGGTTTTTACACAACTCGTTCGCGAACTCCGCCGCGAACACAACATTTTTTTACATTCCCGCCGCGGCCTGGCCGCTCGCGGTCCGCACGCAGTTTTCGCCTGTTTCACCGGCAACTTCTGCCGGCCCGTGGCGTTTTATTCGTAAATACTACACTTACACTATACGCAGCACACATCATAGCAAGGACTGTGCCACTACCGGAGAAAATCCAGCAGCGACTGGTTCAAGCTTTTTCCGCTGGCCATCAGCGTGGCCTGTAGCGATGTTTGAAGCGTCTGAAATTTCGAGGCCGCCGACGCGAAGTCGGTATCGGTCAACTGCGAAAGCAGCGACCGCGTGGCCGTGTTTTCGTTCTGCATTTCTGATTGCCTGGACTGCATCTCCTGGACCTGCGCGCCCACCTGGCCATGGATGCCAATCACGCGATTCTGATCGGCCGTGAGTCCCTCGGCCGCATTGGTGATGCCGGTCGTGTCGCCGCTGTTGAGCGAATTAATCAGGTCATTCAAATGCGAGAAGATCCCATCGGCGGTGACGGGATTGGCGTCGCTGCCGGTGATCGTGTTACCGACGGCGGGCGTCGTGAGACCCAAATCGGCGGCGGCGGTTGAATTATTGATCTGCGTCACGGTCAGCGTTCCAGCTCCGCCGGCCGAATCGGTCAGCACAATGCTGTTACCAGTGGTTGAGAAGGAGGCATTCACGCCCACGCCGCCGGATGCTGTATTGATATCGTTGATGGCATCCTGAACCGTCTTTGCGCCGGCCAAGGAGACATTGAAGCTGGTGCCATCGGTGCGGGTGATCTGAAAATCTCCGCCACTGGTGGCGATGTTCACACCTTTTCCATCGTTTAACTGCGAGAGCGGTGTCGTCGGGCTGAAGCTGCGGAGGCCCAGGTCGGCGGCAGTGGTCCCGCCATTTTCCGCGATGGTCAACTGCGAGCCCTGCGTCGGATTGAGGATGTCGATCCCGGTGCCGACGGCGTTGATCTGCGCGGTGACAGAAGTCCCCGATCCATTGATGGCATTGAGCAGATCCTGGACATTGGTCGCGGAGCCGAAGGTGACGACGGCGCTTTGCGATCCATTGGTGATTTTCAATCCGTGGGTCGTATCGATTCCCGCACCGCCATTGAGCGCTGTGATGGGCGTCAATGGTGTGACGCGTGGTTGCGTTGAAGAGCCGACCAGCGGATTACCCGCTCCCGATCCACCCGGATCGAGAATTCCCAGGTCGGCGGCGGTCGTGCCGGTTTTATCCTGTACGCTGATGTTGTCGCCGGCAGCGCCGGTGAGAGTTAATCCTTGACCCGTAATCGATGCGGTGATTCCGCCGACGCCGGCCGCGTTGATCGCATTTACCACATCGCCGATGGTGTCGGCTCCGGAAAGATCGATCGTTTTCGTAACGGTGCCGTTGCTCAACACGATCGAGCCCGGTTGCACGCCGGTGTTGGTCGCTCCGCCCAAATCCGAAATGCGCGTCAGAGCTGTAAGGTTGGGTGAAAGGTTTACACTTCCCTGGACCCGGCTCGAGACGGCGCCGAAGACCTGCGAGCCATCGACCATGAAGGCCAAATTGGTGCTCGGGTCATCGGTATTGGTCAAAACAGTTGACGATCCGACGAATTGCACGCCACCGGGAGTCGAGACAAAGGGTTGCGCATTCGATTTGTCGCCACCGAAGATGTAGCTGCCATTGAATTGCGTGTTGGCGATCGACAGTGCCTGGTGATAGATCGTTTTGACCACCTCAGCATTGGCCTGCCGCTGCTGTTGTGTCACATCTGAGCCGACGCTGCTCGATGCAATGTTCTGGGCCTGCTGGAGAAGATCGGTCAGATTGCCCAGCGTCGAATCCACTTCGCTAAGCTGGCTCTGGCCGGTCTGAAGATTGATCAGATACCCTTGCCGAAGGTCGAGCGTCTTTTGAAGCTGGATCGCGACTGCGGCGTTGCTTGGATTGTCGCTGGGCGCATTGATGGCTTTGCCCGTCGAAAGCTGCTCTTCAACGGCAAGAAGCTGCGCCTGCGTGCTGTCAACCTGCGATGCGGTGATCCGCCCTGAAAGCAGCAGTCCCACCCGCGCAATTGGAATGGATTGGATGCTCATGGCTTCAGGAGGTTCCTCGTCAGGCCGAATTTCATACGCAGATCTTCTCTCACTTACATGTTGATTAACGTCTGCATCATCTGATCGATCGTCGTGATGAGCCGCGCTGCGCCCTGAAAGGCCCGCTGCTGCTGCATCAGATTGACGGCTTCTTCATCCAGGCTGACGCCACTGGTTGAATCGTGCTGGGCGCTTAGGGCGCTGAGCACGGCACTGGATGCTTGCGTACTGGTCTTGGCATCGGAAACCTGAGTGGCAATTCCGTTGACAATTGATTGATAGCTGTCATCGAGGCTGCTGCCATTCATGCTGGCAATGGGGGTCGATCCCAGTGCGGCAATGGCCAGGGCATTGGTATTGTCCGCGGCATCGCCATTCTGCGCGGCCGCCAGCAATCCCGGCTGCGTCTGCAGGCTTGTGTTGACGGTAATGTTGGATGCATCGCTTCCGCTGAAGAACGCATTAATCCCTAATGCCGCCAGCACTCCACTGCTGTCCTGGCTGAAGGAGATTCCACTTGCGCCATTGGCAGCGGCAACGGTGAGCTTGCCGCCGGTGATTGTCGCGCTGACGCCGGTAATCGCATTGAGACTGGCGGCGAGCGAAGTCAGTGTCGTGTCGTTGTTGTTCAGGCCATCCAGATCGACTTTGACCAGCGTGCTGGTTTCCTGACCGGAAGCGTTCTGCACATGCACGACAAAGCTGCCGTTGACCGGCTGAAATTTCAGTCCGGCCCCGGCGGTGTTCAGTGCGGCATTTACATCCGACACGCCATTTGTCCCGGCCGTGCTGGTGATCGGGCTTATACCTTGCCCCGAAGCGTGCAACTTATTGAGTTCAAAAATCAGATTGCCGGCGAGTGTATTGGTCTGCGAGATGATGCTCTCGGCTTGGGCGCGCGTGGCGAGCAACCCGCCAAGCTCGCCCGATGTTGCCGGGACTGGGCCATTGTTCGACTTGAACACCAGCGATGGAACTGCTTTGCCATTGACCGACGTAGTTTGAACCGCGATGCCCTGATTCTGCGTCCCAATCACCAGCGGCTCAGACCCGACGTACACATTGATCGCGCCGTTGTCCTGATGAACGGTATTTACGTTCAGCAGCTGCGACAATTGCTTCAGATCTGCATCGCGCTGGTCCATCAGATCGTTGGGATGCCCATCACCACTTCCCTGCGAGACCACGATCTGGCCATTCAGATCGGCGATCTTCTGCGCGAGATTGTTTGCGTTTTGAGCATCGCTGTTGATCTGTGCATCGATCTGGCTCTCGATCGAAGTCAATTGCGTGCTGGTATCGTTGAATTGCTGTGTCAGCGAAATGCCATCCTGAATGACCACCTGGCGCTGGGCGATGTCCTGCGGTTGATTAGCCAGATGGGACCAATCGTTGAAGAACGTGCTCATCGCGCTGGAGATGTTTGTGGTTCCCAGAGCATTAAAGGTGCCTTCAATTTGCGAGAGCCATTGCTGGTTGGCTGTCGAGGCGCTGTTGTCGCTGGTGCTGGAGCGAATGCGAGCTTCGAGTGCATCATTGATCTGGCGTTGAACGGAAGTCAGGCTGATGCCAGTTCCGATCAGTTGGCCGCTGGAGGTGATCTCGTCGGGGTTGGACGTGACGTTGGCGACTTGGCGCGTGTAATCGGCGTTGCCGGCATTTGCGATGTTATTGCCGGTGACTTGCAGCGCCGCCTGTTGGACAGACAGTGCTGAGGAGCCGAGATTTAACGCACCCATGAGCGACATGCGACTGCGACAACTCCTTTATCCAACCGCGTTCATGACGCCGATCCGTTCGGGCGAACGCGGAAGACCGGTCTTGGTATAGACGCCGGCTTTTCCGACCGCGCCAGCGAGCAAACGCATCGCCGTGTTCACGTGCCCAAGTACCGCGCCCGCGACTCGAGCCGCGACATAGGCGCGCCGCCGAACTTGCTCGACCAGTGGCTTGAGTTCATCCCGCAGCTTCAAAAGCGATGGACCCCGCTGCGGATGAAGCGCCGCCAGCTTCGACAGCGGCGGCTCGCCTTCCAGGCGCGCGAGGCGGGCAATCTGCACGACCAGCATTCGCCTGCGCTTATCCAGTAATGCAATGCGGCCGCGGATTGCTTCATGCTCCACGCTCAGGCGCTCGATCGCTTTCAAATCGAACTTGTTCATCGCGGTCTGCTGAAGATCGAGCGATTCAACGAGCTTGCGATGCTCGGCCACGAGCATTTGCAGTACGCTTTCCAGATCCTGCACTTGCTTTGACATCGCTCACTCACTTCCGAATCGAATGGAGCGCAGTTGGCGCGAGCATCTTTAACGCCCGGTCATGCTGCGGCTGCTTAGCGGTAACGGCCTTCTGCATCAGGGCCGCGCCCAGCGCGCTCGAGCCGTGCGGATGCTCAATATGCTTGACGATCGAATTCACCAGCTTATTGCCGGTGGATTTGGACATGTGATCCGCGAGGCGCTGATCGAGCAGGCTTGAGAACATTTCCCCGCCGCGACCACCGTCAAACAGCTCCGACTTGAACGGGCTCTCGCGCATCTGCTTGAGCATCGTTCCGTAGAACGTCTGCGCAACCAGGTGCTGCGACTGTTTCACCAGCGCATTGTGTTTTGGTGAGGGAGGCGCCGCGGAGGCGCTGTTGTTCACCGTCGGCAGGGTCTTAAGTGAGGCGGGGTTGATGTTCATAAGCGTCTCCGACGCGCGATGTTCGGCATCCAGCCGAATCGCTGGCATTAATCCTCTTCCTCAATCAACTTGGCGTGGAGTTTTCCGGTCTTGTAAAGCTCTTCGACAATCGTGATGCGATCCTCCACGGGAACCTTGAGTTGCTCGAGCGCGTTCACCAGGTCCTGCAGCCGCGCGCCGCCCTGCCGGCTGGTATCCAGCGCGATGGAGTCGCGGCTCGTTACGACCGGAGCTCGGGCCGAAGGCGTCGGCGGAGGATTCATCGTGGTGATGGTCAGCCCCTTATGGCTGATCACGACCGGACTGATTTCAACATCGCCGGTGACGATGAGTGTGCCAGTTCGTTTGTTCACCTGAACGCGCGCCTCGGTCGGCACGATTAACACCGGCAACTGTTGCACCCGGCTGATGAAGCTGTCGGGATGATCGCGCTCGGCCGGGGGAACGATCACCACCACTTCCTTTGCATCGACGGCCGCTGCCACCGGCATGCCGTTCTGCCCCTCGGCATCATTGATCGTTTTGGATATCAATGAAGCGGTCGTCCAGTTGGCGGACGGCGCTTCGATGATCAGGCTGAAGTGGCCGTTATCGACATACTTCACCGGCAGATCGACTTCCATCACCGCCCCGCTCTTGACGACCCCCACGTTCGGATCGCTGGGGTCCTCGAGGCTTACGGGCCCTTCGGCCAGGGCGAAGATGCCGCCGTTGGGAATGGGGCCAGTCAGCGGGCAGACGAAGAGACGTCCACCTTTGAGTGAAGTCGCGTCGCCGATGCTCATCACGCGAAGATCAAGATGATCGCCCTCGCGCGCCCCGGTGTTGGGGACGACGGCGGTAATGCTGACGACCGCCACATTCTGAACCTTGTTCAGCTCAGAGACCGTCACCGGATCCTGGAGATTCTTGAGCATGCTGGCCAGCGGACGGATGGCAGCGGCAAAGTCTCCGCCGTCTCCGGTGCCCTTGAGGCCATAGACCAGACCGAGGCCGGTCAGCACGTTGGTGCGCTGTCCGCCGATGCGGGTGATGTCGGCGATGCGGACGGCATGTGCCGCCGAGCAGGCCAGGAGCACCGAGCAGACGAAAACACAAGTGACTTTGCGCATGGCTTAAGGCCGAAAAGAATGCCAGATGCCGGACACGACCGATAACTGCCGATCATTCATCGGTCAGAAGGGGTTCACAAAGTCCAATAATTTCCCCAGGAACCCTCGTCGAGTCGCTTCGCGCACATCGCCCTTGTGGTTCTTCTGCAGGTCCAGGTCATTGAGCTGGGTCGAAAGGACCGTGTTGTCAGCAGTGACATCCTCGACCCGGCAGGTGCCGGTCAGAATCATCGTCTGCTCTTCCTCATCGGTCTTGATGTGCTTGCGTGCCTCGAGCACAAGCGTCCCGTTGGGCTTCACATCCAGCACCTCGGCGGTGATCCGGGCGATAAATGAATCGTTGCGGGTGACGTCGCCGGTGCCTTTGAAGGTGCGGTCGCCGGTCATTTCGATGGCGGCTGGGTTGGTTGGCGTCGGAAGACCGTAGATCGATCCCTTGGCGAAGTTCAACTTGAACATTTGGTTGACCTGGCCAAGAAAATGGGCGTCTTTCTGGAAGTCGTTTTGGCCCTTTGACTCAGTATCGCTTTCTTCGCGGATAATGATGGTGACCAAGTCGTGCTTCTTGAGCTTTTTGGGTTCCTGCTGAGGTACGGCAAAATAGCTGACCTGCGCGAGGTGCGCCTGGGCGGGATCCGGCTTGGCCGCCAGGGCTGCCTGAAGAAGCGAAGCGCCGGTCCGCTGCATAATGGCGCCGGTTTGAACGGCCGCGTTATTGTTCAGCGGCTGTTTCTGCGGAGCCGCCCGCTCGGTCTGGGCCTCGGCTGCGTGACGCTCCGATGCAACCTGGCCCAAGGCCATCGCCCCGGCGAGACAGGTTGTTCCGACAATCACCAGTTTTCCGGCAAGCTTGTTTTCCATCAGCAACATCCTTCTTCAAATAAAACTGCAATGAGTTTGCGTGAGACTAAGACAGCGGCGGCTTATCGGTTGACGGCCAATTTGCTTTCTTCGCGAGTTGGGCTCATCGACCCTTCCTGGGGGCCGGTGACGACCACTTCATAGGTGTCGTGTGTCGATTCATTCTTGACGCGAATCGTCTGTCCGTATGAGCCGTTCTCTAATGCCCTCACGACGGTTTTGACACGGATGGCCCCCTGGTCGAGCGTGACAGTGACGAACTGGCCGGTCTTGATGAGCTGAACCGGATCGACCATCCGCGCGGTGAGAACCGTGCCGGGCTTGAGGTCGCGCGCCGCCTGTTGTCCGACGGCTTGGGCTCGGGTCAGCAGCGCTTCCTCGGGGATGCGGTCCACGAGCGTCCGGCGTTCGGTCACGTCCGTATCGCGTAACACCTGGCGATATCCGAGCGGTGTCGCCACGACCAGTTGCGTTTCCCACGCCCGGGCGTTGGCCCGAATGGTGAATTTGCGGACTCCGTTGTCGGTAATGACCTGAACGTCCCAGGCCACGTCGCCGAGGTTGTAAACCCGTCGTTCATCCAGATGGAATTTGAACTGGCTTTGGGGAAGAGAAAGCAATTTGTCGTCGATCGGATTGAAGGTGAGCTGAAGCTGTTCGACCGGCACGCCCAGCTTGGCCGAGGCGTCCGCCATGATCAGATCACGGAGAGTTTTGACCGGCGGATCGACCGATGCCGCGCCGTGGGCCGCCGTTGAAGGCGGCTCGATCTCCTTGCTGCTCGTTGTCGCAGAGGCGGTAATCGCCTGGGGGGAAGTCGGCGCAGCAGCCTTGTTCGATGGCTCGCCCATTGCGGTCGCGGGCGCGCCCCCATGGCGGGCGGAAATCCATTCGTTCAGCGCCTGATTCTCATCGAAATGCACGTCGCTTCGCGTGATCGTGCAGAGCGTCGGGCCGGAGAAACGAATCGCCGCGACGTTGACGCCGGCATCATGCAAGGTCTGGCGAACCTGATCGATGCTGATCGAATGAAACGGCGCATCGGCTTTGCATTCAGCGATCACCAGATCGGCCATCGGCGCGAAGAATGCCTCATCGGCCTTGGACCATCGGCAAAGCTGCCGAACGGTCAGCCGCGGCTCGTGGATCGTGACCTCTGAGCGAATCTCCAGCGTCACCGTTCGCGAAGAGTCGGCCACGAATTTCTCGGTTGGCTCGGGTTGCGAGGGGACTTCGGCGCCATATCCCCACTGGTGCACCAACGTGGTCGTTGCCCAGATGACGAGCGTCATCAGCATCACCAGTTGAAACTTCTTCTTCAGGCTCAGGGGACGAAAATTCATGGCGACCTCCATGTCGCGGGTAACAAATCCTTCAAATCCGCGCTTCGGGCCGCTCTTCAATTAGCCGCGCCGAAGGTTGGCGATGGTCTGCAAGGCCTGGTCGGCCGTCTGGATCGACTGGCTATTGAGCTCGAACGACCGCTGCGTCTTGATGAGCTGCACCAGTTCCTTGACCGGATCGACGTTGCTCTCCTCGAGATAGCCGTCCTGAATCGTCCCGGCCCCATCCTGTCCGGGAACGCTGACGGTCGCCGGGCCAGACGCATCGGTCGGGACGTAGATGCTCCCGCCCAGCAATTGCAGGCCCTGTGGATTGGGAAACTGCGTGATCTTGAGCTGGCCGACCTGGGTCATCGCATTGCTGCCGGGCTTCATCACTTCGACGGTGCCGTCCTGCAGAATGCTGAGCTGCGTGTAGTTGGGCGGCACAGTCACCGGCGGGATCATGCGATAGCCGCTGCCGATGTTGAGAATCAGCTCACCCTTGGCGTTGACGATGAAGTTGCCGTTGCGCGTATAGCCGGTTCCACCGAGCGAATCGAGAATTTTGACGGCAAAGAATCCATTGCCCTGGATGCCGACGTCGAGATTGTTGTTGGTCTGATCCAGGCTCCCCTGGGTCATGTCGAGCTGCGTGTTGCTGACCTTCGTGCCGAGGCCGACGAAAATGCCCGCCGGCCGCACATCGCCCGACGAATCGGTGGTGCCGGGCTGGCGCATCTGCAAGTACATCAGGTCTTCGAAATTGACCCGGCTGCGTTTGAAAGACTGCGTCTCGGCATTGGCCAGGTTGTTTGCGATCACGTCAATCTCAGTTGAGAGAGCGCGAAGGCCCGTTGCCGCGGAATTGAGAGCAATGATCGCCATGAGAGATTCGCTTCCAGGCCGTTGCCGCAATCAGGCGCTGCTCCGCGCCACGATCGCAATCGCAACAGTGTGATTATCGGACCCATGATCGGTGAGACTTGAGGCCGACTCCGCCGGCGCTTAACTGATCTTGCCCACGTCGTTCACCAGCCGTTGAAGCGTCGAGTCCTGGTAGCGGATCATGTTGGCGTTGGCCTCGAGCTGGCGCTGGGCGTCCATCAATTCGGTGAGTTCAGTGGTCGGATCGACGTTTGAATGCTCGACGAAGCCGCTCTTCAGTTCACCGGTCGCCTGGCGAAGATCATTCGCATAGGGGTAAGAAATCAGCGTTCCCCCCTGCTGCGCCAGCAGATTTCGATCCGGCACATCGAATAGGCCGATGCGGGCGACAGCCTGGCCGTCCTGCGTGATCAGGCCATCGTCGGAAATCGTGGTGTTTCGGCCGGCTTCGAGGGTGATGGGTTTGTGATTGACGTCGAGGATTTTCTGGCTTCGGGCATTAGCCATCACAAGCTGGCCTTTGCCGTCGAGAACCATCTGGCCATTGCGCGTGAGATGGGTATCGAGGCCATTGGTGACGGCAAAGAAGCCGTCGCCGCGGATGGCCATGTCCAGGGCATTGCCCGTCTGTTCAAGATCGCCCTGCTGGCGATCGACGTCAGACTTTGACACCAGCATGCCGCCGCCGATGTTCTCCAACGGCGACTGGCTCCACTCGCCCGGCTCATTGAGTTCCTGAGCGGCGGTGCGGCGTTCGGTAAAGGTGGCGAAATTCCGCTTGAATCCCACCGTTTCCGAATTGGCCAGATTGTTGGCCAGGACATCCTGGCGATAGGAGTTGGCCATGATTCCAGTTGCCGACAGGTAAAGCCCGTAGATCATGCGACTCCTTCGCGCCTCCCGCCTCGTGGGGCGACCGCCTTGAATTGGCGGCCGCCCCAGCGAAGCGGTCAGCCGCCGGTGGTGTGCCGACGGTTTGCTCCATCCATGGAACTCGAGGCTTCGTCCTTGATAGCCGTTTCGTCCATGAGACGGCTCTGGGGCATAGGAGCCCCGTGATCAGCTCCGCTGACCTGCTGCGACGTGGCTCCGCCCACCGTCGCCGCTTCCAGCGAAAGTTCTGAATCGGATCGGTCGCCGCCGGCAAGCACCTCTTCCAGGTGCATGGCTGTAGCCAGCCGCGCTATCTCCACGATCCGCTGAGCGATGTTTTCAAGATTCTGTTCCATTACAGCTGCCCCATTGCCCAATGAGGCGCGGTGCGATTAACAAAGGATGTGCCGAGGAAAAACTGATGCAGAGGATTTCGGAAGTGCGCCGTCGTAAATGTCTATTTTGAAGAAGATTGCAGAGGTGTGGCGTGCGCCATTTTTACTGAAACTGGCGTTTTCGAGTCTGGAGGGCTTCGCGTTAGTCGCGCAGCTTTTGCCGCCATCGCGCAGGATCGTGCGGCTCAACGCATGCTCCACATGAGTGCCGCGACGATGAAATATGCGATGATTGCGATCCACCCAATCCAACCCGCCGATTCTCTGACTTCCGATCCCGCTGTGCGTTCCATAGCTGTCCTCCTTCGGTTGCTCACACGAGGACAGATGGGATTTCGCCCGCATTGTTAGCGAATATGGGTTCTATAAACCGCGCGTCTTTTTTGAATCGCGCGAACCGCGCGGGGTGACGATATGCGTCGTTTCGCAACGAAAAGAGCCGCGCACGAAGAAACTATGAAAGCCGGGCCTCGCGGGCGGCGGTGCTGAGGGGACTTTGTCCCGCACGAGCTTTCTCACGATAAAGTGAGTTGCTCAAGTACCAGCCGCCCAACTTGGAGA
>Ga0207695_10000309_pt1 | contig 118109 bp, 95 predicted proteins | sample KBSC54metaG_FD_184354 | JGI IMG/M metagenome (GOLD analysis project Ga0207695, IMG submission 184354) | Corn rhizosphere microbial communities from Kellogg Biological Station, Michigan, USA - KBS C5-4 metaG (SPAdes) (version 2) | ecosystem: Host-associated > Plants > Roots > Rhizosphere > Soil... | reverse complement strand
GGTGCCCAACACGAGGGCGCGATACGCAGCCTCGGTATCATCGTCCTCAGGTGCCTCGATTGGTTGAGATTCAAATGGATCGAGCAGCACAAGGTCCTCTTCAAAAGAGGCGCATTGCGCAATCAGGTCTCCGCGCGCATTCAACGCGAACGATGAGCCATCGAATATCAAGCTGTCGTTGCCGCCTACCTGGTTCGAGATCAGCACCGGGACGCCATCGCGCCTCGCAATGGCCGCCAGCATTCTGCGCCGCACCGCGCGCTTGCCGTGCCAGAAAGGCGACGAGGACAGGTTGATATGGACATCCGGATGCTGCCGCATCAGCTCTTCCATCGGATCGACAGCATAAAGGCGTCGCGGCCAGAAGTTCTTGTCGTTCCACGCATCTTCGCAGATGGTCACGGCGAGGCGCGTGCCATCAAGCTCGACCACCTGTTGCGAACGGGCAGCGTCAAAATAGCGCTGCTCGTCAAAGACGTCGTAGAACGGCAGCAGACGCTTATGCTGCTCAAGTAGAAGCTTGCCACCATCAAGCAGCACTGCGGCATTCACCGCGGGCTTGCCGCTGTCGCCAACGGCCGGCAACGCCACGCCTGCCAACACCGCGGTTTTCAGTTCGCTGGTAACCGCACTCAGCTCATCCACTGCGCTTTGGCAGCGAGCAAGGAAGCCTGGCTTCTCAAGAAAATCGGCAGGAGGATAGCCGCAGATGGCCAGTTCTGAGAAGACGGTGAGGCGAGCCCCAAGCTCGGCTGCACGCCGGCTTGCGGCAACAATCTTCTCAAGGTTTCCGGTAAAATCCCCGACCGTTGGATTGATCTGGGCAATCGCGATCTTCACAGTCCTAGTTTACAGCCCGCAACAAAAAGCCGCCTCAAACATGAGACGGCCTTTTTGCCCTTCCTCCACAAAAGCACTTAGGAGCCTGTGCCTGCAAAGACCACACCCACGGTGCGCATGATGATCTTGAAGTCGAGCCAGATACTCCAGTTGTCAATGTAGTTCACGTCCATGGATACATAGCTGGCAAACGAAGGATCCTGGCGCCCCTGCACCTGCCAGAGCCCGGTGATCCCGGGCATCACATCGAGCCTGCGAAGATGGCTCAGCTTGTATTCCTCTACTTCACTCGCAATCGGCGGGCGCGGTCCAACCACGCTCATCTCGCCCCTGAGCACGTTCAAGAACTGCGGCAATTCATCCAGCGAATACTTGCGCAGAAATTGCCCGAGTTTGGTGATCCGCGGGTCATTTGAAATCTTGAACAGTACGCCATCGCGCTCGTTCATGTGCGCTACTTCAGCGCGGCGCCTGTCTGCCCCATCAACCATGGTGCGGAACTTGATGCAGCGAAACACGCGTCCCTTTTTGCCGATGCGCTCTGATCGGTAGAGGGCCGGTCCTGGCGAGTCCAGCTTGACCGCGATCGCCAGGATAAGAAGCAAGGGAGAGAACACCAGCAAGAAAGAGACAGAGAACACAATATCAAAACAGCGCTTGAGGATAAGCTCGAGTTCCGGCACGTGCCCGCGATGCAAAGGAATGGTTGGAAACTGCCCAATGTACTCAATTGGACTGTTCCAGGCCAGCCCGTCGTACATATCGGGGATGATCCGAACGTCTACTCCCCGCATCCGCGCAAGTTCCAGGGCGTTCTGCATCAGGCCGTGTTCGCAGGGTGAGGTAAAGAAGATTTCATCCACAAACAACGCCCGTGCCTGCTGAAACAACGTGCTGTAGGGACCAACTATATCCAGTGTTCTGTTTTTGTGCCCCGAATCTGAACCGGGCATTTCGACAAATCCCTTGAAGGTATAACCAAGATGCCGGACGCTTTCCAGGTGATGGCGAAGTGCATGCGCCTCAGGCCCGGTGCCTACAATCAGCACATTGCGCGTGCCCACGCCGCGATCATAGCGGTTGTACAGCATCAAGCGGTAAAGCAGTCGGCGGAGACCCAGCGAAACTGAGACCACTCCAACCATGATGAGCACCACGCTCCGGGGAACATCCACCGCCCTGTCGAGGTACAGTGTCCCGGTAAACACCAGGCCGGCAGTCAAGCAAGCCTGCAGACTCATGCGCTGCTCATTCAATGTGTTCGATATTCGTTCGGGCGTGTACAAGTGCAGACGCTTGCTCGTGAGAATCAGAGAAACTGTGAAAACCGTCAAAAGCGCCAGCAGGTTCCACATGGGGTCGTGCCAGAATAAGGTGCCATCCCAGAAGCGCTCAGCAAGATCGATCAGTCCGATCCTGAGTTCGAAAGCTGTAGCTGCCGCAAACGCGACAGCAATAGTCACGGAGTCGAAACCCATCCAAAGCTGCGCTGTACCGCGTGTGATTCGCACGGGTTCCGGCGGCAGGGGCGCTTCCCGTTCAAGGGAAGAGACTGAAGCCGAAATCCTTTGCCAGAATTCTGAAGTTGCTATTTGCTTGTGCTGGCCTCAATAGTTCAACAAACTGGGGATGATTCAGCGTGCAATAGAGCCGGTAGAACCACAATGCAACAAAAGTAGTGCTGGTCGCTCTGAAGTGGTCATCTTTGAACTACTTGCCACGATGCCGTTTCAGAAACACTCCAGGTTTCCACGTTTGCAGACCTGTGTCCAGACCTGCGCCTTGGCGAAGCTATCGAAGCTATCACTAGCCTGCTGTTGCACGGCCCGATAATGTGTCGTCACGGGCTTGCAACAAATGCAATAGCAAGATTCGAAATCGTACTGAGGATGAATGCGAAAGGGACATTCCGCGCCCATTACTCTGTGTAATCAGCGGAGTGCGGAAATCAATGCCCTAAATAATTACAAAGCAAGCTTACAAACGTGCCACGCCTGTTAAGGTGCTCATGTGGTGCAGCACCCGACCCCTTGGGAAATAGGATTACTACTTGTTAGAATGCCTCGACCTGCAGGTATCTGCAATACCCGAAATCTACAACTTTAGTAACACGGAATTCAATCTCCACGTGACAGAGGTAACACGTAGGCGTCCAAAGTTAGAAACTGTTGAATGTTTATATCCCCCGAATTAATAAATCCCTGCAGCGGCCCAAAGTATGCTGCGCGACCCTGGTGAAGGAACAATACTGAATCCGCAAGCCGCTCTGCGAATCGCATATCGTGCGTGACGACGATGCTGGTGAATCCCAACTGCTTTTTCAAACGCTGTATCAGATTACCCAGTCGTTTGGCGATCAGCGGATCGACCATTGTGGTCGGCTCATCATAGAGAACCACGTCAGGTTGCGCGGCCAGCGCACGAGCAATAGCCACAGCGCGCTTACGCCCAGTTGAAAGACTCGCAGGCAGACTCCCCACGACATCCTCGGCACCAACCATTTCAATCAGCCGGTTGACGATCTGGTCAATCTGGTCTTCAGCCAGGCCGCCGTGCTCTCGCAGCGGAAACGCTACGTTTTCGCGGACGCTCAATGAATCGAAGAGGGCGCCATTCTGAAACACCATGGTTACGCGCTTTCGAATCTCCCGCAGACCATCTTCGTCGAGCTCTGTAATCTCCTGATTCTCCATCCGAATTGAACCGGAGTCCGGCTTGAGAAAGCCCATCAGGAGGCGCAGCGTAACGGATTTACCCACACCGCTGCGGCCCAGGATGCATAATGTATGCCCCCGCTCAACCGTAAAGCTAACATCCTCAAGAACCGGACGGTCGCCGAAGGACATGTTCACGTGACTGAAAGTGATGATGGGGCCGTGATCGACGGTCGTCGTATGCTCGATCGGGGCTGCTAGTTCTTTGGGGTGCGCGTCCTCCGGCTCCGGGTTAGGCAACGTATCGCTCATCGCAATAACCCCAGCTTACGCGAAAAGGCTGCAGCGTGGGCTTCACTCCCGCATGGCCAATTTGCCTGTGATGAATGCTTCTGCTTGACGCAGATCTGCAACGGAATTGATGTTGAAGAACCACCGCGTGGGCGGCAATCCATCAGGATGGCGCAACTGACCTGCCTGTACCAGCAGCTCGGTTCGAACCACATGGAGCGGCTGGCCGAGCTGCTTTGCGGCGGCTTGAAATGCCGAAAAGCATCCGCCGCGCCCCGCTTGGAGTTCAGCCTGAAGAGCGGGGAGCGTCGCACGGCTCAATACCACCGGAAACGTCTGGGCAAACCCGTTTACCGAAGGCACCACCACGGCGTTACCAGTAATCTGCGCGATTTGCAGCATGCTCCTGACGAGTGCTGAAGGGAGCAGCGGCATGTCGACGGGCACAAAGACCAGTGCGGTTACTGAAGTAACCTGCAGAGCGCTACAGATGCCCCCCAGCGGGCCCCGAGAAGAACCAAGATCGTCAATAGAAGGAGCGAAGGTCTTGAGGTCTGGACGGTTCCCTGAGATTAAAACCGCAAGGCCGGATTTTTGCAGAATTTTTAGGGCATGGATGATTAGAGGACGGCCTCCAAATTCGAGTGCGGCTTTGTCCGTACCCATGCGGGTGGATCGTCCTCCTGCGAGGACGATCCCCACTGCGTCCGTTTCGGGCTCAGGCCTCAGGCGCCCGCCTCCTCCATGAACCGGATCAGCGATATGATGCCGAGTTCGAAATTCTTGAGGTGAAATTTCTCGTTGGGGGCGTGCAGGTTGTCGTCCGGCAGGCCGAAGCCCATCATGACACTCGGAAGTCCGAGGTGGCGGTCAAAGTCGCCGACGATCGGAATTGATCCGCCCGAACGGATGAACACCGTGTCTTTGCCCCATACTTCGTGGAGCGCACGGGTCGCGGCCTGGATGTATTTATTGTTGACCGGAATCAGGCATGGATCGCCGGAGTGAATGAGCCGCACATCCACATCGACTTCCTTCGGCGCGATCTTTTCGACGTAGGCCTTGTAGAGCGCGAAAGCCTTGGCCGGTGTCATGCCGGGAACCAGGCGCATCGAGACTTTGGCAGTGGCCTTGGCGGGGATTACCGTTTTTGCGCCGGCGCCGGTAAAGCCGCCCGGAATGCCGTGCACATCGACGGTTGGCCGTGCCCACGTCCGCTCCATTACGCTGTAGCCGGCTTCTCCGACAAGCTGCTTTGAGCCGACTTCGTCGATGCGATACTTCTCTTCGTCGAAAGGCAGGCTCTTCCACGCGGCAAGTTCTTCCGCGCTGGGTGGAATCACGTCGTCATAAAAGCCCGGGATGAGTATGTGGCCGTTCTCATCTTTGAGCTTGGCGAGAATGTGAACGAGCGAAACGAACGCATTCGGCGCTGCGCCGCCGTACATGCCTGAGTGCAGATCGGTGCGCGAGCTTTTTACTTCAAGTTCGGTGTAGATCATGCCGCGCAGACCGACACACAGCGTGGGAAGTCCTGGCGCAAACAGTTCGGTGTCGGACACGAGCGCGAAGTCGGCCTTCAGTTCCGCCGGCTTTGAAGCGACAAACGATGCAATTCCCTCCCCGCCTACTTCCTCTTCGCCTTCCAGCAGCACGCGCACATTCAGAGGCAGCTTGCCATTGACTGCCAACAGCGACTCCAGCGCCTTTACCTGCACTACTACCTGGCCCTTGTCGTCGACGGCGCCCCGCGCATAAATGTTGCCATTGCGAATGGTCGGCTCAAACGGCGGAGAAAGCCACTCGTCCAGCGGATCGGGCGGCTGCACATCGTAGTGCCCATAGACGAGCGCGGTCGGCTTACCTGTTGCATGGAGCCAGTCAGCATACACCAGCGGGTGCCCGCTGGTTTCAATCAGGTGAACATTCTCCATGCCGATGCGCTTCAGCTCGGCGGCGAGCGATTCGGCAGCTTTGCGGCAGTCGCCGGCGTGTTCCGGCAACGTAGATATGGAAGGAATGCGCAACAGCGACTTCAGCTCCTCAAGAAAGCGAGGATAATTCTGGCGTGCAAAATCAACCGCCGTAGAAGACATAAGGAACTCCTTTCAATTGCAGACAACGTGAGTATAGACCGGAAGCACACTCGGCCGTGTGATTGATGCAAATGCGAAGCCGCGCAACCGAGGCTCAGACAGGAGCGCCCCGCAACTAATAGCGCGGCAGATGAGGATCCACTTCGCGCGACCATGCGTCGATGCCGCCGCGCACTGATTGAGCCTGCTCAAAGCCCTGGTTGCGCATCCATACGGCTACATTCATTGAGCGCACACCGTGATGGCAAAGCACAAGCAGCCGCTCGTCTGGATCCAGTTCCGCGTTAGCGCGCGCCGGAACTTCACCCATCGGCATCAGCAGGCTGCCTTCGATGCAGGTTTTTGCAAATTCCCACGGTTCGCGCACGTCCACCAGCTTGGCGCCTTTTTGTTTCAGCAGATCCGCGGCTTCCGCGGCAGTAATCTCGAAATCAAGCATGATTGCGGTCCTATGAGCGCGGCGAGAGCAGCGCCCGGCGCTGCCCTCACCATGCGAATTCTATTTAGATGTTTCCGGCAAAAGTCCGCGGTCCTTGAGCATCGGCTTCGTGTCCGGCTCCCGTCCACTCCAGGCGACGAAGGCTTTTTCAAGATCTTCGGTGTTGCCGATCGACAGAATCATTTTGCGCAGCCGATCGCCGTTTGCGCGTGTCAGGCCGCCATGATCCTCGAACCACTGGTAGGCATCGTCGTCCAGCATCTCGCACCACAGATATGCGTAATATCCCGCACCGTACCCGTTACCCCAGATATGCATGAAGTAGCTCGAACGGTAGCGCGGAGGCACAGTGCTGAGCGCCATGTGCACTTTTTCAAGCGCGGTGGTCTCGAACTTGTCGGGATCCTGCAGAGGAGCATCGGCACCGAGCGTGTGCCACTGCATGTCGAGTTGCGCAGCCGCCAGAAGTTCCGTCAGCATGTAGCCCTGGTTGAAGGTCTGTGATTTTTTGATTTTCGCCACCAGCTCCGCCGGCATCGGCTCGCCGGTTTTGTAGTGCTTTGCGTAGTTGGTAAATACCATGGGATTGAGCGCCCAGTGCTCGTTGAACTGCGATGGGAACTCAACAAAGTCGCGCGGCACCGACGTGCCCGACAGGCTTGGATAAGTGGTGTTGGCGAACATACCGTGCAGCGCGTGACCGAACTCGTGGAACATGGTGGTCACATCGGAGTAGCTGAGGAGCGCCGGTTCTCCTGGCGCAGGCTTGGTGAAGTTGGCCACGTTGAACACCACGGGCAAGGTGCCGAGCAGCTTCGACTGGCCCACGAATGAGTCCATCCACGCGCCGCCGTTTTTGCTGTCGCGCTTGAAGTAGTCGCAATACCAGAGCGCGAGCGGCTTGCCATCTGCGTCGAACACTTCGTAGACCTGCACGTCAGGGTTGTAGACAGGAATGTCAGTGCGCTGCTTGAAGGTGATGCCGTAGAGCTGGGTGGCGGCATAGAACACGCCGTTGTGCAGCACGTTGTTCAGTTCGAAATAGGGCTTGATCTGCGATTCGTCCAGATCGTATTTGGCCTTACGCACCTGCTCGGCGTAGAAGTTCCAATCCCACGGCTCGAGTTTGAAACCGCCGTTTTGCTTGTCAATGAGAGCCTGGATGTCCTTGCCTTCGCCCTCAGCTTTGGCCGTTGAAGCGGGCACCAGCGCATCCATAAACTTGAGGGCGGCCTGCGGCGTTTTGGCCATCTGGTTAGTCAGTTTCCACGCAGCATAGTTGGGATACCCGAGCAGCTTCGCCTTCTGAGCACGTAGCTGGGCCAACCGTGCAATGATGGCTCGTGTGTCGTTGGCATCGCCGCGTTCCGCGCGCGTCCACGAATCGTCAAACAGCGTTTTGCGGGTGTCACGATTCGTAAGGTCTTGCAAGTCAGGCTGCTGAGTGGTGTTCTGCAGCGGAATGACATAGCCTTCAACCCTGCGTCCCTTGGCGGCATCCGCGGCCGCGGCGACTTGCGCATCGGTCAGGCCGGCCAGTGCGGCCTTGTCTTTGGTGCTATACGCGGCGGCTTTGGTGGCAGCCAGCAACTTTGAAATGAAAGCTGTAGTCAGGTTCGCTTCTTCTTCATTCAGCTTTTTCAACTCAGCTTTGTCCGCGTCTGAAAGCCGCGCACCGGCACGCACAAACTGCTGGTAGTCATACTCGACGAGCCTCAGGGCTTCCGGATCGAGTTTGAGCGATTGCCGCTCGTTATAGATCTTCTCAACTCGCGCAAACAATTTCGCATTCAGCAGGATTGCATCCTGCATGGCCGCGAGTTTCGGCGCAATCTCGTCCTGCGTCTTCTGCAGTACCGGGTTCATGTCCGCTCCGCTTACGCCGTTAAAGGCCGACATAGCGCGATCGATAAGGCGGCCGCTTCTCTCCATGGCTACGATGGTGTTTTCAAATGTCGGCGCAGCAGGATCGTTTGCAATGGCCTCATTTTCAGCGATGCTCTGCGCAATGCCGGCTTCAATGGCGGGCTGATAGTCCGCGTCCTTGATTTTGTCGAAGGGCGGTGCATGAAACGGAAGCGTGCTGGGCGCATAAAACGGATTCGAAGGGCCAAACTCAGCGGGCGCATTTTGCGCACCTGAAACGCCCGATGAAAGTGCAACGGCGCCCGCGGTGACCAGCGTTGAAATCTTTGACAAGACAGTCCTCGTCCAAAATGAATGAATTTTCTTCATAACTGCTCTGCTCCAATATTCGCCGATACATTGTAGCGAAGTCCAAGGCGCGGGGTCGGTGCGCCAGAGCGCTCTCGATTTGGTTCCTCTCGGGTTGACCCAATGAGTGGGTATTTTCTCAAGGAAAACGCCGCTTGCTTCCCGATTCCGGAAGCCAGCAAAACAGGAAACCGCCTAGCCCGACACAGTAATCTTGAAGAGATGCCCCCGATCCTCAACGCACAATCCGTAACCAAGCAATTTGGCGCAACTCCCTTGTTTCAAAATATCTCGCTTACGGTGGATGAGGGCGACCGCATTGGACTCATCGGCCCTAACGGCGCCGGAAAATCTACGCTGCTGGCTTTACTTGCCGGGCAGGTCGAGCCGGACTCCGGCGAGCTTGCGGTGCGCAAACGAGCTCGCGCCGCTTACGTTCCGCAGGACTCCCGGTTCCCTGCTGCCGTTACCGTGCGCCAAGTGCTTGAGAACGCTCTGACGGCCGCAAACGTGAATGAAAACGAACGCGAAGGACGTTTGAGGGAACTGGCTGGCCGAACAGGCTTTGACGATCTGAGTGCGGAAGCGGCGTCGCTTTCCGGCGGATGGCGCAAGCGCCTGGCCATTATGGAAGCCCTGATTGGCGCGCCGGATGTGCTGCTGCTGGATGAGCCTACCAACCATTTGGATCTGGCCGGCATTGAATGGCTGGAGGAACTGCTGGCCAACGCATCCTTCGCCGTTGTGACGGTAAGCCATGATCGCTACTTCCTCGAAAGCACATCGACGCAAATTATCGAATTGAACCGGGTGTTTGCCGAGGGGCTGCTGCGCGTGAAAGGAAATTTCAGCAAGTTCCTCGAAGAGAAACAGGCTTATCTCGAATCGCAAGCCCGCCAGCAGGAGAGTTTGCGCAACCGTGTCCGCACCGAAATTGAATGGCTTCGCCGCGGGCCCAAGGCTCGCACCACAAAATCGAAAGCGCGCATCGATACCGCCAATGCGATGATCGGTAAATTAGCTGCAATGGACTCGCGCACCAGCGTCAATTTCGCCGGGATCGATTTTGAGGCCTCTGAGCGCAAGACCAAGCGCCTGGTTGAGTTCGAAGCCGTAGCCTGCGTAGTGCCCGGGGGTAAGAACGAGCAGGATGAAGGCGATCAGGCGCGGCTCTTGTTTGCAGACTTCAATTTTATTTTGACGGCGGGCATGAAGGTGGGGCTTGTGGGCCCTAACGGCAGCGGCAAAACCACGCTGCTGCGGCTGCTGCGCGGAGAGATTGGACCTGTACAAGGCAGTATTCGTCGCGCCGATGCACTGCGTCTTGTGTACCTGAGCCAGATGCGCGACATTGACGAGAGCCTTACGTTGCGCCGGGCACTGGCGCCTGAAGGCGACGGCGTGAACTACCAGGGCCGCACTATTCACGTAGCCAGTTGGGCATCGCGCTTTCTTTTCACCAGCGAGCAGCTTAATCAGCCGGTCCGCAACCTTTCTGGCGGCGAGCGCGCCCGCGTGCTGATCGCCAAGCTGATGCTTGAGCGTGCCGACGTGCTGCTGCTTGATGAACCAACGAACGATCTCGACCTGGCCACGCTGGAAATACTCGAAGACAATCTGCTCGAATTTCCTGGCGCACTCGTACTGGTTACTCACGACCGCTACATGCTGAACCGCGTCTCCAGCATCGTTCTCGGTCTGGATGGCCGTGGGCACATTGGCCGTTTTGCGGATTATTCCCAGTGGGAAGACTGGATGACCGAGCAGGAGCAGGCATCGCAGGCCAGCAAAACAGGCAGCAAGGCTCCAAGGGTGCGAGGGGACGAGAATTCACAGGCCACGTCCGCGGAGACTGCTAAAGCCGACATCCGTGCCAGGAAGAAGCTTTCGTATCTTGAAGCGCGTGAATTTGCCACCATTGAGCAGCGGGTTGAGGCGTCAGATGAGCGGCTGGCTGCAGCCCGCAACCGCGTTGAAGAACCTGAAATTGCGACCGATGCTGCCGCGCTTCAGCAGGCGCTGGCGGAACTCGACACTGCCCAATTAGAGAGCGACGAGCTTTATGCCCGCTGGGCTGAACTAAGTGAAAAGGGCGGACAGTCCGGCTCGAGTGCATAGAATAGACTAAGTTGATTCCTTGAGCCCCAAGACACTATGCAGAATGCAGTGAAAGTCCTTATTGCGGAAGACGAGCCCAACGCGCTGATGGGCCTGGCCGAACTTATCTCCGGCTGGGGCTACCGTACTGAAACTGCGCGGGATGGCATCGAAGCCTGGGACAAAATCCTGGCTTGGGACCCGGCTATTGTGGTCACCGATTTGAAGATGCCCCGCCTGGATGGTATCGGCCTACTGACCAGGCTGGCCGAAGCAAACAACGGCCAGCACTCGAATTTAGCTGTTGTTGTACTTACCGCCATGGGTTCCATTCAACTTGCTGTTGAGGCCATGAAGCTGGGCGCTTACGACTTTCTGCAGAAGCCGGTCGACGCTACGCGCCTGCGGACGATATTGGGCAATGCAACGCGCCAGCGCGAAACCGAGATCGAGCTTGAGGTGGCGCGGCGGCGTTTGCGCGAGAGTGGCGTACTGGGCTCGCTGGTGGGCAACTCCAAGCCAATGCGGGAGATCTTTGGATTGATTGAGCAGATTGCACCTTCGAACGTACATGTGCTCATTACCGGAGAAAGCGGCACGGGCAAGGAATTGGTTGCGCGCACGCTGCATGAACTAAGTCCGCGCAAGACGAAGCCGTTTGTCGGCGTTAATTGCGCGGCAATACCTGAAACACTCATCGAGAGCGAGATATTTGGGCACGAAAAAGGCGCCTTCACAGGCGCAGTGGAACGCCGTTCAGGCTGCTTTGAACTCGCGGCGGGCGGCAGCCTTCTGCTGGACGAGATTGGTGAGATGCCCAATGGAACGCAGGCCAAGCTTCTGCGCGTGCTTGAAGAACGCAGGCTGCGCCGCCTGGGCGCGCGCACTGAGCAGGAGATTGATGTTCGCGTGCTAGCAGCTACCAATCGCGACCCAAACACCGCTGTTGCCGAAGGGCATCTGCGCGCCGATCTTTTCTATCGCTTGAATGTGTTCAATATACATATGCCGCCGCTGCGGGAGCACATGGAAGACCTGCCGCTGATGGCGGAATCCATCCTGGCGCAGATGAATGAGAAGCATAACCGCCGGGTCTCGGGGGTTGCGCAATCCATGGTTGACCGCATGATGAACTACAGTTGGCCAGGCAATGTACGCGAACTGCGCAATACCATTGAGCGTGCCGTTATTCTTTGCCCCGACGGCGCACCTCTGGACGTGGGGCATCTGGCGCCGGGCTTTGCCAAGCCTCAACCGGTCGCGGCGCAAAGCACGAATCAGAGTATGATTCCGATGCATGTTGGCACCACCGTGGACGAGGCCGAACGACTGCTCATCCAGCGAACGCTTGAGGCTACAGGACAGAACAAAACGCGGGCGGCGGAGATTCTTGGCGTGAGCTTGAAAACCCTCCACAACAAGCTTAAGGAATACGGCCGCACCCGCCAGGAAAATAGCACCGACTGAGTCATGCGTCTCAAGACCAAACTCGTTCTGGCCATCACGGCCCTGGTGTTCGTTATTGCCGCGGCTGAGTCGCTGATCTATGCGAGCCAGATGCTGAGCGCTGCCGTCAAGCAGTCGTACGACACGAACCTGATGGTGGCCGAGCAGATAAGGTTTGCCTTGCAGCACGCGCTCGAGGCGGGGCTCCGCGATCAGACGGTGAATCCGAATGATCCCAGCGAGCTTCGCGCGCTCATGGTTTCTGCAGTACGCAGCAGCCAGGAATTGCAGTCGGTAGTTCGTTCCGTCAATCTCTATTCGCTGACTGTTTATGACGTCAACATAAGCGACAGCCATTCCATAACATTGTTAAGCACTTCGCCGGACAACCAGGACAAGCCGCTTCCGAACCGACCGGACTTTACGCAGTTGCTTGACACGAGTTCGTTCAAGCTGATTCCGCTGGTCTTTGGGCCGCCGCGGGTCTACGACGTCGTTGTCCCATTGGATAACAACGGCAAGCCGTTCGCGTCAGTGCATGTCGGCATCCGCACCACTTTGCTGGCGGCGTTTTATCTTCCGTGGCGAACCGAGGCGGTTTCCCTTATGGGTGCTGCCCTGCTTACTGCGCTGATGGCTGCGTTCCTGCTGAGCAATATTGCGCTTGAGCCGATGGAGCGTATCAGCCGGCGGCTGGACTACTGGACCTCTGCTGCTGCTTCAGCTGCCGGTGAGGCGGTGCCTGCAAACGAGCAAAAGCCACGACCAAACCTGGACACGGCTGCGCAAGTATCCACGAAGATTGAACGAATTGGGCAGCGCATGCGCAATGTTGAAGAAGTCTTCTCTGCGCTGACGGAAAATCTTGACCAGATTCTCGGGAACCTGCAGGACGGCATTCTTCTGTTCACCGCAGATGGCCGGGCGGTGCTGGTGTCGGAAGCGGCTCGCCGCTTTCTGGAGCTGCCGCGCGAATCCAAGCTTGGCCTACACGCACGCGACCTCTTCAACTCCTCCACCGTCCTCGGCCGTTTTTTGGGGGACGCTTACCAGGCCCGCGCGACCTTGGTGAATGAAGAAGTCCGCACAGAAACGGGTCGCCGCATTCAGGTTTCGCTTGAGTTCATTCACGACGAAGATACCCGGCAGGGACTAGGCGCGCTGGTCACGCTGCACGATCTTGAAACTGCTGAAGCCATTGAGTCGGAACTGGAACTCTCGCGCCGCATGGCAGCAATCGGCCGACTTACTTCGGGCGTAGGGCACGAGGTCAAAAACCCGATCAACGCTATTGTGGTGCATTTGGAACTGCTCAAAAACAAGCTGGGGGACACGAGCCCTCCGGCGGCGCGCCATCTGGACGTAATCGAAAGCGAAATTCACCGGCTCGATCGCGTGGTGCAGATGCTGGTAGATTTCTCGCGCCCCGTCGAGTTGGAGCTGCGTGAGCAGGATTTGCGCACCGTCGTAGGAGATGTGCTGTCGCTTGCCGCGGCGGAACTGCCGGCGCGCAATGTCACGCTGGTGACTACCATGCCGACTGGGCCGCTCGTTGCCAATGTGGACGCCGATCTGCTCAAGCAGGCGGTCCTGAATGTGATCCTGAATGGGGCTCAATCGATGCCCGATGGCGGAAGGCTCGAAGTTGTTCTTGAAGAAGACAGAAAGTCGGCAATCCTGCGTATCAGCGATGAAGGTACGGGAATTCCCGACGAAATTCGAGAGAAAATATTTGATCTCTATTTCACGACAAAAACGGAAGGCAGCGGTATCGGTCTATCCATGACATACCGCATTATCCAGTTACATCACGGAAGCATCGACGTACAATCAAGAGCAGAACGTGGCACGGAGTTCAGATTGCGAATTCCTCTCTCAGCCACGGACTGGGGACGCCGGCATCTGCAACCGGCGAGTGTTGAAATTGAGAAAGGGCTTGCGGGATGAGGATACCTGCCAAGATTGTTGCGTGGGTACTCCCCTGGTTTCTCACCGGGTGCTGGTTCCATAGGAACCAAAAGGCAGCTGCGCCTCCGGTCGCGCCCAAAATCGAAACCCGTACCACTGGGCCGCTGCCTGCCCAAGAGCCGCCGCCCGAAGTAACTATCCCGAATAAGCCGCAAGTTTCTGAAACGAGATTGCCATACGAAACTGCAAAGCGCCCGCCCAAGCGGAAAAAGCCTCCGACCACGCCCCCTGTCCCTGAATCCCAGCAGGCGTCCAGCGGAGAGCCCGTGGTTAGCGCCATTGGTCAGCTCTCAACCGGAGACCCTGCAGGAGCGCGGAGCCAGACGGAGATCGCGCTAAATGAGATCGAGCGTGTCCTGAAGGGCATTACCCGCCAGTTGGACGATCAGGAACAAACCACCGCGGCGCACATCCGCGAAAATCTGAAGCAAGCCCGCGAAGCCCTGAAATCCGGCGACGTAGACGGCGCAAGCACCCTGGCAGCAAAAGCCAAGGTGCTGTTGCAGGAACTGACGCATTGAAGAGCTGGAAACGAGGGGCAAGGTACGAGAGGTCAGGGTACAAGTTTACAAGGGCATGAAAGACAAGCCGAGTCAGGTATATCCGGAACTTGTTCCCTATTCCCTTGTTCCCGGTCTCACCGCTCTCCCCAACTCAGTTTGCTGCGCAGTGCTTCAAAGAAGCCGCTCTCGTTTATGCGCACCAGCTTCACGGTATGTTGCGAGCGACGGCAGCGAAGCTCGTCACCGAGCCGAAGTTCAACTGCCTGTTGACCATCAACGGTCAGCAGCGCCAGGTTAGGAATTCCAACAACCTTCACTTTCAAGTTTGCATCGCCGCGCACAACAATCGGCCGCAGGGTAAGCAGATGCGGACAAATCGGCGTCACGACCAACGCATCCACATCTGGCGTCAGAATCGGACCGTTGGCCGCGAGTGTGTAGGCTGTGGATCCGGTAGGCGTGGATACGATGACGCCGTCGGCACGAAACCGCGCCACTTTCTTGCCATCGAGTTCCACTGCGAACTCGCCCATGCGGGCAATGTCGCCCTTCGACACTACCACTTCATTGAGAGCTTCATAGCAGGAATGCTGTTTCCCATCACGCCATAGCGCAGCGTGGAGCATAATCCGCTCGTCATATTCGCGGCATCCTGCACACCAGCTTTCGAGCGTAGGGTACAGGTCCGCCAGTTTAATTTCTGTAAGAAACCCCAGGTAGCCAAGGTTCACGCTCAGAATCGGCGTGCCAGACGCCGCAAATACGCGTGCTGCGGCCAGTAGCGTTCCATCTCCGCCAAGCACAATCACAAGGTCAGGCTTCCACGCCACCATGTCGCTGCGGTCTGCTGCTGGAGCAGCATCCGTGCGCAGCGCACCTTCGCGATCGAGCAGCGGCTCCATGCCGTGGCTGTGCAGCCATTCAATGAGTTCCGGCAGAATCCGGCTCAGCTCTTGCTTGTGCGGTTTTGAAACGATTGCGACCCGAGCCATGCGATCAAGTGTAATGGATCAGTGCGCGACGCACGTTGAATAATGGGCGAACTCCGTCACGCGGAAAACCCGCTGACTTGTTGAATCGTTAGTCTTTCTTTGCGTAGAGTAGAAACTCCTTGTTGCCCTCTGCCCCAGTAATCGGCGATGCAATGGTTCCGATTACCTTCCACCCAAGCCCACGCACGCAATCGGCGACTTTGGCGGTTGCCAGCTCGTGCGCTTCAGGATCGCGCACAATACCGCCCTTGCCGACGTGTTCGCGCCCCGCCTCAAACTGCGGCTTCACCAGCACAACGGCTTCAGTCAGCGCCGGGGCGGCCGCGAGCACAGGCTGCAGCAGCAACGTCGCGGAAATGAATGAAACGTCCATGACCAGCAGCGTCAGATCGGGCTCGCCTTGCTTTGCGGCAAGTGCTCCCTCTTCCAGAAGACGCGCATTGGTGCGTTCCATGAGGCGGACACGCGAGTCATTACGAAGCGTCATCGCAATCTGCCCAAAGCCGGTGTCCACTGCCGTTACCTGGGCAGCGCCATGCTGCAGCAGGCAGTCGCTAAAGCCGCCTGTCGAAGTGCCGATGTCCAAGCACGCTCGGCCCTCCACGTTAATGTGCCAATTCTCCAGCGCGCCCGCCAATTTGAGCCCACCGCGGCTCACGTAAGGCATATCGTCGCCCAGTAGCCGCACCTCTGAATCCCCGGCGACCGAGGTTCCCGGCTTATCTACTTTTTGTTCGTTAATGAGAACGCGACCGGCGAGAATATATGCGCGTGCCCGTTCGCGGCTTGGGACAAGCCCCCGCTCCACCAGCAGCAGATCCACGCGCGTTTTTGAGGCAGTTGACAAGGTCGTCGAGTTTGCAGGCTGACGAGTTTACAAGCTAATTGAGCCCACCGCCAATAACCGGAAACTCGAAATTGGCCGACTCGTAAACTTGTGAACTGCTTTACGGAATCGCCTGGCAGGCCTGCAGCGCGGTCTGCGTCCCAGTCGGCGTGGGCAGTCCCGGCATGTTGCATGGCTCGCCGAAGCCCGGCGTGCGGCTTGTTACGTTCCCATTGCCACTGATGCCGTTCTGCGTTGTCGTGCGAATATCAAGTACGTTGCCCTGGACCAGCACCGTTGTATCCACCAAATCAGTGGCTGCTGACAGGATCGTCACGTAAGGTGAATCCGGCGAAGCAGCGTAGATCTTGCCGAACAGCGAGTTTTGCGTGGAGACAATTGTGCGCGGATGCCCAACGACCGTGAGCGTCTTCTCGACCGAGTGGCTCGTCAGATTGGCAATCGTGATTGTGCCGTCCGTCTGGTTGGCGGTATAGGCCCTGCTGCCGTCGTATAGAACGGTGACGCTGGCTGGATTCTTGCCAACGGGAATGGTGTATGTGGTGCCGAACGTCGGACTGTCGTTGCCGAATTGGTCGAGACTCACGTCGATGACGCTGATTGTTCCTCCAGCATAGTTGGCGACCACAAGCTGACTGGTGGCCGCGTTGTACTCGGCGTAAACCGGCTCCGCGGTGGCAGTCATTCCAGCCGTTCCATTTGGTGGCCTGATGCCCGTTGCAGTGACCGCTGCAGTTGAAAGCGGCAGGGTGGGATGGCAGGTCACAGTGCGTCCCGTCTGCCCGTCGATAAACGGCGTGCACTGGTTCAATGCATTCGATTGTCCGTTGATGACAGAGACCGTATCGCTTCCGCGGTTCAATATGAAGATCCGCTTGGTATCTGTGCTGGGCAATGCGTAAACCGGGCACCGTCCCACCGAGATCGGCGGATCGGTTGTATACGACTGAATTTCGATCGGCGTGGCTACGCCCGTGGGCTGGCTTGCAGGCGCGGTGTTACACGCCAAGCCCGTTGGATCAGCAAAGTTCTGGCTCACGACGTACTCGCGCTGGCCGGCCAGGGTTGGGCTGCCGACAATGGCAACCGGCGTAGGCGCAACGGGAACCGCAAGCTTGAAGGAGGCGGGGCTTAACTGGAAGATATCGACCATGTTGCCAGTGAGGTCAGTGGCCCAAAGCCCGGCAGATGGCGCCAGGAAATTCAATGGTTTCGCGTTTGAGGCCAGCGTTGTGTAAGTGACCAGCTTGGCCTGGAGCGTGGTCGTAATGGGGAAATTGGCCAGCGTTCCGTCGCTGTTCACCGTGTATCCCGTGGAGCCAAGTTGATCCAGCACAAATGTTCTGGGGCCCGGCCCGATGGGCGCACTGGCCATCACCGTGTCACCAGCATAATCCAGAATGGTTACGATGCCTGGGGTGGTGGCCGATGGCGAAGAAATTACCACCGCATAGGATGTAGGCTGTGCGGCCGGGCCGCTCGGATTGATCGGCGTCACGACGGGACGGTAGTTATTGCCACATCCGGCCATCAAAACTGCCGCTGCCAGTGCCGCACCCGCCTGAAACAGACGCACGCGCGCCCTGCCTGAACTCATGGGAAAAAGACTCATTCAGATCTTTCCTGCTTACTTTGAGATTGTAAATCAGCCGGACCGGGCAAAAACATGCACCGGCACCCTCAGCGCTCAGTCAGCAACTCCATGCGCGTATGTCCTTTAGACGCGAGGCTGAGGGATTCCGGGATCAGGCGGGCAGGCCTTATTCGCCGGCCGGGGTACTGGCTATTTTGCGACCTCAACGAGCCCCGTTTCCACGGGTGCTCCATTACGGGTGAGCCGTTGTCCTGCATTGTTCCAGTGCAGGCGGGTGACGGTTCCGCCGCCGTTTTCATAGGCGTAGGTGGATCCATCGTCGTCGAACATCGTGAAGTCGGCGTCCGCGCCGGGAAACACTCTCAGTTTTGTGACCGACTGCTTCTCATGGGTACTCTCAACGACGCTGCCCAAAGGCACAATCGAACCTCCCCGCACAAACAGCGGAATCGTGTCGATAGGCGCCGCGACCTTGATGGTCTGGCCGCCTTTTGCGCGCTCTCCGGTCCACCAGTTGTACCAATCGGTTCCTTCGGGTAGATAGACCTGCCTGCTCGTGGTTCCCTGCTCGGTTATGGGAGCCACCAGGAACGCCGGGCCCAACATGTACTCATCGCGAATGTCGGCGACGTTAGGATCGCTTGCGAAATCTAGCGGCAAGGCCCGCATGATCGGCGCGCCTGTAATCCATGTTTTATAGCCAAGAGAGTAGATGTACGGTATCAATTCGTAACGGAGCCGAAGATACTTTTCCAGAATCGGTTCGGCCTGCTTTCCGTACGACCACACCTCGTTCGCTGGCCGACTGCCGTGCGTGCGGAAAATCGGCAAGAATGTGGCGTACTGGAACCAGCGTGTATAGAGTTCCGGATAGTCGTCATACCCACCTACCGTGGCGCGTGCGTCGTCCGGCTCAAGCAGCGGCCTGTGCGCCGGCTTGTGCACAGCCGGGAGATATTGCCATCCGCCGGTGTCATTGGACCAATACGGAATACCCGACGCGGTGACATCGAGCCCAGTGGCGATCTGGCGCCGAAGCGTGTCCCACGTAGGCGCAATGTCAGACGACCACACGATTGCGCCTTTGCTCTGCACGCCGAGGTAGGCGTCGCGCGAAAGTATCAGCGCGCGCTTGGAGGGCTCGTCGCGCCGGAAGCCGTCGTAAATTGCGCCGACATGAAACAGTGGATACACGTTGAAGAACTGCGTCCCCGGCCCGACGTGCAGGTAGGCTCCATCGGGCGGCAAGTCCGGCTCGGTCTCGTCGGCCCAGATGGAATCGAACCCCTGGCTCAAGATGTTGTCGCGGATGGTATTCCAATACCATTTCGCGGCTTCCGGATTGGTGGTGTCGATGTCTGAACCGGCACGGTCATAAGGCAGGCCGTTGACCGGCGTGCCGTCAGCAAGATGAATGAACCAACCTTTGTCCTTCAACTGCGCATAGTAACGGCTGTCAGGCACAAAGCGCGGCCACACGCTGATCATGGTTTCATATCCCATGTCGTGCAGCTTCTTGTTCATGGCTTTCGGATCGGGCCAGAACTTCGGATCGAAATCCATCTGCCCCATTTTGGTGTAGTAGAACCAGTCCACTACCAGGACGTCTGCGGGCAAGTGGCGATCACGATATCCTTTGGCAACGGCAAGCAACTCATCCTGACTGGCGTAGCGCTGCTTGCACTGAATGTATCCATATGCCGCTTTGGGCAACATCGGCGTGGGTCCGGTGAGCAATCGATAGCCTGCGTAGATTTCATCGCTCGTGTTTCCGGCAACCACGAAGAATGATACGCGTTCGCCGACTTCGGATTTCCAGCGAGTCTCCTCATTGAAACCCGGCTCGATCGTGGTGCGCGATGGATTATCCCACAGCAGACCGTAGCCTTTGTTTGTGATCATGAACGGCACGCAATAGCTGGGCGCCGCATTTGCCAGGTAGTCATTCCAGCACCGCACAGCGTGTCCGCGGTGATCGAGGAAGCCCTCCTGGTTCTGACCCAGGCCGTAGTAGTGCTCGTCATCGGGCGAAGCGAAAGTTGCGCCAACGGTAAAGAAAGGGGGATCGCTCGGCCTGCGCTGGGACTCCAGAAATGCCGTACCGTCTTTATGATTTGGAACGGCTTGCGACCAACCCTTCATCTCCAGCAGTGTTTTGCCATTCGGGGTGGTAAAGGTGATGTGGGCACCCGGCGTCGACCCATTGAAGTACTTGCCGATGTCGACCTGGGTCTGCACGGGCGGTCTGCCGCTGGGCCGCGGCCGGTCTACTGTCACGGTGATCCGGTCGCTGGCGTATACATCGGCCCGCTCCGTCTGGCTTGGCTTCCAACCTGCGTTCGCGGGCTTGGCAACAATTCCAAACCCGGGCGCTCCTTTCGCGGGCTCCGGCTGCAGGCTGAGCGTGACACGAATAATGTTCGGCGCGTACGGTTCAAGAACGATGGTCTCGCCCGTGCGCTCAATTACGTTCTGCGGAACAGGCGACTGCGCCTGAACCGAGAGTAAAACAGAAACGATGCCGACAAAAACGGCGAATGGAGTCCGATACCGATGCATATCTCTCCCCGCATCGCGGCGAGTTGAAATGCAAACGCCACGCACGTTAGCTCTTTTGCTACATAGGGCCCGTTCACCGCATAAGCATTCATGCGGCGTTCTTAAAATAGACTATGATGGCGCGAACGAAATACAAGGCATTTTGTTGGGGGCTAACAGTTGATTTACGGTAAGACGGCCGCGGTTCTGTTGTTCTTTGCTTCCCTTACGGCATTTGCCGGCCCTTCACCGAAGCTGTCCGCCGAGCAGACGAGTGTTCTTGAAGACGCCCGTGCCTACGCGCTCCAGTACACGCAAAGGTTGCCCGATTTTATCTGCACCCAGACCACGCGCCGCGAGGTCACCGCGCACATGTCGGGCAGTTTCGCGTCGGTTGTTTTGGATAGCCTGAGCGACATCGTCGAAGAGCAGCTCTCTTACGTCGGGGGAAAAGAAAAATATGTTGTTCTCACAATCGACGGCAGAAAAGCACCCGGCATCACTCACGCACAACTAGACGGCGCCATCTCCTGGGGCGAATTCGGCTCTTTGACGTCGCAGATATTTGATCCTGCATCGCACACTGTGTTTAGCTGGGACCGCGAAGAGCGTGTAGACGGCCGGAGTGCATGGGCATTCAAATATCGAGTGCCGAAAGAGTCGGGAACAACTGTCATCGATCAACCGACGAACAGGTCCATCGTCGTCTCCTACTCCGGCAAGGTAGTTATCGACCCAGAGACAAAGGACGTTCTTGAAATCTCCTCCACGCTAGATGTGCCAGGCACCTTCTCAATGCATAATGTGATGCGCGAAGTGTTGTATGCCGATCAGGACATTGGTGGTAGAAAGTACTGCCTTCCTGCCCACTCCGAGATGCGTATGGAAGATCGTGGGAGGACCTACGACAACAAGATTGACTTCAAGGATTATCACCACTTTACCTCTGAGTCCACAATCCACTTCGACTCCGATAATCCCAAATAGCTGTTTCAAGTCAGACAGGCCAATCGTCACAGCATTTCAAATGGGTACGAACTGATCCGCTACCATGGCGCAAAGCGCTTATCTCGTGCTTTGCCGTGGAGTCGTTCTCGTTGGAAGCTCACAAGACCGCTACGCTCCTGCTCGTACTTGTTGCCTCGCGGACCTACGCTGCTGAGCCCGCCAGTCAGTCCGTTGGCAAGTGTATTAGACGCCCCGCAGCAGACTCCCCGCATCCCACATTTCAAACGGCGGATTTCAAAATCCGCTATCATGGCTGGGACGTATTTTGGCCTGAATACCGAGGCGGAAATGTTGAGTTGTCTTAAATTCGCCGCCCTCCTGGCATTGCTTGCACCTGGCGCCTACGGCCTTGAAACCGCACAGCTTTCCGCCGATCAGAGCAGCGTGCTCGAGTCCGCTCGCACGCTTGCGATCCAATACACGCACGTGCTGCCCGACTTTATCTGCACCCAGACGACGCACCGCTCGACGGGCCGTAACGGGGACAATAGCGCCAACATGGGCGCGGGAATTTCCGGCCGCTCTCCGATTGCCAGCATGGCAGGCGCTTCCGGCTATTCGAGCGACGTCATCGAAGAGCAACTCACCTACGTAGGCGGCAAAGAAAGCTACGAAGTCCTCACCGTGAACGGGAAGAAAGTGCATGGCGTGGATCATCTGCGTTTCAAGGGGGCAATTTCGGAAGGCGAGTTCGGCAGTTTGCTCGTTGAGATCTTTGACCCCACTTCGCACACAGCGTTCACCTGGGGGCGGGCGGCCAATGTGCACGGGCGGCATGCCTGGGTGTATGACTTTGTGGTCCCGAAAGAATCCGGCACCGAAGTGATCGCCAGAGACAGTGACAAGGAAATCCTGGTGGCCATCTCGGGGAAGGTGTCAATCGATCCCAAGACAAAGGATGTGCTGGAAATCTCCTCTAATCTGGATCTGCCGCCGAATTTCCCGATCCGAATTGCGCAACGTAGCATTGAATTTGCTCCGCGCGAGATCGCCGGCAAAATCTACAATCTGCCGACCCGCTCTCTGGTTCACATGGAAGATAGCAAGAGCGTCTACGACAATCGAATCGATTTCACCGACTACCACCGCTTCGCCAGCGAATCCACAATTCACTTCGACAATGCGAATCCGCCGCAGTAGCTGCGCTGACTTGCTCAACCTATGACACGGTGCGAGCCGCAACTAAGCCGCGGGTTCAATGTTTTACTGAGCCGTGCATGCCCGCTTCAAAACTGCGGCGGTCCACGCGCGGAAGTGCGCGAGCGACCTTATCGGGCATCAGCGGATAGTGCCGCGCATCTACGAGCAGATCGGTGACGCACCAGACGTCTTCTTCCGCCGTCATCCAATGTTTACCGTCAAGGCGCGCCAAATTCACCGGCACGGAATAGGTGCGCAACGTGCGCTCGCCACGCAAGTTGTAATACTGCTCAAAATAGCTCATTGCCAGTTCGCGCAGGGTGCGGTAGACAGGCGCGCGAAACCGCAACCCGGCATAATTCGATTTCGCGATGCTTCCCCACAACCCGCGCTGGCGATAAATGGCTAGCACATGGTCATCGTCATGCACTGCTTCGAGGTCCATCAGCAACGGCGGATATCCGTTGACGCGCAGCGCAGCCGCGGCGACTAGCGCGCCTTCCAGGCAATGACCTTTGCGTTCGCGCAATACGCGCTTCGGAGATGCCGCAGTGTCTGCATATTTGTACGTCAACGCATCAACGAACTTCTGAATCTGCGCCGGCGTCTTCAACGAACGTAGCGTGCGCACATCCTCCGGCGACAGACCCCAGTGGTCGCGTCCTCGCCGCCGCATTAGTTTTGCCGCAACTCCGGGTGGCTTCAAAGGCAATCTCCCAGCAACATTGCGGCGATTATACAAAAGCAAAACCCCGCAGCTTTTTAGCCGCGGGGCTTGATGGGTGAGCGGTTCAGTTCTTGGGTGCAGCGGGAATGGCGCCCGGAGGCGGCCCAGAACGGCTGCGGCGCGGATCTCCGGGAGCAAGCTGAAACGGCTCCAGAAGCGCCGTATAGCTTTGCAGCATAGTGCGGAGCGCCGGCAGATCCGGCGCACCGTTGCGCATCAGCATCAGTTTGCGCGACGGCAGATCGTGCATTGCGATCAATTGCGATGCCTCAAGCAGGTTCACGGACATTTCAGCCAGATCAAGGCCGGTGTTCCAATCTCCATTCGGATCGGCAAGCCATTTCTTGTTGTTCGCTACTGCTTCAGTCAAATGGTTCTCGCGGTCAGGGACATCCTCAATTACTTTTTCGCCGCGATTGCGGAAGAAGCCCATCAGCGCCGCAACGATTGAAGGGTCGCGCACCGTGCCGTCCGGATAAAACACCCCGTGGACTGTTCCCCACTGGCCGGTAATCATCAGTTCCCAGATGTACCAGCCGACGTGCGCATCCATGTGCTCCTGAATAGCAACGTCATACGGATTCTCGCGGGCGATACACGCAATCTCAGTGTTGATCAGCGGCTTGCCGACTTTAGCCGCATACGCTTTTGCCTGCGCAATGTCGGCACGAATCCGCGAACGCGTCTCAAGGTAGTTGTGGAACGAAAGAACATCAACCGCATCGCCCATTTCAATCATGTTGGGCGAGTACGCTGCACCAATCGTTACTGGCGTCACGCGATCGATTTCATGAAACATTTTGGCCATGTACATGGCGTGTTCCATCCGCACCTTGTTCATAGGCGAGGGCGGCAGCTTACAGCAGTCCGGCTCATTCTCCACGTCCCACATCTCAAGTCCGGGCTCTTTGCCGACGTCGGCGACCAGGTCAGTTACAAACGGCCGAGCATTTTCCCACTTGGACTTGTCAGCCTCTTCTCCGAACTTGTACTGCATGGTAGGCATTACGCCCATGCCACGCGCATGAGCGGCACGAACAAAATGCTGCAGGTTCTTCTTGAGCGCTTCCTTGTCCTTCTCCCAGGCGGCATAGGGAACAAACACTCGGATCTGGTTCAGGTTGAGCCGCTTGGCGTAATCCAGATCGCGCTCTGTGACCGCGGGATTGTACTGCGCCCACATCTCAGCGTGTCCAGTGGTCTCGGCGCTCTGGTAGTTGAATCCCCGCACACCGCTCAGGTCCTTCGGCACGCGTCGTTGCGCAGCCACCGGCAATGCAATACATGTAGCAAGAATTGCGATAACAAAGTGATGAGTTTTCATGGCATCCCCCAGGATCGATCTGACCCTGCATTTAAAGCTCGATTACAGTGCACGGTCTGCAGCGCAGACAGCTCAACGCAGGCCTCAAAAATCAGCTGAGCGGAGAGCACCAACCATACTAACCCAGCGGCCAACGAAGGCAAGAGATTATTGAGCACGACGAGCACGGCTGAGCCACGGATCACGGACATCCCGCTCAGGTTACGATGAAGCGTGGCCCAAACAGATTTGCGCTGGCAATCCAAGCTGGTTCTTCTCGCCGTGCTCCCGGGGATAGGCGCGCACGTGCTGCTTGAGGCTCAGTGGTGGAGCCGGCAGTCCGCTCCCGTGGCGGTGTGGACGCTCGGGCTCGCCGTCCTGTTCGGCCTGGTTACGTGGAAAGTCCGTGCAGCCACCCCATGGGCCGCGCTTGCGGGAGCTGCCATCCTGGCGAGCCTCATGTTCTCAAGCACGTACTTTCCGTATCTGCCGTGGCACACTGCTTTCGTTCCGGTACTTGCAGTGGTGGCCGTTACATTCGTCACAACCAAGCTGGGTCGCCTAAAAAAAGAACGCCTCGGCACGGCTGAAAGCAGGCGCGGACGATCCCCTTCGCAAGTTGCTGCCAATCTGGGTATAGCCGCCATCGGTTCCAGCGAGTTTTTCCAGTCCTGGCTTATTGATTCTCACGGCTTTGCAAATACGACTCTGATACCCGCCTCGCTGTTTGCAATTGCGCTGGCTGCATTGGCTGAGGCCGCCGCGGACACTGCTTCATCAGAAATTGGACAGGTTTTCGGCGGCAGTCCGCGCATGATCACAACGCTGCGCAAGGTAGAAGCGGGCACTGACGGCGCCATTACCGTGGCCGGCACCCTGGCCGGTGTAGTTGCCGCAGCGCTGGTAGCCGCAGCCGGAACGTGGGCGCTCAGCGGCGACCGCACAATGTTTTTGTTGAGTTTTGGGGGCGGCGTTTTCGGCCTGTTCTTCGATAGCCTGCTGGGAGCGACTTTCGAAAAAATCGGATGGCTCAACAATGACGCTGTGAACTTTCTCTCCACAGCCGCCGCCGCAATTGTCGCCATCCTCGTGCTGGCAACCATGCGTCCGCCTGCGCCGATTCCACCGCTACATGGGATTGTGCACTAGCAGCGAAGCGAGTCAGCCTCAGCTCCGAGCCGGAATAACTGGCCGGCTCGCGAATTCGCAATTCGCTGACTCGCTTTAGTACAGATGCATTCGCCACGCGGTGTAGCTCAGAATTTCATGCAGAACCCTGTCGAACTCGCTCACGCCGCCCTCGACAGGAATTACGGAACGGGGTGAGGTCAGCACGTTCAGCCCTTCGGCCGCACAAATTTCGTGGATGCGGAACAGGTGGGTACCATCACTCACAATCACGAGGCGGCGGAGTCCGTTGGCCCGCGCAATCACGGCGATGCGCCTGGCCGATTCTTCGGTGTTCCGGCTCTGCGTCTCGGCGATGATTTCCTGCTCCGGGACGCCTTTGCCGATCAGGTATTGCCGTCCCACGCCGCCTTCAGAGTATGAATCGCCGCCATCGCCGCCGAGCGTAATAATGAGGGGGGCGATCCCTCGCTTGTAGAGTTGAAAAGCGTGATCCAATCTGGCCCGGTACACCGGCGACGGTCGGCCATCGTACTCAGCAGCACCGAATACGCCGATGGCATCAGATGGCTCAGACTGATCCTGGTTGGAATAAGACTCAATTTGCACGTAGACCCAGCGGCACCACACCGCAGCAGCAATGGCCGCCAGTAGCAACGATACCAGCAGCGCCCGCGTGATCCGCGATCGCGAATTCGTACCAGCTGGGAGGGTCATGGTCACCATCTTAGACCGAGGAGCGCGCGGGGGCTGTGACCGCGAAAACATCCTCATCCCCAGTCGTGCTCGTGGCATTACTGATATGTTACCTACCGCTGTAAAACCATCACAATCTCGTGGGTGGGAATGGCTCCCTCGCGCAGAATCTCCCATCGGCCGGGGCCCAGGGAAAGATCGATGATCGTGGTGGGTGCGGCGCGCCCGGTCGGGCCTCCGTCAATGATCAACGGAATGCGGTCGCCGATCTGGTCACGTACAGCCGCGGCATGGGTGCACTCCGCAGCACCCTGCAGATTGGCCGAGGTGGCGGTAATGGGCAAGCCCAATTTTTCCACTACCGCTCGCGGAATTGCCGAATCCGGAATCCTTAGGGCCACGTTGCCGGTATTGGCGGTAGAACGCAGTGGCAGTTTTGTGCCCGCTCGGACAATAATGGTCAGCGGCCCGGGCCAGAAGCGGTCTGCCAGCTTGTCGAGCAGCGGATCAGTATCCCGCGCCAGTTCGTAAGCCTGACTCAAATTCGAAATCAGGAGCGAAAGTGGCTTGTGCTTCTGGCGGGTTTTGATCTTGTAAATTTGCTCAACCGCGCATAGATTAACCGGGTCTACGGCCAAACCGTAAAAGGTGTCGGTCGGCAGAGCGACAACATCGCCCTGCCGCAGGCACGAGACAATGTAGTCGATGCGGTCGGGTTGAGGTTCGTCGGGATGGACGCGTAAAATTTCCGCGGACAATCAGGCCTGCCTTAATAGCCGAATTGGAGACGCTGTAAAGACGGAAGCTATCACAGCACCAGCCATGGTGCAAGTCGCAGTTCAGCTCGCCGGAGAAGTTCCCGCAAGCCTGCCCCGCACCGGTAAAACGGCATAGAATCGGCTCAGTAGGTTTTGGTTCTACACTGATGCCTGTTCGCATTGTACAAAGTAAGCAGAACGCGCGCCTCAAAGAACTGCGCCGGGCACTCGCTTTTCCGGGCCGCGAGGGCCACGGTCTGGCCGGCATTGAGGGTCCCAACCTAATTGAGGAGGCGCTCAGGGCCGGACTGCGCATCACCTGCGTGTTTGCCGCGCAGGGATTTGAGCACATCCTGGATCCGCTACAGCTGCCTCCAGATACCGAAATCCTGCTCATGGCCCGCGAACTGCTCGATTCGGCGCTCGCCACAGAGGCTCCTCAGCCGGTGGCGGCGCTAATTGAGTTGCCGGACTGGACCTGGGCCCACGTTCTTACTCCAAGCCGAAATGCCGTGCCGCTCATCCCCGTGCTGGCCGGCATTCAGGATCCCGGGAACCTGGGCACCATTATGCGTTCGGCAGAGGCCTTCGGAGCCGATGGCGTAATCGCCTTACCCGGTACCGTGAGCGGCTGGAACCCGAAAGCTATCCGCGCCTCAGCAGGCAGCATCTTCCGCCTCCCGCTGGTCACGTCTAGCGTTTCGGAGTGCTTCACCAATCTGCGCGAAGGCGGCGTTCGCATTCTGTCTACCACGATACGGGCAGCAGAACCCGTCGATCTTGTCGATCTCACCAGCGCTGTAGCGATTATTTTCGGCAACGAGGGCAACGGCGTTTCCGAGTCCATTGCCGCACACGCCGACGAACCAGTCACGATCTCCTGTCCCGGAGCCGTAGAAAGCCTGAACGCAGCCGTCGCCGCCAGCGTGGCGCTCTACGAAGCTTCCCGTCAGCGTCGCGAGCAGGAAGTGAAACTGCGCGGCCGCAAGGGTGCGAATCGATGAGCCTGTTCGAGAGCGTCCCCGCTCAGCCGCTACCCTCACAAACATCCCGCAATAAGTCAGCCCCTCTGGCCGAGCGCATGAGGCCCCACAGTCTGGAAGAATTGAGCGGTCAGGAGCACCTTGTTGGTCCGGGCAAACCGCTGCGGGTGCAGATTGATCGAGACGATACAGGGTCGATGATTTTCTGGGGGCCGCCCGGAGTGGGTAAAACCACCCTCGCCAAAATCATTGCCGAAACCACCAAGGCGAATTTTATTGAGTTTTCCGCAGTTACCAGCGGAATCAAGGAGATCAAGGAAGTGATGGCCGCGGCTGCCAAGGCCTCGGAGATGCACTCGCGGACGATCCTCTTTGTCGACGAGATTCATCGGTTCAACAAGGCACAGCAGGACGCGTTTCTGCCGTACGTGGAGCGCGGCACCATCCGCCTGATCGGCGCTACAACTGAGAATCCTTCCTTCGAAATCATTTCGGCGCTGCTTTCGCGTTGTCGCGTGTATGTGCTGGAGCCGCTCAGCGATGAAGAGATCGCAGGCTTGTTGCGTAAAGCTCTGGAAGATCGTGAACGCGGCCTTGGCGCCCTGCAACTTACGGCCGATGACCAAGCCCTCGACGTTATCGCGTCCTATTCCAGTGGGGACTGCCGCAGTGCCTACAACACGCTCGAAGTCGCTGCACAACTGGCCAGTGAAGGCGCAAAACACATCGATAAGGAGCTTGCATCTACCGCAGTGCAGCAGCGCGTGCTCATGTACGACAAGTCGGGCGAGGAACACTATAACCTGATCTCCGCGTTGCACAAGAGCGTCCGCAACTCCGACGCCGATGCGGCCCTTTACTGGCTCGCTCGCATGTTCGCGTCCGGCGAGGACCCTCTTTATCTCGCCCGCCGCATTGTTCGCATGGCTGTGGAAGATATTGGCCTGGCCGCACCTGAAGCGCTCAACCTGTGCCTTTCGGCACGCGACACCTACGAATTCCTTGGCTCACCGGAAGGCGATCTCGCTCTGGCCGAAGCTGTGGTTTATCTGTGCCTCGCGCCCAAATCAAACGCGGTTTACACCGCATGGGGTGCGGTTCGCGGCGATGTGGAGCAAACCCGGCAGCAGCCTGTTCCGCTGCATCTACGCAACGCTCCAACGCGCCTGATGAAAGATCTGGGTTATTCAGAAGGGTATCGCTACGCGCACGACGAAGAAGGCAAAGTAGCCGACATGGATTGCCTTCCCGACTCGCTCCGTGGCCGCAGCTATTACAAGCCAACCCAGGAAGGCCGCGAAAAGCTGCTAGCCCAACGCATGGAAGAAATCCGGCGGATCAGATCGGGCAAGCGGAACGGCTGACGTTCCCGAAAGCCGTGGCCTTAGATGTCAATCTTCTTTGGTGGGAAAGTTATTCTTCTTGGCGTCGCCGGTTTCTTTTTCCTCGTCGATGCCGGTCGAATCGGCTTCGTCCACAGTTCCCAGCGAGTCGTTTACGACGATCTCGTCATCATCGACGCAAGTCTCATTTTCACGTGGAGTTGGAGCGGGTATTTTGGCGCACATTTCTGGCATCCTCTTGGCCTTTCGATGCCAGGACCTTCAACAGAGTTGGCGCGCGCAACGGCAGGAGCCCAGAATAGCAGTTCAGCTTACTGGCCCCTCTTTATTGAACGCTATTGTGCTCTATCAGTCTTCCCGTGTTGAACAGGCGACCCGAGAGCGAAAAACTCCCGTCAGACATGCACGTCTGGCGGGAGTTGCCTAATTTTCGGATCTGTAGTTTGCCCGTTTTCTGGTGTCTGCGGGCTCGTCCACTCCGGCTCGCACTCGAGCTTCTGGACAACCTCCAACAGAGCCTTCGAAAAAGGTCCTTTCGGCTTCCTCGGCTGCTTCTTCTGGCTAACCAGATTCAGCAGCAGTTTGGCGCTAGTCACGTTTCCTTCTTCGGTCCGTTGTGCCAGCTTCTTGGCAATTTCGACTGACCTCTTCGCAATCACCCGATCCACTGACGTGCAGAGCTTCTCCGCTCCATTCGCGTCCGTGTCGTCAGGCCCGCTCAAGTCAAGTGCCTCGTACACTTTGTCCAGCGCAGATTTCTCCGCGCGTTTTCTTTTACGCTCAACGCTCGGCTTGCTGCCGGCCTTTGGCACTCTGGTTGGATTCGCTATGCTGCGCTTCCTCGTCTTTTTCAATTTTGCTTTTTGTTCAGCCATCTATCCGCCATTTCCGGCCACTGCTCCACGGTTGGTTTCGTCCGCAGAAAGGGAGCATGCGTCAATCCCATTGCGGGACTGCCCCGAAAATGCATTTTCAGACTTGTTGCTTTGATGATCTTACGATGCTGTATCGCTTGTCTCCCCTGCGCACTCGCGCCGCGGAGATGGACTGTGTTCACCTGGGACGGCCGCGTCGGCCTCCCGTTCTGCTCATTCACTCTCGCTATATCTGATTCGAGGCTACCGCAGTCACACATTATTCTCTGCAATTTCATCCTCGAGTAAGCGATTACGCCGCAGTCCTTTCAGTTCAGCCATTCAAGCGCAATTAGTTTCTGGTCGCCATATGCATCGCTCCCAGCTTGCCACCAACCCACGCTGAAGGAAGCGCCGTAATTACCAGTGATATCGGATACCAGTGCGGGCCGAGCCCCTGGTTCCAGGTTGCCACTGCGCCTGCCATGGCCAGTGCCATGCCAATTGCGCCTCCGGTCAGCGCATGTCCAACTGGCCCATACGGAGCAAGGCGCGCAACGACGTATGAACTGATCACACCGTACAATGTGCGGTAACTTGCCGCGATCAGCGATTGCGTGTCGTTCATTGCGCCGCCTCCAAGCGACGGCAGCACACCCATCGACACCAGCAGGAAATCCGTCCCGAGTGATAGCGCAACATTCACTACAAAGCCGGCGACCAGCGCCAAAATACTGCGCCCCAAACTGCGCTGCCGCTTCGCGCTCTCTGCAACTCTACTTTCCATTCCCGGCCTCCCTGACTCTAACCAAAGCTCGCTGGCAGATCTAAGCAGCGCGCACAATATCCATACACAATCGCGCTCAACGCTGTCGATCTCATTTTTCCGAGCCCTTCCAGCAACGCTAAAGCAGCGTCAGCCTGGGCTCGGGTTGGCGGCTTCGTCTTGACAAACGTATTCACTGCCTGTGACGTTATCCATTAGGTTCTGGCCGGCTGATTTAGCCGTCCCCAACACCCGGCACCACCCCAACAAACCGGTTTTCAATCCACTTCGAGGTGCTCCAATGAGATCAGCGTATCTCCAAATCGCCACGATGCTTATCGCGTCCGTCGTCCCTGTCTCAGGAAGCGCTGCCCAGGCCGCCGCCTCTCCCGACGCGGCCAGCGGTGTCGCTTCGCTCACGCAAACCGCTACCCGTTTTGAAAACAATATTGTTTCTCTCGCGGAGGCCATGCCGGCCGACAAGTATGACTTCGCTCCGTCCAAGGAGATTTTCAAGCCGGGCTCGCCCGCGGAATTCGCCACTGTTCACACCTTCGCTCAGCAGGTCACGCACCTCTGCGCATTACCGTATCGGGTGTTTGCACCCTTCGGCGTTAAACCGGACACCGATGTAGACCCCAAATCATTCGATTCGCTCAAGAGCAAGGACGAGATTGTGAAGGCGCTCAAAGCATCGTTCGAATATCAAAACAGGGTGATTGCCACGTTCACTCCGGAGAATATTCTGACGCCGGTCGGCCCGCGCAATTCAACCCGTGCCTCCTCACTACTCTTGGTCCTCGCAGACGATGGAGATCATTTCGGGCAAATGGTTGAATACGGCCGGATGAATGGCATCATTCCACCATCTACGGCGAATCAGATGCAGCGCATGCAACAGGGCGCGCCGAAAAAATAGCAGAACAATCAAAGAGAAACGAACTCATTCAGAATGGCCCGGCCGCACAACAGCCGGGCTATTCGTTTTTGAGAATCTCATTGCACATGTTTAGAATGGCGGCGCGCCTGATTCTCAGACGGGCTGAATTCACAACGCTTTCATCTGTTGAGCTGTTTTACTGAATCCCGCATCAAAGCCGCAGCATCTCTTCTGCATTGCTGTTCAAAGGCTTCCCCAAAAGCCAACAATTCAAATTAATAGAGATCTCAAGCGTGAATGGAGATGAAGATGGTCGTGTATTCAAATCACAGGCCACGCACGATCGCCCTCAATATTGCGGCGCTTGCTGCTTCCGCAGGACTTTTAATACTTGCCAGTGCAATGCTCTCCGGGTGTGAGAGCAAGAATGCTTCAGCAAATGCGGGTCCTCCACCTGCCATGCCGGTTTCGGTGGTGAAGGCGGATCAGAGAGATGTTCCCGTTACGGGCGAATGGGTCGGAACTCTAGACGGGTACGTCAATGCGCAGATCCAGCCGCAAGCAAACGGCTACCTGATCAAGCAGGATTATCGCGAAGGTTCTCAGGTCGAAAAGGGCCAGGTGCTATTTGAGATTGACCCTCGCCCATTCGAAGCGGCCTTGCATCAGGCGGAAGGTCAACTGGGCCAAGCCAAAGCGCAGCTTGCTCTTGCCAATATCAACGTAAACCGCGACAGACCGCTGGCTGAAGCGCGTGCAATTGCCAGAAGCCAGCTCGACAACGAGATACAGCAGAAAGCTCAAGCGGAAGCAGCCATTGAAACAGCACAGGCAGCCGTCGATACTGCCAAGCTGAACCTCGGCTTCACGCAAGTTCGCTCGCTCATCAGCGGCGTCGCCGGACAAGCCACAACCCAGGTGGGCAATCTTGTCAATGTTCAGTCCGTCCTTACATCGGTGTCGCAGCTGAACCCCATCAAGGTCTATTTCTCTATCAGCGACAGCGAATACCTGGCGCTAGTAGAGCGTGCACGCAAAGGCGGAGGAAGCCTGTTGAAGGGCAACTCCGAAATTCCGCTGACTCTGACTCTCGCCAATGGGGATGTCTATCCATACAAAGGCCACATCGACTTTGTCGATCGCCAGTTGAATGCACAGACGGGCGCCATTCGCATTGCTGCGGCCTTTCCCAATCCAGGCGACGTGCTTCGCCCCGGTGAGTTTGGCCGTGTGCGGGCAGAAACTGAAGTCCGCCACAATGCAGTGCTTGTGCCGCAAGCCGCAGTCAGCGAGTTTCAAGGCCAGCAGCAGGTTTACACGGTGTCCGCAAATCGCACGGTGCACGTGAACAACGTGAAGCTCGGCCCGCAATTCGGTAATGACTGGGTGGTAGAGAACGGCCTCTCCGGTGGCGCTCTCGTCATCACCGACAATCTGCAAAAGCTCCGTGAAGGCGCGCCCGTCAACCCGCAACTGACGCAGTCTCCTGATGCCGCAGTCTCGCAGGCATCTCAGCCCGCCGCGAGGTAACGCATGTCCAGGTTCTTTATTCGCAGGCCCATTGTGGCCATAGTCATCGCTGTTCTTACGGTGATCATCGGCATTGTCGCGATGGTGCAGTTGCCCATCTCGCAATTTCCCGACATCGTTCCTCCTGAAATTCTTGTTACCGCGACCTACCCCGGGGCCGATGCAAAGACGGTATCTCAGGCAGTCTCCACTCCTATTGAGCAGCAGCTGAACGGCGTTGACAACATGATCTACATGAACTCCGTGAGCGCCAACAACGGCACTGCGCAGATCTTTGTAGACTTCGACGTGAAGACAGATGCCAACATCGACCAGGTGCTCGCGCAGTTGCGTGTGGACCAGGCGCAGTCGCAGTTGCCGCCGCAGGTTACAACTGCGGGTCTGACCGTGCAAAAAGCACTCACGTCGCCGCTAATGCTGGTGGCCGTCAACTCGCCCGGTGGCAAACTGGACCAGCAGTTTCTGACTAACTTCGCAATCATCAACCTGCAGGACCAGCTTGCCCGCGTGAAAGGCGTTTCGCGCGTCCAGGTTTTTGGTGGCCAGTACGCAATGCGCGTTTGGGTGCAGCCGGACAAGCTTGCGAAGCTTGGTATCACCGCGCCTGAGGTGATTTCCGCAATTCAAACCCAGAACAACGTGAACCCCGCCGGGCAAATTGGCGGCGAGCCAATCCCTAAGGGCCAGCAGTTCACCTACACAGTCCGCACGCAGGGCCGTCTGGCCACGCCGGAAGAGTTCGGCAACATCATTCTCCGCGCTAACCCTGATGGTTCGATTCTGCACCTGCGCGACGTTGCACGAATCGAGCTCGGCCAGCAGGCGTATACCATTTCGGCGCGCTACAACCAGGCACCCGCAGGCGTAATGGCGATCTATCAGTTGCCCGGCTCGAATGCCGTAGAGACGGCGAGAGCGGTAACGCAACGCATGAAGGAATTGTCTGCAACCTTCCCGCCGAACATCACCTACAGCATTCCTCTGGACACAACCAAGGCCGTCACTTCCGGCATTCGCGAGATCGTCTACACGCTGCTTGAGGCGCTTGGACTCGTGGTCATCGTGGTGTTCGTGTTTCTGCAGGGATGGCGTGCCACGCTCATCCCGCTGCTCGCCGTACCTGTCTCGCTCATTGGAACATTCATCATCTTCCCGGCGCTCGGCTTCTCCATCAATACGCTTTCGCTCTTCGGACTTGTGCTTGCCATCGGGCTCGTTGTGGATGACGCAATCATCGTAGTGGAAGCCGTGGAGCACCACATTGAAGAAGGCCTTAGCCCGCGTGAAGCAACAGAGAAGGCGATGGAGGAAGTGGGCGGCCCGGTTGTCGCCATTGCACTCATCCTTGCGGCGGTCTTCATTCCTACGGCAGCCATTCCTGGGATCACCGGTCGGCTGTATCAACAATTCGCTGTCACCATCGCCATTTCTGTTCTCATCTCGGCATTCAATGCGCTCACGCTGTCGCCGGCACTTGCCTCACTGCTTCTTAAGCCGCGCCAGGAAGGCCGTAAATGCGGTTTGCTGGGTAGAGGATTTGGACTGTTTAACAATTTCTTCGGCCGTGCAACTGACAATTTCATCGGCACATCGCGGGTCCTGATTCACAAATCCGTGTTCGCCATGATCGGACTCGGGATCGTCGCTGCTGTTGCTGTTTATTTAGGCAGCAGCCTGCCCGGCGGATTCATTCCGACTGAAGACCAGGGGTACATGTTCCTTGCACTGCAGTTGCCCGACGGCGCTTCAGCGCAGCGGACAGATGCCGCCGAACAAAAGATCTCGGATGCCTTGCTCAAGACACCGGGCGTTGAAGGCGTCATCGCTGTAACCGACTTCTCGCTGCTGACGCAGGTGCAGAGCACCAACGCGGGTTTTTTCTTTGTCAATTTGAAGCCGTGGGAGGCGCGTAAATCAAAAGAGCAGCAGCTCGAATATCTGCAAGCCACTATTCAAAAGCAGCTTGCCGGGAATCCGGACGGAATTGCATTTGCGTTCCCTCCCCCATCGATTCCCGGTATCGGAACATCAGGCGGCGTCACCATGATCCTCGAAGATCGATCCGGTTCCGATGATCCAACCACGCTGACGAAGAATGTGTTCACATTCCTGGGCGCACTTTCCAAGCGTCCTGAAATCGCTGCCGCTATTCCTTCGTATCAGCCTGCGGTTCCGCAACTCTTTGCGGACGTGGACAAGGAGAAGGCGCTCGAACAGCAGGTGGATCTCTCCAACATCTACACCACCATGCAGACTTTCATGGGCGGCTATCTCGTCAACTACTTCAACCGCTTTGGACGCCAGTGGCAGACGTACGTTGAAGCAGAGGGAGCATCGCGAACGACCGCCGGCAACATCGATCAGTTTTACGTTCGCAGCGCCAATGGCAGCCAGGTTCCTCTGAGTTCGCTCGTTCACGTGAAACGAATCACCGGCCCTGAATTCATCTACCGGTTCAACGAATTCAACGCGGCGCAGATCAACATAACGGGCGCTCCCGGCTACAGTTCAAGCCAGGTGCGAAAAGCAATCGAAGCAGTATTCTACGAAACGATGCCCTCGGATGCGGGGCTCGATTACTCCGGTATGTCGTACCAGGAGCAGCAAGCGGAAAAAGGCATTCCCTCGTGGGCTGTCTTCGGTCTATCCATCATCTTTGTATTTCTTATTTTGGCCGCGCTTTACGAGAGCTGGACGCTGCCATTCAGCGTGCTGCTGAGCACACCGGTGGCCATCCTCGGGGCATACGTTGCACTTCATGCGCGTGCATTTGAAAACGACATTTTTGCCACCATCGGCCTTGTGATGCTTGTTGGACTCTCAGCCAAGAACGCCATCCTGATCGTCGAATTCGCCAAGCTGAACTACGAGGGCGGGCAAAGCATCTGCGATGCAGCGCTCAACGCCGCGCGTCTCCGGCTCAGGCCAATCGTCATGACGGCACTCGCGTTTATCGTGGGCTGCTTGCCGCTGTGGACCGCCACCGGCTCCGGCGCTGCATCGCGGCGCATTCTCGGCACCGTCGTGGTCGGCGGCATGACGCTCTCAACCGCGCTAGGCCTCATCTTCATCCCCGTCACGTTCGCGGTGGTTGAGTACCTTTCGCATCGCTTCATCAAAGGTGGCAAGGGGACAACAATGGATACGCCTTTCGAACTCTGCGGGCCCTCTCCGTATGCCGAACCCGTAGGCGTAGGCGCGGGCGAGGAAGGAGATGAAGCGGCATGATCAACACGCACTTTCTTTCTCGCTTGTCAATCATCGGATCGCTCGGACTCGGAATTGTAATTTTGTCCGGCTGTAATGTAGGGCCAAAATACGCACGTCCAAACGTAACTGCGCCGCCGGTGTTTCGCGGTCCCGATGAATCGCAGGTCTCTTCGAATGCCAAGGACTCAATTGGCGACGAGGAATGGACAAAGGTGTACCGCAGACCCGAACTGCAGGATCTGATTCGCAAGGCGCTGGCCAATAACTACGATGTGCGCATTGCTGCTCGGCACATCCTGGAGCAGCAGGCGCAAGTTCGCATAACGCGATCGCAGCAGTTCCCCACGATCTCCGTGGGCGGCACGGGGATCGGTGCGACCTTGCCCAACTCACTGGGAACGCAATTCCCTAACCCGCTGGTTGCGGGGTCGTTCACCCTTTCGGCATCGTGGGCGCCCGATTTCTGGGGTCTTTATCGCCGGCAGACTGAGGCGGCACGCGCGCAGTTGCTGGCGCAAACCTGGGCGCAGCGTGCTGTGCAGATCACGCTCATTCAGCAGGTCGCGGCAGATTATCTGCAGCTTCGCGCTCTCGATCGCCAACTGGAAATAACAAAGCAGACGCTCAAAGTCCGCCAGGATTCTGTCGACCTGACCCGTAAGCTGGAAAGTGGCGGCTCGGTGCCTCTCTCCGATGTTCGCCAATCGGAGCAGTTGCTATATACCGCCGCAGCGGAGATTCCCCAACTCGAAGAGCAGATTCAACAACAGGAAAACGCACTCGCGTTTCTGCTTGGAGAGAATCCGCGCCATGTTCTCCATGATGATCCCAATGCACTCGCTCCTCCGCCGCAGGATGTACCGGTTGGTGTTCCATCGCAACTGCTTGAAAGGCGGCCCGACGTTCAGCAGGCTGAAGCCACTCTCATCGCGGCCAATGCGCAAATCGGCGTAGCACGCGCGCAGTTCTTTCCCAACTTCACCATTAGCGGCTCAGCTGGAGTGGGCGGGGACACACTCTCCGCAATTTTCGATCCTGCCGGAAAGACAATCTACGGGATTGGCGCGCTTACTCAGCCGCTTTTCGAGGGCGGCAAACTGCGCGGACAACTGCAGCTCTCGCAGCAAGCGAAAGAAGAGATGGTGCTTAATTATGAAAAGACGATTGCCGGGGCATTTCGCGATGTGTCGAACGCACTGATTGCTCTCAATAAGCAGCGTTCCAATCGCGAGCAGCAGGAAAAGCTGGTTGCCGCCGCACAAGACGCGACTCGCTTTGCGCGGCTTCGTTATGAGGCGGGATCAACGGGCTATCTTGAAGTCCTCACAACCGATTCAAATCTTTACACTGCCCAACTGAACCTGGTAAACGCACAGCAGAACGAAGCGCTTAGCCTGGTGCAACTGTACAGCGCACTCGGCGGCGGCTGGCAACCATAATTTGATTGCGGCCGCTCTGGCTTCCGCCCAATTTGATTCCTCGCAGCCAATCCGTTCGTCTAAACTCAACGCAAGCAGAATTCGACGTAAGGACTGGCTCGTTTGAAAATCATCTTTCGCATCAGCTTTGTTGTTGCAGCACTTTTCGTGGTCGCGAATTCTCCTCACCTGCGTGCACAAATCACAGCCGGCAATGCAAAGGCCGTCACGCTCGAGGATCGCCGCAATGCACTCAACAACGTCTTCCACGACTACTGGGAGGATGTTCTCCAGCATAACCCGGAGTTCGCTTCGACCATCGGCGACGCACGTTTCAATGACAAGGTCTCTGATTATTCGGTCAAGGCTTACAACGAAAGTCTGGAGCGTGGGCAGAACTTCATCATGCGCCTGGCTGCAATTGACCCTAACGGACTGAGCGACCAGGAGCAATTGAGCCGCGACCTGCTGCTGCGCACCCTCGTCGATGATCAGGAATCAGCGGAATACAAAGAGTGGGAGATGCCGGTCAACCAGATGGGCGGAATTCAGGATGAATATCCGCGGCTGGTGAATCAGCTCAGCTTCAAAACTGAAAAAGATTACGACGATTGGATCACGCGCTTGCATGCCATCCCACATGCCTTCAGCCAGATCACCGAAAACATGTCCATTGGCGCGGAGGACAAGCGCACGCCGCCGCGCTACCTGATGGAAAAAGCTCTGGAACAGGTGCAGACCATCGCTGCGCAAAAACCGGAAAACTCCCCATTGGCGCTGCCGCTGAAGAAGTTCCCCGCCACAATTCCTGCCGCCGACCAGGACCGCATCCGTACCGAGATGCTCGCCGCCATCCAAAAAGAAGTCCTGCCCGCCTACGCGCGGTTCGCAAATTTCCTGAAGCTTGGCTACATTCCCGCCTGCCGCACCGAGTTGGGTATCTCCGCGCTCCCCGACGGCGGCAAGTACTATCAATTCCTCATTCGCCGCTTGACCACCACCACCTTAACCGCAGATCAGATTCATCAGATCGGGCTCGACGAAGTAAAGCGCGACGAGGCCGAGATGCTGGCCATCGCGCAGAAGCTCGGCTTCAAGGACCTCGCGAGTTTCCGAGCGAGCCTGAAAACAAATCCCAAGCTAAAGGCCCCTTCAGCCGAAGCACTGCTTGCCGCCTATCGCGGTTATCTTGCGCCGATGCAGGCCAAGTTGCCGCAGCTGTTCGGAAAGCTGCCCAAAACACCGTTTGAAGTTGTTGAAGTGCCGGACTACATGGCCAAAACTGCGGCTCCGGCCTATTACGAAGCGGGAACTCCGGATGGAAGCCGGCCTGGCCGTCTGTTTATCGATACCTATAACCCGACTGACCGCAACATGTACGCAGTCGAGGACATCGCTTACCACGAGGGCATCCCCGGCCACCACCTCCAGATCTCCATTGCGCGGGAACTCACCGGCATTCCCGAATTCCGCAAATTCAACAGATTTGCGGCCTACGCAGAGGGCTGGGGATTGTACGCCGAGCGTCTGGGAAAAGACGTCGGATTCTACCAGAACCCCTATTCCGATTACGGTCGGCTTGAGGGCGATGAGTGGCGTGCCATTCGTCTAGTCGTCGATACAGGAGTACATTCCGAGCACTGGACCCGCGATCAAATGGTGCAGTACTTCCACGACCACTCGAATATCGATGAGACATCAGTACAGGTCGAAGTGGACCGGTATATTGCTCGGCCGGCCCAGGCCCTTGCATACAAAACAGGACAGCTGAAGATTCTGGAGCTACGCGCACGCGCTCAAAAGCAGCTGGGAAACAAGTTCGACATTCGCGCCTTCCACGATGAAGTTCTCGATTCCGGCCCCCTGCCGCTTGATGTTCTGGAGACACGCGTTGATGCGTGGATCGCAGCCCAATCGCATGGTTCGGATCACTAGAGCGGATTCGCCATGGGCCGCTCTACCCGCGCTGCGGAGCAGTGTGCGCCTTGCATGTTATCCTTAGCAGTTCCATGCAAAGGTGGCTCACTCACCACCTCAAAATTTGAATTCCGACAGCCAGATATACGTCGGGTGGAGAAATGTGTCATGAAGCGTGTTTTATTTTTGGGCCTGCTTTTGTGCGGGTTCGCTGTCGGAGCCAAGGCACAGGCTGTTGATACCGATGTGTGCTCTATCGTCAAAAATCCAGCGTCGTTCAACGGCAAGATTGTCCGTATTAAGGGCATAGCAGTGGCCGGCTACGATGAGTTCATCATTAAGGACGCCACGGTCTGCGGTTTCCCCGTAGACGGAATCTGGCTGGATTACCCGACCGGAACACATGGCAAGGCCGGCGCCGTCGCCTTGGTGACAGTGCAGCCCGCCCGCAATTATTCCGGCCCCTACAAAGCACCCGCGCGGACTCCCGTCGTGCTCGACAAGAGCAAGGATTTCAAGCAGTTTGATTCATTGTTGTCCGCCCCTCACAAGGGAATGGCAATGTGTCTCGGCTGCGTGAAGAGTACTGTAAGCGCCACCTTCGTTGGCCGCCTGGACGCGGTGGCCAGCCCGAGCCTGAAGCGCGACAAGGACGGCAAGATTACCGATTTCGGCGGCTTTGGCAACGCAAACGCCTACCCGGCACGGCTCGTGCTGCAGTCGGTTTCTGCCATCACGGCTAAGGATATCGACTACTCAAAGCAGGAAGACGCCCTTAAGGGCGAGAAGCCCAGCTATTCCGGCCCGCCGAACAGCGGAATGTTCGACGCTATCGCGGCCGCCCAGAAGTTGGCGGCAGGTATGGTTGGAGTTCCGGCCGCAGACACAATCCAGAAGGATGTCGCCGTGTTCGGCAAGTCCGGCGAGCACAATGGCGTCGTGGTTAACTATGGCAACACCAACGAACTGCCCAAAGAAGAAGTAGCCTCCAAGGATTCGCCAGACGGAGTTCAGTACAACCTGACAATGAACCTCGATCGCCTGGATAATAATGGCCAGGTATTGACGATCGTCCATGGAGGTCACCACATCTCCGATCTGAAGAGTCCGGCTCCGGGTGGGGAGGCTGCACCCCTGTTTGTGGGCGAGTACAACGCATGGACGATGACCGTTCTAACCGCAGTGATGAGCGGCCAGAAGACTCTGGGTCTGCCCGGCGGCGACCTGGTGTGGAATTCTGCGTGGCCCCAGGGCGAGCGCAACGACAATATTGACAAAGCATTGCGAGACTACCTGGCCAACACTGCCGCGCTGAGTCAATAACTTGCAACAGCGGTAAGGGACAACATGGCCCGCCGGCCAGACCGCCGGCGGGCTCATGTATATGGGATCGACGATTGTTTGGAAAGACCAACCCGTTCAAGTGTGCGCTTTCGCTACTGGAGCAGATATTCTTTAAAGGACGGCATCCCAGCCGTGAACCAGGAGAGATCTAGACATGTCAGACCATGCCGTTGAGGCCGCCGTTGTTCCAGCGCAGCTACCAAACATTCGTGTGGCCGTACTCGGTGCCGGCAAAATGGGCGGAATTCTGCTCCAGGCATTTCTCAAGGAGAACCTGTTTTCAGAGGAGAAGATCCACGCCACCGTGAACCACGCCGAAAAGGCGCTGGCGCTGAGCACACAGTGGGGCGTAGACGTGACGACGGACAACCTGAAGGCCGCGAGCGAAGCCGATCTGATCCTGATTGGCGTCAAGCCCTTCCAGGTGCCGGACCTGATTGCAGAAATCAAGCCCGCGCTCACGCCTGAAAAGACGCTGGTCTCCTTTGCCGCATCAGTAAAAACCCGAGCCATAGAAGAAGCAGCTGGAATGGACATCGCTGTTGTGCGCGCGATGCCCAACACTCCTGCAGCGATGGCCGCCGGCGTTACTGCGCTATGCCGTGGACGATTTGTGACAGATAAGAAAATGGAGCTGGCTCAGCGCATCTTTGAAACAGTAGGCCGCACGGTGACGGTGGATGAGAAGCATATGGACGCCGTAACCGGCCTCTCCGGCTCAGGCCCTGCATATATCTACATCATTATTGAGGCGCTGGCAGAAGCAGGTGTCAAAGTTGGCCTGCCCCGCGACACTGCAACTCAACTGGCTGCTCAAACCGCATACGGCGCGGCCAAGATGGTGCTTGAAACCGGCTATCATCCAGCTCTTTTGAAAGACGCCGTAACCACGCCAGCCGGCTGTACTATTGACGGCATTCTTGAGCTAGAAGAAGGCGGTTTGCGCGTCACGCTTATCAAGGCGGTAATGCGCGCGACAGAGCGGGCTCGGCAACTGGCGGCAGGATAGGTTGATCGGCTAATCAGAAAGTTGCTGGCGCGGGCTTACATTGGTGTGTTTGTGAGAGAGGGTTTGACGTCGGCGCTTGAGCATTGAAAATTCCAATTCAGTCTTCCAGCGCCCCTCGTGGTTGCCCACCTATCTGCCCGAACTGGACGGACTGCGCGGGCTGGCAATTCTCTGGGTGGTCATCTACCACTGTAATCCCCGACTCGTCGGTACCTGGATCCATTACGCCTCGCTATGGGGATGGGCGGGCGTTGTGCTCTTCTTCGGCCTCTCCGGATTTCTGATCACTTCAATCCTGCTCACCACGCGAGACAGGCCAAAATACTTTCATAATTTTCATGCTCGCCGAGCACTGCGCATCTGGCCGGTCTACATTCTGGTGCTTGTCGTGGTGTACTTGAACGCACCGTGGTTCATCGGCCCCAGCGTATTCGACGCAATCAAAACAGCACCATGGCTGGCCTATATCTTTTTCGTTCAGAATTTATTTCATATTGTCCTGCCTCCCGCGCTCGAGCCAACCTGGGCGCTTGGCATTGAGGAGCAGTATTACTTTGTTTGGGCGCCGGTGGTGAAATGGCTCCGCAGGCCGTGGATGCTGGCATTGGTTCTGCTCTGCGCCATGGTTGTTCCACCGTGGTTGCGCCATGGACATCACGCGTGGCTCACGCCCACACACACGCTCATTCACCTGGATGGTATCGCACTCGGCAGTCTTCTCGCGCTTGGGCTACACACGCTGAAGCTGAGCCGCCGCACATGGTTCTCAATCGGCGCTTTGAGCATGATCGCCGGTTTTTGGGCGGCAGCAACCATCGCCGGCGGCACTGCATATCTTGACTCCGCGCTCGCATTCGGCTTCATCGGCATGATTCTGTTGCTGATCGCATCCACCGGCTCTCGCAACCCAATCAATGCAGCGCTCCGCAGCGGGCCGTTTGCGTTCTACGGGCGCATCAGCTACGGCCTTTATATGATCCACATTTCGGTATTTATTTACTTCGGCTGGTTCGATGCGCGCATGGATCAATATGGCATTCCGGGAAATCTTGCCGTGGTGGCCTTCCGGCTGGTTGTGTCCACAGCAGCCGCAGCAGCGCTCTGGTACGGCTTTGAGAAACCGATACTGAAACTGAAGAAGCGGTTTTAGCTTGTCAGTCCGCAACCGAAGGCGCTACAACACTCGGCCACAGATAACGAACAGGACAAGTAGAAACAGAGCAACGGAAGGTGCGGCCGGCTTCTGTGCGCTTACCCGGTGAAGCCCGGTGATGATGCTGGAAGCGCTAGTCCTATGGCCGCCAGAAGCGTGATTTCGAACGGCGTCACAAGTGTAAAGGGGGCGCCCATTTCAAATAAACCAACCAGGGTCGCGCACCAGTACGGAAAATCAGCAGCAAGCTCCGGGGTTCCCGCTTCGGCCGGTTCCCTGTGGAATCGATAGCTGAAGATCTTGCTTAGGCCAACCAGAAGAAAGACTGCTGCGACTAAGAACTGAAGCGACAATTTCAGATTCCGGGGCAACCAATACTGTTTGTCCAGTTTGTGCCTCAAGCCTACTCCGGCAACAGACATCGCTGCTACGCTGGAATTAGCATTGAAACTAGCACGCGATCTTATCCTCCCGAGGTGCACACCATGAGCGCAATGACGGGAAGCGAAACGGCGAGCAAAAATCCTCTGAGCACGGAAATGCTGGCCAAAATGAATGCCTACTGGCGCGCGGCTAACTACCTGTCCGTCGGCCAAATCTACCTTAAAGACAATCCCCTGCTTGAACGGCCGCTCACGCTTGATGACGTGAAGCCGCGCCTGCTTGGACACTGGGGTACAACGCCCGGACTCAACTTTCTCTACGTGCATTGGAACCGGCTTATCACCGAGCGTGGACTGAACATGATGTACATCATTGGCCCCGGGCACGGCGGCCCCGGCATCGTGGCGAACACGTTTCTTGAGGGTTCATACTCTGAGATCTATCCGCACATTGAGCAGAACAAGGACGGCATCAAACGGCTATTCCGGCAATTCAGCTGGCCTTACGGTGTTCCCAGCCATGTGGCGCCGGAGACGCCCGGTTCCATTCACGAAGGTGGTGAACTCGGCTACTCGCTGGTGCATGCGTTCGGCGCCGCATTCGACAATCCCGATCTGATCGTTGGCTGCGTCATAGGCGACGGCGAAGCAGAGACGGGCCCGCTGGCAACCAGCTGGCATTCGAACAAGTTTCTGAATCCGGCCACGGACGGCGCGGTGCTTCCGGTCTTGCACCTCAATGGATACAAGATCGCAAACCCAACCGTCCTCGCGCGCATTCCACACGCCGAATTGGAAGAGCTGATGCGTGGATACGGATACGAGCCCTTTACGCTCGAAGGAGACGATCCTGAAACTCTGCATCAGCAGGCAGCAGCCATCTTTGACACCATGATGGATCGCATCGCGGCGATCCAGAAGGCGGCGCGCCAGGAAGGCAGTACCGAGCGGCCCGCGTGGCCCATGCTCATCATGCGCACTCCCAAAGGCTGGACTGGCCCGAAGATGGTTGACGGTAAGCCGGTGGAAAATACGTGGCGCGCTCACCAGGTGCCGCTCGATAAGGTTCGTGAAAACCCTGAACACCTGCGCCAGCTTGAAGACTGGATGCGCAGTTACAGGCCGGAAGAGTTATTCGATGAAAAAGGCCACTTCCGCGACAATCTTGCTGAAATAGCTCCCAAGGGCCGCCGCCGCATGGGCATGAATCCGCATGCAAACGGCGGCATGTTGATGAAGCCGCTGAAAGTTCCGAACTTCCGCGAGTTCGCAGTGGAAATCGAAGGTCGCGGACAGAAGAACGTCGAGTCCACGCGTGTCCTTGGCCACCTGCTTCACGGCATCATGCAGTTGAATCTCGACGATCAGAATTTTCGCGTATTCGGTCCGGATGAAACCGCATCGAACCGCATCGCCGAGGTCATTGAAGGAACGGGCAAGACGTGGGTAGCTGAGACGCTTCCTGTGGATGAGAACCTGAGCCGAACCGGCCACGTGATGGAAGTGCTGAGCGAGCACCTGTGTCAGGGATGGCTCGAAGGTTACCTGCTCACCGGTCGCCACGGATTTTTCTCCTGCTATGAGGCGTTCATTCACATAATCGATTCCATGGTGAACCAGCATGCAAAGTGGCTCAAGACCACGCGCGAAATTCCGTGGCGCAGACCAATTGCGTCGCTCAACTATTTACTTAGCTCGCTGGTTTGGCGGCAGGATCACAACGGCTTCTCGCACCAGGACCCTGGATTCATCGATCACCTGATAAACAAGAAAGCAGACGTCGTGCGCGTATATCTTCCGCCGGATGCGAACTCATTGCTTTCTGTGGCCGATCACTGCCTGCGCAGCCGCCATTACATCAACCTGATTGTTGCCGGGAAGCAGCCTGCACCACAGTGGATGACGATTGACGAAGCCGTGTCGCATTGCATGACAGGTCTCGGTGTCTGGCCGTGGGCTTCGAACGGCGAAGGTGACCCGGACGTAGTGATCGCCTGTTGCGGCGATGTACCAACGATGGAGGCGCTGGCGGCCGTCACAATTCTGCGGGAGCGCGCGCCGGATTTGAAGATGCGCGTAGTGAATGTCGTCGATCTGATGGCCCTTCAGCCCACATCCGAACATCCACATGGGCTGCCCGACGAGGAATACGACCGCATATTCCCGCCCGATATTCCTTGCGTTTTCGCATTTCACGGCTATCCGTGGCTCATCCACCGGCTCACGTATCGCCGGCATAACCACGACAATCTGCACGTTCGCGGATACAAGGAAGAAGGCACCACAACAACGCCATTCGACATGTGCGTACTCAACAACATCGATCGTTTCCAATTAGCATTTGATGTCGTCCGCCGAGTGCCTAAGCTCGCGTCACAGGCCGCAGCAACGGAGCAATGGTACTTTGAGAATATTCAGAAGCATCGGCTTTACGTTGCAGAAAACGGCGATGATTTGCCCGAAATTAAAAACTGGCGCTGGCCGAAGTAATCATTGGTCGGCTTTCAGCGTTCAGCCTCCACAACCATGAAAGGTACGGTCAATGCCCTCGTTGCCAGTGCTTGTATTGAACAGCGGATCTTCTTCGATCAAGTTTTCAGTCTATGAGGCGGATGGAGACGAACGGCGCAGGCTGTACGAAGGCGCGGTTGACGGCATCGGCACTGACCTGGGCAAGTTTTGGATCAAGGATGCCAACGGCGGCAGTATTGTGGATTCAACGCCTGCGCTGCCGAATCGCTCCGTTGCATTCAAATTGGTTGCTGACGCGCTGCACTCCTCAAAGTTCCCGACCCCTAAAGCAATCGGACACCGCATGGTCTGCGGAGGACCCACGGTGCAGGACAACCAGTTCATTACTCCCGAGCTGATTGATGAAATGGAGAAGTACACTGCGTTCGCGCCTCTGCATACGCCTATCGCCATCTACATCATGCGCGAGTCGCTGAAGCTATTTCCCCGCACGCCAAACTTCGCGATCCTCGATACATATTTCCACCGCACCATGCCTGAGGTGGTAACGCACATGCCCATTCCCGAGGAGTACTCGGCAATGGGAGTGCGCCGCTACGGCTATCACGGTATTTCTTACGAGTCCATCGTTTACCAACTGCAGCCGAACGTCCCTGAGAAGCTGATCGCCGCTCACCTCGGCAACGGCGCGTCCATCACTGCGATCCGCAATGGCGCATGCCTCGACACATCCATGGGCCTTACGCCGACCGGCGGCATTATCAGCGGCACGCGCACCGGCGATATCGATCCTGGGATTCTGCTGTTCATTTTGCGCAAGATTGCCGAAACCGCTGAGTCTGCCAGCGCTGCCGCAGACCAGCTCGAGATTGTCGCCAGCAAGCGCGCAGGGCTGCTCGGTGTCAGCGGCCTTTCAAACGACATGCGCGATCTGCGCGAAGCCATCAAGCAAGGCAACACCAGGTCTCGCCTGGCTGTGGACAAGTTCACCTGGACAATTGCCAAATGGATCGGCAGCTACGTAGCTGAGTTGGGCGGGCTCGACATGCTTGTGTTCACCGGAGGTATCGGCGAAAACGACATCGACTCCCGCGCGGAGATCTGTAAAGGCCTGGGCGCATTGGGCATTTTACTCGATCCCAAACGCAATAATGTCCGCGGCCCAGCAGTCATTTCCGCCGAAAACTCGCCAGTAAAGGTGCGTGTGATTCCTCCCGCCGAAGACCTGATCATTGTGAACCACGTGGTGAGACTCCTGGGTGCATAAGAGCTGAAGATCAGTTTTGTTCTAAACTGGAAGGACCGGAGTTTCCCCATGTCAGTCACGGCGCTTCCAATCGATGCACAACGCCCCTCGGCCGCTTTGCGCCGATTCGCATGGGCGGTGCTCGTCTACTTTGTTGCAGTTATCCTTTGGGGAACTCTGGTGCGCGCCACCGGCTCCGGAGCCGGCTGTGGCGAACACTGGCCGCTGTGCAACGGCACCGTGATGCAGCACTCGCCGCGCATGGACACCATTATCGAGTTCACGCACCGGCTCACGAGCGGAATTTCATTCTTCTCAGTCGTGGCGCTGCTTATCTGGACATTCCGAAAAACGGAACGCGGTCACCTCGCGCGTGTCGCTGTGGCAGCCTCGGTTGCTTTTACGCTTATTGAGGCGATCCTCGGTGCGTTTCTGGTAAAGCTCGGGCTCACGGCCCAAAGCCAGTCGCCCTTGCGGGCCCCGTACCTTGCGCTGCACCTGACAAATACTCTGCTTTTGCTGGCGGCGCTCACACTGACCGCGCACATGCTGAGCCGCAGCAAAGGATTCATGCGAAACGGCGTTCGCCTGGTGGCGCCTGCCGGCGCAGTTGCCGCGGTTGTCGTGGTTTTGCTGGTCGGAGTGACCGGTTCACTTGCGGCATTGGGAGACACGCTGTTTCCGGCGACTTCGCTGGGGCAGGCACTGGCACAGGATTTCTCGGCGACTAGCGGATGGCTGGTGCGCTGGCGCTGGACTCACCCCACCATCGCATTTGTTGCAAGCGTATTTCTCATTTGGCTGCTGGTACGTGCGGCGCAACAGCGCCCTGTTGGAAAAACGCATTGGGACAATCGCAGACTTTCCGCGGTGGTTCTTCTGTTGCTCGCCGCCCAATATGTTCTTGGCGTACTTGATGTATTTCTGCTTGCGCCAGTCTGGCTGCAAATAATCCACCTGCTTGGAGCCGACGTTCTGTGGGCAGCCTTGGTGGTGCTAACGGCACGACTCACGATCCAACCGACGGAGTCCTGAGCTAACTTCCCGCTCCTTCGCTCATTGCGGCTATCAGCCCAAAATTGTGCAACATCAAAGCTAACTTGAAGGCTGGCGAATTGGCCTAAGGAGCACAAGCGTTACTGCTTCCTCATTCCCTTGTGCCCTCGTTCCCTGTTCTTCAGTGCGTCATTAGCGAAGCCGCCGAGGTTCCCTTTGGTTGATCTACGTGGATGAACAAGGTAAGGACTGCGGCGGTGTAGTAAAGCGCGCCGTACACGATCACGACACCTTTGAATCCCCACAGCGGCAGAATCAGCGCTGCCAGCATGGGGCCGCCGAAGTTGGCCAGGCCGCCGCCAAGATTCTGCACTGAAACGGCCGCACCCTTATGCTTAGGTTCCATCATGGGGAAAATGGCCCCCATGGGTACAAAAGCCGTGACGGTAAACGCAAACAGCAGCGCCGCAATGCTCGCGGCAAACATGTTGTGCGGAAAGTGAATCGGAATCCAATAGAACAACAGCGATGCCGTGCCACAGCCGCAGAAGCCGACCCAACGCATCTGCCGCATCCAGCCGATGCGATCGCCGATGAGACCCCATAAAACATTCGTGATCGGCTGTACCAGAAAGAACATTCCCCAGATGCGCGCCCACTCCGGCACACTGAAGCCGACCCGCGGTGAGGTGTAAAGCAATGGCATGATTACCGGAAATCCGAACAATGAAAGATTGCAGATGATGCGTGTAATGAGCGCCAGCGCGATATTGCGGTTATTAAAGATGAGCGTGACGCATTTGGCGATCTCACCGAACTTGCTTTCGCCCTGCGCAATACTGGCATTTGGCGTCGACGAGATTCCGCCCGTGAAGAAATAAATCAGCAGCCCACCGACGAACACCCAAACCATCGACATCCACAGCGTGCCCATGTAACCGATCCACTGGATTGTGAAACTGGGTAGATAAGAACCGACGATGCCGTAGCCGATGGTGAACATGCTCCACGTCCAGCCAATGGCGGAGGCCAATTCGTGCGGACGGCTGCGCTGGACCACCCAAACAAAAAAGCCGTAGAAGAACAGCGGGTAGGCTACGCCGCGGATGCCATAAAAAAGCAGCATCAGCGGCAGGTTGAGATGGCCCAGACCGAGCCAGAGAAACAGCACGTGAAAAACGAGCCACCAGGCCACGCCAACAAGCATGATGCGTCGCGGCGTGAACACATCGGCAAGCACGCCGGAAAGCCAGCTTGCCAGCGCAGCAGTGGCTCCATACACGGTGAAGAGAAGCGCGGAATCACCGGCAGTAAAGCCCAGATTCACGACGTACTTCGAAAGGAAAGCCTGCTCAATGCCATCGCCCGTCATGCAGAAGACAATGGCGATGTAGCCGCCGAGCAGCGCCACCGGCATGCCCAGAAAATGACGATCAGGTTGGCTGCCCGCGTACGCGGCCGCTACAGGTTCCCCTCGACTCACTGGGCGGATTCCTCCAAAACGATTTGGAGTTTGATGTCGGCAGGTCGTCCCTGTGCGGCGCGCTCGAATGCAGAAACGCTTTCATCGAACGAGAAATTCGCCGAGATCAGCGGCTTCAAATCAACCTTGCCCGAAGCCAGCAAAGCCACTGCCTTGGGATAGACATTCGCGTAGCGGAAGATCGTCTCGATGCGCGCTTCTTTCGCCTGCGCGGCAACGACGTCGAAAGATATGACACTCGGAGGCATGCCCACCAGCACCAAGGTTCCCGCAGGTGCAAGCAAATCGAAAATTCCCTCAAACGCCTTGGGACTTCCACTCGCTTCAAAAACGACGTCCGCGCCCCAGCCCGCAGTGAGTTCGGCAACTTTTGCCGCAAGCGAGCCGGTACGAATGTCGAACGGCGTGATTCCCGCGTATTGTCCGGCGATGGCAAGTTTCGCTTCCGCAAGATCGGAAATGATCACCTGGCCTGCTCCAGCAGCGAGCGCCGAAAGCGCAACCATGATGCCGATAGGGCCTGCGCCAATCACAACTGCGGTTGCGCCCGGCTTGATCTGCGCCTTCGTAGCCGCGTGCATGCCGACGGCGAACGGCTCAACCATTGCTCCTTCCGCCAAAGAGACGTGATCGGGCAGCTTGAAAGTGAATGCGGCGGGATGTACCACTTCTCCAGTGAGACAGCCGTGAATCGGCGGAGTTGCCCAGAAGCGCACCGCTGGATCGAGGTTATAGTGGCCCTCGCGGCTGGCGCGCGATGTCATGTCGGGAACGCCCGGCTCCATGCAGACTCGATCGCCAGTTTTCAGATCATGAACTTCGCTGCCGACTTCAACCACGATGCCTGCAGCCTCATGGCCCAGAACCATGGGCGCGTTCACCACGAATGGACCGATTCGGCCATGGGTGTAGTAGTGCACATCGCTGCCGCAGATGCCCACGCGGCCAATGCGGATACGGACGTCACGCGGACCCATGGTGAGCGGTAGAGCGATTTCGCGAATATTGAGGCGAAGCTTTTCTTCAAGGACCAGCGCCTTCATAACGTCCCTCATAGTAGTTTGGGCGCTGACATTTGCATGCCAGCGCCCGACCTGCGCTCTCGCGCAGCAGTGTTGTTGCCGATCAACAATCGGCGCAATTAGTCTTCGAGGCTCGGGTGATAGTGGCTCTCCCATCCCAGGTAGCGAGCAGCCTCGTGAACCGATTTTGACACATCACTGAAGTTGGCCGCTACGTGGTGCTCAAACGCCTCACGGCAGATGTACTTTAGCAGCTTCTGGAGTTGCGGAATCTCCGCCACGCCGGCACCTCCGAATGTCTCGAGAGGATCGTCCGTAAACCGGCCTGCCCCGGTGTATCCGCGAACAATGCCGCGGCGATCGTCTGTGGAGAACCGGGCATAGCTCATTACGCCTGGCTTCACGCGGCCCACGCAGGTGCCGAATGTGTTCTCCTTGCCCACCGTACCGGCAATAATCTCCTGGTAATCCATGCGAGCTTCCTTGAAGAAGTGCTTCGGCAGGTTGGAGCAATGGAAGCAAACGCATTTGTCAGGATTGTTGCCGTAGTTGTTATTCCAGTCGAGCAACGCTGAAGGCGTCCCCGAAGCAAGGGCCAGCATGTACATGCTGAGCGTGCCCGGTACGTCCACCTCGCAGGCCGACGGAATCAGCTCATTCGACATCATGCTCATGATGGTGCAAGGCACAACGCCAAAGAACTCTTCCATTGAAGTCCAGCACTGGACTGCGCTGATTTTCACGTTGGTCTGCTTCATCCAGCCGTCGATGACTGCGCCGAGTTTGGCCATTTTGAGCAACGCTGCCTCAGGAATGTTGTTGGTGCTGACGTATCCCTTGATGGCGGCGAGCTTGGCTTGCGCTGCATCGTCGTTGTCTTTCATGCGATTGATGCGGCCGAACACTTCAGACAAATCGAGCGTCTCGATACTGATACCGCTGGTCTCAAAGATGCGCTCGGAGTAGCGAACGGTATTGAAAGCCGTAGGCCGCGCGCCGAGCGAGCCGATGCGAAGGTTCTTGAGCCCCTTCACGATGCGGCAAACGCCGGAAAACCACTCCAGGTCGGCCTTGAATTCAGCCGAGTCCACCGCTTCAGTGTGCAGCGTGGTGAGCGAATACTGGATACCGTATTGCATCATGTTGTTGCATGCGCTCATTTTGCCGCAGAAGCTGTCGCGGCGTGTTGCGATGGTCATGGCGTCGGAGCGGTCGGGCGTGGCCTGCACCAGTACCGGAACTTTCAGCCCGGAGAGGCGGATAGCATCGACGATGCCGCGCTCTTCGCCGAAGTTCGGCAGGGTTACGATGATGCCATCGATTTCTTCAGCATGCTTCTTGAAGAGATCGGCGCAGCGCTGCGACTCCGCATAGGTTTCCACGGCGCCATGCTTTGAATCCTCTGGTCCGAGCACGATGGCCTTCGCGCCTGCGGCCTCAAGCACCTTGATGATTTCTTCGCGGCCCGACTTGGCCAGATGATCCGGGAAAAATCCGCGATTGCCTACAATGACTCCGAAAGTCATTACACGTTGTGCTGCCATAATGTTCACTCCCTCGTTTTACTTCGTGTCGTTGGAACTCCGCCCCGAGGCTTGACTTCCCTGGGTTTCAGAATGAGCCTGGGGCAGTCGAAGTTTCCCGATCGAATGAGCCAGTCTCGGATTCTCAGCGTCTACTGCGAGCGAAAAAACACCGCTCAAACAAACTTTGGCTACCCCGGAATTCGACGCTACAATCCGGGGCCGCCTCAGGCCCGATCCAGGCTTAATTCGCCTTACCGGGCCGGAATCTAACCATGTAGAAAATGCCCAGCGCCAGTAGAACAGCTCCCCACCAGACCGGAGCGTGCAGCCTGGCCAGAGCTACATTGGCAAGTTGTCCGGTAGCTAATTCAAAGAGGCCATAGGCAGTGATGATAAGTCCATAGGCCACCAGCAGCACTCCAATAAAGAACCAAATGGGTATTTTGGATCCGTGCATAACTCTCTCCCCTTTTGCGTGCTACCAGAACAGAATGTTGAGTCCGGCAAAGATGAGCATGACCACCACCGCCCACGTATATTCGCTCTTGAACCACGGTACGGGCTCTTCTGTTGGCAGCTTGGTTGCACCGTAAACCAGACCGTCGAGTTCAGCTACGGGACGCGGCTTGGTAAGCAGGCTCGTGATGACAATGACGATTGTCGAGAACAAGAACGCCCAAAGCGCTCGGAAAACATTCTCCGCCATCGGCTTGGCGTCAGGTGAAAGCGCCACGTCGGCTAACGCCGAGGGCGTTAGCTTTACCCACATGAACAAGCTGGCCGAGAACACGATGCCCGACAGCAGGCCGATGAATCCTGCCCACTTTGTTGCCCGCGTCCAGAACATGCCCAGCAAAATCGACGCAAGCAGCGGCGCAACAAAGATTGAGAACAGCGCCTGCACGTAATCCATGATTCCGTGCGCGTGCATGACGAGATACGCCGCCCCAATTGAGATGGCGACACCAATCATGATGGAGAGTCTTCCCACCAGCACGTAATGCGAATCCGATCCCCGTTTATTGATCAGAGCCTTGTAGATGTCGTAAGTCCAAACCGTGGAGAAGGCGCTGACGTTGCCCGCCATACCACTCATAAATCCGGCGATGAGAGCGGTGATGCCAAGGCCAAGCAGGCCGGGGCCAAGGTACCGAACCATCATCAGCGGCAGAGCCTGGTTAAAGCTGTGCAGTTCCGAACCTGGCACACCATTCAGAACATTCTGCTGATATGCCGCAGGTAACGATGTTTTGGACATGGCCGCGGAGCACGCTGCAGGGTCTTCTACTTGACCGTTGGTCGTGGTACAAGCTGCCACCACATCTTCTCCGACGAGCTGGCGGCGGCTGCCATCGGGATTCTGCAAGAGAACCAAGCCGAGCAAACCGGGCAGAATCACAATGAACGGAGTGGCCATTTTGAAGAACGAAGCAATGATCGGCGCCATGCGGGCGGCACGCAGATTGTGCGCTGCAAGCACGCGCTGCACTACCAGGAAGTCCGTCGTCCAGTAACCGAAGCTGATTACGAAACCGAGGCCGAACACGATGCCGGTCCAATGCACTCCCATTGGGTTGGCGGAAAAGCTGCCCAGATCACGCCACATGTGGAAGTAGCTGTCGCCTGCGACGCCTCCACCCATCGTCTGCATGTTATGCATGATCTGCGTCTTGAGGCCCGCAACACCACCTGCCTGGATGAGGCCGAGGATTGGAACCAGTAGAGCGCCGCCCCAGATGAGCACGAACTGCAGAACCTCGTTGAAGATGGCCGAGCGTAGTCCGCCAAGTCCGACGTAAAGAGCAACAGCAACTGAGCTGACGATAATCGAGAATGATATGTCCCAGCCAAGCACAACCTTCATCACCACGGCCATGGCGAACATGTTCACGCCGCTCATCAGGATCATTTCGATTGCGAACGAAATGGCAGCAACGGTTGATGCCCCGCGGCCATAACGCAAATCGAGATAGCCCGGCACGGAGTGAGTTTTGCATACGTAATAAAACGGCATCATCACCAGGCCGAGGAAGACCATGGCGGGAATGGCGCCAATCCAATACCAGTGTGTCGCCAGAATGCCGTACTGATAAGCCGAACCCGCCCAGCCCATCAATTCCAATGAGCCCAGGTTTGCGGATACAAAGCTCAGCCCGGCGATCCAAGCGGTCATTTCGCGCCCGGCCATGAAGAACTCTTCACTGGTGTTCGACTGCCCCTTGAGGTAGAAGCCGATCCAGATGACCATGGCGAAGTAGATTGCGATAACCGCGATGTCGAGAGATCTGAGATGGGCCAGCGGTTCTGCGCTGAAGAGTAGGAACGCCGGCAGGGAGGCGGTGGAGGCTGGGACGAATCCGTGCATTCAAGTCACCTAGGCGGGCATAGTACGTCCTTGCGATGCGCGGACGTTCGCCCTAAGTAAATGGCTTTACTCCGAGGGTTGTCAAGCACGAAAACGACAAGTTGCTTGCACCTACCCGGCCATCGATCCGCTGAGTTTTTGAACCGTAAAACCCGCGAAACGAAGCCTCTGAAAAGACCGTGAAAGCGTTTACCCAACGAAGTGTAGCAGATGGCCCCCGCAATGCAATAGCCCAACATTAAAGCGTTTGCCGCAGGCCAGAATGTCAATAATCCTGATTGTCGGCAAGTCGGCTAAGTTGGGGGCAAACGCCAAGTGTATGCCGATATGCAAGTCGTGCCCAAAGGCCTCAGCGATTGATCTCAATCACTTGGAAACTCCCGCTGATGGGGGTCATTTTCATCGTGCCGATACCCCCAGGGGTCGCGAGGTCTACGCCGTTGAAATCGGTAACCAGGTAAACGTCGCCAGTTGAGGGGTCGACTGCGAGCGTTCGAGCGCGCTCGCGGGTGGGCAGTATCTGAGTCACCGCGTATGAATCGGTGTTCGCGTCCTGCTGGATAACGGTGAGGCTGCCATAACCGCCTCCGTTCGCCGAGAAGATCAGGTCGCGGCTCGGATCATAGGCGATGGCATCCGTTCCGGGGCCGGTGGTCAAGGTCGCAAGGGTAGCGCCCGTAATCGTATTCAGCACCAGGAGCTTCCAATTCTCGCAAGCCGCGAAAAGGCGGAAGTGCCGTCCATCCATGGCGAGAGCGACTGGGCGCTTGCACTCGCCTGGAAGCGAAAAAGTGGACACGTTTGCCTCGGGCGGGATGCCATGGGTCCAGTCGAGGATGGCTGGCGGAGAAAATACGTTGGTTGCCGTCGGAGCCTTATCGGCTGCCGCAAAGGTTGCGGCGGCGGCTGCCTTGTTGCGAAGCAACGTGGCAATCACCTCGGCATCCAGACGAAGCACCTGGTCGCGCTCTGTCACGTTGATGTACAGGTGGCCGTTCTGATCACCAATGGCGAAACCGAGACTATCCGGCAGCAGGATCTCTCCGAGAGGTATGCGTGTGTCCGCGCTGATGACCGCGATACTCGCAGCAGCCTCCGTGCTGTTGTATTCGGGTCTCGCTCCATGCGGACGTTTGCGCTGATTTTGCTGAGTGCCGCAGTTCCCTGCCGACGCGCCCGCTGCTTCGGCTGGAATTGTGCAGACTGCAAAAAGCAGATCGGTGCGCGGATCAAAAACCAGCGAACGCGGACTGGGCACCGTTGGGACCGTAGCGACAATCTGCAGCGAACCGCGATCGAACACTTTCACATTGTTCGCACGGCCATCGCTGATGTAGCCGAAGTTTCCGGTGCCGTCGAAAACGATGGAATGAGCCTCGCCGAGCCCCGTAATCTCACCCGCAAGTTCGCCCGTTTTTACATCCACCACCTGCACAGCATGTCCATGCGCAATGAAGAGCCGCTGTGCATTGGGGTCCATGGTGAGGTAGTCCCAAGAGCCCATGCCACCAATGAACCAGGTGTTCCTGATTGAAAAGGGGCTGCTCGACAACGAAGTGGCCATAGGCACCTCGGCCTGTTGCGCCAGAAGCGTAGCGCAGGCAAGCAGCCACAGCAGGACGAGTTTGCGCATGGGAGGCGGCTCCTGATAAATAGATGCGCCAGGGTCCGCGCCCGCTCACCGATTGTGGAACCCGGCTGGATTGTTTGCGTTACTCGTTACTGGCCATGACTTCGTGAAGCCAGCCCGGCGCTTTCAGAAGCTCGCGAGGACGTGAGCCATCGGCCGGACCAACCAGCCCGTCGTGCTCCATCAAGTCGATGAGGTGCGCAGCGCGGCCATAGCCAATCCGGAGCCGGCGCTGCAGGAGCGACGTGCTGGCCTTGCCGAATTCGAATACCAGCCTGACCGCGTCGTCGAACAACGGATCTCCGTCTTCCTGTCCTTCGCTCGCACCTTCCACCCCGGCGCGTTCGTCTTTCGGCGATTCGAGGAAGCCTTCAACGTACTCCGCCTCGCCCTGCTGTTTCCAAAAGCCAACCACTGCGGCCGTTTCCTTCTCACTCACATAAGGCGCATGCAGGCGCATCAGCCGGCTGGTTCCCGGGGGCAGAAAAAGCATGTCGCCGCGGCCCAGCAGAGCCTCTGCTCCGTTGGTGTCGAGAATGGTGCGCGAGTCCACCTTTGTGGCCAGGCGGAAACTGATACGTGTGGGAACGTTGGCCTTGATGAGTCCGGTGATGACATCGACGCTGGGCCGCTGCGTGGCAAGAATCAGGTGAATGCCCACCGCTCGCGCCATCTGCGCCAGCCGCGTAATTGATTCTTCAACGTTGGCCTTGTCGAGCATCATCAGGTCGGCAAGCTCGTCGATGATGATGACGATGTAAGGTAAAGGCTCTTCGCTCTCGCCATCATCGAACAGGGAGGCCATTGCGCCTTCGAACAGCTTGTTGTACTGGTCGATGTTGCGGACACTCCGGCTGGCAAGCAGTTTGAGCCGCCGCTCCATTTCGCGGACCGCATTGCGCAGCGCGTTGGCCGCCAGTTTGGGCTCGGTAATGATCGGCGTAAACAGGTGAGGAATGCCTTCGTACATCCCCAACTCAACGCGCTTGGGATCCACCAGGATGAGTCGAACCTGCGCCGGAGTAGTGCGGAACAGCAAACTCATGATCATTGCATTGATCGCAACCGATTTGCCCGATCCGGTAGAACCGGCGATGAGAACGTGCGGCATCGCATTCAGATCGGCGGTGACGATGCGTCCATTGATGTCCTTGCCCATGGCAAGAGTGAGGCGCGACTTGGCCTTGGCAAACGTCTCGCTCTCCAGCACGTCACGCAGATGAATCGTTTCGCGCTCATGATTTGGCACCTGGATGCCCACGGTGCTCTTCCCCGGCATACGCTCGATCAAAATGCTTTCCGCGCGCATCGCAAGGCAAAGATCATCGGCCAGTCCTGTCACCCGCGAATATTTGACGCCCGCCTCAGGCTTGAATTCGTAAGTCGTCACCATGGGGCCAGGATTGATTTGCACCACCTGCCCGCGCACGTCGAACTCGGCGCATTTTTCCACCAGCACCTTGGCTTCTTCGCGCAGTTCATCTTCGCGCACTTTCTGCGGACCCTCGCCCTGATTCAGCAAAGTACTGGGCGGCAGCTTGAAGCCACTTACATTCTTGGGCGCGACTGTGGCGGAGCGGATCTCTGCGTCGGCGCGGCCATGGATGGCTATTTCTCCAGGCGCATGCGCAGCCGATGCTGCCGCAGGAACAGATATCGGATCAACGCGCAAAGGCGCAGGTTGCGATGCGGCCGGCGCTGCTTCAATCACGTGTGAATCAGCAAAGCGCTGCGGTGGAGGCGGCATGGGAACTACGGTTGCAGCCGGCGAAACTGCAGGTGCGGCGACCGGCGGATCCACTTCACTACGTTCCCATACACTGCGCCGTACAGGGGGAGTGATTGGAATCTGATTTTCACCAGGAGGCACAGGCCGCTTCGCCATCTGTGTCGTGCCGGCAGGTTCCGGGTCAGCATGCTCCAGTGGAGTGCGCCGAAAGGCCGGAACTTCATCGAGCAAATCTTCCGGCTCCGCAGCTTTGCGGCGCCGGAACAAGCGCGCGAAGAATCCCGGCTTCTTTTCTTCGTACTGCGGTTCTGCATTCAGGTTGTCATCAAGCTTGTTCTCGAGCCTATTCTCAGGCCTGTTGTCGAGCGGCAATCCGGCCGCCGGAACAAAATGCAGTCCCTGTGAAGCGAGCCGCTGCTCGCCAAGCTGAGCTTCACGCTCGAAGCGTTCTTCTTCCTTACGCTCGGCCCGTTCTTCGCGCCAGTTCTGCCAACGCTCATACAGACTGCGCACCTGCAGCCAGCGATCTTCGAAGGTTTCCCGAAGCGCTCCAAGGCTCATTGCAGAAGCGAAGTACAGGCCCACACCGGCCATGGCAAGAGCGACCAGCCAGGAGCCCTGAATGTTGAAGTAGCTCACCAGCAAGCCCGCCATCAAGCGGCCAACCACGCCTTCCACCGGGACCAGATGGAGCCAGCGCCAGTGCCACGGCATCAGGCCAAAAATGGCAGGCACGAAAGCGAGCGACAACAGGGTACCGGTCCAGCGCAGTAGCGCGGAACCGCTGGGCCGCGATTGCATCCATGTCCACCCAATGCCGCCCAGCCATATTGGAATGAGAAATGCAGCCAGCCCAAGTGACTGCAGCAACAAATCGCTCAGGTACGAACCGAAAACTCCCACCCAATTGTGAATCACGCGCGGAAGCGTCTGATCGGCAGCCGTATTCATTGAGGGATCGCTGGCGTGGTACGTAGCGAGTGCGAGAAACAGCAGCAGCGAAACCAACAGCACCAGGAGGCCCAGAAAGAGGTTCACTGGGCGGCTTCGCGTGGGTGTCAGGACAATGCGAATTGGCTTCATGGGACGCGGCTTTTCCGCACCCGGCCCGCCGCGCATCAGATTCCGGCACTAGCCGGTCATAACGGCGGAAAACTCCCGGAGCAGCTTATATTATCGGCGGCAATCATGGAGGCTTCGGAGCGAAAGAAAGCAGGGGGAACCTTGCTGTGGACCCCCAATGCGGGTTGCTTCAAATTGCGGGAAAGTTCACGTAGTAATTAATCTGGCTCCCCACAGGAGCAGCGCACCGCCCAGCACAATCCGATAGATCGCGAAAATCGTAAACCCGTGCTTGCGCACCCAGTACAAGAACCACTCCACGACGACGTAAGCAACGATGAACGAAACCACCAGGCCGATCAGCAGCACGATCCAGCGCTCGCCATTCATGGTAACGTGAGCCGAGGCTCCAGTAGAGTGGCCGTGGACTTCTTTGAGGAAGTCCCACCCGGTAGCAGCCACCATTGTCGGGATGGAAAGCAGAAAACTGAACTCGAGCGCCGCTGGGCGGTCCAGCCCCGCGATTTGCCCGGCGGCAATGGTCGACATGGAGCGCGACACGCCCGGAAATACCGCAGAAAACGTTTGGCAGAGCCCGATCCAGATTCCCTGCCCCAGGCTCATCTTTTCAACATCGTTAATGTCGGAATCGTAGCGACTCGCCCGCCAGTCCACCAGCCACATCACCACGCCGCCAATCAACAGCGCCAGCGCCATGGCCGTCAGGCTGCTCAAGTTGTGTTCGCTCCATTTGCGCAGCAAAAGAGCCGGAATTGCCGTGCAGACAAAAGCCGCAAAGGTAAGGGTGATGGGGTGATTCGACCAGGTATGGCGGCCATCATCACCCTCAGGGAAATTGCGGAAGAACTCAACGATTCGCTCCAGAAACAGCAGCATCAACGCTAGAATGGCGCCGAACTGGATAACGATCGTGTACATCTTCCAGTACGCGTCATCCATGGGAATCTGCATAAGTGCTTCAGTTATGCGCAGGTGAGCAGTGGAACTGACCGGCAGGAATTCAGTCAGACCCTCCACGATCCCCAGGATGATGGATTCGATATACGTACTCAAGAAGCCCCCAGCTTGCAAATTACGATTCGCCAGAACACGCGACGGGCAGGGGGCCCATGCTACTGCTGGTCGATACCGTACACAGGAATGCCTTCATCCAATTTGTACACTAGAGCACTGGCCCGCCAGCAATAATCCGAGCTGGCGAATTTGTCTTTGAGTCGAGCATAGAGTTCGCGCGCGTGGTCTTTAGCCTTTCCGGCTTTCCCCTCATTCCCATCAGCAGTGTACATATCGTTCAAAACCGCTTGCCGGTAGATCGCCTGGTAAAGCGCCACCGCTGTTCGCGGTCCGTCAGGATGTTCCTGCGCGTACTTCTCGTAAATGTTGCTCTCTTTTTCAGGACACTGCACCTGTCCCTGCCAATCGCCGCACAACTTATTGTCGATGAGTTCGAAGGCCGCCATGTCAGCCCAGCGCGTGCCGGGGAACATTTTGATCACCTTCTTCATTTCGTCCTCATCCATCTGTTGCCGCATATAGGCGTCCTTCTCCTTCGCAGAATGCAACGTGGAGAAATCGGCCTTTTGCAATTGCCATTGGATATCGGCAGAACGCCAAGCGGCCTCACCGGCCAGCTGAGAGTTGGGATACATTTCCGCAGCGCGTCGATACAGAAGCCGCGCAACTTTGGCTGCATTGACAGGGCCGCGAGGATCGGAGGCGAGTGACTCCTCAGTAGCCGCCGCTCCCATCAGGATCTGATCGCCGTTGGGATTGCTTTCGACAACCACGCCCTTGGCCTGCATCCAGCCGGAGATAGGAGGTGGTGTCTGGTCATCGCCGATAATGGGAGCATCGCGCTGATCCTGCATCTCCTGGATATCGGTGTTGGCAAAGACGCGAAGCCACGAGCCGCTTTTCTCAGCAACCACCAGTTCGCGGCCCGGCTGCACACGGTCCACTTTCTGCGAATCGGCAGCGGGCGTCACGTAGAGCCAGGTAACGCGCAACGCCGTCGCTCGCGGTCCGGCAATCGGCTTCACCAACTGCGGTTTCTTATCGGCAAGCGCCGGCAGTGCGGCGCACAATAAGACAAATGAGAGGGCGCGAGAGGTGAAGATCGAGGGCTTCATCACGGCTAAGATCATATTCGAACGACGCTGCTATGCGCTTTCCGTGAGCACCTGTGCCAGCAGCGCCGGGTCCACATTTCCTCCGCTGATCACCGCCGCGGCGTTCTGGTAGCGCGGCAATTCCGCAGCGTGAAACAACAAAGCCGCCACCGGGACCGCGCCGCTCGGCTCCGGAACAAGGCGCGTTGCGGCGATAATCGCACGCATGGCCGCGCGAATCTCCGCCTCGGTCACGGTAATTACGTCATCGACAAATGCCTGGATGTGAGCGAAGTTGCGCACTCCCACACTCTGGGTGCGCAGTCCGTCTGCAATGGTGCGACTGGTCAGTTCCGCTCCCCAGGTTACGATTTTCCCTGTCCTGAAGCTTTCGGCGGTGTCACCAGCAAGTTCAGGCTCAACCCCAAGAACCTTTGTCTGCGGGCGAGATTGCTTTACCGCCGCCGCCACTCCGCTAAGCAGCCCGCCCCCACTGACGGGTGCAAGAACCAGATCCACTTCGGGCCATTCTTCAATGATTTCAAGCCCGCAGGTGGCCTGGCCGGCGATGATTTGCTCGTCATCATACGGAGGCACAACTACATATCCATGCTCGTTCACCAGTTTCTCGGCCATTGCCAGGCGCTCGCTCGATGCCGGCCCGACGTCAACCACATCTGCGCCGAAAGAAACTGTGGAGGCGCGCTTGATGGCGGGCGCATTCGAAGGCATGACAATCACCGCTTTCGCTCCCACTTCGCGCGCTGCATAAGCCACCGCCTGCGCGTGATTGCCGCTGGAGTAGGTGATGACGCCGCGCGTTATTTCATCGGGAGTGAGCTGAAGAACTTTGTTGGCAGCACCCCGCATTTTGAACGCGCCCATGGGCTGCAAATTCTCAGCCTTCAGCCGAATCTCCCTGCCTGTTCCGTATCCTGACAATCCGGGAAAAGGAGCACGCACCAGCGGCGTGCGGACGGCAATGTGCGCAATCCGATTTGCCGCGGCGCGGATGGTTTCGAGATCGATCAGCGTGCTGAGTTCAGAATTCACGTTGGAGCCCTCGCCTCGGCGTCATTGATTTGCTCTTTAGCAGCCGCGCAACTCACCAGTATCGCGCATACCCCGCGCAAATTTCGAACCGCTCTCCTGCAAACACAAAAGCGCGGCGGCCAAAGCCGCCGCACCCTGTTAATCGAACGCGCCGGTGAGAGGCTCTCATTTACGTCGGTTCTCGATAATGCGGAGACCCAACAGCAAATTGCTCAACCAGAAAAACAGCGCTTCCTTCACCTGCTTTTTTGCCGCCTAAGAACTTCTTACTCATATGCAAGCGCGTCGATGGGATCCTTGCGAGCCGCCATCCACGCAGGATAGAGTGCCCCACATATCGCGCCCGCAAACGCAATCAGGGCTCCATAGATGATCCATTGGCCCGTCAACTGAAAGCTGAATGAAGGAAATTTGACGCTTAGCAGCAGGCGCACTCCGTAAGTGCCAGCAATCCCGACGAGGACACCAGCCACAGAAAGTGCTGCACACTCGCGCAGCACTACGCCGACGATCGCCAGCTTTGAAGCCCCCATAGATTTGAGGATGCCGATTTCGCGCGTACGTTCGAGCACAGCGGTGTACATCGATTGAAAAATGACAAGGAACCCGACGATCACGGCAATTGTGATGACCACATTGAGGGCAAGATTGAAGCCGGGGAATCTCGAGGGCGTGTACATCGACAGGATTTCTTCCATCGCCTGCACTCGATAGCCTTCGAGACCTGGTGTCGATTTGATCTCCGTGCGGATCAGGTTGTCGTTTGTGGGATTATCGCTCTTGATGTAGATGACGGAGGCTTTATCCTGCGAGCCCGTCAGCGAACCGAGTGTGTCGATCGGCACCATTCTGCGGGCGCCCTTGCCGTTCTCGACTATTCCGCAGATACGAAATTGGTGGTGCAGGCTCTGAATCTCAATCGTTTCGCCCACATGATGACCACCGCCGGTGCGTGCCCAGATATCGTCGACAATCACATCGTTGGGGCCCTGAAATGGGCCTCCTGCGAGAAAGGTAAATGGCTTAAGCGCGTTGAAGCTCGGGTAATCGATCCCGTAAAGGATTTCGAGCGAATCTCCCATTGAGAAGTTCTCGATGACCGGCGCAGCCGCCGCCACGTGCGGCAGAGTGCGGAGGAAATTGGCCATCTTTACCGGAATCGCCGCGCCGCTCATACCATTCATAAAACTGGCATTAGATGGGCTTACTCGCAGGTCGGCGCCGATGCCGTTGGTGCGCTGCTTCTGATCGTTCAACATACCCATGAAGATCGCGACGATCGACAAGATCATCACAACTTCGATCGCGACAGCCAGGACACTGATGATAGAGCGCAAAGGACGGTGGATCAGATTGGCAAAAATGAGCTTATTCATTCGGTTTCGAGGTGACTTCCCCCAACTTTAGGGTAACAGCAGCGCCACATTTGGGGGATTGAACGCTGCCATGAATCGACGCAAACTGAAAGCATAAACCGCGCATATTAGCACAGTAATCAGCCGGTGTAACCAACTAGTAACTCGCTGAAAACAAAGGAACAGGCATCGAATGCTTTTGACGTCTGTTTAAAGCTCGGGGTATGATTCTTAGGAGTAACCACTTAACCTGGAACTTGGTGCTCGTCGCCGATGAGTAATTTTGGTGAAGACTTGCGCAAAGAACGAATGTCCCGCGGAATTGCGCTGGAACATATCAGTGCTGTGACAAAAATCAGCGAACGTCACCTGGTTGCGCTGGAGCAGGAAAGGTTCCGTCTGCTTCCTGGCGGCATTCTCAGTAAGGGCATTGTTCGCGGATACGTGACCGCCCTCGGACTGGATCCGCGCGACTGGACCGACCGTTTCCTGCAAGCCTGCAGCGCCACCGGACAGACAATTGATAACGACAGCGGTTGGACCGCATTCGCTTCCAATGTTGGTAAGGCCCGCATGGAGCGCCACAACGAGCAGGAAATCCGCATGCGCTGGATCGGCGCGATTGTCCTTGCATTAGTGGCAAGCGTCGGGGGCTTCTTCTCTGTGCGCTATTACGGAGTTCAGGCTGGCTGGTGGTCCTCTCTGCTGCCCGTCGGAGGCACTGCTGCACACTCCGCCATAACTTCCACCCATTCTGCGGTTGCTCGCATTCTCACAATGGTCGGTCTTTAATTCCGCTCTGTACCGCCACCCGCTCGGCCGCAGCCCTGCCCCCTTTAACTCGAGATGTGCCCCGTTTGCTGCGGGTCTTTGCCCTTTAGGCCCTGGCACAAGTACCATAGAGTTGCATCGCTGCGGTCGGGCTTGCCCGTGCGTTTGGCTGTGCGTTCGCGCCTCCGATACGAGGCCTGCGGCTACGTTTGAGTTCTCGCTTCTGATCCACAGCGTGACAGGGGCTAACGACCCCGGAAGGCCGCAAATCCAAAATCCCTTCAATGGGCAGGAGTCTGAAATTGAGCGACCGTTCTCTATTTACCTCTGAATCAGTGACTGAAGGCCATCCGGACAAGATTGCCGACCAGGTATCAGACGCCATTCTGGACGCCTGCCTGGAGCAGGATCCCTACAGCCGTGTTGCCGCTGAAACACTCACAGCCACCGGCCTGGTCGTCATCGCCGGCGAAATCACCACAAAGGCCTACGTGGATTTCCAAAGCCTGGTACGTGGTGTGGTGGCCTCCATCGGCTACGACAACGCGCTCTACGGCTTCGATTCCAATACCTGTGCCGTCATCTCCAGCATCAACAAACAGTCAGGCGATATCGCCCAAGGCGTTGACACCGGCGGCGCCGGCGATCAGGGCATGATGTTCGGCTATGCCTCCAATGAAACGCCTGAGCTGATGCCGGCAGCAATTTCGCTTGCCCAGAAACTCTGCAAGCAGCTCACCGACGTGCGCAAGAGCGGAAAGCTCCCGTATCTCCGTCCCGACGGCAAGAGCCAGGTCACAGTGGAGTACGACGAGAACAACAAGCCGATGCGGATCGATGCTGTCGTCATCAGCACTCAGCACGCTGAGAGCGTGACCAACGAAGAACTGCATGCGGACATGCTGAAGCACGTCATCCAGGCAGTGCTGCCCGCGAATTGGCTAGACGAACACACGAAGTACCACATTAATCCGACTGGCCGTTTTGTTATCGGCGGGCCCATGGGCGACACCGGCTTGACCGGCCGCAAGATCATTGTCGACACCTACGGTGGAGCCGGACGGCACGGCGGCGGCGCTTTCAGCGGCAAGGACCCGACGAAGGTTGACCGCAGCGCAGCTTACATGGCCCGCTACATCGCCAAAAACATTGTGGCCGCAGGCTTGGCAGACCGCGCTGAAGTTCAGCTTGCCTACGCAATCGGCGTAGCTGAGCCGGTAAGTGTGCGGGTTGAAACGTTCGGCACCGGCAAGGTAGCCGACAGCAAGCTCACCGAACTGGTTCGCAAAAACTTCTCGCTGACGCCCAAGGGGATCATCGAGAGCCTTAACCTGCGTCGTCCCATTTACCAGAAGACCGCAGCCTACGGCCACTTTGGCCGTAATGAGCCGGAGTTCACCTGGGAAGCCACGGACAAGGCAGCTCAGTTGGCTGAACAGGCCGCCACAAAAGCCGAAGCAGCAAAGTAGATCAACACTGCACCACGCCAATAGAAAAAGGACCCGCCCACACGCGGGTCCTTTTCATTTTGCCCGGTTTCTTAACTGGCCCGCGCCTGCGGAGTGTTGCATTCGGCTCGGAAGCACCTGCAGGGCGGTGATCTCCTCTTCCGGGTGCGGGCTCGTATGCCGAAGCCAGTATCGGGAATTTGGAGAGGCAGGATCTACTTGCATTCAGTTCTCGCTCTGCCTTCAACTTGCTTGGATTTGTTTGCGGCAATTACTCCGGGGTTTTGCCGCTGTGATTCAATCCCGCTTGTGCATCTTCACGGTCTCTCACCACTTTCTCCTGCCCCACATTCTCCATTGCGCTTGAGCGGTTGGTAGCGCCCTGCTTATCTGGATCTTTCACCGCCCGACTGGTCGTCTTGCCTGCAAAGGCCAGCACTGCGGGCTCTATTTTGTGCTTCACACCGGCTCGCGGCCCGTGCCGCGGTGAGCGCGTCCCCCCGGTCTGTGCTCCTTCATTATTTTGGTAAATTTCAGCGTCTTCTCCGGTGCCCAGTTCCTGCTCGAGAGTGCCGGGCTCCAAATCCATCTGGGTTTCTGGTTCATTCTGCTCGGATTGTGTATGCGGTGACCGCTGATGCACCATGTAGTTTTCCCTAGTTTTGGAACTGCGAATTCGGAGCGCGGGAGAGTGCCTATGGCTCTCTTCCGGCTTGTGGTCATTGCTGCCAACTCCATGCGGCCATAAGATGCGTCGCCCTATAGCAAGAGTTACCTTACCCTGGGTGCAGCCCGCTTCTTTTGAATGTTTGGTCGATTTGGTTGATTCGGTCTGGCTCGCGATGCGGCAGGTGCGGCACATCACTGCCGAGCGCGGTCCCGCGAGTTTGAAGTCGATTTCGTGGATGACTGCCTGGCCTGACTGTGATGCGCCGTTGAATTCTGGGGAGTTGCTGAACTGGTGTCCTCGGGCCTATCGCCAAAGTCGCGCGCGCCGTAGTTGTAATCTCTGCCGCCAGTCTTACCCTGCATTGACTTTGCAACCCTCGTTCGTTCTTCTTCATTCAACTGCCACCCCTGCTCGTGCGCATTCTCTCCTGCAGGCCCACGCGCGCCCGGGCTGAATCCCTTCGGGCGTCGCATTGGATTTGCATCGTTGTTTTTCCTATCGTTCATCTTTCTCACCTCCGATAACACTCGGATGGGTACACCTCAACTCGGGATGCTCCGCACCCACGCAAAATCGCAAGAAGGAACAGAGTTCTCCACGAGCTTTTTCGCTTGCAATGAAGCGATGCCGCGCGTTGGGCAACCCTGGCGTCCGGAGCCGCTTCGGACAAAGCGAGACGGCTCAGAGGTGAACATGACCGCAAATAGAAACGACCATCGAGAGATGAGCGAGCAGGAACAAACAAACCGCAACGAACAGGACATCGTAATCCCTGCCATACGGCACATCGGACGAACCCTGGAATCAGACGAAACCACCGAAGGACAGGAACTCGCAGACGCCGTAACTTTTTTGGAAGATGCGAACAGTGGCACTTCCATCTACGAACCACGCCCGGACTCCGTGCGAGTGAGAGACAAGAACGAGCCACTCAGAACCCGGCTTCCTGGTGACACCAGTTCCGAACCGCACACCGACGTGGGCCCGGATAACGCCGCAACAGTTCAGCACCGGGGCGAAGACTCCGAAACCTAAACAGTTGCTAGATATGGCCGCACCTCTATGTTCAAATCGTAAGTTTAAATCGAGGAGATTTTTCGGGTGAGAATGTCCATAGCGAAATGGACGTTCTGGCTGCGGTAGTTCGTTTTCCTCTTTATTGCGTCTTACAAATGAAATGAATTTTCGAACGACCGGTCACTTCAGAATCCTCCGCGTAATTCTGTTTTCTTTGCTGCTGGTGGCTTGCACAGGCTATGCAGCTTTGGCAGCCCCGCATCTTGGCTCGCAGCGTGGATCGGGCCTGCTCGTGGGCTATTTCAACAATTCAAGCTTCCATTCACCCGCGCCCTTCTACGTCAAGAATCTTCTGACAAGTGGCAGCGCAGCACGGCTGAACCAGATCAATTACGCTTCGGCATCGGTTAAGAACGGCCGCTGCTCTCTCGCGGACCCCATAGCTGACCTTGAAGCCCCTTACACGGCGCAGAACAGTGTGGATGGCAGTGCGGATAATCCTGCTTCGGCCTTCCGCGGCTACTTTCATCAGTTGGAAGAACTCAAGCGCAAATACCCGCGCCTCAAACTCCTCATTTCACTCGAGGGCCGAGCATCAGACTTCGCCATCGATGCCCAACCGGAGAATCGCGTCGCGTTTGTTACTTCGTGCGTCAATCTCTATCTGCGCGGTGAGTTTGCGGATGGAGTTAAAAAGCCGCGCCTCTTTGACGGCATCGACATAGATTGGGAATCGCCACACCAGGAAGATGCTGCCAATTTTCATGCGCTTATCGCCGAGTTCCGACGGCAGATGAAAGCGGTGCGGCCCGGCCTGACGCTTTCAATTGCCGTAAATGAATCACCTGCCGCTTTTCCGGGAACCGACTTCGCCGCACTGGCTCCCATGGTGGATCAGGTGGGGATAATGAATTACGACTATGCCGGCCCATGGAGCGGCACAACAGGATTCGTAGCCCCGCTCTTCCCTGTTTCCGCCAGTTTTGGAGGCGCCGACAGCATTCAGAGCAGCATCGCCAGCTACAAGGCTGCCGGCGTTCCTGCTCGCAAGCTGCTCATGGGCGTGCCTTTCTATGGCTACGGCTGGACTGGAGTGGGTAACTCAAACAACGGTCTCTTCCAAACCGGCCGCGCCATGAGAGGTGACCGGCCCTATCACGTCATCCGCGATCTCGCGCTTTCTTCGCAGGTCTTCCGCGATCCTCGCTCGCAGGCTCCGTGGCTCTTCAATGGACAGGATTTCTGGACGTACGAGGATCCCACTTCAGTCATGTACAAGGTGAGCTACGCCGCAAGGCAGAACATCGGCGGCATTATGATTTGGGAGTTGAGTGGCGACACTGCGGATGCCGAGTTGCTCAACAGCGCCTACCAGGCGCTGCGAAAGCCGTTGCACCAGCGCGTCTTCGATGGCCCAATGGCTCCCAGTGCTGTCGCCACCATTGACGGGCAATAACACTTCGGGCCCGATCCAAACATGGCGAGGGCTTGGGTCTATTGGCAGCCACGAGGGAATTGCTGCGGCACCTTGCGGAAGACGCGGTTATAAATTTCATGCGCCAGTTCAACCGACTCCTCGATTGCCACTGTGGTTGGAATCACGCGTGTGTTCACCTGTCGCTCGCGTGCCAGACGGATGCCGGCGATCAGGCATGCGCCGAGGTATACCATTCCCCGGTTCAAGCGCGGCATTGCTGCATCGGGATCAAACATTAGCGCGACCTTCTGTTCTGATGGAGCACCAGGTGATCTACCTTGCCCAGGAACAGTTCCGAGGGCAGGTAGCGTCGCAGTTCGCCGCACAGGCAGCAGACGACCGTGATGGATTGAAACGGAAACTCGTTTACACCCGCGGGGACATCGCGGCGGCAGCGCTTGCAGGTGACCACGAAGATGTTTCGATTTGCCGGGCCTTGAAACATGAGACCAGCATAGGAGAACAAAAGGCGAATGTCTAGTGTCATGCCTGTGGATCGTTGCTGCCTTTGGCGGGGATGCTTCCCCGCCGCCAACGTCCATCGCGTAGAATTCTCGCTGGTGCTTCTGAACCATTTACCCCAGGAGTTAGTCATGCGTTTTCCTGCAGTTGCACTTGCTCTCATCAGCTTTGCCACCCTGTCGGCAGCACAGCAGGCGGCAGAATGGAATTACTTCGGCAAGACCGGTCCCCTTGGCTGGGGAAAGCTCGATCCTGCTTACAAAACCTGCTCGAACGGCCATGAGCAATCGCCACTCGACATCCGCGGTGCACACCTCAACAAGTCTCTGCAGCCGATCGAGTTCCACTATCTGGCCGGAACCGAGACACTCGAGAATAACGGCCGCACGATAATCGTTCACGTCAATCCGGGCAGCTACATTGAGGCCGGAGGCAAACGCTACAACCTGATTCAATACGAGTTCCGGACCCCCAGTGAGGAAGCGGTCAAGGGCAAGCTCACGGACATGAGCGTTCAATTTCTGCACAAGAGCGATGATGGGCAGATGGCAATCCTGGCCGTACGACTGGCCGAGAATCAGGATGCGCCCAATGCCGTGCTGGCAACGCTCTTCTCGCAGCTACCCAGGAAGGCAGGCGAGACCACGAAGATCACCGACCTCGTGAATCCAGGGGGCCTTATTCCAGCCGACCACAGCTACTGGACCTACATGGGCTCGCTGACAACCCCGCCCTGTACCGAAGGTGTGCGCTGGTTCGTGTTCCAGCAGCCTGTTACCCTCAGCCGCACGCAGTTGCGCAACTACACATCTTTGTTTCGGATGAACACAAGACCGTTGCAGGACTCGCACGGACGCCAGATTGAAGCGAGTCAGTAGACGAGCCATGCTGCGCGGCTGCACATACCTGCTCAATGGGCCAGCGCAATAAAGCTGAGAACAATCCCCTGATTGCCGGGAAGCACCGTCACGTCCATACCTTTAAGATCTTCGATCAGGTAATGCGCAGCATCAAGCGACTCGACAGGATGCGAGAAGGTGGTCGCCACAACCGTGCATCCAGCAGCGCATCCGGCTTTGGCTCCTGACGCGGAATCTTCGAATACAACGCACTCCTGCGGGGCAAGGCCCAGCAGCGCAGCCCCGGTCAGGAACGGCTCCGGATGCGGCTTGCCGCGGGTAACAAAATCCGCGGCGACCAGCTTCTGCGGAACCGGAACACCTCCGACGCCCATTCGCACCCGCGCCAGCTTTTCCGTTGCGCTGGTAACGACTGTCCATCGATCGGCAGGCAACACCGCAAGCAAGTTGAGCACACCAGGCAGCACTGTCAGCCCCTCGTTGTCCTCGATCTCAATATCTTCAATGACCTTCAGTTCCTGTTCGGCATCCAGGTCCGGCCGCATGATGGCGATGGTCTCTATCGCACGTCGGCCGTGAGCAGTCCGGCAAGTAATCGCAGGATCCACCCCACGCAACTCAGCCCATTTTGACCAGCTGCGCTCTACCGACCCAAGCGATGACACAAGAATGCCATCCATGTCGAACAGAACGCCCTTGCATTGGATTTGCACTGTAGAGCCAGTTGGGGGTGAAGCCATACTTCATTTTAGCGGCGCGATTTCAGCGCTTTTTGGCAATCTCCGCCTTCTCAGGATTGGCGGACTCGGCGGGCGCAAAGCTCAACTTCAGCGGCTCCGCTAATACCACATTGGCGGTCAGCGCCTGCTTGCGGCTGCCTTGGACCAGTTCGTTCCCTCCCAATTTCACCTTGCCATCGGCGATTTCTGCATTTCCCGTCCAGCGATCAAATCGCCGCAGTCCCGGCGGCGCATTGGCCTCTTTGGCCGCGCCATTGCGCCAATCAAAGTGGAGAATGCCTTTTGCCGAATGGGCAAGATCCGCGCCGGTGAAACCCGCCAGTTCGACTTTGCCGTTGGCGTCAATGGCGCCGCCTCGCCAATTCTGCCCAAGCAACTGCCCCACCGCTGTAGGATTCAGCTTCATTAAACCCGCAGTGACTGCATAGCTGGGTTTGACGCCCATAGCCAGCGCGCCCGTCGCATGCACTGCGCCGCCCAGCAGCTCTCCGTCCAGCGCGGTGATATCGATGTTCGTCGGTGCGATGTGCAGTCGCGCTTTCGCACCCTGCAGCGTCACCGGCCCAAGAGTCACCGAATCGGCAGTCACCGTGCCCTGCAGTTCCGGCCATACCGGGGGCGCCGACGGTCGCAGCCGGTCAAGAAGATCCGAAAGCAGCGTGCCTTTTTCCTTCGCACCAAGGATGGCCGTCTGCATCACTGCGGTATCCAGGTTGGCGAATCCGACACTAAAGCTCGGGAGAGATTCGGCCGCGCATATCTCGGAGGGATCGCATGGCTTTGGTACCGTCAATGTTGCCGTTCCCTTAAGTGGTCCATACACAAAATCGATCGGGTCCCAGTGCAGTTCACCGCTCACAAGGTGCAGCGTCGCATCCGAAATTTCAACGGCGTTGGCGAGGTAATCGGCTTTCCATTTGGCATTGTGGAATCTCACGGTTCCCGTGAGGCTGTCTGCCGCGGGATCTACGATGTCGGTGGCTCCGGTTGTGCTGACAATGCCGCGAACAATTCCTGCAGCCGCAATCGCCGGCTGACTCTCGGTATAGAGAGCGTCCCGCACGGGCAGCCACGGTCCTCGTGCGATCAGATCAACGAGCAGCGGATCTCCTGACAACTGGTCCAGGGCCGTCGCTCCGGGCAATCCGGTCGCGTGAGCAATCTCCTTCGCGCGCTGCCCACTTACCTCTCCGCGCACCGTAAGTTGATAGCTGCTGAAGGCGAGATGCAGATCCAGATTCAGAGGAACTGGAGCACCCGCAGGAATCGCAAAAGTGCCGGCCAACGCCTGTGGGTGATCCGGCGTAGCCACGGTCGGAGCAATCACCACCTTGGCCGCAGTTAGAGGTTTGCTGAGTCCTCCGCCACTCAACTGGAAACCTTCAACGGTGAAGTTGCCAGTGAGCAGCCCCGCTACCTGCGCACCTGGCTTTGCCGAACGGGTCTTGGTACGGCTCGCCGCGTCCATAGCCTTTTTCTGACTGTCGATTGGCGCGGGCGCTTCATCGTAGGAAACCTTGCCGCTGATCGCACCCATTGCAGTCAGGTTTGGATCGACGCCATTACGCACGGTGCGTAACGCCTCAAGCCCCGCCGCCACCGGAACGCGATCCATTTCAACGGAATACTTCGGTAGGTGCCCACTGCTGTTCATCTCTCCGGCAACGCGAATTCGGCCGTCGCCGAGCGGAGAATCACATACCAGGTCATCAACGGTGCGCTTCGCATAGTGATAAACCAAGCTGCAATTCGCATCAAAGTCCATCGGTTCTGCTGGCGCAAACTCGGCACGATGAACGCCCGTTGCACGCAGGCGTGTCTTGATCTGCGCGTTCTCCGACGTGCCATCCAGGTGCACTTCGCCGCGCAAATCGCCACGCCAGCCCGCATCGGAACCCGTCATCAAGCGAGAAAGCTGGCCGAGTTGTGCGTCCCGCCAGTCCATATCCAGATGAATGGGCATATCGCTCAAGCCGCCAGTCTGTTGGGCTGTGGCTTGAATTTCTACAATGCCGGTATCCGCCGAGTTGATGCTGAGGTCAGTGCGCGCCGGCTGCCCGCGCAATCTCAGCCGCCAAATACCGGGGTTGGATTGCCACAAGGACAGATCGGTATCGATGAGTGAGTACGGAAGCTTCTCTGCGCCTCGCTTGAAATTAATGCGCGAGTTGGTTGCCACAAGGCGGGGAAACTCCGCTCGATGCGTGTCTGCGCTGATCTTACCGGCGTTCGTGGCTGTGGTCTGCAGCAGCGAATCAAGATTCCACTTGCCGTCCGGCGTACGCACCAGGTTCAGACTCGCTTCGTCGACGCTGATCTCGCTGATTTCCAGACGCCCACGCCAAAGCGGCAAGATCCGGATAGGAGCGGTCACGGAGTTCGCGTGAATTACCGGCTCAGCGCCGAAGGTTGGGTCGTCATCGACAACCAGATCGTACAAAACGAAGCCGGGCCTGGGCAGTAAACGGATATGCACGGATGAAATTCGCGCGGATCGACCCAGAGACCTGCCCACGAGGTTCGCAATCTGGCCTCTGTAGCGGCTGACGCTTACCAGCGGGGGCACAATAGCTATGGCCAGCAGTGCGACGACTGCAGCGAGAGAAAGCCAAAGCCATTTCGGCTTTGCCCGCCGCCTCTCTTGCTTGTCTTCCGTCATCGTCTCTTTAGTATCCAATGTTTGATCGAGTGCAGTTCGCCGCAAATCCATCTTGTAACAGGACACGACTTTGCTGGCTGGAGAGAACCGGTTTTTCGCTGTCCGTCTTCACGAGGCACGAATTTGATCGTGCTCGAACTGCCTCCGGCAAATGCAGCCATTGAGGCGCCAAATCTCCGGCGGAACACTCTACTGAATGACGTGGAGCGTGCGCGACCATCGCGTGTCCGTAAAGAAGTGGATAGCCACATGCGCCATCCATGAAATAGTGTTGCCAATTCCGGTCTGCTCGTACTGCTCCTCAGATGTTTTAAACGACCAGTAATTGAACATCGGACGGCCCAAGATGTTTTCCCTTGGAACGAAGCCCCAGTAGCGCGAATCGAGGCTGTTGTGGCGATTGTCGCCCATCATGAAGTATTTGCCCGGAGGAATAACCAGGTCGCCGTTGACGATGTGTTTTGGCTCTTCGACTGACCACTCCTCGGTAGCGCCGGGATCGAGCGATGCTGGAATCGATGGAAATTCGTCCAGATACACGCTCTCGCCCGGATTCGAATTCATCTCGCGCCCATCTTTCGGCTGCGGTTGGGCCACTCCGTTGATGTAAACAATGCCGTCGTGCAGATGAAGATGATCGCCTGGAACCCCGATCAGGCGCTTTACCAGGAACATGGTTTGAGGCGTCCCATCGGAGTCAGTCGGATCAATACCGGGCTGAAAAACCGGCTTAATGAACACAATCACATCGCCGCGCTTGGGTTCGCGATAGTGCATTAGAGGCATCCACTTGGCCGGCGGCGAAAGCGTAACCCGGTCCACAACCAGGTGATCGCCTACCAGCAGCGTGTCTTCCATTGACCCGGAGGGGATCACGAAGTTCTGCGCCATGAATGTGAGGATGAACAGGCCAACAACCAGCACCGTGCAGATGCTTGCCAACGCTTCAAAAGGCGTCTCTTCCACTTCGGGTTGCGAAGGGGTGAAGTCGGGGTTGGCGTCAACTACCGACGAGCGTAACGGAGATTTTTCGATCGGCGCGGCAGCTGTCGGCGTCTTCTGTTTGGTCATCCAGTCGCTCTTTGGTCAGTTACCAGAAATTGAACTGCTGCCGGACTGCAACTTGGCGCAAAATGCTGAAGCTCAAAGCCGAGTCTGCTAGTGGACAACGTGGAAAATGCGACTCCAGCGCGCGAAACCAGCCAGCTTTTCCGGTAGTAGCCGTTCGTGTCCGAGTCTATCATCTTGGGCCTGAAGTGCAGCCGCCTGCGCGTCGGTAGTCGAGGGGCGTGTGAGCGAGAAGTAAATCACCAATGGCCGCGCAACAATCGCCTGGCGCGGCACAAATCCCCAGTAGCGGGAATCCTTGCTGTGATTGCGATTGTCGCCGAGCACAAAATACTCGCCGGCAGGAACCGTCAGTTCGCCGTTGCGGGTCAGGCTCTGCATCTGGACCCACCAGTCCGGATCGACCTGTGGATCCGTGTATACACTTGCAGGAAAATCGTCACGAAACGGATTGGGAGGCGCGGGCTCGAATGCAGCGTACGGCTCGTTCAGTGCGACCCCGTTCACATACACGCGCCCACCTTCAATGCGAAGGTGGTCGCCGGGCATTCCAACTACGCGCTTCACCAGCAAAGGCGGATCAGGATGATGGAACACGATGATGTCGCCGCGCTGGACATCACGGTACGGCATCAGCCGGCGGCCGACCATTCCCGCTGGGGCATACTCCTGCTTGTTAAAGAGCAGAAAATCGCCAACGAGCAGCGTGTGCTCCATGCTTTCGGATGGAATCAACAGCGGCTGCAAGACAAACGTAAGCAGAAAAAGCGCGACAATGATGGTGCGTAGCAGTGAAGCAAATGCTTCCGGCAGAGTGGGAAGGTGAATCCGAAGATGCGAGACGTCTCGCACGGGCTCGTCCGGCAATGTCGCCTGAGTGCTCATTGCGCTGCTTCCTCCTCCAATCCCTCAGGCCCAGCCGACTCCGCCGAGCCGGGGTTCTTGGCCATGAGCCGTTCCAAAGCACGCCGAGCAGCATCCTGCTCCGCCCGCTTTTTGGTGGTTCCCACTCCGCGAGCCAAGGCCTTGCCGGGTTCTCCGGCTTCCATTTTGAGTCTTACTTCGATCAGAAAGCGCTTGCGGTGTCCGGGGCCGCTTTCACTTTTCACGCGGTATACGGGGGTGCCCGCTCGCACCGCCTGTAGATGTTCCTGCAGTGCCGATTTGAAATTTCCAAGCGCGGCGCCCGACCGCAATTCCTGCGCCAGCTGATCAGCCTTTTCGCCCAGCACCTGGCCGCGTGCGAACGCCCTCACCGGCTCCAGGCCGCCGTCCAGAAACATGGCGCCGATCACGGCTTCCATCGTATTCGAAAGGACGGTGCTCTTGCGTCGCAGCCCACTCTTATCCTCACCCTTGCTCAATCGCAAATGGCGCCCCAACCCGATCGCCTCTGCTACTCGCGCCATGTGCTGACGACTCACCAGTTGCGCCCGCACCCGCGTCAGTTCGCCTTCGTGCCAGTCCGGATGAACTGAAAAAAGCGCCTCCGCAACCACCAGTCCGAGCACAGCGTCGCCAAGAAATTCGAGCCGCTCATTATCCCCGGCGGCACTCACAGAAATTTCGCCGGCGCTCGTTTCGAGGCCACGCATGTCTCCAGCCTGATAATCCTGCTGCGGTTCCTGTGCGGCTTGTTCGTTGGCCAGGGATCGATGCGTAAGAGCGCGCACCAGCAGTTCCGGTACAGCAAAGTGATGGCCGAGTGCGGCCTCAAGTTCTGCCTGGTCTGCTGGCAATTGCGCCTCGTTCCGTCTGCTGTTTCAGACGTCCTCGGGGAAGCGGCCGCGCCCCTCAATCGGCCCGGCGAGATAGTTCCCCATCAATTCAATATTTCTATTAGACGCCATTTTGAAAGTATGGCGGCTGGTTTCATTTGTTACCGGAGCCTGTGCTGCCGTTCTGTCCCGGAACGGGGGCTGGTTTGCCCAGAGGCGGATTGGACTGATCGTCGTCCGAAACGTCTTCGCAGGTGTGGCCATTCACGATGTAAGCGCTCTTTACGCCTCGCTCGGCGGCAAGCCGCGTGTCCTCGCGGCCATCGCGCACGGTGAGCGCAAGTTTATATTCCGACAAGGCTTGGTCGCGCTTGCAGTCAAGATCGAGCATGCGGCCAAGATAGATATGCGACCAGGCCAGTAACCGCTGTTCCTTGCTCGTAGCCAATGTCTTTTGGAAATCGTCGATCGCCTGCTCTGGATGCCCCGTCATGGCAGCCGCCCGAGCCAGAATGAAATATGCATGCGCGCTGTCGGACGTGGGAGCCGCGCCAGTTGGTTGCTTCTGCAGTTCTTCTTGAGCGATTGCCGTCGCGCCGGCAACATCGCCGCTCGAAAGCTTCGACTCCGCCAGATCCATCCCCGAGAGCTTGTGCGGCTTGTTGCGTCCAAGCACTTCACTGTCGGCCGTCTGATCGAAATCGATCAGGCGCGCCCGGTGTACCTGCTGGTCTATGTCCATCCCATAAACCATCTCACCCATTGTGTCGGGAAGGCTGACGGAATCCTTCTCGAACTGCAGCAGTGCCTGGTAAAAGTACTGCGTCAGCACGAATCCCTGCTTCATATCGTGCTGCACCGCTGCCTGACGCACGCCCTCAGCCTTTTGCTCCACCAACTGACGTTCGTGGTCATAACGCGGCAGCTCGGATCGATCAAAATTCGCGGGCATCTTGAAGGGGGCGACCCCGGTATCCATGGTGCGCGCTTCGATTGCCTTGATCAGGCATTCCACGGTCAATGCCACTGTGTCGGAACGATAGCGAAAAGCCAATGGAGCATCCCTGATCTCTTTAAGGATCGGCTGTTCTCTGTCGATAGCGTTTGTCCGAGAATAGAGCAAGGGCTCAATGAGGTAGTGCAGATAGATGTGGTGCACGTCAGTCATGTGAACGGCACCATCCACAGGCGACAGCACCACCACGTAATCCGTGCCGTAGATACGCGCGTTCACCGTATTCGGCGAGAGCAGCGGCTCGATGATGACAATGAAACGCCGCCCGTCGTACGTAGGCGCAGGCATCTTCAGATAGAGATTGGTCGCCACCATCATTTTCGATAGAGGCCCATGCACCTGGTCCGCAGCGGTGTCGTACGTGTGGCGGAGCGTGAGCCAGATGCCGTGCAAGTCCACTGCCGCAGCGAAATTGCGAAGCAGTGGAACAACATCGGCTACCTGCGTCGCATCCGGCGGCATCTCCGATAATTCCACCGTTGGTTCCAGCTTCGGCGCAGGCGAGAGATAGAGCGACAATGAAATGTATTGTGCAACGTCCAATTGCGTACCGGTCATGCGGTGCTGCGCGATGTACAGACAGAGTTCATCGCGGCGTTTGCGCGCATCTTCACTTGCCGCAAGTGCTTTGTTAATTTCGTCGCGAACCTGCTTGCGCACGGGCGCGCTGTCCTGCAGGCCGTCGTCGTATCCGCACATATTCAGGCCCGCCGCCATGATGAAGACCTGCTCCGGGCTGACCAGGGAAATGGTGGGGCCGGCGGGATCAACGATGCTCGGAGTCTTTTCCCGTGCGTAGGACTGCGGCCCATTCCCGTTCTCATCAGGCTCTTGACTGGCCGATGATGATTGCGTTCCCGAAGACTGCGGTTGCGACCTGGAAGAAGATTGAGCGCAGAGCGAAAGGGGGAGGACGGCGGCCAGCATGCCACAAGCCGCGACCAAGCCAAACGACGACAGACGGGTTTGCATCGATCTCATTGAGAATCCCTGCCCCAAGTCTAGTTAGACGTCTCAGCGGGGTCAAACGAGATTCACGCCTCCACTTCAGACAAAGCGGCCCAGTCTGGGCTAAGTCGAGATCCAGGAACCCTCGTGGCTTTATTGCAGCGAACTCCCCACCTTACAAGGGGAGGGACCCAAATCCAGGTCGTACTGATGTTGAAGAGGGCTCCTACATCGATTGTGTGTCCCAAATGCCTTACGGAAGCCGCATCTAACCACTCACTTTGGACTAATTCGAACTTCAGAAATGAGATTGGTATGCGAGACATTCAAAAACCGCTTCGTACTTTCGCCATGGTCCTTTGCGCTGGCGCGGGCTTAGCCGGACTGGGGGGTTGCGGAATATTTAACAATTCCACCAACTCAGTTAGCCCGACTTCATCCGCTCCAAACTTTGCGACAACCGTTGTGATAGGGGATTCCCTCAGTGCAGGATTCCAAAACGGTTCTTTGCTGGACACGCAGCAGCCGAACGGCTGGGCTAGTCTTGTGGCCAAGCAGGCAAAATTTCAGCTTGCTCTGCCTCTCATTGCCCCGCCGGGCGCGCCGGCCGTTCTCAAACTCGTCAGCGTGGGGCCGCCCCCGGTAATACAGCAGGATTCAGGCATAAGTACCGGTCGAGACAATCCGACCACACAACCTTACGACCTCGCTGTCCCCGGCCACCTTCTGAACGACGTCATATCTACAGCGCCCGCTCTTGTGCCTACCTCGGGCGAGGAAATCATCACGAATCTGGTGCTTGGCTTCCCCGTCGGCAATGCCAAGAGCCAGATGGATGAAGCGATCGCGCTTAAACCTACTGCTATTTTTCTCTGGGCAGGAAACGATGACGCCTTGAAGGCAGATGAAAGTGGCGTACCTAGTTCGATGACCCCGGTTCCCAATTTTACCCAGCAATTCACGCAATTGCTGAGCACTCTCCACTCAAAATCCAAGGCAGCGCTGATTGTCGCCAATATTCCTGACGTAACCGCCATTCCGTATCTCACACCGGCTGCCACCGTGATCGGGACCGTGGCAACGCAGACGGGGCTATCGCCGGCACAGGCTGCCGCGGATCTCGGTCTCTCAGCTGGAGATCTTGTGAATGCCACGGGGCAAAGTCAGATGCAGACCGCCATCGATCAGATAACGAAAGGTCAGACAGTGACTCCTCTGACCGATGCGGGATTCCTGACGCCGTCGGAGATCACGCAGATTCAGGCCACGGTCGATCAATACAATTCTGCGATCAGCCAGCAGGTTTCGGCTGCGGGTGGCGTACTCGTCGATATTCACTCATATTTCCAGACGCTGCAGAGCGGCATCACGATCAACAATTACAAAGCAACGACAGCATTTCTCGGAGGCATCTTCAGCCTGGATGGCACGCACCCGACAAATACCGGCTACGCGCTCATCGCGAACCAGTACATTGACGCACTCAATAAGAGTAGGAAGACCAACATCAATGAGGTCGATGTTTCTGCAGTTGCGAGTGCCGACCCGCTGTTCGGCCCCAATATCAAGCCGTCTACCGCATCCTTCTCGATTCCGCTGAATGCTGCTCGCCGGATAGACACATTAGTTGAGGGCTGTAAGGACGGCTGTCTCTGAAAAGCGGGAAGGCGCAACCAGAGTGCGCCCCGGGAGCAGGCGAATCCAAAATCTGACGATGCGCTGAAGAAAACCAGATTCCGTCTGCAGAATCCAAGTCGATCACCGGCTGGCCCGTACGCGGCAATCGCGGCAGTGCCGCCGTAGCCCAATGCCTCAGACAGCAACAAACCTCAGACTAAAGGCTAGTTCTATCTATCCTTTCACCGAAACTCCGGTAAATGAAATCAACGCCAAGCCACGAACAGGCTGCCCGAAGAACCTGGCCGGCTCAAAGAAGCTGAACAGCAACAGGTTCTCCACCTGCAGCCGAGTAGCCGGGTCGTCGGGGCCGGACACGATGCGAAAGTCGTAAACCTCGCCCTCGTTGTTCACATAGGCCTCAACAATTACCGGACCGGAAAGCGTCCCGATATCCGTATTGCTGACCCCGCTCGACAGACTCACCAATCTTGGCGCCGTAGGGTTTCCAAGCGGCTCGTCCGTAGTCGCCTGCACCGCCTCAGGCTGAGTAAACATCGTTACCAGAACAATCACCGACCCCAGCAGCAGCACCGCGCTGGCAAAGCCCGCGGAAGCCTGCAGCAGGAACGGCCCCACTGTGTTCTTCCAAGTCAGGTTCCACGTGCTGAACACACTCTGTTTGCTGCGCGCGCGCTCCTGGCTGACTGCCACGCGAACGCGCAGCAGCAAGTCCTTTGGCTCGGGCACCGGACCCAGCGCACCGAGCGACTGCTGCACCCGCCGCAGCGAATCCCACTCACGATCGCACTCCCGGCATTTACTCACGTGCGCAGAAATCTGCTGCATCTCACGCCCGTTCAACCGGCCATCCAAATACTCTGAGAATCTGGCCTGCATTGCGTCGCAGTCGTTCATCGCGCCTCCTCGCCAAGGGGCAAGTCGAATTCCGCAAGGGAGGCCCGATTATCACTCGGCTTTGGCGCGATCAGCAGTGCCTTCAAAAAGGCTCGACCGCGCACCAGCCTTGACTTCACCGTGCCCAGACTTACACCTTGAATTTCGGCAACTTCTTCGTAAACAAATCCCTCAATATCTCTTAGGATCAGCGTGGTCCGAAATGGCTCTGGGACCTGCTTCAGGGCTGCCTCCACACGCGCGTGGTTCTCAGCATTCACGACAGCATCAAATGGCGACTCAGCCGGATCCACAAGGCGGTCTCGCAACCGCACCCTCTGTCCTGAATCACCTTCGGGGAGATCCTCGTCGATCGCTACTTCCTGCTGTTTGTGGCGGCTCCACCAGCGTCGTTGGTTCGATGCCTCGCGCAGTGCGATACGGTAAATCCAGGTCCGTAATGAGGACTCGCCATGAAACTGGCGAACACCGCGAAAGATCTTTACAAATACTTCCTGGGTTAAATCCGCCGCATCGGCACGGTCGTAGACGGTACGGGCCAGCAGAGAATAAATGGGTTGATGGTAACGTGCTATCAGCCACGCAAACGCCTCCTCCGAACCGGCCCGTAGTTCCTCTACGAGTGCCGCCTCTTCGGATTGGAGCGTCAGCGCGCTGGCGATATTGCCCATGGTGAGGTCCGCCTGCAAATCAGTGTCCTCCCACCTTACCGCAACTCGACTACAATTTGCATCTGCCACTTCTACCGGCTCATCGCGAAGCCCAATGGCAGTGGTTTTTCAGAAGTTGCGGCCACTCCCCCGGCCGATAAGCAAGGCCGGAAATGCCAAAACTACAAGGGAGCAAGCGGGAGTTTCTCCGGGTACACCTGGTTTGATGCCGAATGTCCCGTGCTCTCTATTGTGTTAGACACCGGGACACCCCCAAAGTGTTCCCGGTCACGGCTGTCGGAAGGAATTATCTTTTAAATCGCCCATGAATCGCACAGCCCTACCTATCCGCGAACGGCGCCGCTAAGCCCAGTTCCACCAATGAGCTGCAGGAACGAATTCGACTCCAACGGAGATGGAGATGCTATAAATCAGGCTCGATCGAGGTTCTTGTACACGTCCGCGATATTTTCGTTCACTTCATGCTGCAATGGGGCCATCGGGCCGAAATGGGTGTTTTCGGCCGCCCGCGTCCGCTCCAGAAAGGCCTGGTAGCCATTCGACTGCATCGACCTGAGCGACGCCACCGTCAAACGCTTCTGTAATTCGGAAGCGCCCTGCCCTGCTTCCTTGCCCGCTTCCACCTTTTCCACTAGCTCTTCAATATAGTTCCGCTGACTTGTCATCACCGTGCGGTCGGACTGCATGGGACCATGACCGCCGAGCATGTACTTGAAATCGAGCTTTGCTACCTGATCCACGGTTCCGGGCCACTGCCGCGGAAACCCGTCCGTAATGAACGGCAGCCAGCCGTGGCTTGCGTCGCCGGTGGCGATTGCACGCTGCTGAGGACAATAGACAAATGTGTCCCCGGCCGTGTGTGAGCGCCCGTGAAATTCAAGGTGAAGATCAAAGGCCGGATCGGCTAACAGATACGACTTGTCGAACGTGATGGTGGGCAAAACCAATTCATAGTTCTGTTTCAGATCAGCCAGATACGCCTGCATCTGGCGAATCTCGTCCTCGCAGAAAGTCTTTTCGGCGGCGGATTTGGAGTTCTCTGCCCTGCGATGCATCGCTTCAATCCGCGGCGGCACGGAGTCCGCTGATTCTTTCATCCGCGCGACGCAGTTTTTCTCCATCAGGTTCTTGGTCATCGACGAGGCAATAAAATCCACTTTGCCGCCCGTTTGCTTGTATGCGTTGTCACCCTGCGTGTGGTCCCAGTGGAAATGCGTGTTGATGACGTACCGCACTGGCTTATCGGTAATCTGGCGACGGATCTGCCGAATGACGGATGCTGCCGCCGAAGGCTTGGAATGCGCATCCACCACAACCACGTCCTTTGAACGCACAAAGATGGCAGCGTTGCAGTTGATAATGGTCTGCGGTCGAGCATGGGCAAAGTACACCCCGGGCGCTGCCTTATCGAAGTCGAACAGGTCGTACTCATCCGCGGGAGCGGCCGCGCGAGCCCAAGCCGCGCGATGAAATGCAAGTTCCATGACCGATGCGCCGGCCAGCGCGCCGCCCATCAGCACGCGCATGAAATCGCGGCGCGAGCTGCGGTCGCGGCCGGAATCGTGATTAGGGTCGTGCGCGAGTTCGTGGCCATGGGTTCTTGCATCACGATTATCGTGATGTGAATGGCCGTGATCATGAGAGTGCTCACACATGATTCATCTCCTTGGCAAATTCTTCACAAGCCGTTCGCAAACCATGCTGATTTTGGGGAAGCGCCGGATGCGAGGGGACCGAGCGGCAATTCTAGAGCATCGACAGCTTAGGTGTCAGCCGCTAAATCGAGCATTAAGGGGTGAATACGATTCTGCGCCCCTTCTCGATGCGGGTCCACGCCGACTCAACTTCGGCAAGGGGACAAGGTTCAACCGCGACTTTCAATGTGCCGGCAGCAGCCATCGAAAATAGCGTTGGAATGGCGGCAAAGACTCGATCGAGCGAAGTCGATCCAAATCCACTCCCCATCATCGTCAGATCCACACTGCGCAGTGTTGCCCCCGGCATCGTGATCGTTTTGCCCGCACTTTCGCCCACCTCGACCCACCGCGTTCTGCGAGTGGACTTTGCGCTGAATCCTTTAGCCAGTGCCTCAAGAAGCATTTCCGCGGGCCGGCCCCACAGATAATCGGCGATCAAATCGATCCCAGATCGCGCTTCGGCAGCAAAGGCGTCTCGAACGGCGTCTTCCGGATCGCCCAGCGGAATGATTCGATCAACATCTGCCTCATTTAATGCTTCCACATTGCGGCCAACAGCAATAATTCGTCTGGCGCCCAAAAAACGTGCTGCTTGAATCGCAAGTTGGCCGGCGACCCCGGTCGCGCCCAGCACCAGAACCGTTTCTCCTTGCGTCAATGCTCCGCGGTCCTTTAAGCAAAGCCACGCAGACATTCCCGGGTTTGCAATTGCGGCCGCTTGTTGGAAATCGAGATTTTTTGGGAGGGTAATGCACATTCTTTGCGGAGCGGCAGCCATCTCTGCCATCGTGCCCCACGGCTTGCGAACAAACGTGAAGAAGACCCGGCGACCATCCTCAAGAACACCGGTCCCATCCAAACCGGGAATGAAGGGAACCTCCGAGGAACTCAGGTAGTGCTCCCCACTTGCAAGTGCCTTCACAATCGGATGCAGGCCGATTGCATGCACTTTTACGAGCGCTTCATCTCTCTCGGGAACCGGATCGGGAAACGACTGATACGTGGGTGACTGGCCGAGAGCATGAACTACTGCAGCGCGCATGACCTTATCCTCCGAGGAGAACAAGCAGGCACTCTTCTTCCGAACTGAGTGCGGATCCTGCCAGGACAAGTGAATACAAGTCCTTGACGTGCATGATAAACGGCGTAGTCACTGCGAATATGATGAAACTGGAGGCAATGCTGCCCATGTTCACCTTCAGCCCCATCGGATTTGTGAAGAGCCCTTTCACTGAAACATCGAAGATTCCACGCGGATGCGGCGCAAAGCACGATGCCGAGGGCATATTGGAAATTCTGCCCGAGTTCGCGCCCGGCCTGCTGGACATCGAAGGCTTTTCGCACCTCTACGTCTTGTGGGCATTCGATCGTGCCGAGGGTTTTGACCTTGTTGCCCACCCGCCGACAGATGAGAAGCGCCCCCACGGCGTCTTTGCCACGCGCTCTCCGCGACGACCGAATCCGATTGCGCTGAGTGTCGTGGAACTCCTCGGCCGGCAGGGCACATCGCTGCGAGTCCGCGGCGTAGATATGCTCAACGAAACGCCCATCCTCGACATCAAGCCTTATCTATCAAGCATCCCGGAAGAGAAGCTGCGGCGCGGCTGGCTCGCCGAAGCCGAACAACGCAAAGCCAAAGGCGAGTAGACAGCAAGGGATGATTCCGCTCCTGCTCGGCAGCACGCGTGCAGAGCTGGCGTTGACTGAGAGCTGAAAAGCTGAGAACTCGCAGTCACTATCTGATTCCCACAATTTTCTGTGTCTGCAAACTCAGGCGCCACAGCGGATGCTTCATGCAATACTGCACGGCCAATTCCGTATTGGCCGCCCGATTCGGTCCATCCATTGGCTGCAGGAAAAAGTGATCGAACTGCATCTGAATAAATCGTTCCGGATCCATCCCCAATTGGGGATAGACCAGCTTTAACTCGTTGCCGCTCTTTTGGCGCAGGGGAGCTCCCGCCTTTGGGCTCACGCAAATCCAGTCAAGATGGTCCGGTGCATGGATGGATCCATTGGTTTCCACCGCAATTTCAAAGTTGCACGCGTGCAAAGCTTCAATCAACGGAGCATCCAGTTGCAGCAGCGGTTCGCCTCCGGTACAAACGGTCAGCCGCTTCGCCGGAGCAGAGCCGGATGGCCACTTTTCCTGAATGGCGGCGGCCAGGGCGTTCGCACTGGCGAACTTTCCTCCTCCCGGCCCGTTTGTGTCGGCAAAATCTGTGTCGCAGAATTGGCAGGTTGCAGTCTCGCGATCCTCTTCACGGCCCGTCCAGAGATTGCAGCCGGAAAAACGGCAAAACACCGCCGCGCGCCCGGACTGCGCACCTTCGCCCTGAAGGGTATAAAAGATCTCTTTGACTGCGTAGCTCATAAAGACAGACAGCTTTCGGCTTTCAGTATTAGCATTCAGCCCATGTGCGCAAACAACACGGGTTCTTGCCAAAGACACGCACTAGCTTGGTGAATACCTCAGGGGATCTTCGATTCCGTTTTCGCGAAACCCTTTCTGACGAAGCAGACAGGAATCGCATTGGCCGCAGGGCTGGCCCGCCGATGAAGGGTCATAGCAGCTGCTCGTCATTGAATAGTCCACACCAAGTTCGATACCCCTGGCTATGATCTGGGCCTTCGAAAGAGCAATCAGCGGCGCATGAATTTTCAGCGACTGCCTGCCTTCGACACCAGCTTTGGTAGCAAGGTTTGCCATTTTCTCAAATGCTGAAATGAACTCAGGCCTGCAATCAGGATAGCCTGAGTAATCCAGTGCATTCACCCCAACGAATATGTCACTCGAGCCAAGCACTTCAGCCCAGGCCAGCGCAAATGAAAGAAAAATCGTATTGCGCGCCGGGACATAGGTCACCGGGATTCTGCCGCTCATCTCTTCTGTGGCACGCCCCTTGGGAACCGCTATATCGTCCGTCAACGCCGATCCGCCAAAGACGCGCAAATCAATTGCGGCCACGCGGTGCTGCGCCACTCCAATGGATGCAGCAACGTGCTTGGCGGCTTCAAGTTCCCATACATGCCGTTGGCCATATGAAAACGAAAGAGCATACAACTCGTACCCCTGGCTGCGAGCAATTGCCAGCACCGTCGCGGAGTCCAGACCACCGCTCAGCAATACCACCGCTCTTTTGCCCTGGCTCACCATTGGCTACTTCAGATCTCCGCCCTTGCCGATATCCATCGACGCCGGGATCGGATTGTCCTCATCAATGTAGGAAGCAATGCACTTGTCCAGCACGCCCTTGGCTTCAAGAATGAACTCCACTGCATCGCGCGCCGCACCGTGGCCGCCCCGGTTCAGGGTAACGTAATGCGCTTCCGCTTTCACACGTTCGCGCGCATCGGCTACGGCAATGGCCAGTCCACAATTCCGCATTACGGGAAGATCGATGACGTCGTCGCCCACATAGCAGATCTCGTCGAGGGTCACGCCTTCCTTTTCCAGAATCTCGCGAATCGGTTTCATCTTGAAAGCTTGCCCCTGATAGATGAACTCAAGCTTCAAGTCGCGCGCCCGCAACGCAACCGTTTCCGAAATACGCTTGGTAATGATCCCGCATTTCAAACCACCCAGCCGTGCCAGCGAAATTGCCGTGCCGTCATGCGCGTTGTATCCCTTGGCCTCGATCATGCGGGTTTCGATCTTTGCGTCCACGAACATCGGTACGGGAATCAGCCAGATGCCCCCGTCGGTGAGAACACCATCCACGTCAAACAGAATGATTTTGATCTTGCGTGCGCGTTCCTGTGCGGAAATTCCCATAGACCAATTCTACCTACCGGGTTCGCCTGCCCCTTTTACCTTGCCTGCTCTTCAGGAGAGAATGAAGAAATGAGTCAGTCTCCGCCTCCCCCGCGCGAACAGCAATTACCCGCGCTTGATCCCGAAGACTACTACTTCGAAGGGGCCAACATGGTGTTTACTGCCGCGTATCATCTGAAGCGCGGATATTGCTGCGAATCAGGATGCCGGCACTGCCCATATAAGCAGGAGCGATCTGAATAGCAACTCGCCGCAGGCCCAGGCTGCAATCTATCCAACTTATAGATTGCCCTTCTAATATCCCGACACTCATTCATCAGAGAATTTGCTGGATCAACACCACTCGTAAATCGATTGTTACTTTGGTGTAGACACGCAAACACCTATTAGTGACGCATATCACTCGGATCCAGAAATCCCAATGCTAAGGTCACAAGAAATCCCCCTTAGTTCGCTATAGGGCCATTTCACCGGTCCACCGAATTTTTCCGCCTGATGCGTTTGTTCTTCGGGATAGAAGTTCTGTGGCCTTAAAAGTTGGATATAAATTGAACGAATTAACTCTGCTTAGAAAGTGGACGCGTGCAGGGCTTCCACGTAAATCCTCCGATTTGAGCAATCATGCGAATAACAGCCGCCACTTTGGACGGCTCTGTGTTAAAGCAGCAATATCGGCTGCACTTGCATTCGGTGCAATTCCCATTGGCTCGTTGCATGCGCAAACATTTCCGGCAGAGCAAGCGGCTCCGACGCAGGCCCTGATCAATACATCGGGTGTCGTCACTCACCTCACATACACTGACACGGCTTACTATACAAACTGGCCAGGAGTTTTAAGCGCTATCCAGACGCTGGGCGTCAAACACATCCGCGACGGCTATGGCAATTATTCCTCGAATTCGCCGTTGTATGCCCGTCACAAGCAGTTGGCCAGCATCGGAATCACCACTGATTACGTAGTTCCCTACAACACCTCCACCACCGCGCAGGCTATCGAGCAATTCGCAGCGAACGTCACCGATATGGAAGCGATAGAGGCTTCGAATGAGTGCGACGTCTCGGGAGTTTGCGGAGGAACCGGCACGACTGGAATCAACAATGCGGTCTCCGTGCTCCCCACCTTGCACACAGCGGCGCAGTATCTCCATGTACCGCTCATTGGACCGTCATTCGCAAATGCCACATCCTATGCGGTCCCCGGCAACATTGCCTCCAAGATGGATCTAAACAATCTGCATATTTATTTTGGCGGCCGGAATCCGGGCAGCCGCGGCTGGGGAAGCCCTGACGCTCTGGGGAATGCTTACGGGAGCTTGAATTTCTGGTATGACATGGCCTGGGAAGACGCTCCTTTAATAACCCCAGCGGTTACAGAAACCGGTTATATGTCGTTTCCGACTACATCCACGCCTTACACACTTCCTGAGAATGTGCAGACCGCCTATACGCAACGCACGTTGCTGTTGGATTTCACCCACGGGTTTCAGGAGACGTTCTTTTATGAATTGATGGACGATCCGACCTCCCCTGCAGGGTATGGACTTCTTCGCTCCGACATGACTGAGAAGCCTGCATTCATCGGGCTTTCAAATATGCTGCAGCTATTGAAAGATCCGGGAGGGAATTTTACGCCTGGCAGCCTGCCATTATCGATTTCGGGCGGCGACTCAGATCTGAAGCACTTGCTGCTGCAAAAGAGCGATGGCTCATACTGGCTGGCGCTTTGGATAGAAAAGCCAAGTTGGGATCCGGCCAAGGTTGCACCAATCTATGTGGCTCCGCAAAACATCGGAATCGGATTGGACAATGCACATACCACAGTCAAGAATTATCAGTTCAATTCCAGCGGCAGTTATTACACGTTTGATCAGCCAATGAATAACGGGTGGGCGGGCTTGACCGTAACTGATCAGATCTCGATCATCAAAATCGTAGCCAAATAGATATCTGTATAAATCATCGCTGCACCTGTTCTCCGCAGCAAGACCGCAGAGAAGAGGTGCGGCGACTTTGATTTCTGCTGCGTTAGCCTACCGCATTGCCCCGCTGCTTCCCGGGGACGTGACCGAGGGCGGTACCACTGCGGGGGATGTAGCCGGTTGCCGTACCAGCACAGCGAAACGCGGGAACGCAAAACTGCCTGCTGCATCATCGATCACGTTCAACTGGCACAGGTATTGTCCGGGCTTCAGCTTGTCCAAGGGCACGTCCATTTCAAACGCGACGGCATCGCGTCCTTCTACATTGATCTGCTTTGCCTGCACTATGGGCGTTTCGTAAACCTTGGTCGATCCCTGAATCAGTTCCAGGCTGCTAAGCAGATTGATTCCGGGCTTAGCGCCTTTGGGTAAGTCTTGGCTCTTTTCGCGTGCCGGATTGTAGATCTCATAAAGCAGATACATATGCTGGTCCTGGCGGTAAACGTGGCTGATGTTCGGCACGTACTCCTCGCCGTTGCGGACCAGGGGATCGTTGCGCTTGCTGGGCTGCCTTGATGCGGCAAGAACAATTGAGCTCATCTTGAGCGGAGCCTTGCGCATATCGGGCAACGTAACATCGGCAAGAAATGAGCCCATGCGCCCGGTCTGATTCTCGCGCACAACAAACTTGATTTGATATTTGCCTGCCGGCAAATTAAAGCTGGTCGTGTACTGAATGTTCTTCTGGCGCGCGTTCAGGTTTTCATTCAGATTCAGCTTCACGGTTTCGCGCACGTGGCCGATTGGCCGTTTCACCTCATCGATCACTTCGCCAAGGATGTCGAGTGTGGCCTTATCCTTATCGCCGCCTTTCACGAATGGGATTTGCGAGCCCGGCACCAGCAACGAAACGGGCATGTAGTAGCGATTGTCATCGATGCGGAAATACATGGTGTCGAGATATACAGCCACGTCGGTTGCAGGCAAATCGCTGGAAAGCTGATCGTTAAGCTGCTGCTCGCGGTCTTCGCGGGCGGAGTGTTGAAAATCGGCTGGTGCGTAGTAGCCGGGGCGGTATTCGATCTTCACGCCCGGCCTCTTCACTTTCACTGTCAATTTTCGGTAGCGACCATCGCGCAGTGGGTTTGACGATCGGAAGCCGATGGCGTAGAAGGCTGACGTATCGCGCTGCACCTGCGCAAAGGCCGGAGCAAAATCGTTTGAGTCAAAGAACGCTTTGCCGCCCGTATCCGTAGAAAGGGAGGCCATCACTTCCTGCGTGGCGAAGTTTGCGTTCATATTGTTGTTCACCGCGCTTCCGTTATAGCCCGCATTGCCGCGCAGGCTGCCGGTTGATGCATCGCCGAGCGGACCGACTGCTTCCAACCCCCGCGTATCCACGCTATAGATGGCCAGGTTGGCGCGAACTGCCGCATTGATGGTGGCGCGCATCGATGCCTGGTTCTCAATGCCATCGCGTTGAATGCCGCCGGAGAAAAACAGCAGCGACTTCTTTTCGTTGATCTTGGCAAGCGCCTGCGCCACGGTGCGCAGGGCGAAAAGCTCGCGATCGGTATTGAGGTCGTTGTACTCGCTCTCATCGGCAGCGTAGCCCGTGGTGTCTTCCGTCTGATTGGTACTCGATGTTGCTCCGGGCGTAAAACCCTGGCTCTCCGACCCGTTGTAAACGCCTACTTCGTGAATCAGCGCGTCCTTGTCCGCAGTGAAATCCTGATCGACTTTCAGCGTGTCGCCCAGCGACACAAGCGCGACCAGATCGGCGGGCTGCATTTTAGTCTTGAGAAACTTTTGCGCTGCGTCAACTGCTCGATCGAGATCTTCCGGCTGCATCGATGTCAGGTCAAAGAACATCACGATTAGGCGATGATTCCGAAGATCCTCAGGCCGCGCGACCATCACAGCCTTTTGCCCGTTCAGGTTTGGGCCAACCGCAAGCCCGCTCACGGTAGCTTCGCTCAGAGGCGTTGCCATATCCACGTTCTCGTAATCGAACGTCTCGATGCGTTGCTCCTTGCCATTTTCGTAGACGCTGAAGTCGCTTGCGTGAAGGCCGCTGACAAGTTCGCCCGTTTTCGAATCGCGGACCACCACGTTGGTTAGCACAAGGTCGCTATTCACTTTAAGTGTGAAACCGCCTTGCGGTGCATTTGAGACTTGAGCTGGTTGAGCGGGCGCATCCTGCTGCGCAAGCTCTGGCGCTGCGCCCGGCACCGCAAGCGCCGATGCGGCCATCACCGCCGCGAACCTCTGCAACCACTTCGTCATGCGTTCCTTCCGATGTATCACTTACGAGCCGAGAAATTGTCGGCCTGAAAACTTATCAACTCGTCAACTGCTTTTAGAACCTGAATCTCGACGTGAACTGAAACGACCGCATCTGTGCAACCGAGTTCACCTGGCCGGCAGTGGGCGAATTGATATACGTATCCACGCCTGAGTACTGAACAGTATTGAAGACGTTGTTCGCCATCGCGCGGAATTCCCAACTGCGCGTTTCACCAAGTTGCATGGTCTTCGACAACGACATGTTGTTTGATACCGTGCCCGGCCCCTCGATCGAGTTCCGCGGCACATTGCCAAAGGCATTTCCGTACGCATCGGTCCCGGGCAATGTGAATGCATTTGGGTTGAACCACTTGCGAAGCGAGCCTCCGCCTTCTGTTGGCGATATGACCGGATTGTTGTAATCCGGACGCAACGTGCCCGTGGTGCCGCGCGTAACGTCCGCAATGGCTGCCTGATAACTCGGCGTTAGGGGCGTACCGGTAGCGAAGGTGAACGAACCTGAGATTGAGAAGCCTTCCATAATGCGCGCAGCCGCGCCGCTTGTGAACCAGCGCTGGTCTTTGCCGAAGGGTAGTTCGTATAAATACGATCCGGTCACTCGGTGGCGTATATCGAAGGTTGAATTCCCTTCCTCTGCCGCGAGATCCTGCCAGTTCTGCACAACGACATTGCCGACGCCCCCGACTCCGCTCGCGTTATCGATGGAGTGCCCATACGTGTAATTCGCGCCGACCGAAACTCCCCCGGAGAGCCGCTTGTTTACACGGAGTGTGCCGGCGTTGAACCGCGAAGAAGCAGTCGCCTCTTCCCAGTTGAAGATGACACTGGCTGGATTTGTGAGCGGACTGGCGGCCGTCTGGTGTGGCGCAAGGCGCACATCCAGATTGCTGCCCCTGGATCCGTTGTAGCCCACATTCATCACGATGCCCCAGGGCAGGGTGCGCTGAATATCGAAATTCCATACCTGCACGTATGGCAGTTGATAATGCGGATCGACTGCGTAGTTGCCCGGCGTCGAAGCGGTTGGTGGCGAGATGAATCCGTCCGCCAGCGTGAAGCACGTTGAAGTAGTGCCGCGGGCGCATGCGGAAGAAGCCAGCCCGTTGGAACCCACCTGAACGTTGGTTTGTTGATTGGCAAACGGCGGCTGGTGCGCCATGGAAGTGGCAAACGTGGAGTATTGGCCGACCGTAAAATTCATGCCGTAGCCGCCGCGCACCACGGTCTGCTTGAGCTTGGGCACGCGCCATGCGAATGAAATTCGCGGTGCGAAAGCGCGATGGTATGGATAAACAAGCGACTCCGGCAGTCCGCCATTGCCGGCCAGCACCTGTGAAACCGAAGTGAAGCCACGCTCAGGATTGGTTAGGACTTCGGCAAGGCGTCCGTACTTTTCTGTGTAAGGCGAGAAGTATTCGTAGCGCAAGCCGAGATTCAATGTGAGCGAGGAGTTCACTCGCCAGTCATCCATGGCATAAACGTCAAACACGTTCTCGCGCAGATAACTTTTTGCTCCCGACGAGTTGATGGTGGAAGATTGCGGCAGGCCGAGCAAAAAATCAGCTAGCGGCGAACCGGTCGCCACGTCTCCAGCGGAGTTCTGCGTGAACAGTCCGGTGAACGTGAAAGTTCCGGTTGCGTTTGAACCGCCAAGAAAGTCGCGGTGTACGCGGCGGAAGTCGCCGCCAAAACGAAGATTGTGCTTGCCTTTTCTCCAGCTCACTACTTCAGAAACCGAAATAGTTTGCTGCGTGAGGAAGTTCGGCTGCTGCTGTGTCAGGCCGGAGATGGTGCTGAGAGCGACGCTCGGTAATCCGTAATTCAGCGGGCTCGCGTTAATCGCGGTCCCGCCTGGACCCATGATCCCGAGTTGCGTAGCGATATCGTTCTTGCTGGTGAAGTAGTTCGTAGTCTTTCCGTTACTGCGATTCCAGTTCAAGTTGAAGATGTTTGTGAATCGCTTGTAACCAACGGTATATCCAGCCTGCACGCTGTCGGAGTCGGACGAAGTTTTACCGCCAAGCTGCGGAATCAGATTCACGTTGTCGGATGCCGAGTGGCTCCAGTTGTAGTTGAAGTTGACGGCTTGCCGCAAGGCCGGACTGGTATTCTGTCCGCCGCGTCGCCCTCCACCCAACCCGCCCAACGCGCCGAGAAGGCTTGAGTTTTTGCCGAGTGTCCGCAAGTAGCGAATGCCCGCCTCGGTCTGATTGCTCTGCGCGGTAGTGAGCAAGTGGTAGTTGTAGTTCCTGGTTGCACTGCCCGCAACGAGGTTGGGTGCAGGGAAAAATTTCATCATGGCAGCAGCAGAGGCATCGATTGCAGATGGCGGAATCACGTTCGGCGCGCCGTTGTAACGGTATTGCTGTAGATCCGCCGGGTTATAAATCGGCGGCAGTCCTGTAGCGGAAAAATCGCCAGCGCGTTGCGCATCGGTCGGCACTGTTGCGTACTGGTCAAGCAGATTCGAATTGCGCGATCCCGAGAGCGAGAGGAAAACCGTATCTTTTCCGCTCGGCTTGGTGAAATGCGGAATATATGGCGCACTCATCAGCGTCACCCCGAACCGGTTGGTACCGTATGCGGGCTGCGACTGCGCCTGGCCGCGCAATGCAAATGGCTGTGCGTTAAGCCCCGAGTTGCTTCCCATCCAGAAGACAGCGCCATGCGGTTGCGACGGATTGAAATTGCGGAAGTTCATGCGTCCTCCGCCAAATCCGCCACCGCGTCCCCCACCTCCGCCCGGACCGCCGAATCCCCCGCCTCGTCCGCCAAAACCTCCGCCCCCACCAGGACCGCCGCCAAACAATCCGCCTCCGCCCGGAGCACCCATCTCCGGATTGGCCGCGCGATACGCCTCAACAGCGTCCCTGATTTGCTCGACGTTCACGCCCGCCAGCGGACTCACCTCGCCTGACTGCCCAGTGATCGACACTGACTCTGAACTGAAGTCCGTATTTGCGGCGGCGCTCGGCAGTTCAGCGCCGCTCACACCCGCCGCTCCATTGCCGGTCTCGGTGTCGCCGCTGAGAGCGCTCATCAGGCTTATGTTTCCGCCGCCGTTACTCGCCATTTGCTGGATCATTGAGGCAGCGGCCTGCAAGTTCATTGAACTGTTGGCCGCCTGTTCCTGCTGAGCCGCGCGCGAGGCCAATATCAATTGGAAATCAACCGCCTGATCGTGGTTGGAGGCATTCAACAACGCTTCCTGCGATCCGGACGCAAACGCAGCAAATTGGGTGCGAATCACGTAACGCCCGTTTTGCGCCAGAGTTAATGACCACGCGCCAGTAATGTCGGTTGTAGTCGAATATTTCTTTGCAGTTAACGTGTTTTGCGCTGTAACGGTAACGCCTGGCAGCGGAACATTACCGCTCTTGACTACTCCGTGAAGGCGGCCGCCAACCACAACTTGCGGAGTCGATGGTGAATCGGGCGCAGAAACCGCTGGAGCCGAGTTGGCAGGCATCTGCGCCCGCATCGCAATTGCTGCGACGGTAAAACACGCCGAAATCGCCCACAGTCGTGCTCCCCGTCTCATTGGTGCTCCCTTGTCTTCGGATGCCCGCATACACTCTGACGGACTAAAACGTACGAAGGTTTACGGACTGCAGTTCCTGCCATGGATCGTAAACTTTAGAAATGGCGAATGGTGGCGTAGCGAATCAGCAAATTCGGCTCATGGAAATCAATTCAAATTCACCTGCGGTTCTCATTTCAGACGCCAGCCAACTGCTGCTGGAGTACGGCAGATTCGTAATGGCACAACCAGGTTCAGCGCGGTTTTGTTTCGGCTCTCTCGAAAGAGAAGCTGCGGGACTGCCCGGCAGTTACCTCGACCAGGGCGGCGGAAGCATGCTGGCGTACGCAGCGGAGTTGCCCGCCGGCTTCGTGGCGTGGCGCGCCATGCCGGTCGACGTTGCACCGGATGCATGGGAGATGAAACGGCTCTGGGTAACGCCAGAGGCTCGCGGTCTTGGACTCGGTCGCATTCTCACAGCGGCGGTATTGGATCGCGCTCGCGCAACACAACGAACGGCCGTTTATCTCGACACCGTCCCGGAATCCATGGGCCATGCTTATAAGCTTTACCTCGAGCTCGGCTTTAAGCCCACCCCACCTTACAACGACAATACGAAGGAAGGTATCACCTGCCTTTCGCTCAGCCTTTAGCCCTGAGCCGCCTCAAGCTGCGTGAGAGGCTTCTGCTTTTTGCGTCCACGCCGTAACTGAACAGGCACCTGGTGACGCGCGCACTTGCGTTTCCTTTTCTCGCATGTTAACTATTAAGCCAATAATCTTTTGATTGCTGCCACGAAAGTAAACCCCGGCAGAACGAAGACAGGAATCCACCAATGAAAATCGGAACCACTATCCGCGCCTACCGTTTACAGAAGGGCCTATCGCAGGGCGACATCGAAAAGAAGACCGGCTTGTTACGTTGTTATTTGTCGCGAGTCGAAAATGGCCACACTGTCCCGTCGCTCGATACGTTGTCGAAGATCGCGCAGTCGCTTGACCTGCCCATCGCCCAGTTCTTTGCGGATGACTCGCTAGGCCGCCAATTCAATACTCAGAAACTATCGGATGAGGAATTGCGGTTCCTCACGCAAATTCGCCGCTACTCTTCGAATCTGAACGAGAGCGATCGCAAGCTGCTGCTGGCGATGGTGAAAAAGTTCGCGGCCACGGCAGTTCGGTAACCCTCCGCCAATTTCACGAGAGCTCGATCGGCGTGCCTAAAGCGCAGCCGCCTGAGCTGCGCGCATTCGCTGATTAGACATTATTACCGAGATGAAAAATTGGCTCCTGGCCATGACCGCCGGCCAGCAGAGCCTGTTCTTCATGCGATTCCAGCGGCTTATAGTTCTGCGCAACATCCATGGCCAGCCTGAAGTACTTCTCGTCGCCCGGCGGAATGGCCGCCGTGATGGGATGACCCAAAGTCCAGCGTAGGCCGAGTGAGGCTTCGTCTGGAAAACGCGCCGGCTGATACCAGCACTTCGGCTGCGGATGATCCTTCTTCTGGTCCGCAGGCCAAACTGTCTTGGCCATGCTCTTCAAGCAAAGAATACCCATTTGCTTTTCCTGCGCCTTCTTCAGAATCTGCATACCGAAATTCGCCTGGCTCACCAGCAGCCAGTTGAGCGGAAACAGCACGGTATCGAAGTTGTAACGATCCATCGCCGCGATTGCTGTTTCAACCGAGTGCACTGAGAAGCCGATGAAGCGGATCTTGCCTTCCCTCTTGGCGGCCTCCATTGTTTCCATTGCGCCGCCGGGGCCAAGAACTGTATCGAGTTCCGTCGTCTTTGTCAGCGCATGGAATTGATACAAGTCAAGGTGATCGGTCTTCAGCATTTTCAGCGACTGCTCCAATTGAGCGCGCGAGTCGTCCTTCTTGCGACCTTCGGTTTTGCAGGCCAGAAAGCAGTTCTTGCGATAGGGTGCGAGCGCGGGACCGAGCCGTTCCTGCGCGTTGCCATAGCTGGGCGCAACATCGAAGTAGTTGATACCGCGATCCACGGCTTCAGCCACAATGTTGGCCGCTGCAGCGGATTGCTCATCCATTACGACAATGCCGCCAAACCCAATGATCGACAAACGCTCGCCCGTCTTACCCAGGTTGCGTTTGGCAATTGGATTTGATGAGGTTTTACCGTCGGCTCTCACATTGCTCGCCGATGTTACGGCAGCGGTGATGGCTGCCTGCTTCATAAACTCGCGACGTTGCATGACCTGGCTCCTTTGCGAAGAATTGGGCATATTGAATACGCATGTATTCTCGCACGGATCAAGCCATTAGTTGACTTGCATAGAGCCAAGTCCGGCGGGTGGCGGAATATGTGCCAGGTAGAAACCGAATAGAACTAACACACCCACAACCATCACAACCGCAATCTGGAGGCGCCTGGCGAACACTGGCCGTGGAGACCCGACCCGGGGAACCATTGGCAAAGCAAAGAACAGGCCGCAAACAAAGCCTCCCCCATGCGCCCAATTGTCAATGTCTAATCCGGAATGCAGAAACAGATTGCCGCCACTGATCGACAGTCCCAGGATTAAGTTCAGAGCGGCGAAATAAATGACTGACTTCCGCAGCTTCTTCAACTCCGTGGGAGGAACCGGAAGCCGATTGGACTTCAACAGGATGATCAGCGCCCCGGAAATCCCAAAAACTGCGCCTGAAGCTCCCGCGCCGGCAGGAAACAGAACATTCCCTGCATCGTGAATGGGCCAGATCCAGTTCACCCAGGTCGACAGAAGGTTTCCTGCCGCACCGGTAAGAACGTACACCGCAATGAGTCCCGCCGAACCCATCAACGGCTCTGCCAGCAAAGCCAGGTTCCACAAGCACCACATGTTGGTGGCTAAATGCAAAATGCCCACATGAACGAACATCGCGGTAACGATGCGTATCCACTGGCCATCGATAAGCACGGAGCCTGCGTTGTTTGCGCCCCACGCCATCAACTGGTCCACCGTCGGACTACCCGGGCTTACGCCGCGGAACACCATCGCTAGAAAGACGAGGCAATTGATCCCCACCAGCAGATAAGTGGCCGGTGCGGCAGACCACGACGGACGCCTGCGCCCCGGGGGCCGCCTCGGCGGTGGGGCATATCCGTTATCTGGAGGCAGTATCTCCGGCTGGGGGACTGGCGCACTTCCCATAGGTTAACTCTAATGCATTTTCTATAAACCAACGTGATGATCTCGTTGTGGGAAAGCGATGTACCAAGATGCAGTCAAGCGCGCCTCGCTGGCGCTCCGAATCACCGCAAGCTGGCGTCCCGGGTTGTACTCTGTTAATGAGTCCTCTGCCGTTCGTTGCAAACCCAACCACAAGCCTTAACCAACATGAGGAGAGTCCATCGTGAGTACCAGTGCGAATGAAGCCAAGAAGATTCGGCGAGCCCTTTTGAGCGTGACTGACAAAACCGGACTGGTCGATTTTGCCCGCGCGCTGGTGAGCTTTGGCGTAGAACTGGTTTCGACTGGCGGCACCGCCCGCACTCTGCGCGAAGTCGGACTCGACGTACAGGACATCAGCGATCTCACAGGATTTCCAGAGATGCTGGACGGCCGCGTAAAAACGCTCCATCCCAAAGTGCACGGCGGATTGCTTTACATCCGTGGAAACCAGGAGCATGAGAGCGCCGTAGCCGCACACGGCATTCAGCCTATCGACATGGTGGTGGTGAACCTATACGCGTTTGAGAAGACCGCCAGCCAGCCGGGAGTCGCTTTTGGCCACCTGATTGAGAACATCGACATCGGCGGCCCATCAATGGTGCGCTCCGCCGCCAAAAACTTCGAACATGTGGCGATTGTGACGCGCGTGGAGGACTACCCCGCGCTGACTCAAGAACTGAAGGCCAATAACGGCGGCCTGACGCGCGATACACGCTGGCGGCTGGCAAAGCAGGCATTTGCGCTGACCGCCGCTTATGACTCTGCCATCGCCAATACTCTTGACCAGATTCCGCAGGCACCCGCACCTGAATCGCCTACTGCGCCCGGCACAGCAACGTTTCCGTCTACACTGCGCATCAACATGCGCCAGGCACAATCGCTGCGCTACGGCGAGAATCCACATCAGAAGGCCGCCCTTTATGCAGATGGATCGGGGCTTGGCGTCGCGGGTGCGACCCAACTGCAAGGCAAAGAACTGAGCTATAACAATTTGGTTGACCTGGACGCCTGCTGGGAACTGGTACAGGAGTTTACGGAGCCCGCTGCCATTATCGTGAAGCACACAAATCCCTGCGGAGCCGCCACCGGAGTCAACATTCTTGAGGCGTATCAGAAGGCGCTCTCCTGCGATCCAGTTTCTGCGTTCGGCAGCATTATCGGCATTAACCGCGAGGTGGACGGGGCGGCTGCCGAGGAAATTGCCAAGCTCTTTGTAGAAGCCATTGCCGCCCCGGCATTTACAGCCGAGGCCCGCGAGCGCTTCGGCGTGAAAAGGAACTTGCGCCTGGTTGAAGTCCGCACCGCGCAGGCCCGGCCCGTTGTGAAGCAGGTTTCCGGTGGATTCCTGATGCAGGATGCCGATACGGCGAGCGTGACGGAGTCAGAACTGGACGTAGTGACGTGGCGTCCGCCCACGGCCGAGGAGTTGCGCAGCCTGATCTTCGCCTGGCGCGTCTGCAAGCATGTGAAATCAAACGCCATTGTTTACGCGCGCGATGGGCAAACCATCGGCATTGGCGCGGGACAAATGAGCCGGGTGGACGCAGCTCGGTTCGGGGCCATGAAGGCGGTTCTTCCGCTGGCAGGATGCGTTGCCGCCTCAGACGCGTATTTCCCGTTCCCAGACGGATTGGAAGAGGCTGCCAAATCCGGGGCTACCGCCGTAATCCAGCCCGGAGGATCAGTAAACGATCAGAAAGTGATTGAAGCCGCCGACAAGCTGGGGCTTGCCATGGTGTTCACCGGAATCCGTCATTTCCGCCATTGATTCGAGACTGGTTGAGCACCGAAGTTGAAAATCCAGAGATTCCGTAGAGCGGCCGAGACTAAACACAGGTAAAATCGTCTTTAATAGCAGGTAGGGTTACTCTTAACGACTGCCTGTGCTGCCCTTCGGTCCCGCTGGATTGGTCGGAATCTCCCCATCCGCAGGTCCAATGGTGGGGTGTCCCCTAGATGATGATTTTGAAAACTCGCACTTTGCCCGCATGGCTTACTCTCGCCGCCGCATTCCTGGTCTTCTCACCGACGCGGGAGATGTTCGCCCAAAACACTCCGGGAGCGAAAACCCAGTCCAGCCCTGCGGCGAGCGCGCAGGCTGCCGAGAGCGCACCGGCTGCGGCATCCGACTCTGCTGATCGCGCCAAAGCATACTTTCACGACGCCCTTGCGAGCGTTTACGAAGACAATGCTGTCGCCCAGGGGCAACAGGAATACGCAACTCGAGCCATTGAGGAGTACAAGCTTGCCCTCAACGCCGATCCGGGATCTGCGGAGTTGGCCAATGCGCTCGCCGATCTTTATTTCCGGATTCCCGGCCACATCCATGACGCAGAGGTCACGGCGCGCAACCTCCTCAAAACTGCGCCGGACAACGTGCCCGCCCACAAGCTGCTGGGACGTATCTACCTGCGGCGCCTTGGTGAGGGACAAAACGCCGGCGCTAACGCCAGCACGGAAAACGACGTGCTGAATCAGGCCATCACCGAATTTGAGAAGATTGTCGCACTGCAGCCCATGAGCGTTGAAGACCGCATGGTGCTTGGGCAGCTTTACACCGTCAAACACGACCAGAAAAAAGCGGAAGAGCAGTTCAAGACCGCGCAGCAGATCGAGCCCGATTCCGAAGACGTGGTTCTGAATATGGCTCGCCTGTATGCCGACAGTGGCGATCTGCAGCATGCAGCCAAGGTTATCGCGGACGTTTCCGCGAATGACCGTACCCCCAAAATGGAATTCACGCTGGGCGCCATCTACGACCAGATGAAGCAGCCCAAGAACGCCATTGAGGCCTACAAGCGTGCAGCGGACATGCAGCCGGGCGACGCCCGCACCTTGTCGGCGCTTGCCCAGGCACTGATGAGCGATGATCAGCTCGATGCGGCTTTAAAGCAGTTTCGACAGCTTGCCAAGGCCGATTCAGAGAATGCGGAACCGCTGGTGCATATCGCGGAAATTCTGAGCCGTCAGGCCAAGTACGAAGAGGCGCTGACAACAATACGCAAAGCGCGAAAGCTCGATCCGACCAGCCTTGAAGCCGGATTCAGCGAAGGCCGTCTGCTGGATATCCTGGGACATTTTGAGGAAGCGGCGCAGACATACTCGGCGATGGTCGATCTAACCTCGCACGCCAACGGCGCCTATACCGACGAGGAAAAGAATAATCGCAGTATCTTTCTTGAGCGGCTTGGTTCCATCTACATGGAGCAGAACAAGACCGACCAGGCCGTCGCCACCTACCAGAAAATGATCGATATGGGCGGAGACCCTGCAATTCGCGGCTACCAATCACAAGTGGATGCTTATCGCTCGGCGCAGCAATTCGACAAATCGCTCGAAGTGGCCCACAAAGCAGTTGCCGCCAACCCCAAAAAGCGCGAGCTGAAACTCATGCTGGCCGGCGAATTGGCTGACCAGGGCAAGACAGATGAAGCTTTCGCAATGATGAAAGCGCTTTTGACCAATACGCCGGAAGATCGGATGGTTTGGGTGGCAAACGCCCAAATTGATGTACGCCTGCGACGGTACAAGGAGGCTGAGGAGGCGCTTGATAAGGCTGAGCCGCTGAGCACCAAGAAGGAAGACAAGCTTTATCTGCTCTTCCTGCGCGGCGAGCTCGCCGAGCGGCAAAAACACATTGATCAGGCCGAACAGTTCTTCCGCCAAGCGCTGGACCTTGATCCCTCCAATGCAATGACTCTAAATTACCTCGGGTACATGCTTGCCGATAAAGGTATGCATCTGCCGGAAGCCTTGAAGATGATCCGCAAAGCTGTGGACCAGGAGCCCTGGAACGGCGCGTATCTCGATTCGCTGGGCTGGGTCTACTTCAAGATGGGCGAGTACGAGTTGGCGGAAGGCAACCTGCGCCAGGCCGTGGCGCGCAACCAGACCGATCCCACCGTGCACGAGCATATGGGCGATCTATACGAAAAAACAGGCCGGATTCGCCAGGCTGCAGAACAATGGCAGCTTTCGATCGCCGAGTTTGCAAAAGCTGCTCCCGCCGATGTCGAGCCGGGAGACGCGGCAAAGGTACAGAAAAAGCTGGATGCCGCACGGATGAAGCTGGCCAACAAGGACACCGCGATCGGCCAGCCCAAGCCCTACTAACCGCAAATCCAGCATGAAACCGAACGGCGGCTTCCATCATGGAAGCCGCCGTTCTTCGTCTGAGCAGTGCCTTAAATCAAGCCGCTATTTGCCCGCCGCAGCCGTAATGTAGGCGTCCACGTTGCTCTTATCCACGAGCGAAGTGCCCGTATCCACAAACTCCGGATAATGCGAGAACAGGTCCGCCGTATTGTCCTTGCTAAGCTGAGCCGGCGGGTTGTGGAATACTTCGTCGAGCGCCTTCAGACCAACGTAGCCCATGGTGAAGGGCTTTTGCGCAATCGTCGCTTCGATACCGCCGGACTTTATTTCGTCCAGCGTATCCTGGCCTACATCCCAGCCCATCACAAGGCGGTCACTTACATTCGAGCGCTTCACCGCATCGGAAATCATCTTGCCTGACGTAGCCTCAAGGCTGACAAACGCATCGATCTTTTTTGCGCCGCTTTGTTCTGCAAGCTGACGCGTGCGATCAAAGGCCTTATTCCTGTCTGACTTAACATCCACCACCTCAACAATGCTCATGCCGGGATACGCGCCCAGTGCATCCTTGAAGCCTTGCAGTCTGTCATCGAGGTTGGGTTGACCGGTGAAGGAGAAAAAGACGACATTGCCTTTTCCACCAAGCTTCTGCGCAAGATGCTTGCCACCAATTCTGCCGGCTTCAAGATTGTTTGTGCCGATGAAGTACATCCTGCGGCTGTTTTCAGAGTCCGAATCGACCGTGATGACCGGAATGCCTGCGGCAATGGCGGAGTCGATACCAGGCTTTAGCACAGCGGCATCAGCAGCCTGAACGAGAATGCCCGCCGGCTTTGCCGCCACGGCTTTCTGCAACTCGGCAAGCTCAGCCTGCGGATCATAGTTATCCGGTCCGACGACTCTCGCCGTCACTTTGTATTCCGCGGCTGCCTGGTTAAATCCGCTCGCCAGCGTATGCCAATAGGGAATTGAGGAGTTTACCGAAATCAGGTAGTACACCTCTTTTTTACTGTGACGGCCGCACCCGGATGCGAACATCAATCCCACGCCTGCCAGTGCCAACGCTGCTATCTTAATCGTTTTCATCTCTACCCCCCTTGCAGAAGTCTCAAAGTATTTCAACGGACAAGCATATCCTGCCGCGCCGCTTTCGTCTCCGCGCCGGTGCCTTACAGAAATCCGGCGGCATGTTACTCCTGCTTTCCGGGTGTTGTCCACGGATCGGACTGGGCGAAAGAGATTTATAGCACCGCCTCTTTGCGAATCATCGTGACTGGGAACACAATCTCAGCGGTCATGTCCCCCTCTGCGGTATAACCAGACGTGAACTACTACACTATGTTGCTTGAGAAACAAAACAGCCTTGAGAATCGAATCAAGATGGAGATGAACCGCCAACCCACCACTCCGCTGGCTGCCGGGATTGCTGTGTCCGGCGAACCGGGAAGCGAACTCGCTCGGCGCACCCACCAGGAGCCTCCGCATCCTTACCGCACGCCATTTGCACGCGACGCGGCGCGTATTCTGCACACCCGCGCATTTCGTCGCCTCGCCGGGAAAACGCAGGTGTTTACCCGTATTGCAGGCGAGCCGTCGGGCGACCATTTTCGCAGCCGCCTGACGCACACCCTGGAGGTGACGCAGATTTCGCGGACATTGGCACGCGCCCTCGGCTTGAACGCTGAACTGGCTGAAGCATTGGCACTGTCTCACGATATCGGTCATCCGCCGTTCGGGCATGCCGGCGAAAAAGCTCTCGATACCGGATTGCGCGACCACGGGCTCATCTTCGATCACAATCTTCATGCGCTGCGCATTGTCACGTGGTTTGAAGAACGCTATCCGGCATTTCGCGGTCTCAATCTGACGCTGGGAGTTCGCGAAGGCATCGTGAAGCATTCGCGCGATTACTCGAACGAACTTCATCCCGAACTTGCCGAATTCTTTCTCGACCAGTTCCCTCCTCTCGAAGCGCAGCTAATCGATCTGGCCGACGAGATTGCTTACCTGACCGCCGATATTGACGACGGCCTCGATTCCGGAATCCTATCGCTCGATGCTGTGCGCCAGTCTGTTCCGCTGTTTCGCGAGTTCCATGACGAGGCACTGCGCAGCTACCCTTCAGGAGCGCCAAAGCTTGCAGTCTATGATGCGTTACGTCGCCTGCTGAATGCGTTTGTGACCGATCTGCTGAATGAGGTTCGCGCTCGCGTGGCCGCACAGGGCGCAACCACGCTCGAGGATATCCGGCGCGCACCCGCAAGACTGGCTGGATTGAGCACTGAGATGGAAAGCGCCCGAGCCACGACCAAAAACTTTCTGTATGCGAACCTCTACAACTCCCCGGGGATGGAAGAACTGCACGAGCGCGCAGCGTATGTAGTCCAGAGCGTCTTCGGATTTCTGTTGGACGATCCCAGTTTGCTGCCGGAGGATCATCGCGCACAGATTCCCACCCAGGGCCTCGCGCGCACAGTTGCAGACTATATTGCGGGCATGACCGATGCCTTCATCGAACAGCTATGGGAACGCTGCGGTGGCAAGTAGCCGGAGCAACGCTGTGCTCTGTTTACCGAAACACAACTTCCGGGTGGCCGAACATACAGCGCGTCCTTACCCACTCACCGCCTCTATTCCTCCTGCACTGTTATCTTGAGGAGCGAAACGACGAAAGGTCTGCGGTTGCTCCTAATTCTCGACTCGAGCAGTTGATGCGGCATTGCGTTTGGGACGGTGTAGATCGAGCGAGACGCAACCGCAGATGTTCGGCTCCCTGCGCTTCGTTTCGGTCGCCCAACATGACAAGACTGATGAGGTAGTGTGAACTGGACGCGCTGAATGGCGCCCGCCGTTATTTACAAGTAGAGAAAGATCAGATTCGTGGCACATCCGGTCTTTTGGTATCCCGGATATCACAATCGGGACCGCGGGACACCCGCTTTCAGGAGTGAACTAACTTTCCTCCGGCACCCGGGCCAGCTGGCGCGATCCCCTGCGAACTGATTGTCACCAATTGTCGAACCAATGCACGATGAGTTACCAATGTTGCAGAGGTTCGGATGCAGCGAATGTTGAAGATGCTGGCAAAATGCGTTTCGAATGTCCGTAGATGCAGAGGAATCCTGTTATTCATGGGGCTGGTGAGCCTTGTTCCTCAGTTTCCTGCCCAGGACAGAAGCTGCAAATTGCAATCGGATGAGGTTTCAACGGCTGTCTTGGAGCAGATCCCTCCTCCTCGGGGTGGTGTCACCGTGGCTTTTTATGACGATGCCGAGGGATTCGTCGGACTGAATCATATCTATGCGGATTCTCAGAATCTGACTCACCGCTGGCGAGGCTTCATCCCCTGGATGTCGTCCGGCATTGTCAGTGTTTTTCCATTCAGCAGGGCGATTCAATCTCCGGCCAATCGGATGCCACTCTTTTATGTGAGCCATATAGCAGCCGCGTTGGATGCCTCGAAGCCTGATGCCCAGTCGGTCCACCTGGTGCGAGCGGACAAGAAGCACAACACAAGACTGGTTCAGGTTACCTCGGGTTGGTCTGCCCTCAGCTTTCGGCCGGGATTTACCGCACGCGAAGAGATTCCGCTCAGGTTTCATGTCCTGTCGAATGCTGTTTACACGATCGAACCCCAGAACCCTCTCGATAACGGCGAATATTTTGTGGTCTTCGGACCATCCGCACTGAGCGGGTTTGAATTCCAGATAGCGTGTTCGGGTGCTCATCGCGACTGACGGATCTTGAAATCGCCTGCCCCGTGCACGGTACATGTGCGGCACGGCGGGTTTCCAAATCAAGCAAGCATTTTGGTCATAGTTGCAGTTTGAAAGCCCGTTCTACTGCACAGTTCCCTGCGGCCGCAGCCTGCGGAGATCGAGCGCGCATTCGACGGCGTTCTGCGCATTCAGGCGCAGATTGTCAGAGGCTGCCCACAGCCAGACCCGCGAAGTCTCATTGGGATTGCGGCCGGTTTTCTCTGGACGCAAGCGCACCAGCACATCATTCTGCCCGGTGGCCGCCAGGTTCGAGGGCGAGTCAGTATCTTCAAGCACCAGGTCGACGTGCTCTCCATTCAGTGCCTCTTCGAGCGCGGAAATTTCAACGGGACGTTCGAGTTCGGCAAGAATGGAAAACGCAAAGCCGTGAAAGACGGGCGCGAGAACAAGTTGCAGCGCCACTTTGGGCCAACGCCCGGCAGAGAGCGATTCATAATGGCGGCGGATGCGCGCCTCGAGGTTGGTGAGTTCGATGGTGGCACTTTCGCCCAGGCCGCCTAACAGGTTATAAGCTGACTGCGCATCGTAAATTGCGCGAGGCAAGCTCTGGAAGCTCAGCAGGCTCACCGTTTGCTGATGAAGCTCATCCATTGCGCCGCGCCCGAACTCACTAGCCGGAATCATCACGGTGGCGGCGGCAAAGTGAACCGGAGCAGTTTGCTGCACGCGCTCAAGCAGCAAGCCGAGTGTGACGGCGGCGGGATGCGCGGGGACAACGGCGGGGGTGAACAGGTCTGCTGCTGCTGTTTCAGACCCGAGCCACGGCGCACGCACAAGCACGCCCGCTTCCTGGTCGAGTGCGCCGCTCAAATCAAGAACAGTGGAGCCGGACCGCAATGCCTGAGTCCAATGCTTGCGCGTGAGTCCTTCACTGCCGCAGAGAAATGTAAAATCAACGCGCTCAAAAGCGTCTGGCCCGATGGATTGGATGAATGTGACCTCGTCTCCAATCTGGTCCAGTTGTCCGCGGGCATCTGCTTCATCAAGCAGCACAAACGTGGCGGCCGCCAGCGGCGACTCTGAGATCACGTCCTTCAACTCACGGCCCAGAAGCGTAGAGGCTCCGGCAATTGCAATCTTGTACACAGCGATCCTTCGTTTGGAAATTTAGAGAAACCTGATTGAATCCCGCTTGTCCAGATTCTCGTCCGTCTCGGGATCGGCCACGCCTGCATCCGAGTGGCTGCGATGCTTCGCAAGGGGCATCATGCGCCGCCGCCGCGACCACGAATAGGCAGCTCGCGCCCATATGCCCGAGAACATGTATGCCAATGCGATTACAAAGAGCACCACATTCGAATAACGGATCGACACGTACATGATGATGGCCACCAGCACCAGCATCTGGAACGGATGGCTCTGCGAGAAATTGATTTCCTTTGCTGACCAGAAGCGCCAGGTGCTCACCATCAGGAAGCCGGTAAGGCCCACCAGAATCAGCCACGGAATAGCAATCCACCAGTACTGATTCGGAATCCCGTAGCAGAGATGCACGCTCGATGCCAGCAAACCGGCTGCTGCTGGTATGGGCATTCCGACGAAATACTTGCGCCCCGGGCGGCCTGGATTGCGGGGCTGCGCGTCATGCGAGATGTTGAAGCGCGCCAGGCGCGATGCTCCGCTCAAAAGGAACAGGAAGCAGACAAACGCACCTGCTTGCGAAACGTGCTGTCGCAACGCGGCAGAAATGGAATCCGGCAGAAAGTGAAAACCCCAGACAAACGCCAGCAGGCTTGGAGCCACGCCAAACGTAATCACATCGGCGAGCGAATCCAGTTCCTTGCCGAAATCGCTGCAGGTATTGGTCATGCGGGCAATGCGGCCGTCGAGCGCATCGAACGGAATCGCAAACAGAATCCCGATCGCTGCGAGATCCAGGTGCGACTGCGCGTTGCCACTGATGGATGCAAGGGTTTGCGTAATGGACCAGTAGCCCGCGCCGATGTTAATCGACGTAAACAGCGAAGGCAGCAAGAACATGCCGCGATGCAAACGTGCACGCCGCTCCTCGGCTCGACTGGGATCGCGAAATGATTGCTGAAAGTTCAAGCGCGAACTCCCCCGGGTAGATCGGGGACTGCGGCGCCAAGAGAGACCGCTTCCGCAGGCTCTACCACCATCGTCATGGCCTCAGGCATGGCAGCAAGCACACTTGAACCGCCCTTTACGCGCTCGCCCACTTTCACCTGCAGGGCCGCTTCGGGGGGGATCAGCACGTCGACTCTCGAACCGAATTTGATCAGACCCACGCGCTGTCCGCGCTGCACCACATCACCCTCTTGGAAATTAAAGACGATGCGGCGGGCCAGCAGGCCGGCAATTTGTTTGAAGGTGACGGTGTAACCCTCTCCACGAACCGTAACCACATTCTGCTCATTGCGTTCGGCAGAGGCCGGATTCATGGCGTTGAGGTACAAACCTTTTTGGTATTCCACACGGCTTAGGACGCCACTGATCGGGGAGCGGTTTACGTGGACATCAAAAACGCTTAGAAAGATGCTGATGCGCTGCTTTGGACCGTCAGGCGTGTCGATCCTTGCTGTTTCGGTGACCAGGCCGTCGCCCGGCGATACGATCAGACCGTTGCCGGCTGGAACCAGCCGTTCGGGATCGCGAAAAAACCACAGGAAAAAGAGCGCCAGCAGCAGGGGCACAATGGCCCAAGCCCAAGTGCCTGTGGCCCACATAATGGCCGCAGCCACTGCCGTAAGGCTCAAACCGTAGATATAACCATCACAAACCATTGTCCCAAGGATGATTATACGGTTATCCGCCACCGGCCGCGCGGCAACAACTGATATCGCGCAATCTTCAGGCACACAAAGAAGTACACACGCCGCTTGCGCGGCCGTCAGATCAGGGCCCGGTGCTCGGGAAGGCTAACTGCCTGCGAACTTAAGCTATTGCGGGTGCTCTACGTTCGAGCGCGAAAATCAGATCCTTCGCATGTAGCTTCAGCTTTTTCAGGCGAACTTCCTCAAGCTGTTCATCCTCGCTTAAGTAGGGCTTTTGAAGCAATTCTTCCAACCGCTGAGCGTAACGACGGTGTTCGGCATGGAGACGATCGATCTCTGCGCCCAGCGTGGCATCCTTTACTTCATCCATCAAGCACCTCCGAGTGTTAAGGAACATTTAGATATATCGCCGTCAGAGGGCAACTCGCAAGGGGGGAAATTGCCTAAACCAGAGGTTTCTGTGAATTTCGCGTTGTGATCACATCACCTGTGACTGTAATCACAACCAGCGGGCCGCGATCTGTATCGGTAATCCGAATTGTTATTGATTGGACGAATCAGCCGAGGGAAAGGCTCATCAGGATCGCATCCTCTTCTGGATCAGCATAGTATCGCGGCCGTACCCCGGACTGAGACCAACCGAGTGCCTGATAAAAAGCAATGCCGGCCAGATTGGAAGCGCGTACTTCCAGCATCAACTCGCTCACTGCGGCCAGTCTGAGTTCATGGACAAGCCGCCCAATTAGTTTTGATCCAATTCCCTTCCGCTGTTCATGCGACCGAACGCCGATCGACTCAAGCTCCGCTTGCGGTGGGAGCAGGATAGCCACGGCAAACCCGGCGACGCTATCAGATTGAGCATCGGCGAACACCAGAGCAATACGGCGAGGCGAGAAACCCGCGTCAAGGGCGGCGATATAGGCAGACTGTGGCCAATGGGGCGCGTCTTTCAGGCCAGCGGCAATCGCCATCACCTGCTCCAGGTCCGCGGGACACATCTTTCGCACGGCGAATTTTGCCGCAACATCTGGGTTGATCACCGCTTCTGCCCCGCCGCGGTGGCTTCGCCAAAGATTTCTGCATCGGATCGCCGGAGATAATGACCATCGAGCAGCGCAAGGTCCTCGACCGGCCCCGCAATCAGGCGCGATTCGCCCAGCCGGAGCGCATCGCTGGCCAGAGGTGCGGCGCAGCGAACAATCTGCGTCGATGGCCATGCGTTCTGCAGCAGAACTGCGGCGCCATCGTCGCACACAGCCACCCGAACCGGCACCGGATTGATCGCGGCCAGTTCGCGTTCGCCAGCCAGCAGTTCTCTGGGCGCCTGCCCCATCTCCTCGGCCCGCAGAAACACCTCACTGCGGTGCGCATCCAGCGCGCACGAGGGCACCTCGGCCTTCCGCGAGAGCACCAGCAGCCGCGAAATGGCAACCACGGGGATCTGTCCACCTTCGGCGAGCCCTTTAACTGCGCTCAATCCCACGCGAACCCCGGTAAAGCTCCCTGGCCCACTTAGGGCGATAATGCCGCCCAAATCGCTGAGTGACACGCCGTTGCCCTTAAGCAATTCGGCAACCGCAGACACCAGAGTAGATGAGTACGTGCGGCCGGCAAGCTCGGTCTGGCCTAGAACCTCCAGGTCGCGTCCCGCAAGCCGGCCCAACGCCACCGAACCCGAGGGACCACACGTGTCAATACTCAGCATTAGCCCGCCCGGCTGCATGAGCCCACCACGATGCATCCGTTCTCCCATATCCCTTTCAGCATGACACAGACCAACGGATTTATTGATCCCAAGCCCAGTGGTGGAGCATCGCCAGCCCACCCCCGGTTTCCGGTAATCTGATGTCAGCGCAACTTACCAGGCATCAATTGACCCCTGCCGAGGGCTCGAAAGCCAGAGGAATTCCCCGGCAAAGAGAAACTCCAGCGTAAGTGAGGATCACCCCTGGCGACGGCGGCCCAATCAGCCTCTTTCCATGACACGTGGCGCCCCCGCGCGAATCCCTGGGTCATTGCCATTACCGTCACCATGGCCACCTTCATGGAGGCCCTGGATACCTCCATCGCTAACGTTGCCATGCCGCACATCGGCGGCTCGCTCTCCGCTAGTCGAGATGAAGCCACATGGGTACTTACCAGCTACCTGGTGGCCAACGCCATGGTTCTACCCATCAGCGGCTGGATCGCAAATCGCATGGGCCGGAAGCGCTTCTACATGACGTGTGTGTTTCTGTTCACCCTTGCTTCGCTGCTGTGCGGCCTGGCGCCTACGCTCACCATGCTGGTGTTCTTCCGGGTCATCCAGGGCGCGGCGGGTGGAGGATTGCAGCCCAGCGAGCAATCCATCCTTGCCGATACGTTTCCCCCGGAAAAACGCAGCATGGCTTTCGCTGTTTACGGGGTAGCGGTGGTGATGGCGCCGGTCATCGGCCCGACCGTCGGCGGATGGATCGTAGACAACTACGTATGGCGATGGATCTTCTTCCTGAACATTCCGGTGGGCATTCTCTCGCTTTATCTGACCAACCGCGTCGTTGAAGATCCGCCGTACGTGAAGGAAATCCGCAAGCGCCGAATCAAGATTGATTACTGGGGTCTCGGGCTGCTGGTCGTGGCTATCGGCGCGCTGCAGATCATGCTCGACAAGGGCCAGGAAGACGACTGGTTCGGTTCCAGCTTCATTGTCACCTGCTTTGTGGTTGCCGTAGTTGGGCTCATCGTCTTCATCGCGCGGGAACTGATAGTCGAACACCCCATTCTCGACCTGCACCTGTTTATGCAACGCAATGTCGGCATGACGCAGCTTGTGATGTTCACGGTCGGCATATCGCTCTATTCCAGCACTGTGCTCATCCCCCAGTTTCTGCAGGAGATCATGGGCTACTCTGCGCGACAGGCCGGTATGGCTGTCTCCAGCGGCGGATTGGTGCTGATGCTGCTGTTCCCCGTGGCCGGAGCACTCGCTCCCAAATTCGATCCGCGCGTCCTGGTTGCGACTGGCTTTGCAATTACAACATATGGCCTGTTTCGCATGACGCAAATCGATCTGAACATCAGCTTCGGCATGGCGGTAAGCTGGCGCATCGTGATTGCGCTCGGGCTGCCGTTCCTCTTCATCCCTATCAACACGCTCTGTTACGCAGGCATTCCGCAGGAGAAGTACAACGAGGTCAGCGGCCTGACAGCCCTGATGCGCAATCTCGGCGGCAGCGTCGGAATCAGCTTTGTTACAACGCTGCTGGCGCGCTTCAGCCAGAAACATCAGGCTATGTTATCGGCGCATACCGTTCCCGGTAATCCGCCGTTCGAGGCAATGCGCAGGGCTCTCGAAGGCGCATGGAGAATTCGCGGCAGCGCAGCCCCCGACGCCCTGCAACATGCGGGAGCCCAGATCTACGACATGGCGCTGATCCAGGCTCGGCTGCTGGCTTATGTGGACGTGATCTGGGTGATGGTGGCGCTCACCGGCTTGCTTATTCCGCTGCCATTCATCATGCGGCGGCCAAAGAAGCTGCAGCCAGCGCCAGTCGGGCACTAAGTTCTCAGCTTTCAGCCCTCAACCGGGTCTCGCCCCACTTGAACGCTTGCGCACCAGAAAGCTGAAGGCTGCAAGCTGCCGTTTAAACTGCCGCCAACGCCTGATCCAGATCGGCAATTAAATCTTCTTTGTCTTCGATGCCGATGGAGAGCCTGATACGTCCCTCGTTGATGCCCATCGATTGGCGCACTTCTTCGCTCACCGAACCATGCGTCGTGGTTGCCGAGTGCGAAGCGAGCGACTCCACGCCACCAAGCGACTCCGCGTTGATAAAGATCTTGATCGCAGCCATGAAGCGCGCAGCTTCGTCACGCGATTTCAGCTCGAAGCTCATCATGGAGCCGAAGCCTTTTTGCTGCTTGCAGGCCAGTTCGTATTGCGGATGGCTCTTCAATCCGGGATACGCAAGCTTGCTAACCTTCTTGTGTGTCGAAAGGTACTCGGCAATCGCGCGCCCGTTTTCTTCGTGCTGCCGAACACGCAGGGGCAGCGTTTTAATGCCGCGCAGCACCAGGAAGCACTCAAATGGCGACATGACGCCACCGGCCGCCTTCTGCACCAGCAGAAAGCGATCTTTGTGCTCGGGCTTGGAGCCAATCAGCGCTCCGCCCAAGCCATCTGAGTGGCCGTTGAGGTACTTGGTAGTTGAGTGCATTACGATGTCGGCACCCAAAGCCAACGGGCTCTGCAATGCCGGAGAAAGGAAGGTGTTATCGACGCTGACCTCGGCTCCGCCTGCGTGCGCAATCTTTGCCACCCCGGCAATGTCGGTAAGCACCATCAGCGGATTGCTGGGCGACTCAATGTGCACCAGCTTCGTATTCGGGCGCATGGCTGCTTCAACGGCCTTCAGATCGCTGGTATTGACGTATTGAATCTGGATTCCGTAGCCGCTGACAATCTGGTCCAGAAGCCGCACAGTGCCTGCGTATACGTCGCGCGAACAGACGACGTGGTCGCCGGCTTTCAGCATGGCCATGAGCGCGGCGATTGCCGCCATTCCACTGGTAAAAGCATGCGCGCTGGTGCCGCCTTCAAGGGCAGCAAGTGCTGTCTCAAGCGCGTCACGAGTAGGGTTGCCGGCGCGCGAATAATCCCAGCCGCGGTCCGTACCGATACCGGTTAGCTCAAATGTGGAAGAAAGATAAAGTGGCACGTTCACCGCGCCAGTTTGCTTATCTGGGCATTGCCCGGCATGCACAGCGAGGGTCGAGTATTTGTATGGGGACATGGTTAGCTTCTAGCTCTTAGCTCCTACCTTCTAGCTTATCGTGCCGGAGCGCGAAGAGCAGCTAACCTGCGAACCCGACCCGCAAGTGGCGCGCCAGCTTGCCAATTCGCTGATTTTGTTCAATTGGCAACTGCATGCTTCTTAGCCCGGGGCGTCGCGGGGAAATAGCCAGTGCGCGTGCGGACCGTGAGCTTGCTTGAGCCAGGACGTTCGGCCGTCACCTGTACATGGCGGAATCCAGGCTCCGTGCTCGGCTTGGTTGAGCGGTAGCCGATGGTGTACTGGCTGCGGACATCGCGCGCAACCTCGGCGGCAATTTGATCGACCTGCTCCATTGACCTGGGAAAGTAAGCGATGCCTCCCGTTTCCGTAGAGAGCAATTCAAGAGCACGCCGGGCGTGGCGAATATCGGCGCGGCTCGACTCATCGCCGAATAACAGCCCGACCGAGTAGATCACTGGCCCGGAGAGCTCCTGCACGCGTCGGATTGTCTGCTCCAGGTTCAGTGTCGAAGCGTTGTCTTCACCGTCGGTAATGATCACCAGCACCTGCTTGGGCCGCTTGGCGTCGGCCACCAGTTTGTCTGCCGAGGCTACTACCGCATCGTAAAGCGCCGTCCCACCGCGGGAGTCGATATGTGAAAGCCCGTCGCGCAGTTTGTTGATGTCCGAAGTAAATTCCTGGTCGATAAAGGCCTCGTCGGAAAAGTTCACTACGAAGGCTTCGTCCTGCGGATTCGAGGCCTGAACCAGATCGAGGGCCGCCTTGTTGACCGAGGGGCGCTTCTTGTACATCGATCCCGAGTTATCGATCACCAACGCAATGGAAACAGGAAGATCGGTGTGCTGGAAACTGATGATATTTTGCGGAACCCCGTCTTCCGAGACTTTAAAGTTTTCCTTCTTCAGATCCTGGACGATCTTTGAACCATCGAGCACCGTGCAGTTCAGCACCACTTCTTCCACGTCGGCGCGCAGCACGTAACCGCTGCCCTCTTTCTTCAGGGAGCCGTTATCGGTGGCCGGCGCGGTAATGTCGGGCGAGCGAACGGGATCCGTGTCCTCTGTCAGTGGGGGAGCCTGTGCCGGAACGGGCCGCGCGGCTGGCGCTTGCGCGCTTGGAGAGGGGGATTTTGGCTGTTGTTGTGCCGGCAGCATAACCACTGCGCCGGCCAGAAGGGCCGCGAGGATCGCGTTATTGCAAAGGCGCATAGTAGCCGGTTCGAGCATAGACAGTCAGTGGTGGCAGCCCCGGGGGAGGATTCACCTTTACCTTCACTTTACGCCACTTACCGTCGCGGTTAAGGTCCTGGGGCCTGTATCCGATCACATACTGGTTTCGCAGTTCAGTTGAAATCTTCTCGGCTATGTCGCCAAGTTCATCAATATCGTCAACCCGGAAGAGCCGCCCGCCGGTCACTTCGCTGATGTCAGCAAGCAATTGCGGGCCTGTGCGCTCCTCAGGCGTAGGTGCGTACGGATCGAAAATACCGATCGAGTAGATCTCCACGTCTGCTTCGCGAACCTCTGCTCTCACTTCTCCTTCGGTGTAGCGCGACCGGTTATCGCCGCCGTCTGAAACGACCAGCAGCGCTTTGCGTTCGTGTCGCGCGTCCCGCATCTTCTGCACGCCGTAATATATGGCGTCCAGCAGCGCGGTCCGGTGTCCGCTGCGCACGGTGGCCAGCCGCGCCTGGATATCTTCGACAGAGCTGGTGAAATCCTCAATTAGTTCCGGCCTGTCGTTAAATCCTATGACGAAAAACTCGTCCTGGGGATTTGCGGTCTTTACGAACTGCAGAATCGCCTCTTTTGCCCTGAGCAGCTTTGACGTCATGGAACCGGAAAGGTCAAAGATGATGCCAATGGAAACCGGGGCGTCCTCAGACGCAAAGGAACGGATCGACTGCTCTCGGCTGTTCTCGTAAACCTGGAAATCACTCTTTTCCAAGCCGGTCACGAGCCGATTCATGGGGTCGGTTACGGTCACCGGTACGAGCACCAGATCAACATTCATGCGAATGAAGGAACCGGGGCGAACTTTCAGCGCCCCAGGGCCGGTCTGGGCCGGAGCTTCCGCACCTTTCGGCGCCCCGGTTGTGGGTGCCGTGGTGCTCTGTGGAGGCTCTACATGTACCTTGTTGAGCTGGTCCTCCTGCGCTCGGGCCAGCAGTGGAAAAGCCAAGCCCAGCAACACCGAAAGCAGCAAAAATCCCCGGAGGCTGGGTCCGCAGCCTGACAGACGCACGCCAATTTGCCTGCCCCTGCAGATGCTTTCGATTGGGACTCTGGTCATCTTCCCCTTCACCAAAAGATTGGAGGCGATATTAACATGATCAATCGACGCTTGGCGTCACGGACTGGTCATCAATTTGTCTCCAGCAGCCCGAGAATTCGTGTTGTTCTCATAAACCAGAATCCGTCAGCAGGTTGCAAGTTGCGAAAACGATGATGCGGCGACAGTTGGGATACAATCGACCTTAGTGCGTTGCTGACCCGCAGTCTCAGAAAGCGGTACTCAGCGCGCAAATCCAACCGCTTCTTCCGGGAGCAACACCCAGCAAATGGCTCGCATATTTCCCTTTCGCGCTTGGCGATACAACCCCTCAGTCGTCCGACTTGAAGACGCCGTGACACAGCCTTACGACAAAATTTCACCGGCGATGCAACAGGCTTACTATCAGCGCAGTCCTTACAACTTGGTCCGCATAATACTTGGACTGCCTGAGCTGTTCGATGCCGAGCGCGGAGAAAGTGTTTATAGTCGTGCCGCCCGAGACCTTAACGCGTGGCGCAAACAGGGCGTTTTAACGCAAGAGAAAGATCCGTGCGTTTTTGCTTATTCGCAGCGCTTTACGGTGCCAGGAACCGACACGGTAAAGGAGCGCCGGGGGTTTATCGCGCTAGGCAAGCTGCATGAGTACGCTGATCAGGTCGTCTTCCGTCATGAGCAGACCCTCTCGAAGCCGAAGGGTGACCGCCTGAACCTGTTGAAGGCCACACGCGCACACTTTGGGCAGATTTTCATGCTCTACTCTGACCCGGCCGGCAGCGTGGAATCGATCCTTTACGACGATCTTGGCCCCGCCGAAGGCGAAGTGACTGACGAGTACGGCGTACTGCACCGCATCTGGCGCATCAGCGATCCGGCGACGATCAACCTGCTGGTCGCCGCGATGGACGACAAAAAGCTCATCATTGCCGACGGCCACCACCGCTATGAGACGGCGCTCAATTACGCCAAGGAACATGCCCCCGCGTCACCGGTTCACACCGAGACCAACTCATCGCAATTGCCACAGCCAGCTTTTCCTGAGGCCGCGGTGATGATGACCTTTGTGAATATGGATTCCGATGGCCTGGTGATTCTGCCCACTCATCGGGTCGTGCACAGCCTGAAGGGATTTGAGCCGGCCGGATTTCTGCGCGCGGCGGAGCAATTCTTCACGGTGCAAAAGCTGCCAACCGCCGATGCCAACGGCTACATCAAGACGCTGGGCGCGCAAAAGGGACCGGCATTTGTGGCCGTGACTCGCGATGGAGACTTCCTGCTCACATCGAAGTTGGAAGCGATCAGCAAAGCTCTCGCCGACGTTCCCGATCGCCAGCGCAATCTCGATTTGACGCACCTGCATTCCATCATCCTCGATCGCCTCCTCGGGCTCGATGCAGAAAAGGTTCGTGAGCAGACCAACATCCGATACCTGCGCGATGCCTCTGAGGCAGTTGACCAGGTGCGGCGCGGCGAAGCCGATGTCACGTTCCTCACCAACCCGGTCAGCATGGAGCAACTCCGTGAAGTTGCGTTTGCCGGCGATGTGATGCCGCAGAAGTCCACTGACTTCTTCCCGAAACTGCTCAGCGGCCTGACCATCTATTCACTGGAGTAAGGGAATGCCGGAACCCGTGCCCTATTCCGGCAGCAAGAGATCCCGTGCGATGGCGGGGGGGCAGGGTTTTTCCAGAGCGACACGGCCGGGTGGGCTCTACGCCGCAACTCTGGTGGCGCTGGCGCTACTGGGAAGTGCCCTGCTTGAGCCGGGTAGATGCAAGGCGCAGACTCCAGCCGCTCCCGCGCAGCGCTTCGTCGTGGTGCTTGATGCGTCGCATGGAGGAACCGAGACGGGCGGTCGCCTTGG
>Ga0207695_10000305_pt1 | contig 119810 bp, 101 predicted proteins | sample KBSC54metaG_FD_184354 | JGI IMG/M metagenome (GOLD analysis project Ga0207695, IMG submission 184354) | Corn rhizosphere microbial communities from Kellogg Biological Station, Michigan, USA - KBS C5-4 metaG (SPAdes) (version 2) | ecosystem: Host-associated > Plants > Roots > Rhizosphere >... | reverse complement strand
ATCCACCTTGGCGTGTATGCCTCGGTCCACAACGATTTCGACGTCGCGGTCCGCAAGAAGCAGATAGATAAGAATGCCGTTGTTGTGCTCCGTGTCCCAAACCCGGAGGTCCGAGAAAACCTCGATGGCACGGTCCCTCGCAGATGTTCCCTTCATCAAGGCACCGATGTGCAGTGCCCCCTCTACAGCAAACCTGACTTGGCCCACGTGCGCGCGATGACTAGCACGTACAGCCTCTTCGATAGCGACAACCGTTCGCCGTGAGAATGCCTTGTTGACCTGCCAGTGGGTCATGAAAAGATGTCGGAAAAGGCGTTTCAGATTCATGCTCACCACCGTCCCGATGCGCCACCACCGCCGAAGCCACCGCCGCCTCCGCGAAAGATGTCGCGATTTGAATCGCGGCCAGAACTACCACCGCTGCCGCCAATGAAGCGCCCGCCGGCTGCTCTCACTCCTCCCCCCAGCAACGTGAAGAGCAGCGCCATCAGTCCTGCTGCGATGGCGACAAAAAGCGCCTCCGAAAAAAACCATGCGAGGACGCCAACGACGCCGCCAGTAACGACGGCACCAGGCAATCGCCCGAGCATGGCGCGCAGTACGCCACCGGCCATAACAGTCAGGAGGAAGAGGACGGGAAGTAACCGTCCGGCGCCATCACTTGCCCCGTGTTGTCGCCGCGGCGGAGGCAACTGTTCGCCGCTAGTGACGCGCATCATGCTCTCGAGGCCGGCGGTGATACCACCGTAGAAATCTCCGTTTCTGAATCGCGGAACTATCGCCTCGTTGATGATGCGATTGCTTGTCGCGTCGGTGAGCACGCCCTCGAGGCCATATCCGACTTCAATTCGAAGCGTTCGGTCGTTCTTGGCGATAATCAAGAGCGCGCCATCATCGACGTTCTTGCGCCCAAGCTTCCATTGCTCGACGACTCGCATCGAATACTGTTCGATGGTTTCGGGCTCCGTGGTCGGAACAACGAGAACCGAAATCTGCGTTCCTTTTTTCGACTCAAACTCTTTCAACGTCTGCTCAAGGCCAGCCTTCTGGTCGATGGTCAGAGTTCCAGTTGCATCGGTTACTCTCGACGTCAGCGGTGGGACCTCGACGTCTGCATGAGCGCAGGCCCCTCCCAAAACAAATGAGGCTAAGGCGACAGCCATCGCCAGTCGGAACACGTTCAATTGGAAGCCCCGCCTGCAGATGCCGGCGCCGACCCGAAGTCGACCCGCGGCGGTTTGGAAATCTCGGCTTCGTTGCTCACCGAGAAGTTGGGGCGTTCCAAATAGCCAAAGACCTTGGCAGTCAAATTATTCGGGAACGAACGCACCGTCGTGTTGTACGTCTGGACGGAGCGAATGTATCGATTGCGGGCGACGGCAATGCGATTTTCTGTACCCTCGAGCTGCGCCTGCAGGTCGCGGAAGTTCGCATCCGACTTCAATTGCGGATAGTTCTCCGACACCACGAGCAGACGTGATAGCGACGACGTGAGCTGCCCCTGCGCTGCTTCAAACTTTGCGAACGCCTGCGGGTCAGCAATGAGTTCGGGCGTGGCACGAATCGAGCTCACTTGTGCCCGGGCCTCCGTCACACTTATGAGCACTTCCTTTTCCTGGTTCGCGTACCCCTTCACTGTATTGACGAGGTTGGGGACAAGGTCGGCACGCCGTTGATACTGATTCAGAACTTCTGACCAACTCGCCTTGACTTGCTCATCTTCGGTCTGGATGGCGTTATAGCCGCATCCAGCGAGGGGAAGCAGGCTCATTGCAAGTGAGGTCGTCAGGAGTATGCGGGCCAGACCGCGCCACGCAGAGATTGCTACCGAATTTGCCGACATGGACACGCCTCTGTTCGATATTCCGCGGCATTCTGCCGCTCTCGGGTGCACTAGGCCTATCGTAGGTAGCTGGGCGGTTGCGACGTTGATGCACGTCAATGCCGCGTTGTCGACTCTGCCCGGAACAGTACCCCCTCCCGGTCGCACGTTCGCTCCGCTGACACGTTACGTACGACGAATTCGATTCGTGACTTGTTGAGCCACGTCAAGCCATCGAAGGGGACGCAGCATAGATTGGTTGCAGGATTCGAACGGTTTTCGAACACTATGCCCACGGAGAAGAAGATGGCATTCCCGCAAAAACTCGCAATCGCAATTGCAACGCTCGGAATGGTCAGTGCCGTTGCAATCGCTGGTACGCCAGCGGCTGCCGACAATGCAGCTCACAATGCCCATCATCCCAATAAAACGACAGAAAAGGCGCCGAGCAAGGCAAACCGCGAAGCAGACGACCAAATGCAAACCATGCATGCCATGCACGAAAAGATGATGAACGCGAAGACGCCTCAGGAACGCGCTGCCCTGATGGACGAGCAGATGAAAGTCATGCAGAACGGTATGAGCATGATGGAAATGATGGGAGGCAGTTCCTCCAGGATGCCGATGTCATCGGGCCACGCGAGTATAGAAAAGCGCATGGACATGATGCAAATGATGATGCAGGCAATGATGGACCGCCAGGCTGCGCAGGAACATCCAGCCGAGAAGTAAGACCATTCGCGATTGGAGTCAGACATGGATAACAGCTCACATGGCACTCGGCCATTCTGGAAGTCGCGGTCAGCCGTTACGCTCGTAGTGTTCGCTGCAATCGCACTGTTCCTCTTGCTTTCCGAACACCGAGCCCACTTCCTCGGCGTACTGCCGTATCTGCTGTTACTCTCGTGCCCGCTGATGCATCTGTTTATGCACCATGGGCACGGGCACGATGGGACGAAATCGACCGAGGGGCGTCCTGATTCGGGAGACGGTCATGACCAGCATCGGTGACGGTTACGGGCTATGGAGCCTCGTAGCTATCAATTCTCTTGTCTTCATCATCTTCGCATTCAGCTTCTTCAAGCCGGCGACAAAGCGAGACTGGCGAACGTTCGGTGGATTCTCCGCCTTCATCGTCGCGCTATTCGCAGAAATGTATGGGTTTCCTCTCACCATCTATTTGCTATCGGGCTGGTTGCAGACGAGGTTTCCGCAAACAAATTTTCTGTCGCACGATGCGGGACACCTCTGGTGGACTTTGACCGGCAGGCACGGCGACCCGCATGCCGGACTTCCGCATCTTCTCAGCTTCTTCTTGATATTGGGCGGTTTCTACTTGCTGTCCACGGCGTGGCACGTACTGTATGAAGCTCAGCGTGGTAAGGAGTTGGCGACCACCGGACCCTACGCGAGAATCCGACACCCTCAGTACGTCGGGTTCGTCGTCATCATGCTGGGTTTTCTGCTCCAGTGGCCCACGCTCGTGACTCTGGCTATGTTCCCCATTCTAGTCTTCATGTACGTTCGACTAGCGATACAAGAGGAGCGCGATTCGGAGATGCAGTTCGGCGCGGCGTGGCGTGAATACGCAGCACACACGCCGCGATTTGTACCTAATTTGTTTGGGAAACGCCCGGCCCAAGTACGTTGAAATCACACGGCTCACCCATAGCCGACGCTGTTGCCGAACTCAATCGTAATCTTCCGGGATGAGGAGGCTGCAATGAAGCCCTTCAAGACTGGCGTGACGCTTTCAGCCACGGTTGTGCTCTTCTATGTCCTATGCACACTTGTATGGATGGCACTTCCTGAACCGTTCATGAACTTCATGAACGCTCTTTTTCACGGACTCGATTTCCGGCGCCTTCAGACGGGCGAGCCAGTGTCCTGGTGGCTTGTTATCTATCCGGCCTTTGTGTTTGCGGTCTGGTTCTTTGCAGCCGGCGCCTTCTTCGCGTGGTTACACAACCGCCTCTGTGGGCAGAACTGACGCAACCCCGTATGCCTATACATCTATCCCAGACCTCATGTTGCCGGTGTCGGCCTCCGGCATTAGAAGATTGAGGTCACAGGTAGAACGGGAAAGCGCAGCGTGAACACTGCTCCTGCGCTATTGCTCAACACATCGACGCGTCGTCGATGGCGCCTTCTGATAATTTGGCAATATAGTCTCACTGTACGCAACTGACGTACCGGCTAGCCCCAGCAAAGGTGACGCACGTGGTAGCACCGCCGTCACGGCAATGCCAAATGCGCAAGGCGACGAGTCCCAATGGGAGCGGAACGGGTGAGCAAAGGAGCGTTAAGATGAGTGGTCAACGTGGCGAAGGCGAGCATTATCGTCAACGGTTTCATGGGCACTCGCCATCGGGTGGTCATTACGTGCCTGAGACTGACAAGCACGACAGTTCCGCCGAGAACGAACACGACGCGCATACTCGCCACCGCGAAGGCAATGACGAGCACGTTCGTGCCGGAGATTCGCTTCGCGACCCCGTCTGTGGAATGAAAGTGTCAGATGGGTCAAGCTTTCGTAGTGAACACGATGGCAAGTGGTACTCGTTCTGCAGCCAGGCTTGCTTGACGAAATTTCAGGCGACGCCGTCGAAGTACGTCGAGCCCTCCACCATCGAGCCGCCACAAGCAGTGCCTGAGGGCACCATCTACACGTGCCCGATGCACCCGGAAATTCGCCAGGACCATCCTGGGCAATGTCCGAAGTGCGGCATGACGCTGGAACCAATTCTGCCCAACGTCGACGAAGGCGAGAATCCGGAACTGGTCGATTTCCGACGCCGATTCTGGTGGACGTTGCCACTGACCGTCATCGTTTTTGTGCTCGCGATGTTTGGCCATCGCCTCGGATTGATGGACGCAGGCACCGAAAGCTGGGTTGAGTTCATCGTCTCTACGCCAGTCATCCTGTGGGCAGGCTGGCCATTTTTCGAGCGGTGCGTGCGCTCATTCATGAACCGCAGCCCTAACATGTGGACGCTCATCGGGCTCGGGACAGGCGCGGCTTATATCTACAGTGTCGTCGCCACCATCTTCCCCAAGGTGTTTCCTGAAACGTACAGTGCACACGGCCGAGTTAGCGTGTATTTTGAAGCGGCGGCGGTCATCATTTCGCTGACGCTTCTCGGGCAGTTGCTCGAACTGAAGGCCCGCTCGCAAACGTCCGCAGCCATCAAGGCTCTGCTCGGGCTCGCACCCAAGACTGCCCGACGCATCAACCCGGACGGTTCCGAGGAAGACATTCCGTTATCCCATATGCATGTGGGAGACCTCCTTCGTGTGCGGCCGGGCGAAAAGGTTCCCGCGGATGGCGTGGTGACCGATGGCTCGAGTTCGCTAGATGAGTCCATGATTACTGGCGAGCCCATTCCCGTCACGAAGCGCGTCGGCGACCATGTCATTGGCGCAACGATGAACGCGACGGGCAGTCTCGTCGTCCGCTCCGAAAAGGTCGGCTCCCAGACCGTGCTGTCGCAAATCGTCCAGATGGTCGCGCAGGCGCAACGGTCTCGGGCACCCATGCAACGTATGGCCGACAAGGTGGCCGGTGTGTTTGTCGTCGGGGTCGTCAGCGTCGCTCTTCTGACATTCTTTGTGTGGGGCATCTTTGGGCCCCAGCCTAGCTGGGTGTTCGGTCTTATCAATGCGGTGGCTGTGCTCATCATCGCGTGCCCGTGCGCACTGGGCCTTGCGACGCCAATGTCCATCATGGTCGCAAGCGGCAAAGGAGCCACAGCCGGGATTCTCTTTCGAGATGCCGCCGCGATTGAAAATCTGCGCAAGGTCGATGTGCTCATTGTCGACAAGACGGGAACGCTGACTGAGGGCCGTCCAGCCTTCGAGCGGGCTGTGGGAACCAATGGATACACGGCCGATGAGGTGCTTCGTCTGGCGGCCAGTCTCGACCAGGGCAGCGAGCACCCGCTTGCCGCCGCCATCGTTGCGGCTGCCCGTGATAAGAACCTTGTCCTGGACCGCGCCGAGAACTTCGAATCCGCGACGGGTATCGGTGTGAGGGGATTGGTCGCCGGCAGGAAGCTAGCGCTCGGCAACACCGCGCTGATGCAGACAGACACCGTATCCGTCGAATCGCTGGCTAAGGAGGCAGACAGCATGCGCGCTCAAGGCGCTAGTGTCATGTACTTGGCGGTAGATGGCAGCTTGGCTGGACTACTGGCAGTCGCTGACCCGATAAAAGCGACGACACCGGAAGCGCTTTCGACGTTGAGGGAGAACGGTATTCGAGTCGTGATGGCGACCGGTGATGGCGTGGTGACGGCCAAGGCCGTGGCGGAGAAGCTCGGCGTCGACGAATTCCACGGAGAGGTGAAGCCTGCCGACAAGCTCGACCTGGTGACACGGCTTCAGCAAGCTCGGCATGTCGTAGCGATGGCTGGCGATGGCATCAACGATGCCCCCGCGCTTGCCAAGGCGGATGTCGGCGTGGCCATGGGGACAGGCACCGATGTGGCAATGAGCAGCGCTCAGGTGACGCTCGTCAAAGGCGACCTGCGCGGTATTGCGCGTGCTCGAAAGCTGTCTGAGGCAACGGTCGCGAACATGAAGCAAAATCTTGGCTTCGCGTTCGTATACAACGCACTCGGCGTTCCGCTGGCGGCAGGAGTGCTTTATCCGTTCACTGGTTTGCTGCTCTCGCCGATGATTGCCGCACTTGCAATGAGTCTAAGCTCCGCTTCGGTCATTTCGAACGCGCTGCGACTGCGTAACGCCAAAATTTAGGTCCGAAACCGCCCGAGAGATATCGATGCCGGAATCTCGCGCTCAGTCGCGGTACGGCAATGTTCGCCGGTTGAACAAATTGGAGTGCTGTCGCCAAGGAGTCAATGCATCCTCGGCGGGGTTGCAAAGTTGAGAGATGGTCCCTCAACAGGACGGCCGCGTACCTCCACTTGACGCTGGAGTTGCTGCCGTACTGGACTTCTGGTTCACAGGTTCGGCGAGGATGCAGCTAGTTAACCAGCATCCATAGCGGGACGGAGCTCCGGTTGCTCCATGTTATCGGCGGAACGCCTTACTGTCATGGCGCCCCGTCATCTTGAATAGAGTTACTGGATATACCGCCAACCGGAAGCTGGATTATTTCGAGATAGAAAATAATTTTCTCGGATTACCATCCCGTACCTTTCGGAGAGCGCGCAGTTGAGGCTGTCATATTGCCTGCATAGGGTCTTCCCTATATGATTTTGCTCGGCTCTGAGAGAAGCCGATATAAGGAAAATCAAATGGGAGCGCAGGACCTTATCGCATTGATGAATGCCGGAGTACTCCAGTCCGACCGGATTGTGAAATTGGACACCCCGGCCGGACCGAATGTACTGCTGCCACATATCGTGGTGGGTACTGCTCGCCTGGGTGGCAATTTCGAGATTGCCGTCGATGTTGTTTCGCTGCAGGATTCAATCGAGCTGAAGTCGCTCATTGCGCAGCCTGTCACACTTTGGACTCAGCAGTCTGACAAGACCTACCGTCCCCGACACGGATATGTTCACACGGCGTGCCGGCTGGGTGCCGACGGACGGCTGGTCAGCCTGCAACTGATTTTCTCGTCGTGGCTTCACTTCCTGAAGTTTCGCAAGGACGCGCGGATATTCCAGGACCAAACGGTTGAGGCCATTCTCGAAACAGTGTTCCGAGGGCATCCGCAGGCGGTCGGAGCATACCGAATTGAGGTTAGCAAACCGTCACCTGCACGCTCGTTCTGCGTTCAATACGAGGACGACTGGAACTTCGTGCACCGGCTGATGGAGTCGGAAGGCTGGTTCTACTATTTCGAGCACGCAGACGACGGCAAATCGCATACCCTCGTCGTCACGGACGACCTGTATTCGCTCAAACCACTTGAGCCGGAGCACATCCGGTTCTATCGTGCCGGCGTCACGCGCCAGCCCGACGCGCTCGTGCACTGGTCCGGCACACGGACCTTACAGAGCACGTCGTACTCGACGAGTACGTTCGACTATAAGAACCCCGAAGCGCGCAAGGAAAAATCGTTTCCTACCGTCGCGAACCAGGGCGAGCTTCCGCAGCAGGCTGAGGTCTACGAATACACGGGGCCATACACGTACCTCGATGATGACCGCGGCGACCAGTTGACCAAGCTCAAGCTCGAGGAATGGGAGTCGCGCGCGAAGCGGTTCCACGGTGTAGCTAGCGCACCGAGTATCGACGTCGGCGGCTGGTTCAGTTTGCTAGACCACCCCGAGCACGACGGAGATAGTGCTGAGGACCGCAAGTTTGCGGTGGTCGAGGCCACATGGTACGTCCGCAACAATCTCCCGATTGGGGAAACCCGCCCTTATCCGCATAGCCTCGATGCCCGTCTTGCCAAGGTTCGTGATGCTCACGAGGAGTCGGCACCTGCGTTCGCGGTTAATGATGCTTCAGGCAGCGAGGGCTTCTTCCTCGTTGATGTCGAAGCCCAGCGCCAGAAGGTGCCGTTTCGCAGCCCGTTCGAACACCGAAAACCCGTCATGCACCTTCAGACGGCGACGGTCGTCGGCCCTGGCAACGAAGAGGTCTATACCGATGCGCTGAACCGCATCCTGGTGCGCATGCACTGGGACCGACGTGCGGGCGTCGGAGCGACATGCTGGATGCGCGTTTCCTATTCCGATACTGGCGGCGGCTACGGCAGCGTGCACGTGCCGCGCGTTGGCGAAGAAGTGACCATCGAATGGCTTGGTGGTGATTGTGACCGCCCCATTGCAACAGGCCGCGTCTACAACGGCGCAACGCAGCCGCGCTGGCATTCGAACGGCATCCTGTCAGGCTTCAGCTCGAAGGAATACGGCGGCAACGGTTACAACCATCTCGTGATGGACGATGCGACCGGGCAGAACCGGCTGCAACTGTTCTCGTCGCAAGGCAGCTCCATGCTTCACCTGGGATACCTGATTGCTCAGGACGGCAATGTCCGCGGCAGCTATCTCGGCAGCGGCTTCGACCTTCGCACCGATGCATACGGCGCGATTCGCGCCAATCGTGGGCTTTTCCTCACGACCCATCCTGGTTCGGGGGCGGCGCACCAGCAGTTGGAGGTCCAACAAGCCCAGCAGCAACTCATCAGCGCTCACAACTTGGTCGAGTCGCTTTCCGACGTCGGCAGCCAGCACCAGGCCGAAAGCCTGAAAGCGGGCCAAGACGCGCTCAAGGCTTTCACGGAAGCCACGACCGACAACGTTCAGGGGCAAGACCAGGGGAGCGGCGGCCGCACAGCGGGAGGCGGCACGGGCACGGCCAACGCGTTCAAAAAACCTATTCTTCTGGCCACAAGCCCGGCGGGCATTGCACTGTCGACGCAGCGGTCGGTGCACTTGGGTGCGGACGAACACGTGAACGTGGTCAGCGGCCAGAGCACCCACATCGCAGCCGGAAAATCGCTGCTCGCGAGTGTCGCCGAACGCATCAGCCTGTTCGCCCAGAACTCCGGGATGAAGCTCTTCGCTGCGAAGGGCAAGGTGGAAATCCAGGCGCAGTCGGACAACATCGAAGTGACCGCGCAGAAAGCGGTCAAAGTGCTGTCGGCAACAGACAAGGTTGAAGTCGCGGCCAGCCAGGGTCTCCTGCTAACATCTGGTGGCGCGTACATCCGAATCCAGGGCGGCAATATCGAGATTCACGCTCCGGGCAAGATAGACATCAAGGGCGCACAGCACGCGTTCGCTGGCCCCACAAGTGCCCCCTACGACCTGCCCGCGCTGCCGAAGGGAGACCTGCACAACAAGCTCGAGCTGAACCTCACGGACGGCAAACTGAAGCCTGTGCCCGGTGCGCCGTATAAGGTCGTCTTCGACAACGGCACCACCCTAAGCGGCAAGCTCGATGCGAACGGCCACGCGTTGCTGCGTGACGTCCCCGATGGCACCGCCCAGGCTTTCTTCGGTGAAGACGCGCGCCCGTTCGTGCAGCAGCCCTTGCCGGCAGCGAAGGCACTTGAGCAGGACGACATCCTGAAGGAGCTGCATGCGGGTGGCCACCAAGGCATTACCCAGGAAAGCCTCGCGAGCCTGTTTAACCAATTCTCCGGCCGCCCTGACCTCAAATGAATACCACCGACCAACAAGCCATTGAAGACGCGGTCGAGCAAATTGGGCTTTCGATGGCGGCCAATGCATTTCCACTGTTCTACGTCGCGCAGAATATCTATGACACATCGGAAAGCGTCCTGAACGTTTGGAACGCGCGCAGCAGTGCCGACGAGATGGCTCGGGTCGAAACGGGCATTGACCTGGTCTTTGCCGTCGTCGGCTGGGTGCCGGTGGTCGGTGCAGGCGTCAAACGTACCTTCCGACTCGTCAACCACAAGTCTGAAATCTACGGCCCGCTGCTGTTCGATATCCTGCGGCTCGTACTCCAGCGCGCGCATTGCCCGACCAGCCCCGAAGAGCTGGTCGACAAGCTGTTTGATGCGTCTGGGCTGAAAAAACTGCTGACCGAGTCGCGCGAACATATCGAGAAATCTTGGGTGTACCGCGAGATGCCTCCCGCGGGACAGGCGACCTTCAGTCAGGCGCTCGCGTTCGTGGAGGTCAATCTGCCGTTCTGGTTGACCCAGTTCGTCGAGCGCAAGCTCATGCACTGGAGAAAGAAGCAACCCAACTCGTCAGCGGAAGGTTCCGTCGCGCTACGCAAAGAGACCGAGAAGCCGGGGAAGGTTGGTGTTGAGGCGGAACAGGGCCACAACCGGTCAACCTCCGCGCCGTCCACGGGCGTCGTGAATGCCAAACTGGCAGTGACGGAAATCACCAACAGCATCACGGGCCTACTCGGTGAGCACATTTCCGACTACTACTGCTATGAGAAGCTCAAATGGGGTAGCGGGTGGGAAGCCCATGACCAAGGATACCTGGGGCGCTGGTCGCGTGAACCAAGCGCCGATGTACCAGGCAAGCTCAATGACCATGGCAAGCTCGCCAAGCTTTTTGCGCCAAAAGCCAAAGGACAAGGAATTGACGGTGCGTGGCGGGCAACACCATCGAACAATGAAGGAAAGCGATTTGCCATCGTCGAAGCCAAGTCCTCGAAGGTAGACCAGCCTACCAAAGTGCCGAATGGCAAACGCAACATGACGCCAAAGCTCGGTACGGCGGAGCGAATAGTCGATGAAGTGCGACCACATGGGGATGAGTTGCTTGAACCGCCAGTAGAGACACCCGGCGCGATATCGCCAACTCCAGTTTCCGGCGGAAAGGTCAAGGGAAGTCGTGCCCCCGCCAAGTCAGGCGGAGCCGCGCCAACGACTCCACCGGCCGCTCCTTCGGGGCCCCCAGCAAAGCGAGCAACACCTAAGATTGTTCAGATGAGCACGGATTGGATTACCCAGAATCTGAAGGACGCGGTTGGAAGTCGTTTGCAGATGGAAATCTTAGAGCACGGCTATTCTCGGCATATCGTGTATGTTCCGTTTTATCTTCCTTGTGCAGCCGCGCACGAGGCGGCGTTGTTGGCCGGCAAGGAACATGACCATGGCGACCACGATATCCCACTCACGCATCACTACCGTGAAGCGGAAGTCGAGGAAGCGGTAAAACGAAAGGAAGCGCGCTTAGCTAAGGCAAGGCAGGTCACGGAATGAATGATTTTTCGACGCGAAAACGCCAACGCTTCATCAGCGAGCAGTATTTCAACTGGCTGTCGGCCTTCCAAGCCGAGTCCATCGAGAAGTGGACGCACACGCTGCCTGCGAATGGTACCGAGGCGGTAAAACACGCAACGGCTGCCTGGCTGCGCGCTACCGCCCGTTTTGAGCTGATGATGCTTCGATACACGGCGGGAGAGCCCATCGCATCAATGCGGGAAGAGATGGAAGATGTGGTGACTGCCTACGAAGAGTATGCGGCGCGTCAGCGGGTCGCCCGCAATGACCCGCAATGGCCGGCATTGCTGCTTACCGAGTTACCCGATTATGAACGAGGGATGCAGCTCATCGGTCTTTGCCACCTATTGCATCGGGGTGACCTGCTGCCGCGCATCGCGGAGCTTGAAGATGGGTACTATCGCGGACAGGACACCCTGTTTGAGGACCTCCTGGCCTACGGCATGGAGGGACGAGTAGATGTCGACCAGTGGTATCACGAGTCGTACCGCGATTGCATCAACAGCATCTACGTCGACGGTGATGATGAAAGCATTGCCTATCTCAATACGTACCTCGAAAACTGGTATGCCTCCATGGAGAAGGCTGGATGGCATGACACGCATCTCGACCTGTCTGAACGTGGCGGCGGGTATTTCGGGTATTGGGCAATTGAGGCAGCGGCGATAGCTTACCTTCGCGGTCTGGACGATGCACCGCTTCGGGAACATATTGTCTATCCGAAGGATTTGGTGGACTTCGCCAGAACCTTTGAAGAATTTCCAAAATCCACGCCAGCGCCTACCGGCCCGCAAGCTGTGCGAACGGGTCAAGTCTGCCCGGAAACCGGCATCTGGAAGGCACAGGGCCACCACGTGCCAGGAGTGCTGGTGCAACAAGGCGAGCGCATGCCGGACGTGTTCGCTCCAGACCGGTCAGGCGCATATCGCTCCCAACCCGCGCTCTGGGAGTTTGAACGCAAGGTCTGAACTCCGCTGGGCCAGGCTCAGCGTTCGGGGCGATGGCTCAAGTATTCATTGAATTTTCCGTTATCCAGTATTGAATTCTTTTCGAATATGTAATTGCCGTCCCTTACATGGAGAACAACATGGCCTACCAAGCCGCCATTCAGCGCAGTGACCCCACCGCATTGCTCTTTCTCGTTGACCAGTCCGCCTCCATGAATGACAAGATGGCGGGAAGTGAACGTACGAAAGCTCAGTTTGTTGCGGATGTCCTGAATCGGACCCTTGCGAGTCTTATTGTCTTTTGCAGAAAATCGGACGGCGTTCGCGATTATTTCGATATTGGGGTTCTCGGATATGGCGGAGACACGGTAGCCAATGGCTTCCAGGGAACACTTTCTCAGGCCACATTGCAGCCCATTTCTCTGATTGAAGCCAATCCGCTGCGAATCGAGGAGCGCAAAAGGAAGGTGGATGATGGTGCCGGCGGACTGGTTGAACAATCGGTGAAATTCCCGGTCTGGTTCGAACCCAATGCGAACGGTGGTACCCCGATGCGAGCGGCAATTCTGGCGGCAGCCGAAACTCTTGCTGGGTGGTGTGACGCGCATCCGAAAAGCTACCCGCCGACCGTTCTCCATGTCACTGACGGGGAATCAACTGATGGGGACCCCGAGGAGCTTGCTGATACGCTGCGTCAGTTTCAGACTGAGGATGGCAACGTACTCTTGCTGAACCTGCACGTGAGTTCTCTAGGAGGGCAACCCACGCTGTTTCCGGCATCTGAGAATGCGCTGCCGGACCAATACGCAAAACTACTTTTCCGGATGTCGAGCCAGCTCCCTGAGCGTCTGGTACACGTTGCGCAGGAAAAGGGTATTGCGGCTTCGTTCGAAAGCCGTGGCTTCATGTTCAACGCCGACGCGGAACAAATCGTGAACTTCTTCGACATCGGTACGCGCCCGTCCCAGCTTCGGTAAGCAAATGCACCTGGTTCTAGAGTTTCAGGCAACCGTGCCGAAAGTAATCGACGAGCCCGAAAGAAATGAGGATGCTGTTTGTATCGACGAGGACCATGGAGTCTTTGCCGTAGCAGACGGCGCTTCGCAATCGTTCGATTCGCGCGCCTGGGCACGCCTTCTCGTCTCTCGATTTGTCGAGCAGCCTGCCGTCAACCCGGAATGGGTTGACGCGGCAAGGCAAGACTATGACCGTACGTGGGACTACGACAGTCTCAGTTGGTCCGAGCAAATGGCCTTCGACCGTGGCAGCTTCTCGACGCTGCTGGGCTGCGAGTGGCGAGAGCATTTGAGTGACCTTGAGATTTTCGCTGTCGGTGACAGCATCGCGGTTCATCTCGAAGGCTCGAGCATTGTGCAGTCGTACCCATATACGGCTGCACACGAGTTCGACCAGCGTCCCCAACTGCTTTCAACCCGCGCCGAAGCCAATAGGTTCGTTCATTCGCCGTCCTTCAACAACAGCTCGGGAACGGTCTGGCACCTGAATGAAAACAGCACCGTCCTCTTGATGACAGACGCGTTAGGTCAATGGCTTCTCTCGCAGCAGGAAGGGGCAGAATTCCGTCTGGGAATGCTGCTGTCGGCAGATACTGAAACGGCATTCACTGAGCTGGTCCTGAGCCAACGAAGTGAAGGGGCACTGCGGATTGATGACACTTCGCTGTTGGTGCTTGCCGCACGTAGTCGTGTCGAAACGTCATGACATACCCATCCCTAGAACGGTACCAGGAGGTACTGCAATTTCCGTGGACAGCATTTCGTGACGACGTCGAGCTTGCCCACGGTACGGTCGCAAAGGATGGCTTTGAACTTCCACTTGTCATGTGCGGTGGTTTTGCCCTCACGTACACGTTCACGCTGACGCAGAAGCGGAAAATCGCACTTCGATGCTTCCATAAGGAATCGAGAGACCTGGAACGTCGGTACATCGCCGTCTCGGCCCAGCTCAGGAAGCTGAACTCGCCGTTCTTTGTGCAGTTCAATTTCGTGAAGAGCGGTATCTGGGTAGACGGAGACACCTATCCCATCGTCAAGATGGAGTGGGCAACAGGCGTCACGTTGGGTGAATTCGTCGAGCAACACTATGGTGATGCCATTAGACTGGCACGGCTAATCGATGCACTGCGCCGACTAGCCCAATATCTTGAGAGTCAGGGAATCGCGCACGGCGACATCCAGCCGGGCAATCTGATGGTGTCGGCCGATGGCGCATCCGTCACGCTAATCGACTACGACGGTATGTATGTTCCAGCACTCGCAGGAATGCAGAGTGCTGAAATCGGGCATCGAAATTTCCAGCACCCTAGGCGCGACCATACTTTGTTCAACGCGACGCTGGACAGATTCTCGTTTATTTCCCTTGACCTTGCCCTTCGTGCCCTGTGCGTTACGCCCCAGCTGTGGGATGAGACGCATAGCGACGCGGATTCGTTCTTGTTTAGAGCGAACGACTTTGCGGCACCACAGGCTTCTTCGGTGTTCGCGTCGCTTTCTCGCATCGGTGACTGTGCCAGAGATGTGGCGAATTTCGCAACGATATGTCGGGCGAGGGTTGACAGCGTACCGTCGCTAACCGAATTTGTCCGCGGGGGCGGTATTCCGAGTGGACCTAAGTACATCGCTCCGGAGATTGCGGGTACATTCGCCCGGGGCCGCTACTTGCCGGTTCGCCCTGTTGTAGATGCATCGAATTTTGACGCAGCATTCAAGCAATTGGACGAATTTGTCGAGCTGGTTGGTATGGTTGTGAGCGTAAAAGCGGATGGGAAAACAAGGAACGGGCAACCTTTCGCTTTCGTCAATTTCGGAAATTGGAAGCGAGAAAACAGTGTCCGGCTGACGATTTGGAGCCAGGTGCTCCGCAAGATGAAGGTCGCGCCAGAAGACTCGTGGGAGGGGAAATGGATAAGCATCCAGGGGCTCGTCCAAAAAGCATCCGGAAAGGACGATAGGCGCATAACTCTACACATAATCGTTTCCAGTCCCGCACAAATTCATCACATCTCTGAGGAAGAGGCCCGGTATCGACTAGACTCGGACGGGGTCGACATGGCGGTCGACCGTCCACTAGCCCCTGTAATTCCAATCGACAACGCGAAATTGCTCGCGGGTATTGACAGGCGCCAGCCCGCGACACCGGTGCCCGCGATTCAGCGGCCATCACGACCGACGGCCAGTGCTGCAGCAAGTCCAGCAGGGGCAAATGCACAGCGGTTGGCAAAGATGAAGGCTCAGCAACAGTCGTCAACAGTGGGCCGAGGCGGCAACCAACGACCGCCGCAGCCAGTGAGAACAGCGCCGCGGCCTATGCCGCAGCAACCGTCGGTTCGGCAAAATCCGCCAGCACCGAAAACGACATCACATCCAGTAGCTCAATCCGCACAACCGCAGCGCAGCCGAGTACCGCCTTCGTCAACTCCAACGTATTACCAGGCACCCTTCAAGCCGGCGCCGCGCCGACAGGGTCTGCCACGTTGGATATATGTAGCCTGCGGAGTTTGCTTACTGATGCTGGTAATGTTGGTGAAGCGTTAGTAGGGCAGGTCTCAGGCCCAGTTGCTTTACTTCGCAATGAGAAAGCGGTCCCGGTTCTTAGCGTCGCGAATCCAGAGCGGAGCACGACCGCGACCTGACCACGTCTCGCCAGTCTTCGGATTTTGGTACTTCGGCTCAGCAGCCGTTGCGGAGCTCGCAGCCTTCTTGGCACGCTTGCGACCAAAAATTTGGTCTTCGGTGATGCCGTACTCCGCGACAAGGTCACGAACTTGCGCAACGACAGCCTCGAGTTCCGCGATGCGCGCTGCTTCAGTACGCTCCTGGAGAGCGTCGAGTTGCGCCTTTAGTGCCTTATAGTTTTCGGCCATTCTTTAATTCTCCTGTCTTTTAAGGTCGATTTGTACATCTGAGCAAGCCAGCAATTGCTCGACGGCAGTATACCCTCAGGTCGATACGGCATTTCACGCCTACTTGAGCACATCTCCAGCATCTCATCCCAACAGAGCTAATCCAGCGCTCACGCTCAGTTGCGCGTGGTCGCCATCGCCCCACACGAAGTGGGCTCGATAAGACACGCGACAAGGTATTGCTACATAAGGATTTTCCGCATAAAACAGAAAGGTACGATTCGTGCAGCGAATGGCTTTTTTCGTATATTCTATGGACATAGCAATCCCGACGGACGTCTACGTTTGCGACGCCCCGTGGCTAGAAGAATCATAGAGAAAGGTGGCGAGACAGCATGCGGATATCAAAGATACGAATTGTCAATTTCTCCAATTTCGCAAATCTTGAGGTCGAGACTGGCGAGAATATAGTAATTGTTGGCGAGAACAAGGTCGGGAAGAGCAACTTTCTTTGGGCGCTGCAATTGGTACTCGACCCGGGGCTTTCCGAACTTGACCGGCGGCTTGGCCTCGAACACTTCTGGGACGGCCTCGGGGAAAATAAACTCGGCGCAACTGTAGAAGTTTCGGTTGAGCTCACAGACTTCGACGACAATCCGGACCTGATTGCATGCCTTGCCGATGCAATCGTGTCGCCAGGCCCCCCAACGGTTGCACGCTTGACCTACAGATTTCGACCGATGGCGAGCCTCGGGGGAAAGCCACCGGAGAGTCTTGCGCAGTACGAGTACGTGATTTTTGGTGGCACGGACGAAAACAATCCAATTGGTGCGCCGCTCCGACGGAGACTGCCATTGGATGTGCAGGCCGCATTACGCGACGCAGAGAAGGACCTGCTGAGTTGGCGGCGCTCGCCGTTACGCCCGCTTATCGAAGAATTGACCGAGGACCTTGACGCTGACGCGCGCGAAGAAATTTTGCAGATGGTGCGTGAGGCTCAGACCGAACTCGCAGACCGGGACGAAGTGGTTTCTACCGCGGAGAGAATTGGCAAAAGACTACTCGACATCGTTGGCGACAAACATGCCGTCCCAATCAAGCTTGGGTTGGCGCCGACGCGAGTAGACGCACTGCTGCGCGGGCTGCGCATCCTTATTGACAATGGAGCCCGTGGAGTCTCCGATGCCAGTCTCGGGACCGCGAATCTGATATTTCTCGCCCTGAAGAGCTTGGAGCTTGACCGTCTGGTGGTCGAGGGCGAGCGGAATCACACGTTCTTCGGCATTGAGGAACCGGAGGCGCACCTGCACCCTCATGTACAGCGTCTCGTATATCGATACTTTCTTGGCGTGAACGCCGCGCCGGCCCAGCAGCCTCGCAGCCTTTCGACGATACTGACAACGCACTCCCCCCATATCGCCAGCGTTGCCCCGCTCCGTTCGATAGTATTGTTGCGTAAGGATGTCACGCAAGGTGCGACCATCGCAACGTCGTCGGCCAAGGTGCCATTGGAGGAACGCGAAGTCTCGGACTTACAAAGATACATCGACGTTACTCGAGGAGAGCTCTTCTTCGCTCGAGGCGTGATTTTTGTGGAAGGTGACGCAGAGCGATTCCTAATCCCCGCTTTTGCCGAGAAGCTAGGAATCCACCTCGACGTGCTAGGTATTTCAGTCTGCTCCGTTAGTGGCGTCAACTTCACACCTTATGTGAAGCTCTTGAGCACGCGAAGCCTGCATATACCGCACGCCGTCATCACCGATATGGACCCAACGGAAGGGAGCGAGCCTCTCGCCATTAGGCGCATTTCAAAGATGTTGCAAGCCCGGAATGGACCACCTACTGCGCCAGGGCTAACGAATGAGAGAATTATTGAGCTTGGAGAAGCCAGCGGTTTCTTTGTGAACGAGAATACGCTCGAAATTGATGTTTTCAAGGCCGGCCTGGGGCCGGCTATGTGTGATGTATTAGAGCAAGAAATATCCTTCAACGATAAATCTAAGGCCATCATTGATACTTGGCGGAAGGACGCAGGAAAATTAGATGGAGAAAGATTTTTGAAAGTCGTCGAGAGAGTCGGCAAGGGGCGCTTCGCGCAGGCGCTCGCACCTCATATCACGTCTGCCGCTTGTCCCTCATACATTCGCAAAGCACTCGAGTACATTCGCAATGCCGTCTCGTAAGGAAAGTAGCGCTTATTTGCAGGCTGCTGAGCAACTGCGCAAGAACGATGCGCAGTGGGCTGCGTACGAGTCGAAGGGGCATTGCATCGTTACTGCGGGACCCGGAAGTGGCAAAACGAAGACCTTGGTCCTCAAGCTGGCCCGCATTTTGGCAGAAGATGTCCGAGCTCCACGTGGTGTTGCATGCATCACATTCAGTCAGGAATGCGCTCGAGAGCTGAGTCGCAGACTGGATGAACTCGGTCTGCGCGAATCATCACGCCTCTTTATTGGCACCGTGCACGGATTCTGTCTTCGACACCTGCTGATGCCTTATGCAAACTTGGCTGGCTTGGAGCTGCCGGGTCAATTGGCGGTTGCAACGCAAGCTCAAACCCGAGACATCTTCAGAACCGTCTCTGAGGCGAAATATGGCATTGGGCACCCGTATCGTCAGGGAGCGGTTGACAATCTTCGCCGGACGATAGCCGATAGAACCTTGCCGGCATGGCACGCCAACGAGGAATTGGCTGCGCTGGCCGAGTTGTACGAAATTGAGCTACATAGAGTCGGATTGGTCGACTTCGAGGACCTAGTGCGATACGGCACACGCCTTGTTCGTGAGCACGATTGGGTGCTTCCCCTCATCCGCGCAAAGTTTCCTGTCCTTGCAGTCGATGAATATCAGGACCTCGGGGCGTCGTTGCACCAAATCGTTAAGCGCCTGGCATTCGATGGTGGCGTTAGGTTGTTTGCAGTTGGTGACCCGGACCAATCTATTTATGGGTTCAACGGTGCAGATAGCAAATTGTTAGAGGAGCTTACGAATAGGAAGGATGTTGAATCGGTTCGCCTCGAAATAAACTACCGCAGCGCTGAGCATATTGTCCGGGTGGCCGAGCGTGCGTTGGGCGAACCGCGCGGTTACAAGGCCTTTGACGAAACGAGGAGTGCGCGGGTAGTAATGGTGAAGTGTCCAGATGGACTCGCTTCTCAAGCTCAGCATGCGGTGTCGAAAATCGTGCAAGAGGCGCTTGCTAGCAAGCCGGGTCGCCAGTTGGGTGATATCGCAATTTTGTACCGTACTGCGGAGCTCGGTGATATTGTCGCGGAAGCCGCGACCAATGAAGGGCTCGATTTCATTCGCGTGGACAATGCTGCTCCCTACAGGAAATGCACATTGACGAGCTGGATAGAGGATTGTGCGGCGTGGTGTTCAGGTGGCTGGGGCGAAGCCAAACCTAGATTGCAGTCGCTTCTTTCTCGTTATGCTTCGTTTCGGCGTCGCTCGCCTGATGAGCGAACCATTCGGGAAGAGTCTCGTCGACTGACCGAGTTTCTCTGGAATCGTCGCGGCAACGGGGTAGCACTAGATTTCGTGTCGGCTCTTAGGACAGAAATGCTCGACGCCATGGCGGCGACGGAAGCGACGTTAGCCGACCAAATGGCCCAAGTAAATGCGATGAGCAAGGCGCTCGCGAAGGGAGGCGCCATTCATGGGCTTGATATGGCGCGTCTTGGTGGACGAGATGGCTCTCCCGACCACCTAAATCTCTTGACCCTGCACTCTGCCAAGGGTTGTGAGTACGATGTTGTCGTCATGCTTGGACTCGACGAGGGGGTGTTTCCTTGGAGCAATGAAGAAGGTGCAACCCTAGCAGAGAGTCGTAGATTGTTCTACGTTGGACTGACGCGAGCGCGCGACGCGGTTCACATGCTTTACTCGGGCTGGACGGTGAACAAATACGGACGTAAGTTCTATAATGGCCGCTCTCGATTTTTAGACGAGCTCGCAGGGAGGAAGGAAGGAGGCTAGGCGAAATACTGAATTGCGCACACGAACACGTTCCTGACCATCTGACACGCGTCTTCTGGCTGCATCCGCGGCATGAAAGGCGAATGGCTCGATATCAATTCGTTTAGTAATTCTTATTTCATGGTCTCCGCACCGGGTAAGCCAAATTCAGCCGTCATCGCGTTCCCGATTTACTTGCTCGGGCGCGACGAGTGGCGCAAAAACTGTACAAAAAAACACACTGTATGTAAAAACAAGCGTCCACGGTAAAACTTGTGTGACAAGGGTTTCGCAATACTGTACTTTCCTGAAAAAGTACAGTACATATGGGGCCAGAGCGTCGCTGATTTTTCTCATTTCCCGTGAGAAACCGTGAGAAACGCGACTACCGCCCGCCTCGCAGGAAACTCTCCCAGTCCTCCGCGGAAGCACAATCCGTCGGGTTGGGAGCCTCGTCGATTACCGGGAAAATGCTGGTGGCCACGTTAAGCCGAAGCAATGTGCGAGCAGGCTCGGTATTTCGTTTAACTGAACATATCTTACGGTACTGCTTGTGTGCACTGGAACCTCAGGCGTAACTGTAACTGGTCGCGGCGGCGGCTCTTCCCTACCTCCGCTCAGTGCCACAGCAATTCAGCGCGCCACCATGTCCCAAATGCTCGCACCCCATCGCGGATAAGCCTGCACGATTATGTCGTCACCGGCCGCGCCCAGCAGCGTTTCCTCAAGATGCACCTTGTAATCAGCAAGTGCGCCGCTTCTGATGCGTCCGATATCCGAAGTTGCGGCTCTTTTGCTAGACTCGCGTCCGCGTGGCCACGGCTTCCTTCATCGTCACATACCCAATACCGTCGAGTACAAACGCGTCAGCTCGCTGCATCGACGGTCGTGCAAGGAAAGTAACTGCCCCCAGCATCATGACCTGTCGTTACACTGGAGTTCGAAGCATTCCGACGGTGGGAGACCAACCGCTTGGAATCACATGCGTGGATACCGCAATCACGATTTTCTATAACTTGTTAGCGAATTCTCACATTGCTCGAACATCGTATCCAGCTCGTCAGTAACGTCCGTTGAGTATGGAACGGCATGGGTCGTGCACCACGTCTGCCAGATGTACTCTCCGAGTCCGCGAGAGGCACTGGGCCCCTCAAGACGGTACCGCCTGCCGGTCTGGGTCGTGATGGTGCGCGACACCGAGCAAATGGACCTGATTGCAGATGAAACACGGCCGGTCAGGGTCGACGGGCGGAAACCCACCAAGTGATTCTCGTGAAGCTCAGTGCGCCAAACTGACCATCGAACCAGCGTGATAATCGGTTCCTCGTCAATAGCGTTTGGGGGCGAGATTGCCATGGTTGGTCTCCGCAACATCAGCGCCGAAGCCCGGAAGGGCGGCAAAGCCGAACGTTGCACGACAATTGCTTTCGAACCTCAGGGCGCGGCACGCAGCTCAGCGGCCCCAATATACCGCGATAAAAATCGCGATTTCAGCATAGGCGAGATACGACCAATTTCAAGGTCGGAAGCAGCGGAGAATCCCACTACTTCTGTGAGCTGACCGCCAGTCGCGCGGCTTCCGCGAGGTCGTCCACGTCGATATATCGCTCCAAGCTGCCGCTACCAAGCGCGGCGAGACATTGCAGCGCAAGAGCCAGCGAAGCAGTACCTTCGGTGAGATGTGTCTTGAGCGATTTCTCCGAGATATCGGCGCCAAGCATTTGCAGGCGACGAACCAGTTCGTCAGGCGTTACCCACGGCTGCCGAGACAGTTCGCAGGAAAGCACTGCTGCCGCTCGCACTTCCCAGTCGCCCTCCACTTTCATCGCATCGGACCAGAGTTCCGGCGGCCGGGCGGACGAGATGTCGATGATTTGAAGGAGCAAGGCCAGCCTCGGCGTTCCGCGATAGATTTTTGAGACAAATGAACGCTCCGTCTCGCGGGAGCCAGAAGCAGCGAGGGCGCTCGTTAGCTGCGCGTAACTGAGGTCTTTGCGCGCGAGAGCGACTCGTATTACGCGGGCCGCTAGTCGTGTCCATGGCGTATCTTGCAGCACAAAACTCCTTGAATTCCGCGTGGCATGGACTAGGATTAAATCGCGATAAAAGTCGCGTTTTATATGCGTGTGCTTCACACCTCGTCAGGGCCTCGAGCTGCAAAATGACTCGCAGCTGGCAAGCTCCAATGATTCTACGGGGTGCACAGCGCCCCGGCTAGTCATCAGCTTAGGACGCAGACCACCTCGACCGAAGGGGGATGCAGTGAGCGGGCTCAAATTCTTGGTGTCGCATCGATTCGCAGCGCGCTTCAGACGCGGCTGCAATGTCTTCCAGCACTTTACCGCTGCAGGCATCGACGCGCGTACCAGTTTTAACTGCATCGACAAGATTTATCGTATTGCATTGATGATTTATCGGCGTGACCCTCAGTTATGTCCATTGTAAATTCAACGCCTCCGAAACTAGAGATTCATCTGCTATGGCGGCTCTCCATGACCGGTAACGTCATCAATTTTGGTCGATTGCATATAGCCCGTTGGACCACGTCAACTCCCGCCCGCCATATCGACTACGCGCACCGTCTAAAACGGCCAAGGACAATTCAAAGCGACCTAAAATACCAAGAAACCGCTCACACCCAAAGCGCCACAACGAGGTCGTTACCTCCCACCCTTGTGGGGCAAGGCTTTACCGCTACGAAGAGACAGACTTCGACTATCAAAACGAATTGCGCCCCCTCACTCAGCCCAGGTCGACGCACAACGTCAAGTGGTTGATTCCAATGATTTTTTATTGAGAATCAATCGTTTTAGATGGGCTCGCTCCGGATGAACTTCGTGTTGGCGCGGGGGACACCACTCACTTGGATGTCTTCGAGACCGAGGGACTCATTGAGAACGATATCGGTGGAGCAGATGAAAAAAATTCTGGCGCCCTTCGGAGCGACGGAAGTCGACGTATACCTTGTTAACAAAAGGATTTTTCAAACGCGTAAGCGGTCCTCTACTACCGAGTCATTTCGAAGCCTCTTGCAACCGTCGAATTTTGCATTTAGTCTGCCCGTCGTCGAATAAATTGGAGTAAAGCCAGATGGGATGGACCGATATTTCTAAAACGATGCCGGCCTAAAATGCTCCGCTTTGAGGCAAGCGTTTTAGATATCAGGCCTTCCGAGTTTAGAGAGCAGCGATGTCTAGAACCGGGATACGGAGTCACAGCAGCTCGTCGAAGTCGAGCGGTTCGCACGGCGCCGAGCGAAACGCGACCGAGTCTGAGGTAGACCCGAGAACTTTTGGAGAGAGAGGATGTAAGCAACGTAAGCGCACCGAGCAGTCGACGGATAGTATCGACTGAAGAAGACCGGTAAACGAAAAATGGGACGGCTGGCACCGCCCCATTCGTCGTCGCACGCCTCTAACGAGACGGCAAGCGCAACTGAATAAGCGCGGATTGTCTCAGAGGTTGGCGAATTAGTCAATCGCCTATCCCTGAATAGGGGGATGGGTTGTGCCCGCTCGGGCACAAAATATGAGAAAAGATGATTAGATTCAGTCACTTACCGAGGCACGCGCCGTTCCCAAGGCAAAAGCGGTGTTCACGCCCCGCCGCTGTGGCCCACGCCCACATTGGCGGAGCCAGTCCTGCGTGGCTCCCGTCCCGGCCCACGAGTCCTGCGTTTCTGCCTGGTCGCCATGCACATGCGGGGCTTGCCCGGCCCATCGCAGACCAGCGTTCATCCACCGCTGCGCAGCGCGAGCACGCTCGATTCGGAGGTGCGACATGCGTGTGAATACGCACGATGCCGGCGTTGCTGTCGACTCTCAGGAACCGCCAGCATTTCGTGATTCTCAGCACGAAAATCCCGTGCTGCCTCTGATTCCGTCCTATTCTAGTGCGCGCGAAGCACGCTTGGCTATAGAACTGGTGCCGCAAATGGAAGCGGCGAGCGACCTATCAGAGGATAACCATACGCTGATACCAAGTGCTACCCACGGTCGCTTGATACTCGACATGATTCGTTCGGCGCAGGAGAGCGCGAGGGAGCGAGACCTTTCGGACGAAGCCTTTCGCGCCAAGATACTCACTGCGCATCAGTTTCTTTGTTACCGACGTGACGAGCATGGGCACTCGGTGCCACCTGTCGCGGTTTCGCTGCCGGGCGTGCAGCCAAAGGTTCATCTGGCGGTTGTACCGAACGGAGTCGGGCAACGAGCCATCATCCACGCTTGCGAACGTGTATTCGGGTTTAAGAAGCAAGATATTGATGTTGTGCCAGCAGACGGCGTCGGGACGATAAGATTCGCCCGCCTCGGCTCGATTGTCCTCAACTTTCCGCCAAACGGTAGCCCGCGAAGCTTCTATCGGACGCTTGCGCGAAAAATCGACGGCGTCTTCAAGTCGGGCTTCGGCTCAGTGAGCCGTTGCGACGAAGAAGCCGGCACCGCAGCTCAAGCGCTTCTTTTAGCGGTAAACATCGGGATGGTCATCATTGGCCCAGTGTCCAAAGGTGACTCAGACCCGCGGCGCGCAGCAGCCCTGTGGAGCATGCTGGCTGACCTCGCGGTCGAAACCGGCCTTCCAATGCTGATTGTCGTAACGCCTGGTGCGGCCGCAAATCTCATTGAGCACAGCGGCGCACTCAGCGCCCTTACGAGTCGCGGTGTGTACAGCATAGAGCCGCTTACGCTCGCGTCAAAGGACTGGGCTAACATCGCTCTAATGGCGTGGTTGAAATACCTTAAAGCCGCCGCAGCACTTCCCCCTCAATGGTTCCCAACCGCGCTCTGGTCACAGACGCTCGGCCGCATCGAGCTCGCCATAAAGGTATGCGCACACATTGCTAGCACGTGGCAAACAGCTCGCAAAGTATCTCTGACTGAAGACGAGTTTGCGGCACACGCACGCCACGCACTTGTTCTCGAGAGCCCCCGGCTTCGAGCAATCCTTCGCGCGGAACGCGGAGGAGAGTTTTCACGAGCTCAAGTCATGGCGAACGGCGACTGGCTACCGTTGCCAATCCTCGTGGAGTCCATCCCCGGCTTGGACGAGCGCGACGACCTGTTTGCGTCAACCATCTATCCGGCGCTCAAGGTCCCCCATCCCGAAAAAGCGATTCAGTCGAGTATCGAGAAAAGAAACAAGACCCCGAAGCACTCTGCGCCAAAAGAAGGAGGCGTCGCATGACCTGCCACACCTTCTTTCCCGCCGTCGAAGGAGAAACAGCATCTTCCATTCTGGCGATGGTCGCCCGCACTACGGATTTGCGTGAAGCAAAGAAGGTCAATGCCAGCGGCCACCGCCGCGCAGCGCCATTGGCGAATTCGCTTCCCTGCAGAGCGTCTCTCTTTTGTGCAATCACGGAAGAGACATATGGTATTCCGCGGCATGTCCTGTCCGCGCACAGCCTCTTTTCGTGGGAGTCAATTGGAATGTCGCCGGACTTTGTGCGTATTCTCGAGCACGCGCTGACCGACGGCAAATCACGTACGCGTTGTCCGAAGCTTGACGTTCACACACAGTGCTGCAACCGCACGTCCCTTGTATGTCCCGAATGTGCTGAGGCTGACCAAGTCAGGTATGGCCGCAGTGCAAATCGCTGCGCGCATTGCATCGACTACGTCACCCGATGCTTTAAACACGAAGCATTGCTTCGGAGCACGGGCGAAAGTAGTACATACGAAGCGCTGTTCATCCGCACGGGCACAATCCCCGCCCACCAGAACGCCCTGCGTTACTCACGCGTCGCCCTCTCTCTGGCCAAGGACTGCTCACATCAGTCGGCGTGGTCAGTCATCACCAGCCTGATGAACGAGAAGCGGTTCTTGTCAGATTCGGGACGATGGCGCCTGGACGACCTGCGCCGCGAATTTCGGCAGTTTTTTAGTGGCGGATTCGAAGACCTTCGGCTCGTGCATATCGTCGAAGACGGCAATTATGTTGAGGCCGCAATAAGGTCGCTGAACAGGGGGCGTCCCGCTCATCCAGTTGTTGTCGCCCTGTTGTATATGTTTGCGACAGATGCCGAAGCTCTACCTGTTCGAAATACCTCTCCCGGGCAATACGCGCGCCCAGCTCGCCAGATTCCGGACAAAATTCGTTTAGCACAACGCCGCTTATGGCTTTCGGCTATGTCGCGTATGGCCGGCCTCTCGCGCACTCAAATGCGCAAGCAGCTTCCGGCCGTGTGGACGTGGTTGTATCGCAATGACCGAGCTTGGTTCGATGCGCACCAGCCGGCCCGCCGCGTACCACGCGGTCACTGCAAGAAACAGCCCGTCCCGTCATCGATGTCGGCCACTATTACATCCAACGTAACGGAACCTCGCTGCTCGGCGGATGGTCGCGCACCTCTGCCATCTTCCTATCAGATGCGAATCGCATACGGTATGAGCGAATACGCGTTCAACTGCTTGGCATTGCAGCTTGGTGGCGTCGGCCCGACAGCTAATGTTCCCGGTAGTCGGAACGCGTTCGTTCTGAAGCGGGTCGCGACAGCCGAAGACCAACTTGCGTCGGAGGGAAAAGCACCTGCGAACTCGGTTCTCGCTCGTCGAGCGAACCTGCGCCCCACGACCTTGAATCGCTACCGGCGGCGACAAGACGCCTTCCAACAAGAGTGAGGTTCTTGAGCATGCATCTGCCAACATTCATGACTTCAATCGCCAAAGAAGAGCTTCTCCCGTTTTATTTCACGAGAATTGGGAGCCGCACTTACCATAACGTCGTCACTCGCGCGTGGTACGCCCCGAGCGGGCTGGACCGACACATAGAGCCGTTCCGCGATTTGATTGGCGGGTTCGAAGAGCTCGAACCGTACAACACGCTACTGCCATCACAAACACGATTCCTTACCGCCACCGAGGCAGAGACAGTTCGTCGCCACTGCAGAAGACGGACGGTGCTTGGCGTACAAAGCCTGATTGGCATGAGCGGGCCAAACTCTGGATGGGCTAAACCGATACCCGCGGTTTGCCCCGACTGTGCGATGAAGGACATAGCTCCTTGTGGTATGCCGTTTTGGAACCGGTCGCATCTTATGCCGGGGGTAAGCTACTGCTCGCGGCACCAGCGTCCTCTTGAGTCGGCATGCCACGCATGCATCGATTTCAGCATACATCCGCGTCGAAGTTCCTGGCCGGGCATGCATTGTGGCTGCGGATTGCGACCCATTGCCTCCGCGGGCCTGTCGAGTACGAAGCAGGAGCAAGAAATCGAACTTCATCGGGTCTCGGCACTCCTGTTGAATCCCTCGTATCGTCACGACATCAATCGAGAAGCCGTTGCACGAGCTGCGGCCCACCAAGCCGAACGTCTCGGGCTTACCGTCGAAGGATACCCAAAGCCGGCGCGCATTCTAGACTTCTTCACCACTCATCCTCTACGGCCCCTGTTGGACCGAATGCGGGTATGCGTCGACGGCATTCCATCCATCAAATGCCTCAGGGGAAGCTCCGTTTATCGCCATCCCCTGCAAAGCATCACATTCCTGTCCGCACTGCACGGCAGTTGGAGCAATGTCGAGAGGTGGGTCGAAGCGAACTGCAAACCTACCCGCCGTCCTGCCCCTGAGCCAGGACTCACCCGCAGGAAACGGCCGAACGAAATGCAGTATCGAGCCAATTGGATGCGAAAGAACCATGCAAAATGGCTCGAAATCTATTCCACGAAATACGCAGCGCTACGCGCTGAGCATCCGGCGTTGTCCCACGCCCGCCTGATGCAGATGTTACCGAGCAACGCAGAGAAATTCATCAATCAGAGTTCGCTCTCCGAAGCAGGAGTCACGGTTCCATTCGTTGCAAGCGACGATGTGGAGCGCGAACTCATCGATAAGGATATGTCTAGGCACGTACTCGAACGCGCCAAACGCCTCGTGGCTGAGCAATACCCGCACGTGATATCCAGGCCGGTCTTGACGCGCGGGCATCAATTTGAAAAGTACCTGGTAACGATGAAAGACAAGTTGCCGTTGACATCGGCCGCGCTCGCGACATGCGTCGAGACTCGTTCCGCGTGCCGTAAGCGTTTGTCTGGAACTCCCGTGCCTGGACGACTCGCTGTTAGGCAACGACAGCGAAGAGCGCCTTCCGCTCAGAGCTCTTCGCTCATCCAGTTTCTTGCTGTCGTAAAAGTGTAGGAGGACGCGATGCCATATCCTCGAAAAGGCAGCGCCAGCGACTTGCCGGGGCAGTATCTCGGTGACAGTGACAGGCAGTCTGAAATATCTCCACGAGTCGCACGTGCCGCAGGCGTGCGGTCACCGTCCGCCCGAAAACGACAACCTTACATCACCGATGTATGGCCGACTTGCGCCGTCCCTTTTTCGAGGGAAGAGCATAAGTCTGTCGACCCGGAACAAGCAGAGTTGGTAGCTAGCACCGATTGCCGGATTCTCGAATTGCCTCGACCATTCGCCACCCCACCGGGCATCGAGCTGCCATCATTCGATGAGTACGGTTGGCCGACTGGTAGGAAGTACTCCCCTCTGCTAGAAGCGCGTACTCCTTCGCTCGCAACGAGGGCCATCACGCCCAATTTCAAATTCGCCCGTCAGTACGAAGCGCTGTCCATGGGAGAGTTCGGAATTCAACTGGCGCTTGCATTTAACCCGTACGTCGTAGACCTCCGAGAACAGTACGGTATCTACAACCCCGCCGACTACTGGCGCGCGATTTCCGATAGTCGAACGATGAATCGTTCACGTTTGATGACTATCGATATCGTGGTGACGTACGTGCGTCCGCCTCACTTTGAACTGCACCATCATGGAATATCCATAAAGCACGCCAGACATCGTCATACTGACTCGGACCTGAGGCGTGAACTCAGGGAACGGGCTGCAATGGCGCAGAGAGGATGGACTTGGGAGCTCATGCGCTCCGACACAGTACCCCGATTGGAACTCGAAAACTACGCCTTCCTCTGGGTACGCATTCGGAGCACAAACGTACAACATTTGTACGAGCGCGCCCGTCTCTTCGCTGCGTACCTGAAGACGCGAAGCACGCGGGGGAGCATGAATACGGTGCTCGGACGCGTTGCGCGGGGATTTGGTACTAGCGTAGACGACGCATATCGCCTGTTCGCAGCGGCTGTCGCCTATGGATTTCTGACGCTTGACCACACGAAGCGGTTGAACGATAAGTTATCCATATTTTTTATTCAATAAGTGGTTCCTGAATCTGAGCGTCGCAACGATGACGCTCAGTGCAACACATATAAGGTGACTCGCATGAACGCCCTCGTAGCTGCACCACAACCACGGCTTATCAGTGATACGCCTCTTGCTAGACGAGTTCTAGACAATCACCACCGGATGTGGCCTGGCGGCCTCACGCGCTTCAAACTTTTCACGCGTGACCGCGACCACGGCTGTCACGCGTACAGAGCCGTTGCGTGGGAGCCGGAGAGCCGTTCTCTGTATGTGCTCAGGATTTCGCTCTCTGCCCCGGCTCCGACGGGCACTGGCGAGTGGCAGCGTTGGAGACTAAGTGACCGTGACAATCCACTTTCAGACATCTGCTTGATGTCTGACACGATAACTCCAATAGAGATTTCAGACCTGAGCAAACCCATCCGGTCATCGAGTCTTGATGGAATGGAACGGCGCAGGACCATTCTGCAGGCGTTTTGCTTTGTCGACGTTCAATACGGCGGTCAAACGACGAGGATGTTCAATCCACTTGTACTCAGCGACCAGGCAGAGAGGTCTACTGCCGTTCGGTACGTCTGCGAATGTATGCAGCAACCGCTCGGATATCAAACTTATGTTCTGAAACTATTCCATCGATTTGTATTTTTCGGCGGCTCAACACGTGCCATGGCCAAACTCACTGGCCGACAGGGCGGTCCAGGCAAAACCCGAGTGGGTGCGAACAGTCAACGGCCAGGACCGAGCACAGACGCAGAGTCGCGCGCCGCGACGAGAACTGCAATTCTGGGCGATGCGCCGATGGTCCGGCGAGGTCCGGTGCGCCCATCCGACATTGAGAAATTCGTGGATGCCCTCCAAAAATTTCATATTGATGGAAAGGAGAGTCTGAAGACTACATACGCGTCGATGGTCGTCACTCGATACTGCAAACATCCAAGACGACTCGTGCCGAGTAGTAGCCAGTTCTTCTACCATGCTAGAAAACGTCTTCTGGAGCAGCAGGATGCAGAACGTAGGCGACTGGGTCCGCGCTTGGCGGCGCAATACGCGAAGCCGCGCATTGGCCAAGCAAGCCATATGACGTTCGGATTCAACTTGGAGGTGGTTGACGTCGACGGCTTCGTCGCAAAAATTCCAGTTGCCGCGCTTATTAACAAAAAAATCGAGCCGGTATTTGTGACGGTCGTGTTCGCTGTTTCTCGGCGTACCGGGGCCGTTGTCGGCTATGAAATCGCGATGAAGGGAGAAAACTCGGAAGCGTTCCGTCGGTGTATCGCTTCGATTTTTGTATCCAAGGAGACCAGAGCGAAGGAACTAGGCTTGACAGATTTCAGAGGCCTCTTGCACGGATGCATCGACGCAATTTTTGTCGATAATGGAGCCGGTGCCGCCGCTGACGTTATCGAGACTGCCTGTAAAGAAATGGGCCTCATCCAGTTCTTCGCGCCCCCCGCGCGGGGTGACCTCAAAGCAGCCGGGGAAAGCCTGAATAACACGATGGTTCATTTGATGAAAGAGTTGACCGGAGCGTTTACACGGCAACGCGACATCTTCTCCAAAGAGCTTCGACGCATCAAGCGAGCAGATAAGACTGTTACTTTGGAGCAGTTTGAAACGTTCCTCCTGATGGCCATTCAGCACGTCAATCTTTTTGCAAACAAGCGCCATCTCAGAAGCGAAGAGATGCGTTGGGACCCCAAAAACCGCTGTAGCATCCATCCTCACTCCCTCTGGCACTGGCACCAGAATCGGCTTCCTGCAGACCAACGAGTCAAGTTGGAACCGTGGGAAGCCTGGGAGCGGTTCATCCCGTGGAAAAACGCTACTGTCTCTGCAGGAAAAGTCCGGCGTTTCCGCCAACGCTGGACATCGCCGGAACTGGCAGCCCTGTATGACGCGCACATGCGTCTTCCCGTCCAGACACGGGGACGGCTGAATATTGAAATCAAACGCGTGGGTGCTCATGCCACGACCCTTAAGTGGCGCAGCCAGGATGGCCGCGGAGGTGACCTTCATCTGGTTGACGAAGACGCATTCATGCTGGGCAAGATGACCTGGAAGGAGCTTGAACTCAGAAATGCCGACGACACATTCCAGGCAGAAGCGAGCGAGCCAGCCAACAATCGCAGTAGGAATCGGCTGACGAGCAAGCAGCAGAATAAAGTAGCAGCCGCTGAGAGGCGTCGCAAAGTTACAGTCGAAACAGCTTTTGAAGGACCGACTATCACAGAAGCTCGGAGAAACGCCGTTGTCCGCCGCGACGCAGCTCGTTTCGCCGCAGCGGCAGCGCCGTCTCAACCGGACGCACTCGGGACGTCGGCTGGACCAACGGCGTCGATTCAATCGGAGGTGTTCGACCGGAGCCGCACCGAAATCCTGCTCCCTGTTGAGCGAGAGGATACGTACGTCGACGAACTTGAAGCCAGGTTGCTCGCGTTAGCACAGTCGGTCGGGACGAGCTCTCATCGATAAATGTTAGCGCCGATGTAAATCTGAGCAAGCCGCCAAAGTATGCCTGAAGGAGCATGTGCTGCGGCTCTCCGGGCTACCGTCACTCAAGTGTCGACCTGTTTGTGTCCACATTGTTGACGCCATGAGGGAGGAGAGATGCATCGGCACGGGTCCGTATGTCGACGGAACGCATGCACCGGTCAGAACATGGCAGGCGCGCACAAATTGTTCCGCTAGGTCTACGAGACTCAACGGAACGATTTTCCACCACCAGGAGACTGCGATGCCCGTTTGGAAACCACGCCCTGCTTCCGAACTGCCGAGGATTCCGTTATCCCGGTGGCGCATACTCGAAATTCAGGATGGCAGCCGGCATTTTGTCGGTTTGGATATGTTCGACTCATCGGGGCGCGTCAGTTCATCGATAGTTACGTTCGACCCCGTTACCCTGCAGGGTACGACTCAAACGGGCCGAATTTATGAGCTGGTCGGCAAGCATGGCTCGTCATTGAACGTCGAATACGTCTGGACGAGGTGGTGCGAACTGTACGAGGTGACATCGTACGTCGACGTCACCGAACGTCTGCTTGCTGGAACTGATATCGGCAATCGAGCATGAGCGCGAGGTGACGATGGAGTTAGTTTAATCGCAGGTTTTCGACCGTAGCTGCGCTGAATTCATGGTCCAATTGGAACGAGAGGATATATACGTCGATGACCTTGGAGCTAGGTTGCTCGCGTTAGCACAGTCGGTTGGGAAAAGCACCATTCGATAGACGCGAGGGTGCGCTTGCTTACGATGTACGGCCCGCTCGACTGTTCATTCGTTTACTTAACAAAACCATTAAAATAGCACGTAATATATTGGGCGCCAGGGCCATCGCCCTATGGTGATTGGCGGAGAAACTATAGTGCTGACTAGAACGACTGAAGGTCGTAGTAGCGAACCGGGGAACGCAAATGACGAAGGCAAATAACAGCTTTGCCGCGTTGCTGGACCCGATTCATGGCGTCGATAACGTCCTGAAGGAAGTGACAGCAACGCCGCTGCTTGAACAGCCACGACTTCTTTTCGTTCGGATGCAGGAGCACATTCCGCAAGTCGATGCGCTTGCGGAGTTGCTCGTTGACCAGCTCGTCAACTACGTCATACCCCTTCGCAAACGGAGAGATGCCTTCGCCCAAAGTAGCAACTCGGCGACGGGCGGCGATATGGCAGCGGTATCGCGGCTTCGCCGTGAGGCTAAACGACTCCTGGTCACATACAACCAGAAGCACCCCGGACGCTACGGCGAAGTTGGCGAGCTCATTGCGTACATTGTCGCAGTGCGATACCTCGGCGCGGCGCAGCTCGGCGCGAAGATGGCGCTCAAGACGTCTTCCGAAATGCCGGTGCATGGGGTTGACGGACTACATGGCAGTCAAGCGGACGACGGGTCCGTTCTCTTCTACCTCCTAGAGTCAAAGCTCATCCCGAGCGCAGCGGATGCGTCGCGAGAAATGGTCGATTCAATCGCGGAGCATCAGGCAGACCGCGGACGGACGCTGAACGAACTTCGCCTCGTTAGCGACTTGTCCAACCTAGACTCTTTACAGGGAGAAGCGCGCGAAGCGGCCAAGTCGTTCTTCAACTCCTATACTGGAGACGGCAGCCATCTCCGGCGTCGCGACATTCACGTCGGCAGCCTCGTATTCAGCGAAAGCGCCTTCCAGGACAAACTGCCTCGCGACCTGAAAAAGCCGCCAGAGATTCATGAGGAACATCTGGAGAAGTTGTATGCAGCCAAACACAAGGCGTTCAGCAAGAACCTGAAGAAGCAAGCCGACGCGAAGGGCGTTGACCTTGGCGGCTGCATCGTCTTTTTGGTTGCTATACCTGATGTAAATGAATTCAAGCGAATCTTTGCCGAGTTGAACACATGAGCACATTCGCCACCGAAGTTGCGATTGAAATCCGGCAGGAGCCGGGCTTCTGGAGCGACCTTGCCGAACTTCGTGCGGTCGGTATCCGGTCAACGGTCCTACAGGAAAATCAACAAGTTCGGGTTGAAGGGCCCGTTCTTGCCGAAAAGGCCCTGGCGCGCCTGCTCAATACCGCGAGTGTGTTCGCATCCGCAACAGACGAAGAGAGTAAGGAGCTGGCTCAGCAGATTGCAGTGTTCGCCAGCTTGACCTCGGGCGACGACGTCGTTCGCGAAGCAAGCATCCGTATTCTTTCTGACCTCGGCAACTTCCCCGGTCTCCGTAAGCTGGAGCGCGAGCATCCTGTCGACCTCGGCTTCGAAGCCCACATGCGCAGTGGATTGCTTCGAGAGCTCAACACAGTCGACATGGCTGGCGCGAGGGTCCCGCTAACGGAGTACCAGCTCGACCTCTGGCGAAGCTTGGACTCGTCCGTTGCTACAGCTGTCTCCGCGCCGACCTCGTCTGGAAAGTCTTTCGTCGTGCTCGAGCACCTGTCCGAGCGCGCGATTGCTGCCGAGCGGTTTGGCGCAATCTATATTGCACCGACACGAGCGTTACTGACCGAAATACACGGCAAACTGGAAAAGCGCCTGTCGAGCATTTCGGATTCCATTCGAATCACGACCATTCCGGTGCCCGACCCAGAGAGCCGGCCGAAGCAGATTTACGTGCTCACGCAGGAACGAGCGCAGTTTCTTCTGTCGACGGTGGCCGTTGCCGGTCTCATTGACCTTGTCATTTCCGACGAGGCACAGTCCCTCGGTGATGACAGCCGCGGCATGATTTTGCAGGACGCGCTTGAGAAATTGCGCGAGTCGAATCCCGCTGCACGCTTCCTGTTTTTGGCCCCGGGAGCATCCGGCCTGCAACTCATTGGCGACAGCATCGGGCTGCCCGACATCAACGTGAAGGAAACCACCCTTTCGCCGGTGGTACAGAACCGTATCAGCGTCGGATTCTCAGACCTAGAAGAGCACGTAGTGCGTCTCGACTTGGTCACGCCGAAGAGGCTTGAGCCAATTGGAACGTATCACTTCCAGCGTGGGTTTGCGTTAGGCGACGATACGAAGCTCGCGGCGGTCGCGCTTGAGCTGGGTGCCTCGGGCCGGTCCTTGGTCTACGCTACCGGAGCAAAGAACGCGGAAGATTTGACGGCACTGCTCGCGCTCAATCTCCAACCCGGAACCTCGAAGGGGTTATCAGACCTAGCGAAATTCATCGAGCAACATATCCACAAGCAATACTCCCTTGCGACTTACGTTCGGCAAGGCGTCGCTTTCCACTATGGAAACATGCCTAGCCTCTTGCGCGAGGGGATTGAGGCGGCGTTCAAGCGCGGTGAGTTGGATTACCTCTGCTGCACGACAACCCTGTTTCAGGGCGTGAATCTGCCTGCGCGAAACGTCTTCATTGATACACCGACTCGCGGTAAGGGTGCGGCGCTCGATGAAGCTTCACTCTGGAATTTCGCCGGTCGTGCCGGTCGTCTTGGCGAGGAAGTAGTAGGCAACGTGTTTCTCGTGAACTACGAGAACTGGGAAACGAAGCCACTGACCGAGCGCAAGCCGTTCGCAATGCAGGCGGCGTTCAAGCAGACTGTCGAGGCGGATTTTGATGCGGTAGCTGAGCTACTCCAGGCAGCTATCGACAAGGCTCCCATACTTGAGCGCGACCGCGCTTCTGGGGACCGGATTACCGCAGCTGCAGGTCTAATCCTGTTTCGTTCGTCCCAGAAGACATTAGACGGGTTACTGGGTCGCCGCGGTCTCTCGCTGACTACCGAGCAAAAAACCACCCTCACTGAGCTGGCCGAGCAGGCACTTGCGAGTCTTGAGCTACCGGCTTCGGTTTTGACTACGAGCTGGATGCTCGACCCAGTCGCGCTCGCAGGCCTTCTGCAGCGGATTCATGAACTCGTGCGCCATCGCGACTTCTCAAAACTGATGCCTTCGAATCCTTCGGGAGACTCGTACACGGTGTACAACTCAATCATCCGCAGGCTCTACAAGTATCTGGGAGGCATGAACCTTTCCGGAGAAGAAGGAAGAAGACAGCGAGGCTACGTTAGCCACGTGACCGTTACGGCCTTGAAGTGGATGCGAGGCGAACCGCTGACGCAATTGGTCGCTGAAGCTGTGAAGTACAAGAAGAAGGTTGCACAGCAAACGAACAAACGGCCGCTCACTCAGGCGGCTATCGATGGCGCCATCCGCGACATGTTCACGCTTATCGAGCAAACGATTCGATTCAAACTTGTCCAGTGGGCGAAGGCCTACGTCGACCTGCTGAAGTACGCTCTTGCCCAAGAGGGGCTCGACGAAATGGTTACCCAGGTCTACGACTTCTCGTTGGCTCTCGAACTGGGAGTGTCGACGCGTACCGGTCGCTCGCTGGTCGAGTTTGGTTTGTCACGTATCACAGCTGCGGCAATGGCGTCGCTGATTACGGATTCGTCGTTGAGCTCGGACCAGGTTCGGGGTTGGTTCTTGCAGCAACCAGCGTCGTTGATACAGCAACTATCACCATTGGTGGTAGCCGAATTGCGTGAACGTGGTCTCGTCGCAATCGAATATTCAGCTTGAGATTGAAAGGCTGCCAAGCTTCTTGCCGCATCGAAGCTTGGGAGATGAGATTGAGCGCTGCGAGCTGGACAGGCGTCTGTCAACGCGCGGCCGGCGCGCTGCTCGCCATGGAATGCGGCACCGGCGGCCGACGCACTGGCCGACGTCCCCGCTGTCTCGCCGCCTGTTATTGCTACAGAATCGAGGCACGCGTTTACGCAGGCCTTGAGTAAGGCGAAGCGCAAGCGCGAAACATGGAGGCAACTTTCATGGTCGGTTCGAGCATCAATCTCCCAGTAGTTCCTTTCGAGACGATACGGAGACTGATTACAGACGTTCTATACGACGTCAAATCGTACAAGCTTCCGCACGTCTGTACGCGGCTGGGCATTCAGCCGGCCGTTGGCCCGGACGACGAAGCAGAGGCGCACAATAGCAAAAGGACCTATATCAGTCGGAGAATCCTCGATTTAAGCGAGGAAGCTCTCATCGACTTGGCGCGTAAGGTACTCCGCGAATATCCAAGTGAGGACCTCACGGAGGCTCTTGCCGAGCTGACGGAGCATAGTCAGCGCCGCGTGAGCAAGCTTGTTCGCCGCGATGTTCTCAAAGTTCTGAATCGGCTTGAATTACCGTTCGGCGACTTTCCGGTCCTCGATAGTCTTGAGGAAATATTCGGCGCCGCGGCTTTGCGAGAAGGCAATTCATGGTGGGCAGACAACTCCAGCGTCGGCGCTCGGATAGAGCAGCACTATCTGCGCAACCCAGATTGGTCCAATGAAGAGATGCTCATTCAGTGCGGCGCGTTGACCTGCTCGCAGTTTCGCTTCTTTACTCTACTTGAAAAGCTTGTCCATCCGATGACGCGCCGCGACGCCGAGCAAGCGGCGTTGGCTGGCGCCATTAGCGACGCGTTGAAGCGAGACGGCTTTACGCTGAAGCAGACTTCTGTCGAGTCTGGATACGCGATTTACGGAGTCGTTCGCGCGCAAGCGGGTGTCGCCGGTACGATGAAGAATCTGATTTTTGCGTCGACCGGTGAGAAGCCAGAGATAGTCTTTCGCGACGCACTGAACAATGACGTCGAAATCACAAAGCACGCCGATAAGGTGCTCGTCTACGACCAACCGCTTCCCAGCTCCGGAATGCTGCTGTGGAACGACCTTCGTGGCTGGTACGCCGAAATGCACGGCGTAGACAGCGCTGAGGGCTCGAAGATGCTGTATAGACGCTTGCGCCAGTCAGTTCTCGGCACCAATTCGCCAGGTGAATACGCGCTTTTTCACGGGTACTACGACCGTTTCGGGAAACAGCTCGGCGATAGACTTCCCGCTTTAATTCCCCAGGTGTACCTGCATTACGACCCATACACGCGCCGCGAACGTGGCGATGAGAAATTCTTGGCGCGACAGCGCATGGACTTTCTTCTCATGCTCGAGCAGGGCGTCCGTATCGTCATCGAGATAGACGGTCGCCACCACTATGCCGTGCGGGACCAAAGCGCGTCCGCGCGCTACATCGCGAACGCCGAACTGTACGCCGAGATGGCGGCAGAGGACCGGCGGTTGCGATTGATGGGCTACGAGGTATATCGCTTCGGTGGTTATGAATTTCGCGACGTGGACGTTACTGGGAAACCGAAGGTCGGTCCAGAAGCACAGCGCCGTGTAGCTGAATTTTTCGATAGATTGCTAGCACGCCACGGAGTCCGCTAGGCTTCGTTGCGCGCGTCACAGCCCTCCGTACGATGTCCGAGCTGCGGAGAGGCAACCCACGGCTCCTCGTCAGTGAGCGCGCCGACCAGGCCCACATCGGAAATGTAATCGGTATCGATACTCGTGGCCGAGCCAAACCCGGTGCTGAGATGCTGCAAGGTGAGGCCTCTCCGCAAGGAGGTTTTGCCAAGCTGACGCCGCGTTCGTCGACCTCCCCCGCGGAATCCCGGCCCAACGATACAGACACCGGACAGTTCGCAGCCTGAACGATTCGGCCTTAAGTGAAACTATTAGAACAGCAATGATTTTCCACCCGGACCGGGTGCGACATCACGTTTCCCCGGACGGGACCCTCGAAGCCCAGAAGGCGCCGCCCGTAAGCCTTTGATTTATATAGAGTTCCCCTGGTCGTTAAGTGAAACTTCGGCGTTTAAGCGAAACTATTCGAAGTTGCTAGTAAAGAAAAACGCTACTTCGACAGACGCAGCTTCTTCGACAGCACGACACCGCTCGACGGGCTCACCAGCCAGATGGCATGGATATCCATGTGCAACCTGGAGATTCTGGTCGTAATGTCCGTCGGCTCGTCAATGCTCGGATCGACATGCTCGATTTGTTCGGTCAGGTAAGGCCGAACCAGGCGCCCGGAAAAAACGAGTGCGAAGTCGCCATGCGTTTGGGCGTACACGGCGGGCGAAAGCCGCATGCGGCTACGAACCGTGGTCATTTTTCCTTTCCCGGACTCGAGTTCGATGATGTCGATCTGCTGGATGTACCCTTTTGCCTTCGCTTCGGGTGCAATCACCAGCCCTCGCCCTCGTGGCCCCGTCGTGACCTTTCTGAGCAGGATGTCCGTCCGGTCGTCTCGCTCTACGTCGAACAGATCGACATCCAGCGTCAATAGGTGCCGCTGTGACTGGTACCTCAGCCCGTACCGCACCGGCACCACGAACGTCACGTCACGATCCAGATCGACGGCCGCCAGGTCGGGATTCGGGACATGCCGGCCGGCAGCGCCGGGGACCAGGCCGCGAACCCGGTTGCTCAACGAAGGTGGGATGGTGCTGATGTGCTGCTTCTTCAGCGCATCCCGAATTGCAACCGGGTCGTCGCCGACAATCGGTCGTGCGGGTGACGTGTCGTGATTGACAGCGGGCGCGATGTGCGTCGTGCCGTCGACAGCCTCCGCCTCTGCATGCGCCGCGACTGGCGCCAGCATCATCGTCAACGCGACAACGCACACGAAGTTCGAACGACCCAACTTGGATTTCCGGTGAAACACGGCGAACTCCTGATTTTCTCGCAGAGCGGTCAACGACGAGCACTATAGAGTGGAATGATCGGCAACGCATCCACTGCTTGAATTCACCGATGGTCGGCTCATCTCATCGTAAGCTCATTGTCGGCCCGGCAGCAGGTCAACGGGCACACTGCCGTGTTGCCCGGGCGACAACAACCGACCGGAAGCGAGCGGCGGCGCACATGTCGGCATGTCGCCGCGCGACCAGTCCGGTGCCGGGCGGACCTTGACGCAAGTTCCGCCCGCCGCCCCCCATCAAAACACCGTATGCAACCCCACCCGCGCCACCGTCTGGCTCGCCGAACTTGAAGCCCCATTGGGATCCAGCACGCCATTGACCTGCGCATTCGCGCCGCTGTTCGCGCGCTGGTAGTCGGCCGAAACATAAACCATCGTCCGTTTCGACAACAAGTATTGAAGCGCCACGCTGAGCTGATGAGCATGGTTGTTGTTCACCGCTTCATTACCCTTCATGTACATGTATTTCGCACCCAGCACGACGTCCGACCTGACGTGCCACACCCCGCCGCCTTCGGCCATCCACACTCCGGCATCGTTGAACGAATTCCGCACGGTAGTCACCAGCGCACTCGCGGTAACGACACCAAAGTCGTAGTGCATCCCGATGCCCCAGTTGCGCACGCTGGTCGACGGCACGCCCGGCGCCGGACCGTACTTCTCGTTCGTATAAGCCGCGCCCACGCCAAACGCGCCCACTTCATAGTTCAACCCGGCGCTGACCGCATTGTCCGCGCCGATCGAACCGGCCATCCCGCCGAACGCATACATCACGCCGCCGGACAAACCCGCGACCGCCGGCGATCTGTATTTGACCGAATTCGCGATCGGCTTGCTGCCTGCCGTGCGATCCCAATCGAACGCACCGGTCGGATTACCCGGCAGCGCAAGACGCTGGAACGGACCATTCCTGAAACCGTACAGCCCCGAGATGTCCCTCGCAATCGCATTCCCCTTGGAAAAGAGGGAATCCACCATGAAGTCGTACTGATTACCCAGCGTGATGCTGCCGAACCGGTCGCTCTCGAGGCCCACGTAAGCGTTACGCCCGAAAATTCCGGACCCGATGATCGCGCCGTTCGCCATCGAGAACTGGTTCACGAGCGCGAACGTGGCGCGATATCCGCCGCCGAGGTCTTCGGTGCCGCGGAGGCCGAAGAGGTTGGGTGCGAATATCCCGTCGTCGAATTTGACGTTCTTTCCGCCACCCTCGTTGCTGACATACGTGATGCCGCTGTCGATAAGACCGAACATCGTCACGCTGCTCTGCGCCCATGCGCCCTGCGCTACGGCAAGAATCGCCACTGCTCCAAACCCGAGTTTCATCACGTCTCCGTCTTTTTATGGAAATGCGAGCCTGCCACCCGCTACGTGGCGGGTTCTCGCTCAATACTTCGCACAACAATGCCTTGATCCCGGCAGATATAACGACGCCGACAATATGATTAGCTTTACTGATTTATAAATTCGAAGATCGCTGTATGAAAAATGGATTGCCCCACCCACACCGATCAGAACACTCGAATCAAGCGCCTCGCCAGATAACCCATGCGGCAGAATCCACCTCGACAGCCACGGCTTCCAGCGCCGAGCCAGAACACGGTCCGTCGATACAGACACCGTCATCGAACCGGAACAGCGCACTGTGATGGGCACACATCAACACCTGCGACCGGTAGCAGGAAACATTGCCCGGCACAAAATCGAGCGGCACCGAGAAATGCGGGCACCGATTCACATACGCCCACACTTGCTCGCCGCGTCGCACGACGATCACGGGGCGTCCGATGCAAGCTTCGTCGACGACCCGCGCGCCGCCGTCAGGCACATCGGAAAAGCGGCACAGTTGCGTTGCGTCCATGGCTCACACTCTCTGCTCGGGGTTTCCGAGGCTCCAGTCCCACGGACGCACTTCCACGCGCGAGAACAACCCCTCCTTCACGTACGGATCGTTTCCGACGAACTGCATCACCGCATGGATGTCGTCGGCCTCCACGACGAGCAGCGTTCCGTTCATCGCGTCCCCCTGCGGGTCCAGCGTCGGGCCGCCGAGCCGCACATACACGCCGTGCTGCGAAGCCGCGCGCAGGTAGCTCCGATGACTGGGCCGCACGCGGTCGCGCACGTCGCGCATACCGGGCTGGTCCGTCGCAAACACCGCGAAAAATCGAGCCATTCGATCAGCTCCGGTCAAGGACGAAGTCGTACGTCGCTTCGCGGTAGGGGCCGTTCAGTCCGAACTGACGGGCGAGCTCGTCATCCGCGGCGCGCGGGCGATACGCGACCATCAGCGACGGCTTCACGCCGAAGACGGCATCCGACTTCAGGTACGGGTCATCCTCGTCGAAAAGATGCGTGACGAGCGTACGGAAGCCCGGCGCGTCGATCATGAAGTGCAGATGCGCGGGTCGCCACGGATGGCGGCCGGTGGCGTCGAGCATCTTCCCGACCGGGCCGTCGGTCGGAATGGGGTAGCTGACCGGCAGAATCGTCGCGATCGCGTAACGGCCTTCGGCATCGGTCCGGTAGCGGCCGCGCAGGTTGCCGTGCGGCTGCGCCGTGTCCTGCCCGGAATACATGCCGTTTTCCGCGGTCTGCCACACGTCGAGCACGGCGTCCTTCACCGGAACACCGTCGGTGGTCAGCACGCGCCCATGCACGACGACCGGTGCGCCCGGCGTGAGCGCCATGTTCTCGCCATACGCACGCTCGGGCATCCCCTTGATGTAGAACGGGCCGAATACCGTCGTCTCCGTTGCGCCGGTTGCGAAGCGATGGTTGATCGCATCGACGAGCATCGAGACGCCGAGCGTGTCCGACAACAGGATGAACTCCTGGCGCACCACGTCGTCGCACATCTGCCCCGTCTCGGTCAGGAAGCGGATCGCCGCCATCCACTCGGCTTCCGTCAGTTCCGTCTCGCGCACGAACGCATGAAGATGCCGCACGAGGCTCTGCATCAGCGCGCGCAAGCGCGGGTTCGGCGTGCCGTCGAAGCTGGCGACGACCTGCTCGGTCAGCCTCGTGTCGCTGTCATGGTGGTCATTCGTCATATCTGCCTCCCTTTTTGCTTCCAGCCGTTCAATGCGGCGCGCGCCCTTCCCACGCGTCCTGAAGCAGTGCACGAATCGCCGCGCGTTCGATCGGCCGCGGATTCGCATACGGATTCCGGCATGCGAGGTCGGCCGCTTCGTCGAGGCCTTCCTGCGGCATCCCGATGTCGGCGAGCGCCGGCGCGACGCCGAGCTGCTCATTCAGCCCGAACAGCAGTGGGCCGGCTTCGGCCGCATCGTTCCCGCCCAGCGCTCGCGCGACGCGGCGCAGCGCGTCGGGCGCGGCGGCATGGTTGTAGTGCGCGGTATGCGGCAACATGGCCGCGTGCGTCTGCGCGTGCGGCAGGTTGAAGGTGCCGCCGAGCGTATGACAAAGCTTGTGGTGCAACGCCATGCCGACCGCGCCCAGGCAGGTTCCCGCGAGCCACGCGCCATACAACGCGCGGCTGCGCATCTCCTGGTCTTCCGGATCACGCACCACGACGGGCAACGCTTCGCCGAGCGCGCGAATCGATTCCTCGGCCATCAGGCTGATCACCGGGTTCGCGTCTTCCGCATAGAGCGCCTCGACGGCGTGCGCCATCGCATTGATACCCGACGCCGCCGAAATGCCCGGCGGCAGCGACAACGTCAACGACGGGTCGTAGAGCACGGTACGCGGCAGCACGCGTGCGTCGCGCCCGGTGCGCTTCAGCCGGCCTTCGGTGAGCCCGTAGATCGGCGTCATCTCCGAGCCGGCGTAAGTCGTCGGCACGGCCAGGATCGGCAGCGACGATTCGAGCGCAATGGCCTTGCCCAGCCCGATCGTCGAGCCGCCGCCGATCGCGATGCAACAGTCCGCGCCCAGTTCGGCGGCCATCTCGCGCGCGGCACGCGCGACTTCGACTGGAACGTGCATCACCGCCTGTGCGCACACGCCGGCCGCACGCTCGCCCAGTACCGCCTTCACGCGGTCGGCGAGCGGCCGCTGCTCGGGCGTGGACAGGATGAGTGCGCGGTGCGCGCCGAGCGCCGACAGCTCTTCCGGCAGCCTGGCGAGCGCGCCCCATTCGAACACCACGCGGGAAGGCGTGCCTTGATAGACGAAACGTTCCATGAAAGCCTCAGCGCTTGAAGTGCGGCGGCACGTTGCCGTCGACATTGACCCAAACTGACCGAGCTTCAGTGTAGTCGTGCATGGCTTCGAAGCCCATCTCGCGGCCATAACCCGACTTGCCCACGCCACCGAACGGGCTGCCCGGATTGACGCGCTTGTAGCAGTTGATCCAGCACATGCCCGCGTTGATCTGCGACGCCATCTTGTGGGCGCGCGAAAGGTTCTGGGTCCAGAGGCCGCTGCCCAGCCCGTATTCCGTCGCGTTGGCGATGGCAAGCGCTTCGTCGTCGCTGCCGAAGCGCAGCACGGTGACGAACGGGCCGAACACTTCCTCCTGCGCGATGCGGTCGGTCGCGCTCTTCGCTTCGATGACCGTCGGGCGCACATAGTAGCCGCCGGCGAGCGCCGGATCTTGCGGCGCGCTGCCGCCGGCGAGCACGCGGCCGCCCTGCTCGCGCGCGACGTCGACGAACGACAGCACGCGCTCGAGGTGCTGCTTCGACGTCAGCGGGCCCATCTCGGTATCGGCGTCGAGCGGGTTGCCGATCCGGATCGACGATGCGAGCGCAACGAATCGCTCGAGGAACGCGTCCGCGATGCGTTCGTGCAGCACGAGACGCGAACCCGCGATACACGCTTGCCCCTGGTTGTGAAAGATCGCCCAGGCGGCGCCGTTGATGGCCGCGCCGAGGTCGGCATCGTCGAAGACGATGTTGGCGCCCTTGCCGCCCAGCTCCAGTTGAATGCGCTTCAGGTTGCCCTGCGACGCGTCGACGATCCGGCGGCCGGTTGCCGTCGAACCCGTGAACGCGATCTTGCCGACGCCCGGGTGTTCGGCGAGACGCTGGCCGGCCGTATGCCCGTAGCCGGGAACGATATTGACGACGCCCGCGGGGAACCCGACCTCGGCCATCAGCTCGACGATGCGCAACGTCGACAACGGCGTGATTTCGGACGGCTTGAGCACCACCGTGTTGCCGGCGGCCAGCGCCGGGCCCATCTTCCAGCTCGTGAACATCAGCGGGAAATTCCACGGCACGATCTGGCCGACGACGCCGATCGGCGCGCGCTGCACATAGTTCAGGAAGCCGGTTTCGACGGGAATCACCGAACCCTGCAGCTTGTCGGCCATGCCGCCGAAGTAGCGGAAGCACGCCGCCGTGCGCGGCACGTCGAGCGCGCGCGAATCGCGAATCGGGTGGCCGGTGTCCAGCGATTCGAGCTGCGCCAGCTCCTCCGCATGGGCCTCGATCGCATCGGCGAGGCGCAGCAGCAGCCGGCCGCGTTCGGCTGCCGGCATGGCCGACCATTTCGGGAACGCGCGGGTCGCCGCTTCGACGGCCAGGTCCACGTCCGCCGCGGTGGCCGCGGCGATCTTCGTGATGACGGAGCCGTCGTGAGGATTCAGCACGTCGATCGTGCCGCGGTCGACGGCGTCAACGAAGCGCCCGTCGATGAAGAGTTGGGTTTGCATGAATCGTCCTCGGTGTATTGCTGAAGCGAAATCTGAAGCGCCGCTCAGAACGCGATCGGATACGGCGCGAGCTCGCCGCTCTCGTAGCGTTGCGGCAGGTCCGGCGTCGCGTTTTCCCAGACCAGCAGCATCGAACGCTTCGTCGAGTAGCCCTGGTGCCGGATGTCGGCGGGCATCGCGCAAATGTCGCCTGCGCGCATCGTGACGCGTGCCCGCGGTGCGCCGGTGTTCTTGTCGCCGATGTCCCACACGATTTCGTCGGACAGTTGCAGGAACCATTCGACGCGGTCGTTGCCGTGGAAGACCGGCAGGATGAATTCCTCGGTGGTCGGGCAAAACAGGCTGCGCCCGCACACCGACGTGACCGACGGATTCCACGTCACGTCCGAGCGCGACAGGTACTTGAACAGGTTGAACGCGTGCAGCTCGCCTTCGAAGCCCGGCTCGACATGCACTTCCGGCTCGTCCTGCGCGACGTCGAGAAACGCGCGGTTGACCGGCAGCTCGTCGCGCAGCGGCGAATCGCCTTCGAGGCCCGGCATGCGGCGCGTCGCGATACGCGTGCGCTCGATTGCCGAGCCGTTGTCGCCGTGCTTGCGCCCGAATGCCGTGCCCGTTTCCTCGGGCGCCGCGAACGGGTCGAATCCTTCGTTCGTCCAGTCGTGCAGCATCGCCTTGAAGGTCGCCATGATCGTCGGCGTTTCGAAGGTCTCGGTGTAGTCGACCCCGGCGTCTTTCAGGATGCCGTTGAAGGTGCCCGCATACATGTCCACCTTGCCGTAGTGATTGCGCGTGCCGAACACGTGATCGAAATTCACCCAGCCGTAGAAGAAGCCCCACGCCACGTCGCGCATCATCGCGCGCAGGAACGCGTCGGCCGGCATCGCATGCGTGCGCGTCTGGCCTTTCGCGGGCCAGCTGATCTTCACGAAATACTCATCGCGCTGAAACGCGAACTCGCCGAGCTGGAAGCAGCGGTAGCCGGTAACGGCATCGGCTTCCGTGGCTCGCACCAGATCGGCGGCAAAACCGGCGGAGGGATCGAGGATCTCGAGGGTGGCCATAACGTGTCTCCTGGAATAGTCGAATGTGTGCGGTCGCAACGGTCAGTGCAGGCAGATATCGGCCCACTTCTCGACGGACAGCTCGCCGAGCACGGTCTGTACGAGCGCGACGCCCGGCTTGCCGGCAACGAAGCGATACGCACAGCCGGCCGGCAGCAGCGCTTGATGTCCCTTGCGCAGGACGACGTACCCCATCTTGCGGCCGGCCGGCTGTGCACCGGCGCTGACGGTGCCGCGGCCCGAAGTCGGCGGCGTGTCGAGCTTGATGAATTCGATCCGGACTTCGCCGTCCATCTGGATCGTGAACTCGTCATGGGCGCACGCGAACCAGGGCGACTGGCCCTCGGTCCTCAACACTTCGATCACGTATTCGAGATTCTTGCCGGCGACGACCTTTTCGTAAGGGGCCGACTTCGATGCCACCTCGAAGACGTTCGAGAAGGCATAGTGCTGGGCGCTGCCGCTGGTGATTTCGATCTCGCCCTTCCTGTAGCTGTCGAGCGAGCCAAAGACGGTGTGGAATGCCGCGTCGGTCATTGCTGTCTCCTGAGTTGAACTGCTTGTTGGATTCAACTCTAGGGGCAAGAGACAGCGGCAACAAGGCAACGGATGGCGATTACGGCATTTGCGTTTCGCGAATAATCGCGCGGGTCACCGCACCCAGCCACGCTCCAGAAGCGGAAGATCCCACGGGGGCTCGTCGCCGATGTATTCGGCGAGGAATTCGACCAGCGCCTTCACCTTCAACGCCTGTCGCTGCGTTGCGGGATAGACGGCGGCAAAGCTCAGCGGCGCGAGCTGGTAGTCGGTCAGGATCGGCACCAGCCGCCCCGCGACGAGCGCGTCGCTTGCCACGAGCGTCGGCAGGCAAACGACGCCGCCGCCTGTCAGCGCGCACTCGCGCAGCAGGTGAACGGAGTTCGAGCGAATCATGCCCGGCAGCTCCATTTCGACGACCTCGTCGTCGCGCGTCATCGTCCAGCGATTGCGCGACGGATAACCCGAATACAGCGCGGTGGTGTGCTGCAGCAAATCGCGCGGATGTTGTGGCGCACCATGCGCTTCGAGGTAAGCGGGCGACGCGCAAAAGAGACGCCTGACCGTGAACAGCCGCCGCTCGATCAGCGATTCGGAAATCGGCGGAAAGATCTGGAACGCGATGTCGAACCCTTCTTCGACGGGGTCGACGACGCGATCATTGACGATGACGTCGAGCTGGATGCCCGGGTAGCGCCGATTGAATTCGACCAGCGGCGCGCCGAAGTGATCGAGCGCGAAACCGGGCAGCATCTGGATGCGCAGCCGCCCGGTCGGCGTGGCGCGAAGCTCGCGCATCTGGTCCGTCAACTCGTTGACGCGCCCCACCACCTCCGCGCACTCGCGATAGAACGCCTCGCCCACTTCGGACAGGCGCACGTGGCGCGTGCTGCGATGGAACAGCGGCGCATTGACGAACTTCTCCAGTTGCTGGATGCGGTTCGTCACGACCGAACTCGTCACACCAAGCTGCCGCGCCGCCTCGGCGAAGCTGCTCGCCTCCGCGACTCTTACGAATGCCTCGATGCTCAGGAACCGGTCCATACCGCGCCCTTTTTTCGACAGCGAAACCGGCAGTCTACCCGCGCCGGGCAACGGGCTGTGTCATGCGAAAAGCGTCACTGTGTCGCCGAATCGATGTCAATCGCGGAGCGGAGCGCACCGCCACCGGCGTTCGTCGGTGCACCCGCTCAGGCATTACCTCGGCTGCTTTCCGGCCGCCAGCTCCGGTTGAACGATCACGCGACGCTGCAGCACGGCGGGCGCGGTTTCCTTCAACAGCATGCTGACCACGATGCCCAGCATGACCGCGCACATCGGCAACCACAGAATGTTCTGGATGCCGAAGTGTGCAGCGACGTAGCCGCCCATCGCCGGCGCGATGCCGCCGCCGAAGATCTCGCCGACGCCGACCACCACGCCGATCGACGTCGACACGAGACCGACGGGCGCAGCCTCGGTCGCGACCGGGCCGGACAGCAGCGACACCAGCCCGAGCGTGAAGAACGACGCGACGAACAGGACGCCGAACAACGCGAGCGGCTGCGGGCCGAGACCGCGGAAGATATAGAGCATCACGGCCGTTCCCGCGAAGCCGACGATGCTCGCGAGGCGGCGGCCGACCAGGTCGGAGAGGCCGGGCAAACCGAACTGCCCGAGAAAGCCGCCGAAGCCGATCGCCGACACCACGAGGCCCATCTTCTGCGTGCCGAGCGACAGGTAATCCGTCAGGTACAGCGGCAGCAGCGCGCCGAGCACGAAGACGCCGGTCATCGCGCAGCACAGTGCGGCCATCGCGACGAGGATGTTGCGGCTCGTGAGCACGTGGCCGAGCGAAGCCGGCGCGTGTTCCGACGCGACCTCCTTCACGACCTTCGGCTCACGGATGACGAAGAACATGATCGCGCCGAGGATCAAGCCGGGAATCGCCACCAGCGCAAAGACCCAGCGCCACGACACGAAGCCGAGCAACTGCGTGGCGATGATCGGCGACAGCGCCAGGCCGAACAGCGCGAAGCCGCTTTGTTGCAGGCCGAGATTCAGGCCGCGCCGCCGTGGATGCGACGCGTCGGCCGTCGCCGCGAAACTCGTCGGGCAGAACGAGCCCTCCGCGACGCCCATCAGCCCGCGAATCGCCATCAGCCCGAGCAGGCCGCCCGCGAGCCCCGAAAAACCCGACAGCAGCGAAAACGCGATGATGGCCGGAATGAGCACCTTCCTGCGGCCGATCTTGTCCGAGATGCCGCCCATCAGCGCCGCGAATACGCCCCACGACAGGCCGAGCACGCCGATGCAGTTGCCGACGTCCTGCGCGGTCAGGTTGAGGTCCTTCATGATCGAAGGGAACAGCGGCGCGATAAGCCAGCGGTCGAGGCCGACCAGCCCGAAGCCGAGCGCCAGCAGCGTCACCGCCTTCCACTCATAGGAGGTATCCCACTCGTTTGCTTTCATTTCCGTCTCCGAGGACGCTGGTTCGCCTGCGCGCGCCGCAGCGCCTGCGCATGAGCCAGGTCCGATGTTTTTCGTGTGGTGTGCGATGTGAATCGCGACGAAGTGCCGGCTGCCTTTCCGGTTCGACGCATCGAATCCAGCCAGCCGACGCCACCACGATAGGTGCACGGCCGCGGATCGGGTATGGAACAACCGGCGAACGCGCCATTCGCGAAATGCAAATAATCGGGCGCAAGGGGGCGGGAAGTGTCTGCGGGGAAGCATCGGGCGAATCGCCGCAGCGGTGGAATAGTGCTGACGACCGCGTCACGGGGGAATCCCTCATAGACATCGAGACAGCCGCGAGCAGCCCGGCCCGGGCCATCAAGAAATCAATTCCCCCATTCCACCTCGGAGGAAAAGGTTATTCCATATCGAGCGGGTTTCCCAAGCAATTTTGGATTCTTTTTCCCTCCTGCCCCCCGTATCATTTCTCCCATTCCGAAAGAGAAAGACCAAGAGAAGGACATGAGCGATACCACCACGCTGCACTACCTCGACTACGCGGCAACGACGCCCGCGGATCCCCGCGTGATCGAAGCGATGACGGCCTGCCTCGGATTCGACGGCATCTTCGGCAATCCCGCATCGAGTTCGCATGCCGCCGGCCGGCTGGCGCGTGAGCAGGTCGAGCGCGCACGCGCGCAAGTCGCCGCGCTGATCGGCGCGGATGCCGACGAGATCGTCTGGACGTCGGGTGCCACCGAATCGAACAACCTCGCGTTGAAGGGCTATGCGGAAACCGCGACCGACAAGCGCCACCTGATCACGAGCCGCCTCGAGCACAAGGCCATTCTCGACACGATGGCGAACCTGTCGAAGCGCGGGATGTCGGTCACCTTCCTGACGCCCACGCGCGACGGCGAAATCACCGCCGACGCGGTCGCCGCGGCGATCGGCCCCGACACCGGCCTCGTGTCGCTGATGCTCGTGAACAACGAGATCGGCACCCTGACCGACATCGCCGCGATCGCGCGCATCGTGCACGCCGCGGGCGCGCTGCTGCACGTCGACGCCGCGCAAGCGCTCGGCAAGACGCCGATCGACGTGCGCGCGCTCGGCATCGACATGATGTCGATGTCGGCCCACAAGGTGTACGGCCCCAAGGGCATCGGCGCGCTGTTCGTACGCCGCGACATCGCGGACCGGATCGCTCCGCAAATTCATGGCGGCGGACACGAGCGCGGGTTGCGCTCGGGCACGCTTGCGACGCATCAGATCGTCGGCATGGGCGTCGCGTGCGAACTGGCCGCTGAAAAACTCGGCGGCGAAGCCACGCGGATCGCGGCGCTCGGCGCACGCCTGACGGACGCGCTGCTCGCGCTCGGCGACGTCACGCAGAACGCCGCTGCCGCGCGCCGCATCCCGCACACGCTGAGCCTGACGGTGAATGCGCCGGGCTTTTTCCCGTTCATGCTCGGCGAAGCGCTCGCCGTGTCGTCTACATCCGCATGCAACTCGACCAGCGGCGCACCGTCCCACGTGCTGACCGCGATCGGCCTCGACGCGGAAACTGCCGGCCGCACCGTGCGCGTGAGCTTCGGTCGCTTTACGACGGAGCAGGACGTCGATTTCGCGATCGCCTGTTTCCGGAAAGCGATCGAGCAATGTCGCGCGACGGCTGCGAACGGGTTTTCCGCTTCGCGGCAGATCACGCCGGCCGACCTGAAAGCGATCCGGAATGCAGGTTTCCGCTCGGTCATCTGCAACCGTCCGGACGGCGAAGGCGACGATCAGCCTGCGTTCGACGAGATCGCAGCCGCAGCCCGCGAACTGGGCCTCGAAGCGCGCTACCTGCCCGTCGAGCGCGATCGCATCGGCGACGCTGAGGTCGATGCGTTCGGTGCGTTGGTCGATTCGCTGCAGAAGCCGGTGCTCGCGTATTGCCGAAGCGGGAGCCGGTCAGGAATGCTGTGGAATCGTTTGTCGAGCCGGCGTACGGCCTGACGCGGAACACTGCCCGAACACGCCGCCGCACCACCCGCCTTCGCACGCAAAGGATGCCGATGCGTTGATGCGTCGCCGGGTGGTGGCGCCGGGCAACCCATCAAGCCTCGGCGACCCGGCCGACGACTGCCGTTGCATGACTCGCCGGCAATCCTGTCGCTCGCGCGCCCCTATTCGCCGACGCCCCCGTCGCCACTCACCGGCGAATAAATCGCCAGCTTCAACGCGGGATCGTCGTTCGCCTGGAACGTCGCGTATTCATAACGCTGCGTGCCGCGTTGCGCATGCACGAGCACCTTCTGGCCCGACGCCCCGCTGCGCACGTCATGCGCGCCCCACCATTGCGCAAACTCATCGCTGCTCGCGCGCAGGCGCTCCACCAGCGCAATGAACGCCGGATCGTTCGCATGGAGATCATGGTTCGTGCGAAACAGCGCGATCATCCGGTGCGCTTCGTCGTTCCAACTCTCGGCGAAGAGGCGGCGCGCGTGCGGATCGACGAACATGTAAACCAGAATGTTGCGATCGGCTTCCGCGAGCCGATCGAAGCCGAGCAGGTCGGCTGCCGCGGCATTCCACGCGAGGATGTCCCAGCGCCGCCCGGTAACGTACGCAGGCAGGTGAAGATTCGCGACGAGCCGCGCGATGGCGGGCGGCACGCTCTCCGGCACGAACGCACGCGACGGGTCGCGCCGCGCGAGCGCGCGCAGATGGGCGGCCTCGGCCTTGTCCAGTCGCAATGCGCGTGCCAGAGCGTCGAGCGTCGCATCCGACGGGCTGACGTCGCGACCCTGCTCGAGCCGCACATACCAGTCGACACCGATACCCGCCAGTTCCGCGACTTCCTCGCGCCGCAGGCCGGGCGTGCGCCGGCGCGGGCCGTCGTGCAGGCCGACGGCATCCGGTCGCAGCCTCTTGCGCCGCGAGCGCAGAAAATCGCCGAACGGGGTTCGCGTGGTGGCGGTCATCGGGTTCGCTCCGTGCAGGGTGGTATCGGGCAATCCTGGGCTCGTGCCGGGCCTTGTTGCGGATTCTAAGCCTGCCAGAATCGGCTCCGTCCCCCACCCTCTGGAACAGTCATGAAAGCTGCGATTCTGAAGTCGCTCGGCATGCCGCTCGCAATCGAAACGATGCCGGACCCCGTGCTCGGCACCGGCGAGGTCATCGTGGATGTCGTTGCGGCACCGGTGCTGTCCTATGCACGGGAAGTGTTCAGCGGAGAGCGTCAGTACCCGATCGAACTGCCGATGGTCCCCGGCTGCGGCGCAATCGGCCGGGTCCGGCAAACCGGCCCCGACGCGACGAAGTTGCAACGTGGCGACTGGGTGTTCTGCGATCCGACCGTGCGTTCGCGCGACGATGCGCTGATGCCCGACATCGTGCTGCAGGGCTGGAGCGCGCGCGGCGAAGGCGGCAAGCAATTGCAGCGCCATTTCCACGACGGACCGTTCGCCGAACGACTGCGGGTGCCGACCGAGAACGCAGTGCGCATCGGCGACATCCCGCCGGCCGACGCCGCACGCTGGTGCGCGCTCAATACGCTGCTCGTGCCGTACGGCGGGCTGCTCGCGTCCGATCTTCGGGCCGGCGAGATCGTGCTCGTCAGCGGCGCGACCGGCAACTTCGGCAGCGCAGGCATCGCGGTGGCGCTGGCGATGGGCGCGCGGTGCGTGGTCGCGCCCGGCCGCAATGCGCGCGCGCTCGCGGATCTCGAGCGCCGCTTCGGCGAACGCGTGCGAACCGTCGCGCTGACCGGCGACGAAGCCGCGGATCGCACACGCATGCAGCAGGCGGCGCCGGGGCCGATCGACTGCGTGATCGACCTGATGCCGCCGTCCGTGCCCGCGACGACGGTGCGTGCCGCGGTAATGGCGGTGCGCCCGTACGGGCGCGTGGTGCTGATGGGCGGCGTCGGCATGCTCGGCGGGGTGGGGCTCGAGCTGCCGTATCCGTGGCTCATGCGTAACGACATCACGCTGCGCGGCAAGTGGATGTGCCCGACGGAAGCCGTGACACTGATGACGGGGCTCGTCCGCGGCGGGCTGCTCGACCTCGCGCATTTCGACGTGACGGTGTTCGCGCTCGACGATGCGAACGAAGCGGTCGCGCATGCGGCGGCGAACGGCGGGCCGTTCAGGATGACCGTGATCGCGCCTTGAGCCCGGCGCGTGGTGCTCGGGCGAGCGATCGTTGCGGCGTGCGATTCGACGGAAGGCGCGCGGCACGCTCTGCGCGAGTTTCCGCCCGCGAAGGCCGGGCTCATCGACCGGGAGATCATTCCGCGCGGGGCTTTCCTCCGCCGGGAGGCGTTGTTGCGGCGGGCGATGCACGAATTCCGCCCGCTCAGCGCGCGCCCGGCACCGCACGCTGCAGCAGCTACCTCGGATACTCCAGTTGCAGCGCGACCCAGCCTGACGTCGCGTCGCCGTAGCGTGCCGCGATGTCCGCGAGGACGCCGGGAAGCACCGCTTCGCCACGCCGATCGTCCGGAATCGTCACGCGCTCGTGCCGGACATTCGCCGGCTGCGTCAGCAACCGCAGCCCGTGCTTCGACTCGATCACGCGCGCATCCGACGCCGCGACAACATCGCTGCGCCATGTCCGCGCCCAGGCGTCGGCGGTCAACGCAACCGAAAGTTCGTCAAACCCGTTCCCGACCGGAAGATCGAACGTCTCATGCCGCCAGAACGCAACGCGGTTCATCAGCGCGGTCGTCACCGCACGCGCGGTCAACACGAACCGGCTACCGTCGTGAACATCGCTCCAAGCCTGCGCGCCGACGCTCCGCGCTGCCTCGTGCGCCGCTGCCGGCCCGAGCAGCGCACTCACCAACGCAAGCGAAGCGGGAATCGACGCCGACACGCCGGTCGTCGTCATTACGTTGCCGTCCATCACATAACGACGATCGTCGACCCACATCGTATCGGCGAAACGGCGACGCAGGCGGTCGCGCGAATACCAGTGAGACGTCGCGGTGCGATGCCGCAGCAGGCCGGCGTTCGCGAGAACCTCTGCGCCGTCGCAGATCGCCACCATCGTCGCGCCGGCGGCGGCCTGCTTGCGCAGCCACGCCAGCACCGCCGGCCGGTCGGCACGATGTATCGCGGGCACGATCACGACATCCGCACCCGAGGGGACGGCGGCGTCGAACCGATCGAACGTGGTATCGGCCAGCATGCGTAGCGCGGGCATCAATTCGACGGCGCCTTCGTCGGCCGACACGGCAACCACATCGGCCGCACCGGACGTCTTCAGAATCGCGTAAGGCACGATGAAATCGGTCGTCTCCGTTCCGGCGTTGTCCGCGACGATCGCAACGAGAGGCCGCCTGCGGCCCTCCTTCGGCGCGCTTGTCGTCAGTGTTCGTACGACCGGCAGCGTGTCCTCCGCCATCGTCTGCACCGGCCGCCCCAGCGCCCATGCGCCAAGCACCCCGCATACGAGCAGCACCGCTGCCGGGCGCGTCGCCCAGCTTGTTTTCCGTTCCCGCATCGCCCACCCGCGTCAATCGATTGCACGTCCGGGAAATTACAAGGATCATGCTCGCGGTCACAAGGACAACTCCACCGCACTTTCTGCCATGTCCCACTCAACCGGTTCGGCACGCGACATCGTTGTCGTCGGCTTCGAAGGTGTCCAGTCGCTCGACATCACGGGCCCGATGGAAGTGTTCGCGGTCGCGAACCGTCACCTTCCCGGCCATGCCGTGCCGTACCGGCTCACGCTCGCATCGCAAGACGGGGACGACATCGTCACGCACGCGGGCCTGCGCCTGGCCGGTGCGACCGCACTTGCGGCGCTGCCCGGTCGTATCGACACGATCATCGTCGCCGGCGGCAACGAAGCGGCGCTGCGACGCGCTGCATCGGATGCGGGCGTGCTGCCGTGGCTGCGCACGCGGATCGCGAGCACGCGGCGAATCGCGAGCATCTGCACGGGCGCGTTCGTGCTCGCCGCGGGCGGATGGCTGGACGGCAAACGTGCGACCACACACTGGAACCAATGTTCGACGCTACAGGCACTGTGTCCCGAAGTGCGGGTCGAGCCGGATGCGATCTACGTGAGCGACCCGCCGTTCCATACCTCGGCCGGCGTGACGGCCGGCATCGACCTGTGTCTCGCACTCGTCGAGGCGGACTGCGGCGCGCCGACCGCACTCGCGGTCGCACGCGAACTCGTGCTGTTCATGCACCGCCCCGGCGGACAAGCGCAGTTCAGCGTCGGGCTCGACATCCAGGCAAGCGCGACGCCGCGCATGCGCGCGCTGCTCGCCGACATCGCCGACGATCCGACCGGCGATCTTGGCGTAACCGCGCTGGCCACCCGCATGCACATGAGCGAGCGGACGTTTGCGCGCAATTTCTTCAAGGAGACCGGGCTCTCGCCCGCGCAATACGTGCTGGCGGCGCGGGTCGAGCGCGCCAAGGTGCTACTGGAGCGCGCCGACTGGCCACTCGAGCGGATAGCGGAACGTTCGGGATTCGGCAGCGTGGACGCGTTGCAACGTGCGTTCGCGAAACGGGTCGGCACATCGCCGCGCGACTATCGCGCGCGCTTCGGGCGGCGACGCGACAAGCGACAGACAGAATAGGCCGCCAACGGTTTCGGCATCCGTAGCGATCGAGCCGCGATCACGCCACGCCGGGAGGCCGCTTGTTCTGCCGCTACTGCATTTCGACACATGCGGGGCTTCCGTGCTTCATCCGGCATTCAGGACGAGAAAAGAACGGGCAGGCACGCCCTCAAACAGTGCACGCGTCCGGATTTTCACTAAATTGCCGAAATCCGATATTGCCCGGAAATTTGGTTTCATACCGTTCACGCATCGGACCGGAACGCGATTGCCGTTCAACCGCGGCAGCGCGTGCCGCCGACGAATTCCAGGAGCGGGCCGTCATACAAGGCCCGGGCGGCGATGACAGTCCTGCCACGCAGGACATTCGTGACGGAGCGAACATGGACGCAAAACTCGCGCCTGATTCAGGCACCGACAGTGACGTAAGCCTCCTGCACAAGATGGGCTATGCGCAGGAACTGTCGAGACGTATGAGCGGTTTCTCGAACTTCGCCGTGTCGTTTTCGGTGATCTGCATCCTGTCCGGCGGCATTACCGCGTTCCAGCTCGCGTTTTCCGCCACCGGCGGCGCATCGATCGGCCTGGGCTGGCCGTTGGGATCGCTGTTCGCGCTGATCGTCGCCGTGTCGATGTCGCAGATCGCATCCGCGTTCCCGACGGCGGGCGGCCTCTATCACTGGGGGGCGATCCTCGGCGGGAAGAAATGGGGGTGGATGACGGCGTGGCTCAACCTCATCGGCCTCATCTTCGTGATCGCCGCGATCAACTTCGGCACCTACGATCCGTTCTTCAAGACGCTGATCGCGCCGATGTTCGGCGTCAGTCCGGACAGCCTGACCTGGTGGCATCAAACGGCGTTCATCACGTTCATCACGCTCTCGCAAGCCATCCTGAACGCACGCGGCATCAGGATCGCAAGCAGGATCACCGACCTGTCGGGCTATCTGATTTTCGTGGTGACGATTGCGCTGGTCGTTTCGCTGCTCTACTACTCGCCCGTCGAGTTCGATGCGCATCGGCTGGTCACCTTCACCAATTTCACCGGTGTCGACGGCGGTGCGTGGCCGAAGCAGGCCACGCCGCTCGCGTTCCTGTCGGGCCTGCTGCTGGTGACCTACACCATCACCGGCTTCGACGCTTCCGCGCATACGTCGGAAGAGACCCACGATGCGGCCAAAAACGTGCCGCGCGGCATCATCGGGTCGGTGTTCTGGTCCGCGATCTTCGGCTACGTGATGGTGTGTGCGTTCGTGCTGGTGATGCCCGACCTGACCGCCAGCATGAAACAGGGCACCGGCTTTTTCGAAGCGATACTCGCGCCGATTCCGAAGACCTTGCGCGTCTGCCTCGAACTCGCGATGTTCTTCATCAACTACGTGTGCGGGCTCGCCGCGATCATGTCGACGTCGCGAATGGTGTATGCGTTCGCACGCGACGGCGGGCTGCCGGCGTCGAAACTGCTGCGCAGCGTGAATCACACGCACCGGACGCCCGGGCCCGCGATCTGGACGTGTGCGGTGCTTGCGATCGTCGTCACGTTGTATGGCGATGCGTTCTCGGTGCTGAGTGCCGGAAGCGCCGTGTTCCTGTTCATCTCCTATGCGATGCCGCTCGGCTCGGGGATGCTGGCCGAAGGCCGCACGTGGACCGAAAAAGGTCCGTTCCAGCTGGGCATCTGGTCGAAGCCGTGTGCGTTGCTCGCGCTGGTCGGCGCCTGTGTGCTTGCGTATGTCGGCATCCAGCCGCCGAATGAAAAGGTGCTCTACGTGCTCGTCGGTTTCGTGGCGGCGCTCATGGTGATCTGGTACGGCTTCGGGGTGCGCAATACCTTCGCGGGGCCGCCGGTGCTGAAGGACACGCGCAACCTCGAGCGCATCCGCGAACTCGAGGCGAACGTCGATCCGTCCGTCTGAAGCCCGTTGAAACACGCTGAAACCGCCGACTCGCCGGTGTCATGCCGCGAGTCGGCGTTTTTCGACATCGATGCGGAACGACCTTGATTCGGCAATCCAACCCTTCAGACCGTCGAACTCTCGACTGACGATCATGCCCGTGATCTTCGCGAGGGTCGCGTTGCCGGTCACGACAGTCCTCGCGTGCAACCCGCGCACCGACCACGCGGCCGCCGATGATCCGGGCGGCCGCGCCGGTTCGTCACGCCCCCCACTATTCCCCGCCGCCGTAGAACTGGTTCATCCGATCGAGCTCGCCCGACTTCTGCGCGCGAATCAGTTCCTGCTTCACCTGAGCGCGCGTGATCGCCGCGGGGCCGCCCGCCTGTGACCCGGCACTGGGCATGGAGCCCACTGCGGTGGCGCTGATCGCCGCATCCGAGGGCGTGCCGGGGCCCGCGTCGGCTCCGCCGTCCGCCCGGGCAAGCCCGGCCGCACCCAGCACGCAAACGGCGGCCAGCGCCGCCTTGTACATCGTCTTCATCGTGGCACCTCATCTGAAAAGACACTGCGACTCATACAGCGGGGATGGAGCCGATGTCCGGCCGCCCGCGCGATTCGACACACGTCGCCGATGCGACACCATCGGCCGTGACGGCATGCATCGCTCGTCGCGAATCGCGAGCAATCTGCCGCGCCGCTCCAGTCATCGGCCGGCCTCGCACGTTCGAGGTTCCATCGAGCGACCTTCGCGTCCTCCTGTAACGTTCCCCGGACCAGTGCATTCGCATGCGAATGCACAACATTGCCTCACAGCAGCTAGCGCGTGCTCTTGCCTGCGCGTCGTGCCGCAACGCGAATCGAACGTTCCTGCGGCGCGCGCCCGCGATCGGGCAAATCTCGCGCTTCGAGCCACCGCGCACCGGGCGGGGCAACCGGCAGGAATGGATTAATGATAGGGATCGGCCTGCCGGTTTAACGCCCCCTGACGAGGGGGCAATTGTGGAATTCGTCGACATGCCGACCTAAACTGGACACCGTATGCGCAAGGTGCACGCGGCCCTCGTTCGACGCGGTCGCGTGCAAGCCCGTCGTAGCTCCAGGGGCGCACCATGTCCGACAAGTATGTCGCGCTAGCGGGCCACATCCGGCGACTGTGTTCGTTCGGCATCGAACCGCGCCTCGTCATTCCTCATGTGGTTGAAGCGACGCGGCGCATCGTGGGCGCCGACTGGGGCATGTTCTTCTATACCGACGAGCACTATGCCGTGTCGGACGTATACAGCGAAAACGACACCGTCTATCAAGTCCTGCCCACCTACTTTGCCGAAGTCCACAACACCGAAAAACAGGAAGTGCTCGGCGTCACGTTCTCCGATGCAATGCGCCGCGGCCGCGGATTCGAAAACAGCGCCCGTTACGACGCCGCGCTGCTGAAGAGTGCCATGTATGCGCAGCTGTGGCGGCCGGTTGGCATGCGGCATTGTCTCGAGCTGACGGCGACCGATGGCACCCGCGGCTGGGGAAGCCTGAAACTGTGCCGCGCACCCGGCGGCCACCCGTTCTCGGAAAAGAATCATCGGGACATCGCGCCCTTCGCGCGACATATCGCGCATGCGCTTTCGTGCCCGATACATCCGCCGTCGCGCGAAGCGGAAGGCAGCCAGTCGGCGATCATGGTCATCGACAACACCGGGAAGGTCTTGCTGCAGAGCGAGGACAGCATAAGAATGCTGGCGCTCGCATCCGGCGAACCGCTTGCGTTCTATCGTCGCGACTGCTTTCCGAACTGGCTTGCGCCGCTGCTGACGAACGTCAATCGCATCTGGTGCGGCCTCCCGGTGGCTCCCGCCACGATGGAACGCCGCAATGCAGCCGGCCGCTTCCGATTCAACGCGTATCGCTTTGCGCACGCGAGCGCGATGCACTGCGAGCAGGCGATCGTGATCTACATCGAGCATTTCCTCCCGCACGAACTGGAAATCGAGCGGCTCGGCTTCGAGTTCGGTCTGACGGAACGACAACGGCAGCTCTGTTCGCTACTCGTCCTCGGCCACTCGCAAACCGCAATCGCGCGCTCCCTCGCGCTGCGCGACAGCACCGTCGTCGATCATGTTCGAAAGATCTATCGCAAGCTCAACGTCCACAACCACGACGAATTGCGCAGCGTCTTTCGCGTTGGCCGGCACGATTAGCGTCGCATGCCGTGTCGCATCGAAAGCGCAGTCACCACCGGACGGCACGGCACCTTCTCGCCCTGATATCGCCCGGCATCATCGAGTCAGACGGCCGAAAAGCAGTTGTCGACGAACAGATGGGTGCCGTTGACGAAACTCGACTCGTCGGACGCCAGGAACAGCGCGGCCGCCGCGACCTCCGTCGGCTCGCACAGCCGACCCTGCTGAATCGCGATCGCCGCCTCGGTCGCGTCGACCCCCATCGCCTGCAGGTCCTTGAGTTCGCGCATCCCATGCGGCGTACGGATGAACCCAGGTGCCAGCGCGTTGCAACGAATCCCGCGGTCGCGGTACTCGACGGCAATAGCCCGCGCGAACATGTGGCACGCGCCCTTGGTCGCGTCGTAAAGCACTTCGCCCGGCGTCGCGCAGACCGCGGAAATCGACGACGTACACACGATGCTGCCCCGCCCCTTCTCGAGCATCTGCGGCAGCACCGCCTTCGTCATCAGGAACATGCTCTTGACGTTCACGCCCATCAGCCAGTCCCATTCCGATTCTTCGATGTCGAGGAACGGTTTGACGATCAGCGTCCCGGCGTGATTGAACAGGATGTCCGCATTGCCGTACTGCTCCCGCGCCGCATCGACGGCCTGCCGGACCTCCGCCTGTTTCGACACGTCGGCGCCGAGGCCGATCGCCTGCAGGCCGGCATCGCGCAGCCTGGACGCGAGCGCTTCGGCGGCGTCGCCGTCCCGGTCGACGATCGCAACCTTCGCGCCCTGTGCGGCGAACAGTTCGGACGCAGCAGCGCCGCACCCGCCGGCGCCGCCGCTCACGATGGCGACCTTGCCGGCCAGGCGGCCGTCAATCTTGACACTCATTCTTCGTTCTCCTGTCTGGTTCGATCGGTGCGCTCAACTGAACAGCGTCCGAAGATGATCGTTGAGGAAGTAGCCTTCGGGGTCCACGCTGCGGCGCAGTGCGCGGAATGCTTCGGCCTTGGGGAACCAGCGATCCACGTCTTCGCGGTTCGTGAAGTGCAGCTTGCCCCAGTGCGGACGCGAGTCGTAGTCGCGCAGGATGTCGTCGACGTCCTTCAGGAACGGCCAGTAGTCGACACCGTTCGGGCCGCCCGAGCATGGCGACGACAGGTTGCTCAGCGTCGTCCCCGTGCCGTGCGTGCCGGTGGCGAACGCGCCGGCGATCGCCTGCGAATCGATGTCGCCCTGGTTGACGAGCGACAGGCCGATTTCCTTCAGGTGACGCGTCACCGCATTGAGCTTGGTGCCGGCCTTCACCGTCACACGCTTGCGCGCTTCATCGACATCGACGATGCCCTGGTAGTCCTGGAGCGACAGCAGCAGGCCGCTCGTCGCCACGATCGGCGTGAACGAGTGCCCCGACCCCGAGCACCGGACGTGCTTGCCCTGGCGCGTCGCGGTGCACACCAGCTCCGCGATCTCGGCCTCGCTGGTCGGCGACGCCAGGTGCGCGGCCACGCACGACTGATTGCCCACCCAGTTTCTCCAGAATCCGCCACGGGGAAGTTCCATCAACGTCTCTCCAGATAGGCACCGCGGTGCGTTGTCGGCATGGTTCGGTGAACTGCGTCGCATTCGTGCCAAAGGTAGGGCGCCGAAACGCTTTTCACTATCGGATTTCGGCAAGCGAGGGTTTCCACGAGGCTGCGCTTTTTGACCGGCTCGCCGAGCGACTACAATGATTCGACCCGGCCCGCCCCTTCCCGCCCCCGATGACGCCGTCTGCCCACCCGAGCGATTTCTCTGGCGCCCCGTTGTTCGCGCGAACGGTCGCGTTCTGCGCGTTCACCGACGTGGAGGAACAGGCGCGGTCGTTCGAAGACTGGAACCTGAATTACACGCAGATCTCGGGCGGCCTGTTTCATGGCTCGTCGTCGATCGTGTCGCTGGGCGGCATCAAGCTGCTGGTCGAGAACCTCGACAAGGTCATCCTGCAGCGGGGCGCGGTGCCGTCGAACCGGATCGCCGTGGCCGTGCCGCTGGAACTGGAAGGGCATGCGCGCATGTGCGGCGAGAAAAGCGGGCGCGACAGCCTGCACGTGTTCTCGAGCCTGCCGGAATTCGAGTTCTACTCGCCCGACCGGCACGTGCTCGTGAATGTCGAGATCGAGCCCGACAAGCTGTCGACGCAGGCGATGCGCACGGTCGCCGCGTCGCTGCGCGCGCGCACGCTCGCGCCGCTGATCCCGATGCCCACCTACGTCGCGGACAATCTTCGCGATCTGCTGCGCCGAACGCTGGCCGCCGCGGCAAAAAGCACCTCCGTCGAAGACGTGGCGACGCAGAACCGGATCGAACTGCTGGAGCGCACCGTCCTGTATGCGATCTCGGAAGTGTTGACGGCGGCCGCGCCGGAGGCCGGCGCGCAAGCCGCACGCCCGACGAAGTACTGGTCGCTGGTCAACGCGGTGCAGGAGCGGCTTCAGGACGCATCGACCTGCCCGCTGTCGATCGCCGAACTGTGCGTGCAACTCGGCATCAGCCGGCGCACCGCGCAGTATGCGTTCCACGACGCGCTCAATCTGAACCCCATTGCGTATCTGCGGGCCGTTCGACTGAATCACGCGCGCCGCGAGCTTCGGCTCGGCGAATCCGTGACGTCTGCCGCAACCAAATGGGGCTTCTGGCACCTGAGCAGTTTCGCGCAGGACTATCGCGCGATGTTCGGCGAGTTGCCGTCGGCCACGGCCAGACGCTACGCGGCGCGCCAGGCCATCTGAAAGCCTCTCGCGGTTCGGCGGCCGATGCCGGACCCCACACCGGCCGCCGTCCTGCTCACGCCATCACTCGTCCTGCTGTTCCTGCTGCGCCTGCACCTGCCGCTGCTGGATGAACTGCCGTACATCGCTCATCGTCACGCGGCCCGTGTGCTTCGCATCGATCTCGTCGAAGTGCTTCGACACGAAACCGAGCCCGCTGCTTAGCGCCTGCGCCTTCGTCACCGCCGCGCCGTTGCTCAGCACCGTATTGGCGCCGAGCCTCGCGTCGACACGCCGCTGCGCCTGCTGCTGCAGCGTCGCGCCGGTCGACGGCAACACCGGCGCCGCACGCGTGGCAGGAAAGAACGGACCGTCGACACCGCGCCCGCCATGCGGCAGCTTCACCGGCGCCACCGCCTGCGGCGGCAATGCGTAGGCGCTGCTCGCCACGGCACCGAGGACGATCAACGCAGACATACGCCGAATCAATTTGATTAGGGACATGATCACTCGCATTCAATGGATGAATAGAGGGTTCCTTTGACAAGGAGTCCGTCGCTCAAGGGGCCGCCGCCAGCGTCGTCGCGGCCGTCGCGCCCGGCACGCTGCCGGTCGGCACGCTGGGCGGGTTCTCGTCCGGCCAGGGCGGCGGCAGCGTGTGCAGCGTCAGCGCCGTCGGAATCCGCGCACCCTTGTAGAACGTCTTCAGGTCACGCTTCATCTGCGGACGCGCGACATCGTCCAGATAAGTCATGTGACCGCCCTGGAAGAAGTTCACCTGCAGCTTCGGATTCAGGCCCTTCACCGTCTGCAACCGCGCGAGTTGCTTCTCGGTGTTGAAGAACGGCGTCGCGAGATCGTGGAAGCCATTCTCCGCGAGCACGCGAAGCTTCGGGTTGAGCTGCAGCGCACCGAGCAGATCGGGAATCGTGTCGGGCATCGGCTGGCCGTCGTGCGAGAAGTCCCATACGCCGATGATGTTGTCGTTCAGCGGCAGGTAGGTCGCATTCGGCGCGGTGTAGCCGAGGTAGTCCGGCATCTGCGTCGCGAGCGCGTTCGTGAACGGCTGCGAGATCAGGATGTCGGACGGGTCGCCGTCGGTCTGCAGACGCGGGTCGGAGTTCGGCAACGATACGCGTCCGTCGTAGCGGCCGACCGTCGTTCCGGGCAGCAGGCTCGTGCCGAACGGATTCGCGTTGAAGTAGCCGCGCAGCGCCTGTTGCGTCAGGCTCGACGGGATCGACCACAGCTGGAGCGTCGCATCGCTCGGGAACACCGGCGTGCCGAGCGCATCCGGAATGCCGAGCTGGCTCAACACCCACGACTGTGAATACTTCTGCAGCTGGTTGTAGATCAGCGTCGTGAACAGTTCCGTCTGCAGTGCGTACAAAGCCTGGTTCACCGGCGCCGGCGATACCTGGTTGAAGTACGCCGCGACCGCCGCATAACCGGGCAGGTAGCCGGCCACGGTATCGGTTTCTAGCAGCAGCCCTTCCGTCGACTGCGTGATCGCCACCGCTTCCACTGCATCCGCGAAGTAGTTCAGGATCGCCGACTGCAGCACGATGCCCGTCAGGTGCACGCCGGCCGATTCGAGCGCGAGCGCCAGCATGTCGGTACGCGGCGTGCCGTACGATTCGCCGTACAGGTAGATCGGCGAGCTGCCGCGGCTGTTGACGTTCAGGTAGCGCTGGATGAAGTCGCGCATGATGTTCACGTCCGCATCGGAACCCCAGTACTTCTGGTTGGTGTTCGGCAATACGGCTTCCGACAGCCCGGTTCCCGGCGGGTCGATGAACACGAGATCGGTGGTGTCGATCAGGCTTTCCGCGTTGTCGACCAGCGGATAGTTCGGCCAGTTGCTGCCGAACAGCGGATCGGGCGTGGCGACGCGGGTCGGCGCGAACGAGCCGAGGCGCAGCCAGATCGACGACGAGCCGGGGCCGCCGTTATACACGAACGTGACGGGACGCGGCTTGCCGTTCGTGCTCGGCGCGGTGTACGCGACATACGACATCGACGCTTCCGCATTGCCGTTCGCGTCCTGCGCGGTCAGGTGGCCGGTGGTCGTCGTGTAGTTGATGGTCGTGCCGCCGGACTTCCACTGGTAATGCATGACCGCCGCTTTCTCGGACACCTGCGCGGCGGCGAGGCCGTCGGTCGCATTCATCGAATACGCGACCTGATCGACGTAAGGCTGGTTGGCCGCCGGCGTCTGGCTGCCGGCCGATTGTTGCGCGCCGGCCTGCTGGCTGGCGGTCGCCTGCGCGAGGCTCGACGCACCGACGGACGACGAATCGTCGCCGCCGCATGCCGCGAGCGCCAGGGTCATGACGGTCAATGCACCTAGCCCGGCCAACCGGCCGTGACGGCCACGGCGGCCATGACGGCTGCCGGTACAGCTCCTGTCTGGTTTCATCTCTGCCCTTTGATTTGGTTCGGATACCGCTTCACAAAGGCCGCCTTCACCGGCGAGACGCGCAGCAACACCCGCCACTCGCGCAAAAGGCGGTTGGGATCGGACTGCTTCAAGAGACTGAACGTGATACAGACACAGCAAACTGCCGGCGAGAATCGTGCGTGAACCGCCCCCTGCAGTTTGGACTTCTTTTCTGATTACCGAAATTTACGACATCGACAAAATAGGCGGTGCTGCGCCGCGTTGTCAAAGATCATTCCGATATTAAAAATCCCGTAATGATGCGAAGGCCGGCCAGTGTCTGGCATTTGAAAGCAAGACGGATTATTCGCGCAAGGCGCTCTTTATCGGCAATGCTTCGTCGAATATTTTACTTTTCGTACACAACGCAAAAGCCTTTGCTGTATTGATGCAGCGCCCCAAAATCCTTCATATCGACAGGAATTTTCTTTCATTTTTATTATCCACAATCGATTAAAGCAGCGTAGCCGCACGCATGTGCGATTCGGTGATTTGATTCACCTCATCCATTTGCCAATCCGGGTGCTTATGTGCACCTCGCCATCCATAAAATACCGATTCAGCCAATTCAATCCGGTTGCAGCGGAATTATTTACCCGATATCCGACCGGATTTTCCGCGGCGCGGGCGGCGGCGCGCGATACACGCGCCGTCGCCCGTCACCAACAATCAACCCGCCATCAATGCCCGCCGCCCGGCAGCGCGATATCGATCAGCACCGGATCGTGATCCGACGAACGATATGCATCCGGTGCGTAGTACGTCTTCTGCTGCTCGGCCGACTTGTACGCCATCGTGTATTGCAGCGCGAGCGGCTCGTCCGCGTTGATGTGCCATTCGTGCACGGCCTTCACGTGCGATGCAAGCGGCAGCGTCGCGAGCGCGTGATCGAGATAGCCGGCTTCGCCGTTGTATACGTAGCTGTACGCATTCGCGCCGATCCAGCGCGCGACGAGGTTGCGGTAGCCGCGCGATTCGAGCGTGCGGATCGGATCTTCATGCGTGTAGCTGTTGAAGTCGCCGATCAGCAGCACGCCCTGGCCCGCGACACCCGTCGGCGTGCCGGCGAGCCAGTCGGCGACCTTCGCCGCCGCACGCGTGCGCGTCGGGTTCCAGCAGCCCTGGCCGTCGCCCTGGTCGAGATCGTCGTTCGCGGCGTCCGGGCAGTTCTTCGACTTCAGGTGGTTCACCGCGATCGTCAGCGCCTGCTTGCCGCCGATGCGGCGGAACGACTGCGCGAGCGGCTGGCGGTTCTTGTCGTCGATCGCGAGCGTGGCCGCGCGGCCGACCGGTTCGACCTTGCGGCTGTCGTAGATCATCGCGACCGCGATCGCATCGCCGCCGAGGCGCGACGTGCCCGGATCGACGACGCGCCAGTGGTTGCCGAGCTTCGCCGCGAGCTGGCGCACCGCGCTCAGTTCGCCGTAGCCGTTGTTCTGGATTTCCATCAGGCCGATCACGTCGGCGTCGAGCGCCTTCAGCGCGCTGACGATCTTCGCCTCTTGACGCTGGAATTCCTGGTAGTTCTTCGCACCGCGGTTGTTCGGATCGTCGAAGCCGCCGCCGAGACCGTTGCCGTTGAAGTAGTTGAGGACGTTGAACGATGCGACGCGCAGGTTCGATTTCGGATCGCGCGCGGGCGCATTGGTACGAGGGTTCGTGCGCGCCTCGAATGCCGGCACGGCCGCGCCGGGCAGCGGCTGCACGCGCCATGCGCCGTAACGCACTTCGAGCACGCCTTCGACGTCGCGCACGGTGTAGCCGGCGCGCAGCGTGTTCGCGGCCGACAGGCCCGGCGCCGGATACGGCACGGTCGCGGGGTTCTGCTTGTTCGACCCGTCGTCGAGGACCAGCCGGTTGCGTGCGTTCGCATCGATCTGCGTCTGCACCTGGGCCGGCGGCACGACACTCGTCGGCGTGCGCAGGCGGCCGTTGCTGAGCAACACGCTGCCGTAACGGCCGAGCTCGTAGTTGTCGGTGACGTTCAGCGTCTGCGGCAGGCGCACGAGCATCCCTTCATACGCGGCGAACGCGTTCGGGCCGTCGACCGGCAGCGCGAGCGTAGCGGGCGTGACGGTCTGGCCGTTCGCGCACACCGAGATCGCACCCGACTGCGTGAGCTGCGTCTGCCCGTATTTCTCCTCGACCTTGCCTGTCACGTGCACGAGATCGCCGGCCTTTGCGCGCACTTTCGGCGCATAGACGAACAGGCCTTCGGACACGCCCGGCTGGTTGCGGCGCTGCGCGTCGGCCTGCTGGACGAAGAAGCCGCCGAAGCCGTCGGTGCCGCCGAAATCTGCGGTGACGACGGCTTCGATCGACACGTTCTGGCCTGCGAGCGGCGACGGCGCGCCCGGTCCCTGGATATCGGCAATCGGCGTCGCGCTGCCGCCGCAGTTCGGGCTGACGGGCGCGGCGGTGGCGGCGATCGCCGGCGCAGCGAGCGTGGGCAGAAGCAATAACGGGCCAAACAGGCGGATTGTCGAGCGCATGACGGGGAATCCCGGTTGTGAGGGTGGCGAAAGCTTAACGGCGCTCAATGACAGTTTTTGGTAATCGACAGACAGGCAGATGTAATTTTCGCTATCTCGCATAAAAAGCGGGGAATCGTCCGACAAAAAATCTGCCGTGCTCGCGACGATTCCCCTGAGTGACCTTCGTCAACGCACCGTCGCGCTAGACCGTCCCCGGCAGCGCGCTCGACACGAGCACGGCCGCCACCATCAGCACGCCGGCCAGCACGACCGCCTCGATCCGCAACACCGCGCCGAACCGGCGCAACGGGCCGGCCGGCATCGCGGCGGCCGGGTCCTTCAGCGCGGCCAGCAGCTTCGGCATCCCGAAGAAGCGGTTGTGTCCGCCGAGCGCCGCTGCGATCAGAACGAGCGCGAGCTTCAGCAACAGGATCTGCCCGTAGGTCGATGCGAGCAGGTTGGCGGGCGTATCGACGCCGCGCCATCCGTTGTACGCGCCGGTCGCGAACAGCACGATCAACGCATGGGTCGACGCATCGGAAAGCGACTGCACGAACGACGCGCCGGTCTCGCGTTCGCCCGCGGGCATGCCAACGAGCCGCGGCATCACGCCGAACGCCGTCACGAGCACGAGCCCGACCCACGCGCTGATCGCCAGCAGATGCAGCCAGTCGACCCACACCGGCACGCTGAACAGCCCTGCGTCGACCGGATGACCGCCGTTGCTGCGCGCGAGCGCGACGCATGCGAGCGCTGCCCACATCGCGAACGGAAAGCGCGTGTCGTTCGCATGTCTGATGAACGACAGCAGCACGACGACAACCATGAACACGGCGCCGGCCAGCCACGCATGGCCGAAACCGGTGCCCACGAGCATCGCGCGGACGGCCGGCCCTGCGTCGAGCATCGACACTTCGCTCATCAGCGCGCAGTGCGCCCAGAATGCGGTGATGCTCGCGAGCAGCGACGCGACCGACGCAATGCGCAGCGTCGCGACGAGACGCCGCCCGATGCCGTGCTGCCACGCCGACGCGCCGCGTGCGAGCCAGTGACTGCCGAGCAGCGCGCCGACGATCACCGCGAACCCGGCATTCTGGATCGCCACCGATACGAGCCGCAGCAGGCCGACGAAGCCCTCGTTCACCCTTTCACCTTGAACGTATAGGTGCCCTTGGTGCGATGCGCGTCGGCCGTCATCACCGCCCACTGCACCGTGTACGCGCCCGGCGCGAGCTTCGGCATCGCGACGGTCATCACGCGCGGGTTCGACGCATCGACCTTCGCCTTTTCCTGCGTGACGGCGTTGCCGTTCGCGTCCGACACCTTCACCGAACTGAAGGTCGGTTCGAGGTCTTCGTTGAACGTAAGCCGCAACGCGTCGGGCGCCGTATCGACCGTGCTGCCCGTCGCGGGCGCGGCGCTTTCGAGCTTGCCGTGTGCCGATGCCGCGACCGGCGCGGCCGCGAGAATCGCGCCGGCCGCGGCGAAGGCGGCCAGCCGCGTGAGAGTCGTGATCTTCATGTTCATGCCCGGCGTCACGGCTTCTTCAGCTCGACGACGGTCAGCGCACCGCCCACGTCCTCGGCGACGAAATCGATCTTGTCGCCTACCTTCACCTGCGACAGCATTGCAGGGTCCTTCACCTTGAATACCATCGTCATCGCGTCCATCCCGAGGTTGTCCAGCGGGCCGTGCTTGATCGTCAGCCTGCCCGCGGCCGTGTCGACCTTGCGGATCTCGCCGTGCGACATCCCGTGCTTCGCGTCGGCGCCCTGCTTCGCGCCGCCGCTCATGTCCATGCCGGCCATGTCGCCGGCCGCGTACGACGCGGCGGAAAACGCCAGCGCGCAACCCATTGCAATCGAAACCAGTCCCTTCTTCATCATGCTTGCTCCCGAGTGAGTGAATCGAAACCGGCGGCCGCATCGGCACGGCCGCCGCGTGCTGCTACTGCTGCTCAGCCGTCCGGCAATTCGCCGGTGTATTCGTATGCGACGGTGCCCTTCGGATGCCGGAACCAGCCCGGGTCGCGATAGTCGTTGCGGCCGAGCCCCTGCCGCACCTTGAGCACCGTGAACATGCCGCCCATCTCCAGCGGCCCGAACGGGCCCGTGCCCGTCATCATCGGCAGCGTGTTGTCGGGCAGCGGCATTTCCATGTTGCCCATCGCACCGCCCGTGCTGCCCATCGCCATGTAGTCCGGCACGAGCTTGCCGATCTTTTTCGCGAGATCCTTCTGCGGCACGCCGATCAGGTTCGGCACCTGATGGCCCATCGCATTCATCGTGTGATGCGACTTGTGGCAATGGAACGCCCAGTCGCCCGGGCGATCGGCGGTAAACTCGATCGCGCGCATCTGGCCCACCGCGACATCGGCCGTCACTTCCGGCCAGCGCGCCGCCGGCGGAATCCAGCCGCCGTCGGTGCCCGCGACTTCGAAGCTGTAGCCGTGCAGGTGGATCGGATGGTTCGTCATCGTCAGGTTGCCGAAACGAATCCGCACGCGGTCGCCCGCGCGCACCGGCAGCGGGTCGATGCCCGGGAACACGCGCGAGTTGAAGGTCCACATGTTGAAATCCGTCATCTCGTTCACGCGCGGCGTGTAGCTGCCGGGATCGATGTCGTACGCGGCGAGCAGGAACACGAAGTCGCGATCGACCGGCATCGTGCCGCGATCCTTCGGGTGCACGATGAACATGCCCATCATCCCCATCGCCATCTGCACCATCTCGTCGGCGTGCGGGTGATACATGAACGTGCCGTGCGATTCGAGCTGGAACTCGTAGACGAAGGTCTTGCCTGGCGGGATATGCGGCTGCGTGAGGCCGCCGACGCCGTCCATCCCGTTCGGCAGCCGCAGCCCGTGCCAGTGGATCGTCGTGTGCTCGGGCAGCCGGTTGGTCACGAAGATGCGGACCTTGTCGCCTTCGACGGCCTCGATCGTCGGGCCCGGCGACTGGCCGTTGTAGCCCCACAGGTTCGCGTTCATGCCGGGCGCCATCTCGCGCACGACGGGCTCGGCCGTCAGGTGGAATTCCTTCCAGCCGTTCTTCATCCGCCACGGCAGCGTCCAGCCGTTCAGCGTCGCGACGGGCGTGTACGGGCGGCCGTTGGGCGGCACGAGCGGCGGCTGCGTGGCGGTTTTCGCCATCGTGGGCGCTTCGGGCAGCGACGCGGCGCCGGCCTTGCTGACCATCGCCGCGCCCAGCAGCGCGGCGCCCGAGCCGCTGAGAAATTGTCGACGGGACACCATGTCAATGACCTTCAGGATGCGTTGCGGGCGCCGGTTGCGCCGCGGGTGAGGAAGCCGGCTGCGGCGCAGCATCGGCGTTGGGTTCGGGTTCGGCGGAAACCGCCGCGCGCGGCGCGGGGCCCGAAGTCGGCAGCCGGCCGCCGACGGCCATCTGCAGATCGGTTTCGGCGAGCCAGTAGTCCTTCAGCGAATCGATGTAGCCGTTCACCGCGCCGACCTGCTCGCGCGCATCGGCCAGCAGCTCGAACACGCTCGCGAGCATCCCGTTGTAGCGCAGCAGCAGCTCGTCCGAGATCGTCTTGCGCAGCGGCACGACTTCGTCGCGATAGTGCTTCGCGACGTCGTAGCTCGTCACGTATGCCGCGTACGACTCGCGCACTTCGGAGCGCGCGTCGATGGCCGTCTTCGCGAGCCGGTTCGCCGACTGCATGTAGACGGCCTCGGCCCGCGCGACCTTCGCGCCGCCCCAGTCGAACAGCGGAATCTCGACGCTGATCTCGTAGCCGTGCTCGTGGCCCTTGCCAGTCTCGTAGTTGTTCACGTAGCCGAGATCGACCGCGTTGACGAAGCGCGTGGCCTTGCTGAGGCCGAGCGACGACGCGACGCCCTGCGTCTGCAGCTTCGCGGCCTGGATATCGAGGCGGTTGCTCATCGCGAAGCGTTCGAGATCGGGCAGGTCCGGGCGCGCGTTCGGCAGGTCGGGCAAACGGTCGGGCAGCGCGTACTGCGCGCGCTCGCCCCACAGCCCCATCGCACGCGTGAGCTTCTCGCGCGCGGCCACGGCCTGCTGGCGCACCTTCGCGTGCTGCGCGACCGCGTCGGCATGGAACGCCTGTTCGCGCGCGTAATCGAGCCGGCTGAAGTTGCCGGCCTGCCGCATGCGCTGTGCGAGTTCGGCAGCCGCGCTCGCGGCATCGCGCACCTGCTGCGCATAGTTCGCGGCCTGCTCGGCGGCGACGGCCTCGACATACGCGCGGCGCGCGTCGGCCGCCGCCTTCAGCATCGCGTCGGCCGTTTCGAGCTTGGTCTGTTCGAAACGGCGGCGCTCGATGTTCGTCGCGAGCGGCATCGTCAGCAGCGCGAACACGTTCGCCGAGAACGTGCGGCCGAGGCTCAGCTCGCCGTCGCCGGCGCGCGTGCGGCTGAACGAGAAGCGCGGGTTCGGCAGCCGGCCGGCCTGCACGAGATCGGCCTCCGACAGCCCGAACTCCGCGTACGACGCCTGCAGGCCGCGATTGTTCAGCAGCGCGACCTGAACCGCATCGTCCATCGACAGCGGCTGCGCGAGCAATTCCCGGGTCCGCTGGTCGACGGCTTCGCGGTCGGCATCGGTGCGGACGACGACGGCGTCTTTTCCGATCCGTTCCGACGCGGTGGACGACACGGCGCCGAAGCCGCCGTCCTTCGAAAACGTCGTGCAGCCCGCGAGGAATGCCAGCGCGACCGCAGCCGCGACGATTCGCGGCGATATCGACAGGTTCTTCATCGCGCGGCCCCTCCGTGCATCGAATGGGCGCCGCCGTTGCCCGCCGGGTCGCCGGGCTTCGCGGCGCCGGTCGTGCGCCCCTTCGCGGGCCGCTCCATCACGTCCCGGTTCAGCTGCTTCCAGCCCGGGCCTTCGTCGTCGCGATACGGCCGGTAGCCGTCGAACGCGGACGTCACGGTGACGTCCGGCACCGTCGCGGCGGCGTCCGCCGGATCGGGAAGCGGGGGTTGCGCAGGCGCGAGCGACGGCACGATGGCCGCCGCGCTCAACAGCGCCGCAGTGATCAATCGCATGAATGAGTCTCGTCGTGAGTCGTCCGGCGGCTGGCGTGCAGCCGGCGGAATGGATTGCGGGTCGCGGCCGGTCGGCCGCGGGCAGGGACTAGACGGGAATCCGGCGAGGCGGCCGCTCGATGCCGCCGGTCAGGAACGACACGACGACGGCCGAAGGCGGATACGACGCGATCGCGATGCTGGCGTCCGCCGCAGCCGGCACCGCTCGCACACCCGACATGCCCGTGCCGAAGCAGCAGGACACACAGGCGGCACACGACGCCGCGCGGCTTTCGTGATCCCCGTGGTTCCCCCGCGCGCCCTGCTCGGTCGACATCGTGTGCGGCGCCTCTTCCGCATGCGGCACCGCAGCGCCCGCGCACTGCATCGAAACGGTCGCGAACGACTGGATCGGCAGGCTCAACGCCAGCAGCACGACGAGGATGAATTTGCGCCAGTACGACATGGAAACGGAATCAGGCAGGCAACGATCGGATCGGCCGGCGCAGCGCCGCGACGGCGCGCTCCGGGGACAACACGGCTGCAGCTTATCGCCGCCGCCGTGACGACGACATGGTCGAAACATGACAGGATTTTCATGAAACGCGGGCGAAGCGGCGAGTAGGCACTTCATGAAATTTCCGTCATCCGGCGGTCATCTTTCGCGCACGCTCGGCGCCGTAAGCTCAGGCGTTACACTGACCGGCTGGAACCACGGACAGCCTGCCTCACCATGCGGATACTGATAGTCGAAGACGAACCCAAGATGGCGTCGTACCTCCGGAAAGGGCTGATGGAGGCGAGCTACACGGTCGACATCGCGGAGAACGGCAAGGACGGGCTGTTCCTCGCGCTGCACGAGGATTTCGATCTCGTCGTGCTCGACGTGATGCTGCCGGAGATGGACGGCTTCGAAGTGCTTCGGCGGCTGCGCGCGCAAAAGCAGACGCCCGTGCTGCTGCTCACGGCCCGCGAGGCGATCGAGGACAAGGTCGCCGGCCTCGAACTGGGCGCCGACGACTACCTGCTCAAGCCGTTCGCGTATGCCGAGTTCCTCGCGCGCATCCGCTCGCTGCTGCGCCGCGCGCCGCGCAACGTGCGCGACATCCTGAATGTGGCCGATCTCGAAGTCGACCTGATCAAGCGCCGCGTGCGGCGCGCCGACCACCGCATCGACCTGACCGCGCAGGAATTCGCGCTGCTGCAACTGCTCGCGGAACGCGAGGGCGAAGTCCTGACGCGCACCTTCATCACGTCGCAGATCTGGGACATGAATTTCGACAGCGACACGAACGTCGTCGATGCGGCGATCAAGCGGCTGCGCGCGAAGATCGACAATGCTTACGACAAGAAGCTGATCCACACGATCCGCGGCATGGGTTACGTGCTCGAGGATCGTTCGTGACCGCGAGCCCGGCTTCGTATTCGCTGCTGCGACGCCTGACGCTCGCGTTCGCCGTCGTCGCCGCGCTCGTGTTCGCGCTGACCGGCGCGTACCTCTACCGTTCGCTGTCCGCCGAACTGACGCGGCGCGACGACATCGAGATCTCCGGCAAGCTCAACCAGTTCCTGCAGCTCGCGCACGCGAGCGGTTCGACGGCCGCGCTGCGCGCCGATCCGGCCGTGTTCCACGAGGTGCTGCTGTCGCATCCGGGCGTCTATCTCGGCATCTACGACGGGCAGAACCGCCCACTCGTCGAGCACACCGACGAAGCCGGCAATACGCTCGCCACGGTGATCGCCGCGCCGCATGCGGCCAGCGGAACCGGTAAACCCGGCGACCCGTTCACCTGCTCGCCGCCCGGCATCGGTGCGTCGCGCTGCGTCCATGCACGCGCCACGCTGCCGTCCGGCGAGGCGATCCAGGTCGCGCTCGCACGCACGGCGACCGATCGCCAGTCACTGCTCGAAAGCTATCGCGTCGACATCTGGCTCGCGGCGGCCGTCGGCGCGCTGCTGGTCGGCGCGCTCGGTTATGCGGTCGCGTCGCGCGGCCTGCGCCCGGTCGAGAGCCTCGGCCGGCAGACGTCGCTCATCGAGGCGCACAACCTGAACGCGCGCCTCGACGCGCGCGGCGGCCCGGTCGAGCTGCGCGAGCTCGCGACCTCGGTCAACCGAATGCTCGACCGTCTCGAACGCGCGTTCGTGCGGCTGTCGCAGTTCTCGTCCGATCTCGCGCACGACATGCGCACGCCGCTCGCCAACATGATCAGCTCGTCGCAGATCACGTTGTCGCGCGCACGCACGACCGAAGAATACGAAGCGCTGATCGATTCGAATATCGAGGAATGCGAACGGCTGCAGCGGATGATCGAGAACATGCTGTTTCTCGCGCGCACCGACAATGCGCGGCAGCACCTGAAAACCGCCGAACTCGACGCGGGCAGCGAACTGCGCAGGCTCGCGTCGTATTTCCAGGCACTGGCCGACGAGGCCGGCGTGCGCATCGACGTGCGCGGCAATGCGCCGGTCGTTGCGGACGCAACGCTGTTCCGGCGTGCGGTCAGCAACCTCGCATCGAACGCGCTCGAACATGCGCAAGCCGCGTCGACGATCGAGCTGGCCGTTTCCGTGCAGGCCGGTTACGCGGTCGTCGAGGTCACGAATCGCGGTGCCGCGATTCCGCCCGAACAGGTCGACCGGATCTTCGAGCGCTTCTACCGCATCGATTCGTCGCGGCACGGTGCGGCGCGGAACGCGGGGCTCGGGCTCGCGATCGTCAAGTCGATCATGGAACTGCATCGCGGCAAGGTCGAGGTCGCAAGCAGCGACGGACGCACGACGTTCGCGCTTTACTTTCCGCGCGGCACCGATAGTTAGTTGGGCAGTTCGCTACCGGCTTGCGATCACCGCGCTTGCGCGGCATCGAACGATCCGCGCAAGCGGACGAGCAGCGCAATGGTCGCCGCGCTGAACACCGCCCCCGCGTAGAACGTCGCCGCGGCGCCCGCCCTGTCCCACAGGATGCCGGCGACGACGCTCGATACGAGCGTCGCGACGCCGCTGAGCAGATTGAAAACGCCGAACGCCGTGCCTCTCAATTCGGACGGCGCGGCATGCGCGACCATCGTGGCGAGCAACCCTTGCGTCATCCCCATATGGAGCCCCCACAGCGCCACGCCGACGAGTACGGTTCCCCAGTGCGTGCCGTGCGCGAGCACGAGGTCGGCTGCGATCAGCATGACGAGTCCGGCCACCATCAGCTTCGTGTGGCTCGTCGTGTCGGCGAGCTTGCCGAACGGATAGGCCGACAACGCGTACACGACGTTCATCGCCACCATCACGAGCGGAACGAGCGCAACGGGTACACCGCTGCCCATCGCGCGCAGCACCAGGAAAGCCTCGCTGAAGCGGGCCAGCGCGAACACGGCACCGACGGCGACGACCCACCAGTAGCGCGCGCCGAGTTGCTTCACGACGTCGCGGCGGATCGGGTTGACGCGCTTGTCGCCCGGTGCGCGCGCCGGCTCTTCGATACCGAACGCGAGCAGCGCCACGGCCAGCATGCCCGGGATCACGGCCAGCCAGAACGCGAGGCGGAAGTCGTCGCGCCACATCAGCATGATGGCGACGGCCAGCAGCGGCCCGAGAAACGCACCCACCGTGTCGAGCGACTGCCGCAGCCCGTACGCGGCGCCGCGCAGGTGGACCGGCGTGACGTCGGCCACCAGCGCGTCGCGCGGAGCGCCCCGGATTCCCTTGCCGATCCGGTCGACGATCCGCGCCGTCACCACGACGCCGATCGTCGGCGCGATGGCGAACAGCGGCTTGCTGAGCGCGCCGAGTCCGTATCCGGCGACCGCCAGCCACTTGCGATTGCGCAGATAGTCGCTCAACGTGCCGGAGAACACCTTGACGACCGGCGCCGTCGCCTCGGCGATCCCCTCGATGACACCGATCGCGGTCGCGCTCGCGCCGAGCCCCGCCATCAGGAACATCGGCAACAGGCTGTGGATGATCTCCGACGATACGTCCATCAACAGGCTGACGCAGCCCAACACCCAGACGCTGCGTGGGATTTGACGAAGAATGCGGGTCGACGATTCGGTCTGCATGGGTCGCTCTCGATTCGGGAATCCTGACACGGGACGCCACCGATACTACTGCGGGCCGGTGACACGCGGCACACGGACGCGCCGACGTTAATAGAGAGTCAGGGGCTTCGCTTGGTTTTCGGATCAGCCGCCTGGCCAGGCACTGTTGCGCACGGCCGCCAGTAAACCCCGAGGTGGGTTCGTCATCAGGTTAAATTGAATGACGCATTTTGAGGGTTATACGACCTTTGAGCCATTCAATCCAGGTTCCATAATTTGCGCAGGAATCGAGCCGGAACACGTGCACGAACGCGATTGCGCCTTGTGCCTCCGGTGTGATCAATCTCGAGCAAGGAAAGGAACAGACGATGAGGCTCAAGAACAAGTCAGCTTTGATTACGGGCGGTACCAGCGGCATCGGTCTCGCGACCGCCAGGCTTTTCATTGCAGAAGGCGCCCGAGTTGCGGTTACCGGTCGCGACGATGCAGTGTTCGAGCGCGTGAAGGCCGAGCTTGGCGAGAATGCGTTGGTTCTCAAGGGCGATGTACGTTCGATCGAGGACATGCGAGCGATTGCCGCAGAGGTAAAAGAGCAGTTCGGCGGGCTGGATGTCGTGTTCGCCAACGCTGGTTGGGCTTTCCCGTCCGCGGTCAACGACATCGACGACCACCTCTACAACGAGATCATGGACATCAACGTCAAGGGCGTGGTGTTCACGCTTCAAGCGGTGCTGCCGGACTTGCGAGAGGGCTCCTCAGTCATCCTCAACACGTCGTTCGTCGCCCAGACCGGCAAGCATGGCATCTCGTTGACCGCGGCGGCGAAGGCCGCCGTGCGATCGCTTGCCCGTAGCTGGTCCTACGAGTTTCTCGATCGCAAGATCCGGTTCAACGCGATCGCGCCTGGCGGCACGGACACGCCCCTGCTCAGCAAGTGGGGGATGTCGGACGAGGATGTCCGCAACTTCAAAAGCGAGTTCGCGAAGACCATCCCGGTAGGCCATCTCGGAAAGGCAGGGGACATTGCCTACGCGGCGCTCTATCTCGCCAGCGACGAATCCTCCTACGTTGTCGGCAGCGAGCTGGTTGTCGATGGCGGCGCCTCGCAGCTTTAAGCCTGCGCGTTCCGATTCAAGAGCCCTGCACGTTCTTCCGGCTCGTCCACACCTTGATCACACGTCCACCCGCATGCTTGTCGTGGTGGTTTTCAATCCGGCCCCAACCCTGTTGCGCACGGAGGGGCCGAAGCGCAAGGAGAAATGATCTTGACCGACAGCAGCGAAAAGAATGCCTACGGAAAGGCACTTACCGGAGCAGGCCGCTCGCGCCGCGATATTCTCAAGCTCGGCAGCATCGCCACGCTGGGCGCCGTGCTGGGTGGCGGAGCCCTGCTTGGCCACACCACGCCTGCTCTCGCGCGGGCCGCCAGCAACGGAGAACTTGCTCCGGATGACCCGCTCAACATTTTGATTGTCAATTACGACGGAGGGACGCTTCTCGACTTCGCCGGCCCCAGCGAAATTTTCCACCGGTTGCCGAATACGAACGTTCGCTATGCGAGCCTCAATGGGGGCAACGTGACCCTCGAATTCGGGGTCGTGTATGGCAAGACCGAACGACTGGCCGATATCGAAAAGACGGACCTGATTCTGGTGCCCGGCGGGTCCGATTTGACGGCGCCGATGCGGCCCGAGTATCAAGCGCAGATCCGGCGTTTGGCGGAAAGCGCCAAACATGTAACGTCGGTTTGCAACGGATCGCTGGTGCTCGCTGCGACGGGCATTCTCAAGGGCAAGCGAAGCGCCTGCCATTGGGCCTTCGTCAACAAGCTGTCCGAATATGGCGCGATCCCCGTGCCGGATCGGTTCGTGGAAGACGACAACGGCCGCTTCATGAGCGGCGGCGGCGTGACGGCGGGCATCGATTTCGCACTTCGCGTCGCAGAGAAGCTGCGCGGTCGGCAGGCCGCCGAATTCACGCAACTCGTGATCGAATACGATCCCGCTCCGCCGTTCCATTCCGGTCATCCCAGAGACGCACGGCCGGAACTCATCGCGATGGTCGACAAGGAACTGCCTGGTGCATCCAGGGGGCTCGCACGAATCCCGGGCGTTCGCTGAGATGCCCGCAGCCAATGTCTGCGAGGACTTGCACGCGTTTCGATGAAACCGCGGCCGACATCGCTTGCCTCACCTGCCCAAGCTGGCGCAGGCCCTTCGATTCAAACCCTGATCGGAAATCCTGAAATGCAACAGATTCGTCGTTTTACTGCAGCCCTTGCAGCCTGCTCTACCTTTTTCGCGTTTGCGGCGCCAGCCATTGCCGGCGGCCCGCAACCTCAAACCGAAGCGGCCATCAAAGCCGAGAACGCGCGATGGGCGGATGCCTTTGCGCGAGGGGACTACGACGCGATAGGCCGTCTGTATACGAAAGACGGCGCCCTCCTGCCGCCCGGCGGCGACAGGGTGACGGGGGGCAGCGCGATTGCCGCGCACTTCGCCAACGGGTATGCCGGGGCAAAACCTGACACCGTATCGTTCAGCAATTACGAGTTCTACGGTAACGACCGGACCGTGACGGAGGTTTCGGATGCGGAAATCCGCGACCATGTTGGAAACCTCAAATACCGCGGTAAGCAGATCCTCCTCTTTCTGAAGGAGGGCGGCGCTTGGAAATTGCATCGCGACATCTGGAATGATTACGCTGCCCGGAAGTCCGATGGCCATTGAGCGCCCCGCGATCCAGGCAGTCACGTACCGCGAGCGCCAATAGCCCGGCGCTCGATCAGCGCGCACTGTTCAATCTGCTCTCGCGTCGGATCGCCTGCGGAGGGTGGCCATACAGTTTGATAAAGGCCCTCCGCATGCGTTCCGGATCAGTGAATCCCACGGCCAGAGCAATTTGTTCGATGGGTTCACTACCGTCCTGCAGGCGCAGCCTCGCAGCTTCGACGCGCAAACGTTCGACCGCCTTGGCAGGGGTTTCGCCGGTTTCCCGACGAAACGCTCGTCCGAACTGCCTCGGACTCAATCTTGCCGCATCGGCGAGTCGTTCCACTGGTAGCGCTTCGGCCAGATGTTCTCTCGCGAAGTTCAGCGCGATGCGGATACGATCCGATTCAGGCTCCATTTGCGACATGGCGGAGAATTGGGACTGCCCGCCCGGTCGACGGTACGGAACAACCAGAAGCCTGGAAACAGCGCGCGCGACTTCCGCACCCATATCTCTTTCGATCAAGCCGAGCGCCAGGTCAATTCCGGAGGCAATGCCCGCCGACGTCCAGATGCGGCCGTCTACGATATAGATGCTATCGCCCTCGACCCGGGCGCGAGGGAAGCGGGACTGCAACAGCGCCGCGTACCGCCAGTGCGTGGTTGCTCTCAAACCGTCCAGCAAGCCGGTTTCCGCAAGCAGAAACGCTCCCGTACACACGCTCGCCACCCGCGACGCCCTGGCGCACAATTTCCTGGCAGCGGCGATGTTCCCCGGTGTCTGCATCGGGCTGATATCACCGCCCACGAAAACGACGGTGTCAAACATGCGCCTTCCGACCGGCTTGGTCTCGATCGAAAGGCCGGTATTGCCACGTACCGGGCCTCCAGACTCCGAGATGACATGAAGATCGTACGGAGTATGGCCGGCGGCTGTGGCCACCTGATTAAAAGCCGACAGTGGCCCCCCAAGATCGAGAGCGTCGTAGCCACTGCAAACAAAAAACCCGATTCGATGCATGACGGAGTCGTTGGCCGAATACCCTGAGAAGGCGTATTTTACGGACATCCCTCAAATCGTGCCATGCAGGCGGAAATGACGGAAAAACGTCATATGCCCCTCACCCACCAGCTGAAGTGTCATTGGAACGGTAACGACTTCGATCGATTACGCGCCGCGGCACGCCCCGCGACCGGCTCACTCCGCCAGCAATTCAGCGCCGCGGCGCGACGAGATGCCGGCCAGCTGGTCGGCGGGCTGCGGCCGCGCGAACAGGAAGCCCTGTCCCTGGTGGCAACCTATCTCCTGCAGGAAGGCCAGCTGCTTTGCCGTCTCGACGCCCTCCATCACGACATCGAGCCCCAGCGCGCGCCCCATCGCGACGATCGCTCGCACGATCGCGTCGTCCGTGCTGCCCGAACCGCAGTCCGCGAGGAACGACTGATCGATCTTCAGCGTATCGACGGGCAGATCCTTCAGATACACCAGCGACGAATAGCCCGTACCGAAATCGTCGATCGCCAGGCTGATCCCCCGCGTCGCCAGTTCGCGCAGCAGGATGCCCATTTCCTCGCGGGTGTTCATCGCCATGCTTTCGAGCAATTCGAGCTGCAGGCATTCGGCCGGCAATGCGGTTTCGCTGAGAATGGTCGTCAGGTCGCTGAGGAAGTGGTCGGTAAAGCACTGCCGTGCCGACACGTTCACCGACACACGCCCGAACTCGAAGCCCTCGTCGAGCCAGCGACGCGCCTGCCGGCAGGCTTCGTGCAGCACCCACCTGCCGATCGGGACGATCAGCGCGGACCGCTCCGCCAGCCCGATGAAATCGCCCGGCGGCACCAGGCCCCTGCGTGGATGCAACCAGCGCAGCAGCGCCTCCACGCCGACGATCCGGCCGCTGGCCAGATCGTATTGCGGCTGGTAGAACAGGCGGAATTCATTCTGCTCGAGCGCGCGGTGCAACTCGCCGAGCGTCTCCAGCTGCTCGATCGCCGACGACGTCATCTTGCTCTCGAAGAACTGGAACACGTTCCTGCCGCGGCTCTTCGCGCCGTACATCGCCTGGTCCGCGAGCAGGATCAAGTCCTCCGCCTCGGTGCCGTCGTCCGGATAGATGCTGATGCCGATGCTCGGCGTCACGAAGATCTCGCGATCGCCGATATCGATCGCCCGCCCCACTTCGTCCAGCAGCTTGCGCGCAACTCGCCCGACGTCGCGGACATCGTCGACCTCCTCGAGCACGAGCGCGAATTCGTCACCGCCCATGCGCGCCACCGTGTCGTTCGCGCGCACTTTCGCGACGATGCGCTCCGCGACCATCTTCAGCACCTCGTCGCCGGCGTTGTGGCCGAGCGTATCGTTGACCAGCTTGAAGCGGTCGAGATCGAGGTACATCACCGCGACCTTGCGACCGAGCCGCTTCGCGTGGACGATCGCGTGCGCGAGCCGCTCCTCGAACAGCATCCGGTTCGCGAGATTGGTGAGCACGTCGTGCGTGGCGAGATAGCCCAGCCGCTCCTCCGCCTGGCGCCGCTGCGTGATGTCGGAAAAGATCGCCGCGTAGTGGGAGATCTCGCCTTCGCTGTCGCGAATGCTAGTGATCGTCAGGTATTCAAGAAACAGCTCGCCGGTCTTGCGGCGGTTCCAGATTTCGCCTTGCCAGTGGCCATCGGTCGTCAGCGAATGCCACAGCTGCTTGTAGAAATCGGGCGTCTGGCGCCCGGAACTCAGCAGGCCCGGGTTGCGCCCGATCACTTCGTCCTCGGTGTACCCGGTCAGGCGCGTGAAGGCCTGGTTGACGCGCTCGATCTTCGCGTGCCGGTCGGTCACCATGATGCCTTCGAGTGCCGATTCGAACACCCGGTCCGCCATGCGCAGGTTGAAGCGCGCGAGACCCAGCGCTTCGTCGCGCTCGCGCAAGGCGCTGCGCAGCTCGTTCGCGTATTCGTGCTCGATGCTCTGCAGCACGTCCGCGAAACAGAGCAGCCCGGTCAGCCTGCCATCCTCGTCCTGGATGCCGACATGCCGCATATTGTGCTCGGTCATGAAGCGCTGCGCCGCATACAGGCTCTGCTTGGCGGTCAGCATCTGCAGCGGCTTGCTCGCATAGGCCCCGACCACGCCTTGGGCCCCGCCGTCCGCCAGGAGCCGGACGATGTCCCGTTCGGTCAGGATGCCATGCTCGCCGTCGTCGTAGCCGACGAGGATCGCATCGAGCCGTTGCGCGCGCATCCGCGCGATGACTTCGTGCAGTGCGACCTGCTCGGGCACCACAACGGGCGGATGGACGCAGATCGATTCGATCGGCTTCAGGTGCAGGAAAAATTCCGGCCCTTGGTTCACGACGACGTCGGTCTGCGTCAGCACGCCGATCGCGGCGCCATCCCGGACCACCACGAAGTGCCGCACGCCCGACTGCTTGAACTTCATCGCGGCTTCACCCAGCGGCGTATCGGCCTCGAGCGTCAGTACCGGACGACTCATCACCTCGCAGACCGGCCTATCGAGTTCGCGCGGATCGTCGCCGGCCGACAGTGCATCATGCTCGGTCCAGATCCCGACGACCTGTTCATCCTGCATCACGACGATCGAGCTGCAACGTTCGGCGAACATGCGTCGCGCGACCTCCCGCACCGGCGTGGCAGGCGCGCAGGACAGAATCTGACGCGCAACGAGGCGCGCAATCGGAACATCGTAGCTGTTCGGATACATTCTCTAACCAAGACGAAAAATCCTCGCCGGCGCACGTCGATCCGGCAACCTTCGGGCTCGCCCGCGGCGGCAGGCAAGATACGATCTCACTTGCCTCGAATGGTTGCGTACTCATCGAACTCGCAAACGGGGAATTGACCCATCGCTTGAGGCATCGCGGCGACGCGCGCGGCACTTTGGCCCCGAGACCACGGTCGACGCCCCCTTGTCCGGCGAATCCACATGCCGGCGCACCGCCCTCTCAGGGGCAGCCGCCCTGAGTTAACGGCAGATTCGGACAAGAGTTGAGTGCCACGACGACATCCGGGTTGCGCGGCGGCAAGTCGAGCGGCTGCGGGCAGGGTGAGATCGACGGCGCGGCCATCGCCCCCCCTTATTGCGAGGCTCGCTACGGGCGGTGTGCGGGTAGCCCACGCACCTGATCGTCGTACCAGGCAGCGGCAGCAAGCCAGAGCATGGTCAGGTCGTTGGGGGTGAAGATCGGCAATTCATTGCACGCTGCGCGGATTGCGTTGAACTCCCCCGATTCGGCTGCCTCACTGGCGTTCAATAGCAGACCCAGCTCGCCATGCCGTTCGAGCAGTGCCCGCCGGATATCGGCGTGAATCGGCGTCGTAGTCACGACGTCCTCGATCGTGCTGCCGAACAGCACATGAACCAGTGAGAACACGCCCGCAATGAACGCGGTCTCGGCAAACCGATCGTCATCGGGCCGCAGCCGGCCAGCGGCAAGTTCCATGAATCGCGCACGCGTGCCGCACAGCTGCGCCAGCGGATCGGAGCGCAGCGCGTCCAGACGTTCATCCGCAAACAGGAGCAACTGTGCCCAGCGCGCGATTTGCCGCGTGCCGACCAGCATGATCGCCTCACGCAGCGATGAAACTGCCTGGCTAAGCCCGACCGCGCTCGAATTGAGCAGCATCAGAAGTTGAATGACGAGGTTCGGAATCCGCTTGAGTTCGGCTTCGAGTTCGACAATCTCCGGTTCGCCGCCCAGAAGCACGAGCAGCCGCAGCAGCGCGTCGCGCGATGGCTTGATGCGCCGCGATGTCAGCACCTGCGGCTTCGCAAAGTAGTAGCCCTGAAACAGTTCGAAGCCGGCGCGCATGGCGGCACCATGGTCCTCCGGTGTCTCGACTTTCTCGGCGATCGAAACCTTCCCGTGCTGCCTGACGGCGTCGATCAGCTCGGCAAGGTGTTCGCGCGGGCATGCGAGAAAATCGATCTTGACGATATCGACGTAAGGCAGAAACTCGAACAGGCGCGGGGAAACCCGAGAAACGTCATCCAGCGCGAGCCGGTAGCCCGCGCGCCGCAGTTCGTTACAGCGCCTGCAGAGCGCCTCGTCGAACGTCACGGTTTCGAGGATTTCGAGTACGAAGCGTTCACGCGGCAACAACCGGACGATGTCGGACATCAGCACCGTCCGGTCGACGTTCACATAGCCGGTGCGATCGCCCAGTGCAGTGTTGAGGCCGATATCGCCGATGAGTCTCTCGATGACCTGCGCAGTGGCAGCAGCGTCATCCGTGATTCGGGCGAAATTGGCTGTCCCGGAGCGAAACAGCAGTTCGAATGCGTTCAATACTCCGCTGCGGTCCAGAATCGGCTGCCGCCCGAGGTAGACGTATTCCGGTGTGGCGGCTTTGCTGTCCGACGTCGGTTGATCGTCGGCGGGGCCGGGCAACGGTGCTCTTGTATTCAATCTTGAACGATTCCCTTTGAGTTGAGGTCTCGCGGATGCCAAGCGGGTATCCGTCGCATCCGGGGAGTTCGTTGCGCTGATGACTGGCGTCGTCTCCGGCATCTTCAACGCTCACGAAGACGCATGATAACCGTCCGAGCCGGCGCCGACCCGCGCGGTTTGCTCTGCCTGTCAGTCACTCGTGACGCGGATGGCCGCCTAAAAGCTGTCCCATTCTCCAGCCGCGGCGGTTTGCGCTGCCAGAACGGGCTGTGGTGCGGGCCGATCCGGGGCTGACCTTGCCGGGGTCCGGGCGCGCGTCGGAGCCGGAGTCGTGTGCGTTTGCGTGACAGGGCGGCTGACTTCGGCGTCGCGCGAGGCGTTCAGTCTGAACATTGAAACGGACGCTTTCAGATCGTCCGCCTGCGACTCGAGCGAGCTGGCGGCGGCCGCCGCCTGTTCGACCAGCGCCGCGTTCTGCTGCGTGACTTCGTCCATCTGCGTGACGGCCTGGTTGACCTGGCCGATACCCTTGCTCTGTTCCTGCGATGCGGCTGTGATTTCCCCCATGATGTCCGTCACGCGCCTGATCTCGTACGTAATCTCGCGCATCTTCGCCCCCGCTTCCCGTACATGGCCGGCACCTGCCTGCACGCGCTCCACGGAATCGTGGATCAGCTCCTTGATTTCCTTGGACGCCGCCGAGGAGCGTTGTGCCAGCGAGCGTACTTCCGAGGCGACCACCGCGAACCCCCGTCCCTGCTCACCCGCCCGCGCCGCTTCGACAGCCGCATTCAGCGCGAGGATATTGGTCTGGAACGCGATGCTCTCGATGATACCGACAATGTTGGCGATCTTGTCCGAGCTGGCGTTGATGCCATCCATGGTTTCCACCACGCGTGACACGACGGTGCCGCCCTGCTCCGCCACCTGGGCAGCCTGCGCGGCGAGTTGGCTGGCCTGACTGGCATTGTCGGCATTCCGGGTGACGGTAGAGGTCAATTGCTCCATGCTGGCCGCCGTTTCCTCGAGCGAGGCGGCCTGCTCTTCGGTGCGCTGCGACAGGTCCTGGTTGCCCGCCGCAATCTGGTGCGTGGCGGTAGCGATCGAGTCGGCCGAAACCTTGATCGTACCGATCGTCTGCGTGAGCTGCTCCTGCATGCACTTCATCGAAAAAAGCAGGCTCGAGTGGTCGCCCGGCGCGGTCTTCACCACGGCGGTCAGATCGTTGCCGGCGATACGGTTTGCAATCTCGGCGGCATAGGACGGCTCACCGCCCAGTGAGCGCAAGATGCCGCGGTTGAGCCGCAACACGACAACCGACAGGGCGCCGGCCAGTATCACCAGAATCCCGAGGCTCTGGTACAGCGTCGAGCGGAACACAGCATCGAGGTCGTCGACATAAAGTCCCGTCATGAGAATCCAGTCCCACGGCTGATAGGTCACGTTGTAGACGATTTTCGGAGAGGCTTCGGTTCTCCCCAGTTTCGGAAAGGAATACGCGGTAAAACCCCGACCGGCGTGCTTGATGACGGCGACCGTGTCCCTGAAGAAGTAGACGCCGTTCGGATCCTTGAAATCGCCGACGTCCTTGCCTTCCAGTTCCGGTTTTGCAGGGTTCATCAGTGCCGTCGGCTGCGAATCGAGGATCACGAAATAACCGTCTTCGCCGTACCGCATATTCCGGACGCTGTCCAAGGCCCGCTTCTGGGCTTCCGCTACCGGCATGGCGCCGGCGGCAGCCTGATCGCCAAAGGTCTTGACCACGCTCAGCGCGATCTCCGCTGCATGTTTCAGGTCTGCCTTGCGCTCCTCCAGCCGCATTTCTCGAGTCTGGTAAGCGTTGTAGATCGATATTCCGGCGAGACACAGCAGGCTCAGGATGAGTGGCAACCAGAGTTTCTGCGCAAATGACAGCTTCATGTGCTTACCGACCTTGCAGATTGACCAACGGGTAGGGGAAGGTGCGAAGCTGCACTCTGCAGAGTGCAGCTTCGACGGAATACTTGCAGATAACGGCCCGAGATCGATCGCGATTAGCAGTCGATTCTGGAGCAGTCCCTTGCAGAACTTGCCAAAATGCTGGCTGCCGATATGTGATGAAAGCACGCGCGGGCGTCACCGAAGAAAAACGCCGGACGCCGGAACGGGGGCGCGAGGGAGCGGACAAGAGACGATCAGCGCCTGGTGGATTCCTGCACATTCAGGGCGACCAATCAATGCGCCAAGGACCAGGAGGCGTGTCAACGGCCGTTCACGATCAGGTAACGGTCATACACGATAGTTGGCATGAAGGGCGGCTCGAGGTCGGACAGCGACATCCACGGCAATCCGCGAAGAAGCATTTTTTCGAAACGAAGGCTTGTCGAAAGAAATCCGCTCCGCTAGACTGCCCTCCGTCTTTGGGGAGTAGCCTGCTTTCCGTCCCCGGAAAGCGAACGCGTCAACACACTCGGCTTTCGGCCGTGGCGCGTTCAGCCGATTCGGTTTGGCGAGACCATGGGCGCATCGCGTCGTTCCTGGTCGGACGTCGGCGGATGTGCCATGGTTCGTCAGCGTCCGACCACGGAGTTCCCATGTTCCTCCCAGCCGTTCCCCCACGCCCCATCGCCCGCTACGCACCAGCCTGCGGAGGTGCCGCATGACGTTCATGTTCGTCGAACTGGCATTCATGCTGCTCGTGATCCTCGTGGCCGCCGAACTCTTCACCAATGCGCTCGAACATCTCGGCGAACGCCTGAAGATTTCCGAAGGCGTGACCGGTTCGCTGTTCGCGGCCGTCGGCACCGCGCTGCCCGAAACGATGGTGCCGCTGCTCGCGCTGGCCGGCGGCACGGCGAACCAGGCGGTGAACGAGGAAATCGGCGTCGGCGCGATTCTCGGCGCGCCGCTGATGCTCGCGACGCTCACTACCTTCCTGATGACGCTCGCCGTGATCCGCTCGCGCGGGCTGCGCGGCACGATCGCGCCCGAACGCACCGGTTTCGTGCGCGACATGAACTACTTCCTGGCCGCGTTCTCGCTGGCGACCGCGGCGATGTTCGTCCCGCATCACAACTGGGCCGTGCGCGCGCTGCTTTCCGCGATGCTGGTCGGCATCTACGCGATGTACGTCGTGATGACGTTCCGCGCGTCGAACCAGCTCGTCGATGCCGGGCACGGCACCGAGGCGCCGCACACGATGTTCCTGGCGCGCACGGGCCTGCCGACCAACCTGGCGACCATCGCGCTGCAGTTGCTGCTCGGCGTCGCGCTGCTGGTCGGCGGTGCGAAGGGCTTCATTCACGGCGTGGAGGGCGTGTCGCACGTGCTCGGCATATCGGCGCTGCTGCTGTCGCTGATCATCGTGCCGATTGCCACGGAATTGCCGGAAAAGGTCAACAGCGTGCTGTGGATCCGCCGCAAGAAGGATACGCTCGCGTTCGGCAACATCACCGGCGCGATGGTGTTCCAGGGCACGTTGCTGCCGGCGATCGGCATCATGCTGACGCCGTGGGAGCCGCGCCTCGAAGTGCTGACCGGCGTGATCATTACGCTCGCGGCGGCGGCGTGGCTGCGCGTCAATGCCCGGCCGCGCGGGCTCGCGATCTGGGCGTTGCTGGCGAACGGCGCGGGTTATGTGGTGTATCTGTTCCTGACGCTGGCGCGCTGACGCCGGAATCGGGCGCATTGCCCGATACGCGCACACGCGCGGACGCGGCAACGTCCGCCGCGCCGGCACGGTGTGCATCGTTGCACGGATGCGGGCGAAAGCAACACCCGCATCCGGACGATCAGGATGCCTTCACCAGCTTGACGATCGTCATCGTGCCGTTGACGTTCTCGATCCGGACCTTGACCTTGTCGCCCGCATGCACCTGCGCGAGCATGGCCGCGTCCTTCGCCTTGAACGCCATCGTCATCGGCGGCATCCCGACGTTGTCGAGCGCGCCGTGCTTCAGTGTGACCTTGCCGGTCGCGGCATCGACCTTCTTCACTTCGGCATCGGTCAGCGCGGCATTCGATTCGGCCGAGCCATCGGACGACATCTTCATGCCGGACATGTCCATGCCCGACATGTCGCCGGCGGCAAAGGCCGGCGTTGCAAGAGCGCCGATCGCGAGAACGGCAGCGGTGGTAGCAATCAGTTTCTTCATCGTGATTCTCCGGTTTGGGTGGATGGCACGTTCATGCCGTGAGGAACTGCATCGGAATGCCGCGCATCGCTCGCGCGTCGCACACGGCGGCGCTGAAGCAGAAGCCACGCGGCGGGAATGACGAACATCGACAGCAGCGGCGCGGTGACCATGCCGCCGACCATCGGCGCGGCGATGCGCTGCATGACTTCGGAGCCGGCGCCGTGCCCGACCATGATCGGCACGAGGCCGGCGAGCACGACGGCAACCGTCATCGCCTTGGGCCGCACGCGCAGCACCGCGCCTTCGCGAATCGCATCGAGCAGCAGCGCATCGGTCAGCGGTTCGCCGGCGTCGAGCCGGCGCGTCAGCGCGCCTTTCAGGTACAGCAGCATCACGACGCCGAACTCGGCGGCCACGCCTGCCAGCGCGATGAAGCCCACCGACGTCGCGACGGACACCGCATGGCCGAGCGCCCACACGAGCCAGAAGCCGCCGACCAGCGCGAACGGCACCGTCGACATCAGCATCAGCGCGTCGGCCGCCGAGCCGAACGTGAGGAACAGCAGCAGAAAGATCACGACGAGCGTCACCGGCACGACGGTGCGCAGCGTCGCCGCCGCGCGTTCGAGATACTCGAACTGCCCCGACCACGCGATCGAATAGCCGGGCGGCAATGCGACCTGTTGCGCGACGGCCTGCTGCATCGCGCGAACCGCCGTGCTCAGATCCGTGCCGCGAAGGTCGACATACACGTAGCCGGACAGCCGCGCGTTTTCGCTGCGGATCATCGGCGGACCATCGGCGATCGCGATGCGCGCGACATCGCCGAGGCGGATCTGCGCGCCGCGTGCCGTGACGACCGGCAGTTGCCGCAGGTTCTCGAGCGAATCGCGAATCTCGCGCGGATAGCGGATGTTGATCGGGAAACGCTCGCGCCCCGCGATCACTTCGCCGACGTCCTCGCCGCCGACCGCCGACGACACGACCGACTGGATATCGGCGACCGACAGCCCGTAGCGCGCGGCGGCGAGCCGGTCGATGTCGACGTCGATGTAGCGGCCGCCGTTCAGCCGCTCCGCGAGCGCGGACGTGACGCCCGGCACGTGCTTCACAGCTGCCTCGACCTGCGTCGCGATCGCGTCGATCCCCGTCAGGTCCGGCCCGGAGATCTTCACGCCGACTGGCGTCTTGATGCCGGTGGACAGCATGTCGAGCCGGTTGCGGATCGGCGGCACCCAGACGTTCGACAGGCCCGGCACCTTCACCGTGCGATCGAGTTCGTCGACGAGCTTCTCCGGCGTCATGCCGGGCCGCCATGCGCTGCGCGGCTTGAAGCGGATCGTCGTCTCGAACATCTCGAGCGGCGCCGGGTCGGTCGCGGTATCCGCGCGTCCCGATTTGCCGAACACGGTGTCGACCTCGGGCACGGTCTTGATCAGCCGGTCGGTCTGCTGCAGCAGCTCGCTCGCCTTGTCGGCCGAGATGCCCGGCAGCGCAGTCGGCATGTACAGCAGGTCGCCTTCGTCGAGCGGCGGCATGAATTCGCCGCCGAGCCGCGACAACGGCACGGCCGTCAGCACGAGCGCGACGATGGCGACGCCGATCGCGAACCACGGGCGCCGCAGCGTCGCTTCGAGCAGCGGGCGGTAGAGGCGGATCAGCACGCGGTTGATCGGGTTCGCGTGCTCGTGCGGAATGCGGCCGCGCACGAGATAGCCCATCAGCACGGGCACCAGCGTGACCGACAGCCCGGCGGCCGCGGCGATCGTGTAGGTCTTCGTGAACGCAAGCGGCGCGAACAGCTTGCCCTCCTGCCCTTCCAGCGAAAACACCGGAATGAACGACAGCGTGATGATCAGCAGCGAGAAGAACAGTGCCGGCCCGACTTCCGCCGCCGACGCCGCGACGAGTTCCCAACGGCGCGCGGTCGTGATCGGCTCGCCGGGATGCGCGTGGTCGTATGCTTCCAGATGCTTGTGCGCGTTCTCGATCATCACGATCGCCGCATCGATCATCGCGCCGATCGCGATCGCGATCCCGCCGAGCGACATCAGGTTCGCGTTCACGCCCTGGTAGCGCATCACGATGAACGCGGCCAGCACGCCGAGCGGCAGCGACAGGATCGCGACGAACGCGCTGCGCAGATGGAACAGGAACACCGCGCAGACGATGCCGACGATCACGAATTCCTCGATCAGCTTGTCCTTCAGGTTGCCCACCGCACGCTCGATCAGTTGCGAGCGATCGTAGGTCGTGACGATCTCGACGCCGGGCGGCAGCGAACGCTTCAGGTCGGCGAGCTTCGCCTTCACCGCGTCGATCGTCGTGAGTGCGTTCTTGCCCGAGCGCATCACGATCACGCCGCCCGTCACCTCGCCCTGCCCGTTCAGCTCCGCGATCCCGCGCCGCATCGCCGGGCCGACCTGGATCCGCGCGACGTCGCCGAGCAGCACCGGTGTGCCCGCGTCGTCGGTGCGCAGCACGACGTGCCGGAAATCGTCGAGCGTGCGCAGGTAGCCGGACGAACGCACCATGTACTCCGACTCGGCCAGCTCGACGACCGATCCGCCGGACTCCTGATTGGCCTGGCGAAGCGCGTCCGCAACCGCCGCCTGCGTGATCCCGTACGCGCGCAGCTTGTCGGGATCGAGCACGACCTGATACTGGCGCACCATGCCGCCGATGCTCGCGACTTCCGATACGTCCGGCACCGCCTTCAGCTCGAACTTCAGGAACCAGTCGTTGAGCGCGCGCAGTTGCCCGAGATCGTGATGGCCGGTGCGGTCGACGAGCGCGTACTCGTACACCCAGCCGACGCCGGTCGCATCCGGCCCGAGCGACACGGTCGCGCCCGCCGGCAGCCGGCTCTGCACCTGGCTCAGGTATTCGAGCACGCGCGAACGCGCCCAGTACGGGTCGGTGCGATCGTCGAACAGCACGTAGACGAACGCGTCGCCGAACGACGAGTACGCACGAACGGTTTTCGCGCCGGGCACGCCGAGCAGCGTCGTCGTCAGCGGATAGGTGACCTGATCCTCGACGACCTGCGGCGCCTTGCCCGGATACGACGCCTTCACGATCACCTGTGTGTCCGACAGGTCGGGCAACGCATCGAGCGGCGTCTGCCGCAGCGAATGAACGCCCCATGCGGCGATCAGCACGGTGGCCAGCAGCACGAGAAAACGATTGCGGACGGACCAGCGAATGATGCGCGCGATCATTGCCCACCTCCTTGCGGCTCGACCTTCGTCAGCCGGTAGCCGTCGTCGGTCTGCGTGAACGCGAAGCGCACGGTCTGGCCCGGCTTCACGTCCGGGAACGCCCGTGCCGACGGCTTGCCGAACGCCATCGTCATCGCGCCCCAGCCGAGCGCCGGAACCGGCTGATGCGAGAACGTGATGTCGTCGGCCGTGACCTTCTCGACCTTGCCGGTGGTTTCGTAGATCGGCGCCGCTGCTGCTGCGGACGATGCCGGCGTGCTTGCTCCCGCGGCCCGCTCCAGCTTCGGCAGCACGCTTTTCAGGCTGGCCTCGGAATCGATCAGGAACTGCCCCGATGCGACGACCGTATCGCCTTCGTTCAACCCGTCGAGCACTTCCGTGTCGCCGCCGACGTCGTTGCCCACCGTCACCGACACCGGCTGAAGCCTGCCGTCGCCGTTCTTCACGATGACGATCGTACGCTTGCCGGTCGCGATCACTGCTTCGGACGGCACGAGCAGGCGCGACACCGACTCCTTCGCGGCGACGCGCACGCGCATCAACATCCCGGGCGTGAGCTTCAGCGCTGCGTTGTCGATCTCCACGCGCGCCTGCAGCGTGCGGCTGCCCGTGCTGATGCCGGGCAGCACTTCTCGGATGCGCCCGGTGAAGTGCCGCGCCGGATCGCCCGCGAACGTCGCGTCGACCGACATCCCCGGCCGCACGTTCAGCGCGAGCGCTTCCGGCACCTCGACGATCAGCCACAGCGTCGACAGCCCGGCGATCTTCGCGAGCGTCTGCCCGGGCGCGACCATCGCGCCGTCCCGCACGTTCAACTCGCTGACGACACCGGTTTCCGGCGCGCTCAGCACGACGTGCGTCTGCGCGCGGCCGGTGCGATCGAGGTTCGCGATCATGCCGTCGGGAATCGACAGCGCCCGCATCCGCGCGCGTGACGCATCGAGCAGGCTGCCGTCCATCCCGCCGCGCTTGAGCGCGAGATATTCCTCCTGCGGCGCGAGCCAGTCCGGCACGAACAGCGACGCAACCGGCGCGCCCTTCGCGATGCGCTGCATCGGCGCGCGCGCATAGAGACGGTCGATGTAGCCGGTGACGCGCGACTGGACGACGTCCGCGCGCGATTCGTCGAACTGCGTGGTGCCAACCGCGTCGAATCCGGCTGCTGTCTGCTGGCGTCGGACGGTCGCATAGCGAATGCCGAGGTTCTGCTGCAGTCCCGGATCGATCCGGATTCCCGACGAACCTCCGCCTTCGTCCGCATAGACGGGCTGCAACTGCATGTCCATGAACGGCGATTTGCCCGGCTTGTCGAAGTGCTGGTTCGGCACCATCGGGTCGTGCCAGTACAGCACCTTGCGTCCCGCCTTTGGATCGGTCTCGCCGGCTGGTTCGACAGCGGGCGCTGCGACCGCCCCCGTTCCGACCGCCGCATGGCGGACGCCCGCGAAATAGCCGGCGCCGAGCAGCGCCGCGGCGGCAAACGTCAACAGCGCCGCGCGCGCCAGTGATTGCTTCGTCATGAGGTTCTCCTTCACTGCGCGGCGGCCAGCGTCGCCGGCACGACCTGATATTCGAGCTGCGCCCAGGTCTGCGACACGTCGCGCCTGAGATCGAGCACCTGCAACTGCGCTTCCAGTTGCGCGCGCCGCGCGGCGAACGTGTCGGCAAGCGAACCCGTGCCGGCCCGGTAGGCGGCGCTGGCGAGCTGCACGCGCTGATCGGCGGCAGGCAGTAGCGCCGCGCTCAGGTTCGCGATGCGTTCGCGGCCGCTCGCCAGCGTTTCGGACTGCGTGCGGATATCGGCCTGCACCTGACGCAACGTGTCCTCGTACATCAGCCGCGCCTTCGTCGCGAGCGCGGCCTTCTCGGCGACGTCGCGGTTCTGGCGGTTCTTGCGGTTGAGCGGCAGTGGGATCGAGACACCGATCGACACCATGTTCGAATACGCGCCGCCGCGCTGCTGGTACGCGATCTCCCACGTCCAGTTCGGGCTGCGCTCGCTGTTCGCGACCGCGGTGTCGGCTTCGGCGACCGCGATGTCGCCTGCGGCGGCGACGAGCGCCGGTTGCGACAGACGCAGTTCGTCAGGCGGCAGCGAAGACACGAAGGATTCGGGCGCGGGCGGTGTGCCCGTCACGTCCGCAACCGGCGTGGCCGTCCAGCGGGCAAGCGCGATGAGTGCGGAGCGATACGCCTGCTGCGCCTTGAGCACCTGATCCTGCGTTTGCGCGAGCATCGCGCGGGCCTGCACGACATCGCCCACACTCGCCTTCGCGCCACGATACGACGCCTGCGTCGCGTCGAGTTCATGGTTCATGTGCGCGAGCAGCGCCTGCTGAAGCGCGAGCGCCTGCTTTGCGTAGACGGCGTCGAGCCAGGCCGTCGCGGTCTGCCGGCGCACGGCGGCGAGCTGCACGAGATAGCCCGCGCGTTCGCGGCCGACCTGCTCGTCGGCCAGCGCCGAGCGCAGCCGCCGCTTGTCGCCGGACACCCATTCCTGCTCGATGCCGATGCGACGCATCGTCATGAAGTCCTGGCCGACGGTGAAGCGTTGCCCGCCGTTGACCGGCAGGTTGTCGATGCCGGCCTTGAGCATCGGGTCCGGCAACTGGCCGGCCTTGGCGGCTGCTTCCGAACTCGCGTGCACCGAGGCCTGCGCGGCCTGCATCGAAGCGGAATGATCGGTGGCGGACTGCAGCGCGGCGTCCAGCGTGAAAGGCGACTGCTGCGCGTGAACGGCGCCCGCCGCCAGCAGCGCGGCCCACAGCACGGGCGCGCGCCGACACGCACGCCGCATGCGCGGCGTGCCGAAATCGAATGACATGGTCTAACCCCAACGTCGGAACCCAAAGGGATTCCACGTCCTGAGCACAGGACGAACCTCACCGCCTGGGCGGTGAACCGGTCGGACGGGATCAGCTAATGCGTGGAGGGCGCCACAACCCGCTCGGGTCGCGGACCGGGACGGACTGCGTGTAGTGGAAGACGATCGTGCTGGCGAATGCAGCGGGACGGGTGACGTCGACGCGGGCGGCAGGGTGATAGAGACTGCCGAACTGGCATTGGGCCGTCACCTTGCAGGCCATGCCCTTGGCTTTGGCCTTCGCTTTCGCGCTGTCGGCGGCGGGCGACTTCATCGAATCGCAATCGCTCATGTCGGCGGACATCTTCATGCCGGTATCCGCTTCCATCGACATCGTGTGCTGCATCGGACATTCACCGGTCAGGCCGCTCGCTGCCAGCCCGCTGATGGGCAGCACCGCGCAAAGCAGCAGCAGGATGAAGGTCCGAAGCAGTTTCATGGCGGCGATTATAGCGCGGCATTTTTGCTGCGTGGCGGCGCGTCGATATGAAGGAACGGTCGCGGTGCGGCGGGATGACGCACCGTATCCGCGACCGTCTCTGCGCGCTACCGCGACAGGCCGTCCGCCGCCAGCACGGCCTGCACCGCCGGCCGCTCGCGAACGCGCTCGTACCACGCGCGCAGATGCGCATACCGGCTCAGGTCGATATCCGCGTTGTACACCGAACGCATCCAGTCGGCCTTGCCCCAGCCCGTCAGCGCGAACAGGTACGCATCGGCGACGGTGAACGTGTCGCCCGTAACGAACGTCTTGCCGTCGAGCTGACGGTCGATCCATGCAAAGCGGCTGTCGAGCTTCTGCCGCGCCGGCTCTACGTACTTCCCCGCCTGCACCGCGTACAGCAGCGGGATGAAACCCTTGTGGATCTCGGTGCCGAGGAAGTTGAGCCATTCCATCAGCCGGTAGCGCGCGAGCGTGCCGTACGCGGGCGCGAGCGCGGCTTCCGGGCGCAGATCCGCGAGATACTGCGCGATCACCGGCCCTTCGCGCAGCATCGTGCCGTCGTCGAGTTCGAGCAGCGGCACGTAGCCGAGTTCGGTCACGTCATAGTAGTTGCGTCCGCCTTCGACGACATGCTTGCGCGCGTCGACGTTGACGATCTGCGCGTCGATGTCGCCTTCGTGCAGCACGATGCGGATCGCCTGCGAACAGCTTCCGGGAGCGTGATAGAGCTTCATGCGTTTCCTTCGTTTCGTTGTCCGTGTATCGATTCGCCGCGACGCGGACGCTAATATCTCGCATCGACGCACGGCCGGGAAGACGGCAGTCGTTTGTGCCGTAGTCACAAAAAATTTACCGACCAGGGTTCAGCAGGATGAAAACGAGTGCGACTGGATGTTCCGTTGAAGAAGCGATGCGCCTGCTCGGCGGCCGCTGGCGGCTGCTGCTGGTGTCGTATCTGCTCGACGGGCCGCGGCGCTTCAGCGACCTGCGCCGCGACATGCCTGGCATCTCGCAGCGCATGCTGACGCTCGACCTGCGCGCGCTCGAAGACGCGGGCCTCGTGCGGCGGACCGTCTATCCTGAAGTGCCGGTGCGCGTCGAGTACGATCTGACCGCGGACGGCGACCGGCTGCGGCCAGTCGTCGAAGTGATGCGCGAATTCGGGCTGTGGCTGAAGGCGCGCGATGCCGATGCGTCGTGCGATACCGGCGCGACGCCCGAAGCCGCGGCTGCGATCGAAACTGCAAGCCGCTCCCCCCGATAACCTATTACGCAGGAACCTACGTTCATGGACCTTCACGCTACCGTCGGCGCGGCAACGTCCGACCTCGACGACGACGAAAGCTTCGCCAGCATCTACTGTCACGACGCGGAGCAGGATTATTGCTTCGCGCTGTCGCGCTTTCCGGACGACACGCTGATCGAAGTGATGGTGCGCGACCAGATCAACCTGCGCGTCAAGGATCTGTCGGTGCGCCTGACGGACGACTCGGTCGATGTCGAGATCGAACCGGGCATCGCCGCGCGTCTCGACGGTCAAACGCGTTACGTGATCCATCTCGCGCCAGGCCAATATGATCCGGTTGCGCTGCGTGCGGCGCTGAAGGAGATCTTCGTCGGCAAGAGCGGTTATCGCGACGAAAGCGCGGGCGGCTAACCGGTCGCATGCACGCCCATTCTCGACCTTCTTTCCGACACCCGCTCATGACGCGATCCCTGCGATTCCGACCGTTTCCGCGCGTCGCCGCTCTGCTGCTCGTTGCGTGCGCAACGATGCCGGCCGCCGCACACGCGGCCAAACCGCTGCTCGCGTTCAAGGTCGACGACACCGTCACGGCGCGCGTCGAGCGCGCCGACAGCGCGCACATCACGGTCCGCTTCCTGCCGGGCGGGAAAACCCAGATGCTCGACGTCACCGCCACCGACGAGGAAGGCCGCTACCGCCTCGCATCGGACGACTACAACTTCGACGGCCACCGCGATCTCGCGGCGCACGCGCTGCTCGGCATGGTCAACGAAAACTACGGCATCTACCTGTATGACGCCGCGCGCCAGCAGTTCGAGCCGCTGCAAATGCCGGCGAGCGACATGCCTCACGGCAACTGCGACGGCCTGATCAACGTCGAAGCGAAGCCGAAGGAACGCACGCTTTACAGCTCGTGCCGCGGCGGCCCGAACTGGTACACCGACGCGTACCGCTTCGACGCCGGCGGCAGGATGTATCTGTACCAGTCCAGCGAAGCGACGCCGGACGACCTGCGCGACCTGCTCGACGGCGATTCGGGCCCGTCGTCGATGCTGCTGACCTACGACGAGCACGGTAAGCGCGTGTCGCGCCGCCCGCAGGCCTACGGCGGTGGCAAGGTCACGTTCAAGGTGCGCGCGGCGCGCGTGCCGCTGCACGAGGCCATGAACGATGCGCCGACGCGGCGCTACGTCGTCGCGGGCGATACGCTCGAACTGGTCGACGCGACTGCCGACTTCAAGTGGCTGAAGGTCGTCTATCGCAATCCGCGCGTAGGCGCCGTGACGGGCTGGATCAGCGCGAAGGACGCCATGCCCGCGGGCGGCTGACACGCACCGCATCCGGCCTGCCCGCCTCGCGCGGCTTTCCCACATATTGAACGCGCAACGTCCCATTAATAGGGATGCCTGTTCGAATGTCGACGCACTTCGCATCACGGCTCTAACGTTCGCCACAACGCCATTCGCCCTGCGTGTCGGAACGGCTGAAACCCGTCGAGCGCGAGGTCGTGCGGATTGCCGGCCACGTCGAGCAAGTAATTCGCATGCAGCAGCCGGCCGGCATCGTCGGCGCACCGCGTTCGGCAGCCCGTGCATCACCGACGTCGAAATGATCCGGCCGCGCCGGGACGGGAACGGCTTCGTATGTTGACCATCTGAATCTTTCGTCTCTCGATTGAAAAAAGCAGAGACAGCAGTGACTCATTTACACTGCCCCGGTATATCTTCCCCCAGGGGGAAAAGCGATGTTTGACGCAGACGGGCAGGCCGACAGGACGCCCGCCGGTGTTTCCCCTTAATGACGTTTTTCACCGCAATCGCTACAATCCCGCCGCCTCTCACCGGGGAACCGCATGCTGCCGAACGTGAACCCCTTCCACCGCGACAATGACCGATTCAACGTGTCGTTCAAGGCGCTGGGCGAGTTGATCGAGACGGTCGGCACGCCGCATTTCGTGCCGCGCCTCACGCAACTGCTGAACGACGTGGTGCCGCTCGACGTCGCGCACGTCGAACGCTCGCGCGTCGACCGCACGATGCCCACCGGCTACCGATGCGAATGGATCGGCAGCAGCGGCATCGGCACCGCGACGTCGGACATCTCGGACGTGATGACGCTCTACTACGAGCGCTTTCTCGACAGCGACCCGCTGTTCGCGGGGCTGCGCGGCAAGACGGGCACGATGCTCGTCGTGCGCGACATCGCGGCGATCCCGCCCGGCGAATTCCGCCAGCGGCTGTTCGACGACGTGCATATCGGGCACGAATGCGTGCTTGCGCGCGGCACGCGCTATTCGCAGCATTCGATCGCGCTGGAGCGCGGCCGCGACCGGCCGCCGTTCACGCTCGCCGAGATGAACCGCTTCCGCAGCATCAGCGACGTGCTGTTCCCGCTGCTCGAACTGCATGCGTCGACCACCGCCGTGCGGCGCGTCGCGCATCCGACGCCCGAAGTCCATCCGCTCGCGCAGTTCGATGCGCGGATCGCGGCCGACGGCGTGAAGCTGTCGAAGCGCGAATACGAAACCTGCAAGCACCTGATCTCCGGCAAGACCGTACCGGAAACCGCCGGGATTCTCGGCGTGCGCGTCGCGTCGGCCGAGTCGTACGTGAAGCGCGCGTTCGCGAAGCTCGGCGTGCGCACGAAACGCGAGCTCGCCGCGTGGGGTTCGGCCACCACCGCATTCCCTTCCGCCGGATCGCACGACGGCGCCGTGCCGCCCGCAACCGCACACTGACTGCGCGGCCGCCTTCGGTTGCGCCGCGTCGATGTGCCGGCGCCACTCGCATCGAGATCCGTCGATGTCAACGGTGCGACTTCAAAATCTTCGCGCGGGCGGCTGGAATATTCGCACCGGATTCCCGGGCAGCCGGCGCGCGAGCAACGCCGTCACTGCCGATGTGCCGCCGCTTCCGCCTCGGTATCGTGATACTCGACAAACGCCGTGATCTTTCCGTTTTCGATCGTGAACAGATGCACCCACTCGTCCTCGTACGTGCGCCCGGTCGAATGGACATACCAGCGTTGTGTGCCGAGCACGACGACCCGGTTGCCGCTGGCGATGAACTCGAGCGGCTCGAACCGTTCCGCGGTCTGCGTCGATGCAAGCACCCCGAAGAACGCCGCGACCTCCTGAGGCCCATGTCTTCTGCCGGCGAACGGAATCATGCCGATCGGCCCCGGTATGAACCAGTCGACGCTTTCGGAGAGCGTCTGCAGGATGCCGTCGATATCGGCCCTGCCGAACGCCGCGTACGCCTGTTGCACCAGTTGAACGTTGCTTTGCTCGGTCATCGTGCCCTCCCGTCATCGCCGTTCGCAGCGTCGAGGCGCAAAGCCCGGGCTGCCGTCAATTCAGCATAGTCGAACCGCGGGACGACACACTTAGGGTTGGCGAGCAATCGAGCGACGCCGATTTGATATGAGCAATCCGGGACGCCTCCATCCTGCCGCCACGACGACATGCGCGTGAATCTTGCCGGCCACCGGCCCGTCGCCAGCGTCATTGCCGCATCACTTGCGCGTCGCCACGATGAACAGGCGCGGGAACGGCAGCAGCACCGTGCCGTCGGCAAGTGCCGGATAGCCGCTCGGACCGGCGAGCGCCTCGCGATAACGCGCGAGGAACGCCCGCTGTTCGCCGTCATCGAGCGCCGCGAGGAACGGCCGCAGCGCACTGCCCTTGAACCATTCGACGACCGCGTCCGCGCCCCCGCGCAGCGGGTGGTAGTAGGTCGTGCGCCACACGTCCACGCGCGAACACAGCGGCGACAGCAGCGCGTAGTAGTAACGCGCGTCGAACCGTTCGGTGCGCGCCGCGCCTTTCAGCTTGTCGGCCCACGGCCCGGCCGCGGCGACCTCGCGCATCAGTCGGTGCGCGGGTTCGTCGAGATTGTCGGGCATCTGTACCGCGAGATGGCCGCCCGGCGCGAGCCGGCGGACGAGCATCGGAAACAGCGTGTCGTGCGCGGGCACCCATTGCAGCACCGCGTTCGACAGGATCAGGTCATAGCCACCCGGATCGTCCCACGCGGCTACATCGGCGATATCGAAACGTAGTGCCGGCAGGCGCTTGCGTGCGGCTTCGATCATGTCCGCCGACGCGTCGATCCCGTGGATCGTCGCGTCGGGTGCGCGTGCGATCAGCGCTTCCGTCGAATTGCCGGGCCCGCAGCCGATGTCGATCGCCGTGCGGATCGGCGTGCGCGGCACGGCGGCCAGCAGGTCGCGCACCGGCCGCGTACGTTCGTCCTCGAATTGCACGTACTGGCTCGCGTATTGATCGAGTGGGGTCGTCACGATGGTTCTCCTTGTCGGCATGGTCGGCGTCGCCGAATTCGGGTGCGGGATGCATGCGGCCGCCGATGCAGCGCATTCTGCGACTGGCGCAGCGCTTCAGTAAAATGAATTTAATATCGTTATTGATTCAAATTTCTGATGAAGATCGATACGCTCGGTGTACAGGCTTTCGTCGCGATCGCCGACGGCGGCAGCTTCAGGCAAGCGGCCGACACGCTGCACGTGACGCAAACGGCAATCACGCAGCGGCTGCGCAAGCTCGAGTCGTTTCTCGGCGTCGCGCTGGTCGAACGCACGACGCGCCGCACCACGCTGACCGAGATCGGCCTGCGCTTCCTGCCGCAGGCGCGGCGGCTGCTGAACGAACTTTCCGATGCGCTGACCGAAATCCGCGAGACGGGCCTGAGCCAGCGCGGCGACGTCACGATCGCGTGCGTGCCGACGGTCGGCGTGCAATACCTGCCGCGCATCCTGCGCGCGTTCTCCGGTCACCGGCCGCACGATCGCGTGAAGATCCTCGATCACGCATCGGCGTCGGTGCTGCAGGCCGTGCTGCGGCGCGAAGCCGAATTCGGCATCAGCATCGCCGGCGACCAGCACCCCGAACTCGTCAGCGTGCCGCTCACGCACGACCCGTATGTGCTTGTCTGCCGCGACGATCATCCGCTCGCGAAGCGGCGGCGCATCCGCTGGGCGGCACTGCAACCGCATCCGCTGATCTTCGCCGGTGAAGTGAGCGGCAATCGCGGGCTGCTCGAAGGCGCGCTGAAGACCAGCGGCGTGTCGCTGCATTCGTTCTACGAAGTGCAGCGCAGCTCGACCGCGCTCGGGCTCGTCGCCGAAGGGCTCGGTGCAGCCGTGGTGCCGAAGCTCGCAATCCAGAAGAACGCGTATCCGATGATCCGCACGATCGAGCTCGTCGAACCGTCGGTATCGCGCACGCTCGTGCTCGTGACGCGCAAGAGCGCACAACTGTCGCCCGCGGCGCGGGCGCTCTACGACATGATCGTCGAACGCGCGACGCCTGGGCGGTGATTCGCGAGCGGGATGGGCATTGCGCTTGCCGCCACCCGCTTGCGATGTCGGCGGATGTCAGGAACAGGCCGGTGGCCGCGACAATGCGCTCATTTGATCTTCGCGACGACTGCCCCTTCATCAGCTGAAGTCGTCGGGTAGATAACATGTCCTCCGCGCACAACCGGGAACGGCGATCAGGGCGGTGGTAGGCCTAGACGGCGCCGCCGAAAAGCGCTTGGAATCCGTCCTGACACAGCCGGAGCATATCTTGCGGTTCGATGTGCCGACCAGGTTTCGCGATCTCGGCCGCGGCGCGGATGGTGTCGTTCACGTCGGCAAATAACTCGTCGACCCCGGCACGAACAGACCTTTGTTGCTTATCCGACAGAGTACCCTCGAGGTTCTTCCATATTCGGACCAAGTCGTCTTCAATCGCGCCACTGAAGGTGTACATGGCATCGTAGATGTAGAGCACGTCCTGAGGCCGCTTTTCTACGGCTCGATCGCCACGGATCAGAAGCTTCTGGACCATGAAACTCACGGGGTTCGGGATGCGCAGGTCCGGCACCGCTTCGCCGAGGCCCGACTCCTCCGCGGGAATCGTCACTAACCACGGCTCGTACAGCAGTACCTCAAGATGCCGCAGTTTTTGTGCGACCACACCTGCTTTGGCCTCGGTCGCATCAGGTTCGGTTTCCGTGGTGCCCTTGATGCGCCGCCTCGGGCTGCCGGTCTGCGGAGTCAGGAATTCGGCGTAGAACCCGTTGGCGTTCCCGCCGAGTGTGTAGCGCGTCGCTGGAGGCCGGAAATCACCTCCGCGAGTCGGTTCCGCCTTGAAGCCTGCGCCCTCCAGGGCCGCCAAGATACTTCCCTCGAGCGCGTCGTGTTCCGCGTATGCCACGTCGGCGTCCTGGGTGAAGACCGGCTCGTGTTCGGGCTCATAGGCTCGCGGTTCATATCGATAGAGCCGAAAAGCCCAGCCCCCGACGAATACGATCTTCGAGCGCCACGGTTCCAAAGTCATCGCGAGATGACTGAATTCGACGAGTTCGCTCACACGTTTTCTCCAACCACGCCGGCAAGAACGCCATGCTCCAGTTCGGCAGCCTGTTCCGCACCTCGCGCCGGATGAGCCGAAACATCGAGCCAGGTTTGAATGATGTCCGTGACCCGCAGACCGTCGCGGTAAACAACGCCACGGTCCAACGATTGGGGAAAACCGGTCTGCTGCAAGACAAGATCAGGGCGCTCCCCCTCCTTGGCTCGGCGCAGCGGTCGCCAGTGCTCCGCCTCCATCAGGTCATGAACCCAGATCGTCGGCGGTACACCTTTCACATGTCCGAAACCAAGCGCGTCGGCTGCGGCAAAAAGGCCTAGAACACCGCGGTCATTCTTGAGCAGCTTATGCAGCTGTGTATCGGGCGCTCCCGGCAAAAGGAACTTCATGGGCAGCGCCAACGGCGGCCTCTGGTATTCACTCTTCCATCGTTTCGCGAGCTTTCCCCGCTGCACGATCTTCAGGAACGGCTTGGTTTCAATGAACCCTTCCCGCTTCAAGGCGTGGATCAGCCGCGTGGCCGTCATGACCGAGGTGCCGGCCGTGCGCGCGAGATCGGTCGCGGTGGCGTAATGCTTGCGCTCGGCACCGATCAGGCCTTCGCCCTTGATATCTGTCGCCAGCAGAAGTTTGAGCATCCACTGGGTAAGGTCCGAGAATGTCAGGCGCGGCTGGGTGCTATGACCGCTGCTGTAGGAGCGATTCCGTTGGTTCGAACGCTCAGAAATATCCAAGCCGGGGAATTGGACATATCGAGTCCCGTCCGGCGAGAGCACGGCGAATGGTTCACGATTGCCGTACGCCGTGTGGAATTCCACCAAGCGGTTAATGAGAGACGGCGAAACGCTACCGACCCAGATCAGGACGGCGGGCCGCATCCCCTGCCGCTCCGCGTGCGTGCGTGCCTCGAGGAGTGCCTGAGCAAAGAATGCCGTGACACGATCGGCGCGCCCCTCATTGAACGCCTTGAGAACCGCGAGGTACGACGGGCCTTGATCGTTGGCAACGATGATGTTCCCGACGTGATCGGGCTCCGTAGTTTCCATTACGCTCCAGCCATCGGCTTCCTCGAACAGGTTGTGGAAGGCGTTGAGCGCAAGGTGTTCGGGCAATTCGCTTGAAAGTGGCTTCATCTCATACTCACGTGGCCATGAGAAATCACTTGGGTGCGAGAATCACATGGACATGATAAATCACACGGCCATGTTACGATTATCATGGGGCTGTCGCAAGACCCATTCAATCCGGTACTATTTTTTTGGTTCATCTCGAATTCCCGTGGATGTCGCTTACCGCCCCGAAGCGGTCGATCAAGCCTCGTCGGCCACCGTCTTCGTTGAACGGTTGCTCCGGGAGGCGACGCGATCAGCCCCCTACGACCACGTAAACGATTGCTCCTGAGCCGTACGCCGAAAATCGACCGGAGCGTTCAACCTCGTTTCCGGTTACTGGCCAGCCAAGATGCTCGCTTGCCAAGAGATTTCGAAATGCGATTCCCGCTGGATCACATGTGAGAGCGAGAAATGACCAGCCTGAAGTAATTGGCAAAGAGCGGGATGGGCATTGCGCTTGCCGCCACCCGCTCACGATGCCGGCGGATGTCAGGAACAGGCCGGTGGCCGCGACAACGCGCTCACAATATCTTGACCATGAACACGCGTGCGGCCCCTTCCGGCTCGCACGGCACTTCGCCGAAGGTCTCGTAACCCTGCTTCCGGTAGAAGTCCGGCGCCTGGAACGAGATCGTGTACAGCACCGCGCGTGCGCACCCGCGCCGTTTCGCTTCCGCTTCGGCCTCGCGCAGCAGCCGGCTGCCGAATCCACCGCCGCGCAGCGATTCGGGCAGGTAGAACAGATCGATGAAGAACAGGCCGAGCGAAGTCCGGCCGGTGAGGCCGCCCAATACCTCGCCGGTCGCGGGATCGGTCACGTAGACGTCGAGCGCGGCCGCATCGGCGCGCCCCGTCATCGCGTGGTTGAATTCGCCGAGCTTGCGGCTGATGAAGTCTCGTGCGGCCGGCTGCTCGGTGTCGGTCAATTGAAGGGTAACGTCGGAATGGGCTGTCATCGGGCGAACGCGTGCGTGAAAAGGCCGCCGGGCGTGCAGCACTCGCTGCGGGCGTCGCACGACTATAGCGCGTCGCCCGCGCATCGGCATGCGGCCGAATCGAGTGCAACCGGCGCTGCCGCTGCAAAAGCACAAACGGCGGGCGCATCGCGCGCCCGCCGCTTCGTTGCACGTTGTCGCGTTGCGTCGGCACACGCCACCGCGAACGCCGCCTTCATGTCGATCACGCTGCGCCGCTCGCGCACGACATACCCGGCGGCACGAAAGCCGCCGGGCAAACCGAAGGATGGGGAAAACGCGCAGCCGAGGCGGCTACGCCGTGCGACCTGTGCGTCGCGCGGATCACGTCACTTCGCGTTCAGTTCCTGCCAGCGCCGGTAGACGCCGATCGCGTCGCCGTGCTTCTGCTGCACCATCGGCAGCCGCCGCTCGCCGATCGGCTTCGCATATTCGGCATAAAACGTGTCGAGCTCGAAGTACTTGCGGTCGTCGCGGTAGAACGGCGCGTAGTCCTCGCGCGTCGTGATGTAGATCACGCGCTTCGGGCTGCAGTAGTACAGCGATCCGAGGCACATCGGGCACGGGCTCGCGAGGATGTAGATCTCGCAGTCGGTCAGGTGTTCGGTGCCGAGCTTGCGGCACGCATCGCGCACCGCGAGAATCTCGGCATGCGCGGTCGGGTCGCTGGTCTGCGCGACGAGGTTCGGGCTCTCCGCGACGATCTCGCCGTCGCGGACGATCACCGTCGCGAACGGGCGTCCGCCCTCTTCCACGTTCTTCATCGCGAGATCGATCGTGCGTTTCACAAAATCCATGACTGTGTCCTCATTGAAACGGAATGGCGGGAACGTGCGCGGCGCCGCCGGTCCGCGGCACCGCGCCGGCGTCTGAACAGTCAGAACGGCTTGGTCGGCAGGTACTTGCCGTCGAGCGTGATCACCGCGCGCGAACCGCCTTCGGGATCGTCGACCTTCTTCACGTCGAGCCGGAAATTGATCGCGCTGATGATGCCGTCGCCGAACTTCTCGTGGACGAGCGCCTTCAGCGTCGTGCCGTACACCTGCAGCATTTCGTAGAAGCGGTAAATGGTCGGGTCGGTCGGCACGCGATCGTCGATGCTGCCGCGCAGCGGGATCGTCTGCAGCAACAGCACCGCGTCGTCGTCGAGGCCGAGCTTGTCGGCAACGACGCGCGCGGCGCCAGCCGGCAGCGCGTGCTGGCCGAGCAGCGCGGCCGTGACGAACGCTTCGCTGAGGCCCGTGCCTTCGGTGAGCTGCGCGAACGACAGGTTCTTGCGCGCCTTCGCGAGAACGACGGTCTCCGCAAGCGCGTGGCGGGCGGTCTGACTGTGCTGTGACTGAATCATGGCAATACCTCGTGGTTGGGTAGGAACGGTTCAGGCCGCGACGGGAAGCGTCGCGGGTGTGGCGCGGACGTCGGGATGGTCCGCCAGGGAGACGAACCGGCCGGTCGCGCCGTCGTGGGCGTCGATGCAGCCGGATTCGATGTCGTAGACCCAGCCGTGCAGCGCAAGACGCCCTTCTTCCAGCGCGAGTCGCACGGCAGGGTGTGTCTTCAGGTTCGCGAGTTGCGCGACGACGTTCTCGCGCACCATCGAGTCGATCCGCTCGCGTTCGCTGCGATGCATGCGCGCCTCGTTCACGACGCGCGCCGAATCGGCGTAGCGCAGCCAGTGACCGACGGCCGGCATGTGGTCCATGCACTGGCAGGTCGCGATCGCGGTCATCGCACCGCAATCGGAATGCCCGCAGATCACGACGTCGGTCACGCGCAGCGCGGCCACCGCGTATTCGACCGAGGCCGACACGCCGCCCGGCTCGGGGCCGTACGACGGCACGATATTTCCGGCGTTTCGGATCACGAACAGATCGCCCGGTTCGCGCTGCGTGACGAGCTCGGGCACGAGCCGGCTGTCCGAGCACGAGATGAACAGCGCGCGCGGGTTCTGGCTGCGCGCGAGATCGCGGAACAGCGCGGCGCGCTCCGGATAGGCGTCGCGCTGGAACTTCAGAAAGCCTTCGATGATGTCCTTCATCGCGTGTCCTCCGGTGTGGGTGAAATCGATGAAGGGCAGGTTACGCCGGACTTCCAATAACGTAAAAGACTGATTTATGATCAACCGGATAAGCACGACTTATAGGAATCGCCATGCTGCTGCGCCATATCAACTACTTCCTGGCCGTCGCCGAACACCGCAGCTTCACGCGCGCGGCCGCCGCGCTGCATGTTTCCCAGCCCGCGCTGTCTCAGCAGATCCGCCAGCTCGAGGAGACGCTCGGCGCGCAGTTGTTCGACCGCACCGGGCGTGTCACGCGATTGACGGACGCCGGCGACGTGTATTTCCGCTATGCGCGGCAGGCGCTGCACGATCTCGCGGAAGGCCGGCGTGCCATTCACGACGTGCAGGATCTCAGCCGCGGCTCGCTGCGGATCGCGGTCACGCCGACCTTCACGAGCTATCTCGTCGGGCCGCTCGTCGAGGCGTTTCACGGCCGCTATCCGGAAGTGTCGCTGTCGGTGCGCGAGATGTCGCAGGAGCGCATCGAGGCGCTGCTCGTCGACGACGAGCTCGATGTCGGCATCGCGTTCGAGGAGGTGCAGACGGCGGATATCGAAGCTAAGACGCTGCTGGTCGAGACGCTTGCGCTCGTCGTGAACCGTCGGCACGCGCTTGCCGGGAAACGCAAGGCCGGCCTGCGCGTGCTGCACGACGCGCCGCTCGTGCTGCTCACGGCCGAGTTCGCGACGCGTGTGCAGATCGACCGTTATTTCCGCGAGCACGACGTGCGGCCGCGTGTGCTGATGGAAGCGAATTCGCTCGGTGCGGTGATCGAGATCGTGCGCCGCACGAATCTCGCGACGCTGCTGCCCGCGACGATCGCGATCGGGCACGACGATCTCGTCGCCGTCGCGCTCGACCCGACCGTGCTGCGGCGCACGGCCGTGCTGCTGCAGCGTAAGGGGGCGTACCGGAGCGCGGCCGCGCGCGCATTCGTCGAGTTGGCGCTTGCGCAGGGGGCGGGGAAAGCGAAGAGGGAGGGCGATTCACGTCCGGCGCGCCACAAGGCGGCCGGCAAATGAACGCCTGCGTCGAATCGAATCGACGCGAAAAAACACGTCAGTTGTAACCGAGAATCGCCACCGCCGCGACGTCCGGCCGATCGTGCGTATTCCCGACGAGCGACGTCATCGGCTCCTGCAGCACGGCCTGATACGACGTCACGCGCGCCTCCTCCGGCACGCCCGCTTCATCCGCTACCGGTTCGTCGAACGCGTCGAAACCGCTATCAAACCCCGGTTGTTTCTGAGAAAAAGTCATCTCCACTCCTTTGATATGTCGTTGATGTTCTAACCGGCCTGCTTCAACTCCGCCGCATGCGCGGGCGCGCCGTCATGCGCGGCCTCCGATCGCGCAAGCTGCGCGCGCGTGCGCCGCGTGATGTGAATCACCGCGAACACGACCGGCGCGATCAGCAGGCCTTCCGCCAGCTCCGGATCGACCGGCAGGTTCATCACGTGCAACGCCTTGAACGCCGCCGTCGCGAGCGACAGCACGTAGTACGAAATGGCCGCCACCGACAGCCCTTCGACCGCGTGCTGCAGATGAAGCTGATTGCGCGCGGTGCGCTCCATTCCAGCCAGCAGGCGCGTCACGTCCTTTTCCTGCGCGAGGTTCACGCGCGTGCGCAACAGATCGACCGCACGTGCGATCCGCGCGGCGATCTGCTCGTGGCGCGCCCATACGCTGCGGCACGTCTCCATCGCCGGCGCAAAACGCCGCTCCATGAATTCGGCGATCGTCGGCATTCCTTCGATACGCTCCTCGCGCAATTCCTGGATACGCGCCAGCACGAGCTTCTCGTAAGCGCGCGATGCACTGAAACGCGCGCCCGAACCCGACAGCGATTCGACCCGCACCGCGAGATGGGTAAGCTTGACGAGCAGCCCCGCGTCGTCGCCGTCGGCGCCGCTCGCGTCCATCCGCTGCATCAGCGCATGCAGTGCCGCGTGGATCTCGTCGAGTTCGCGGCTCATCCGGCGCGCGACGGGCAGCGCGAGCAGCGCCATCATCCGGTACGTTTCGATTTCGTACAGACGCTGCAGCAGGCGGCCGCCCTGCTCCTCGCGGAAATCCTCGTCGACGACGAGAAAACGCATGAAGCCGTCGTCACGCACATGCCAGTCGCAGAACACCTTGCCGCCGCCGAGCACGTTGCTGCCGACGAGCGCGGGCCCGTCGATCCAGCGGCGCAGGTCGCCGCAGACGAGCCGCGCTGCGTCACCCGACAGCAGTTCCATCCGCACCGCGACGAAACGGATTCCCGCGAGTCGCGCGAACCACGCGGCCGGAATGCCTTCGATCGCGAGATCGTCGAAATAGCCGGTGTCGCGACGCGGCGCGACGAACGTGAAGGTCGAGAATTCGGTGTGACGTTCCCACTTCAGGTGCCAGCCGCACGGCGACTGCACTGCGTAGTGCGTCGCGCCTTCGTGCGGCGCAGCAATGCCGGTGTCGCGGCACAGCGCGTGCAGCAGCGTTTCGTGGATGTCGGGCTGGCCGTCCGCATAGATCGCGTAATGCGTGAGCGACACGGCTTCGGCAAGCCGCAGGAACGGCCGCGCATGCAATTCCGCGGCCAGTGCGGCGCGCAACGGATGGTCCATCATCGATACACCACTTTTCCCTGTTCAAGCCTGCGTGCCGGGCGGAGCGCCAGCGTGATCGCACTATGGCAGACACACAGCAACAATAAAAACGCATAATGCTGATCGTTACGTTCAGTTTTCCTGATACCCATGAAGATGCTCGATCACGACGTGCTGGCCACCGTCGTCGCCGTCGCGGAGACCGGCAACATGACCCGCGCCGCCGAAGCCGTGAACCGCTCGCAGTCGGCCGTGAGCATGCAGATCAAGAGCCTGGAAGACGCGATCGGCCGGCCGCTGTTCGTGCGCAAGCCGCGCAGCATCGTGCTGACGCGCGAGGGCGAGGTGCTGCTGGGATTCGCCAGACGAATGCTGGCGCTGCGCGACGAGGCGTGGGCGGCCGTGGTCCGGCCGGAAGTGACCGGCAAGGTCGTGATCGGCGTGCCGGACGACTATGCGTCGTCGCTGCTGCCGTCGGTCCTGAAGAAATTCTCGGCGACCTACCCGAAGGTCGAGATCCAGGTAATGGGGCTGCCGAGCAGCGCGCTCGCGCCGCTGATCAAGGACGGCACCGTCGATCTCGTGTGCGGCACGCGCATCAAGGGGCTGACCGGCGACTTCATCCGCCACGAGCCGATGGCGTGGGCCGCGATGACGAACGGGCCGCGCGTGTGGGAAGAGCGGCCGCTGCCGATCGCGGTGTTCATGCCGGGCAGCGTCGCGCGCGAGAACGCGATCCGCAGCCTCGAACGCGCGAAGGTGCCGTATCGCACCTCGTATGAAAGCCCGAGCCTGCTCGGGCTGCTCAGCATGGTCGAGGCCGGCCTCGCGGTCGCGCCGCTCGCGCGCTGCGCGATTCCCGCGCAACTGTCGATGCTCGGCCGCTCGCACGGGCTGCCCGACCTGCCGCCGCTCGAACTGATTCTCGCGCGCAGCACGAAATCGAAGCGGCCGCCGTGCGACTTTCTCGCGGAGCAGTTGATGGAAGACCTTCAGCGTCAGACCGGGCAAACCAGCGACGCGTGATCAGCGCGTCGCGCGAAACCCGGCCGCGGCCAGCGCCGCATTGACGTTCGCCGCGACCGCATCGACGAGTGCCTCGAGCGTATCGCCGTGCACGTGCGCATGTTCCGGCGCGACATGCTCCGCACGTTGCCAGCCCCACTGCGCGCCCGACGCGACCGACAGCGTCGCGCCGAACCGCTTGCCGTGACGGCGGCCGAAGATGCTCACGCGCCGCTCGTCCAGATACGCCTGCTCGGGCAGACAAAGGCCGATCTCGATCGCGACCTGATCGGGGTCGTTGACCCGTGCGGCCGGATTGACCGCCGGCGCGAACACCTTGCCGATCCGCAACGTCACGCAGGTCTCCCAGGCCGCGAGCGGTCCGCCGGCCGCGTCGACGCGCTCGGTGTCGACCGACCACTGATGCCCGTCGGGCACGACGATCGCCTGATGCAGCAACATTTCGGCCACGCGCACTGTCGTCACGAGCTGCCGCGCGAGTTGCCGGCCCGACGGCAGCGACGCCGTCCGCGCGCGGCGACTTGCCGGCCGCGCGACATGCACTTCTTCCGTGAGGTACATGGACACTCCGTATTCAGGATCGGCGCCGCGCACGGCGCGGCGCACGAACATCCGCCGCCGGCGGGCGGACAGCACCGCGACCGGCGATCCGGCGGCGAATCAATCGAGCAACAAGCAACGAACGCGCAATAATCGTTCCCCGGTTCACCGGAACTTCGGCCCGACGCGCAGCCGGCGCGCGACGGGCCCGATCACGGCGTCGGCCTGCTGCGCGATCAGCATGTGCAGCGTGAAATCCAGATCCTCCGGCGCGATCTCGAAGTGAACATGGATCACGTCGCGCACGGCCCGCGCGCTGACGACATACACGCCGAGCGGCGAATGCAGCAGCGCCGCGAGGCGGGCGCGCGCGTGTTCGCCGGAATCGGCCGTCAGCGTGACAGGCAACTGCAGGCGCGGGCGCGGCGGCGGGAACGGAAGGACGTTGTTGCGTGCGCCGGCGCGCATCTGGCGGCCGGCGACATCGAAGGCGGGAACGGGATGAATGAAGGTCATGGAGCGGACGGAAGCCGTCTCGGCTGTTCGACACATGCCCAGCTTAGAAGACCGCGCATAAACGCCGTGCAAAAAAACGGCGCGGCGGTGCAAAAAACGGCATGCGGGCTGCAGCCCGCCGTCGGCGGGCCGCGCGGCGGACGGGCACGCGCGAAGGGAAGTGAGATGACGAGCGGCTATGCGACACCGCTCGACCGCTTCATCAAACGGGTCGCGTCGCGGCCCGCGGCGCGCGTGCCGGACGGCGCGCGCTTCTAGCGCTTCTAGCGCGGCATCGGCGATCCCTGCCGGGTAACCGCGGGACAAAAATACCGGCCGGGGCCCGGCCGTATCGCACAACGATACCGGCCGCCCTGACCGCAAGCCCCGCTTGCGAAGCGTCGATCATCGGTCGCGCGTCGGTCAATCCAGGTAGTCCGCGTATTCCTTGTGCGCATAACCGCCAAGCGCCTGCCACGGCAACGGCGCCCGTCGCGCAGCCGGCTCCTGCGTCAGCGTCAGCTTGCGCACGACACGACCGTCGGCACTCCGGTATTCGACCGACAGCGGCGCCTGCAGCCGTTCGCTCCACAGGATCCGGTTCACGCCGCGCGCGCCGGGCGACTCGACCGCCTGCTCGTACCAGCGGGTGCCGGGTGCATCGCCGCGCTTTGCCGCCGCGAGCCGCTTCAGTTGCGACGGCGGCGTCACGTAGTACGCGTTGTCCCACGAGCCGTCGAAGCCCGTCGTCTCATACTCGGCCGGCGGCACGCTGACGACCGTCCGGGTCGCCGCGTCCACATACTCGATGCGCGCCGTCTTGCCGTCGTAGGTGACGTGTCGCGCCGCGGCCTGGAAGTTGAAGTGCTTGTGGCCCGCGTGAGCGGCCGCCGGCTGCACGCCGGCGCGCGGCGGATCCTGGCGCATACGGCCCGCGTCGTGGTCATGATCGTGATCGTCGCCATGACCACCGCCCGCCGCCGCGACGGGCAGCACGCGCTCGACCCACACGTGCCCGTCGCGCCGAACCATCCGTTCGCGATACATCGTCGTGCGCGTCACGCCGTCGGCCGTGACCGTGCGGCTTTCGTGCAGCAGCACGGTGTCGAGATCCGCCGCCGCAAAGGCCGGGAGCGCGCTCAACCCGCAAGCGAGCACGCAGAGAAGCTGGCGTTTCATCGGGTGTTCCCGTTCATCATGAAGCAGCCGGCCTCAGAAACCGAACGCCGATCGCACGAGGCCGAACACCTTCGTGTTGTCGATCGTGCCCTTGAACGCCTTCGCATCTGCGCCGTCGGCAAACAGCATCACGTCGCCGCCGCCGTGCGTCTCCGAGCCCGCACTGCCCATCCGCACGCCGACTTCCTGCAGGTACGCGTCGTTCATCGCCGTGGCCGAATCGACCGCTGCGCGCACGTTCGGCCGGTTCGCGCCATTGCCGAACACCAGCGTCGTGTAGGTATTGCCGTCGGCATCCTTGCTCGGCTGACCGTCGCGATAGTTGCGGCTGATGTCGAGAATCGGATTGCCGCGCTTCGAATAGCCGTTGATCGTCATCGTGTGGTCGTGGTCGGCCGTCACGACGATCAGCGTATTCGACAGGTCGACCTTCGACAGCGCGACGCGGATCGCCTCGTCGAATGCCGCCGTATCCTCGAGCGCGCGCTTCGCGTTGGTGCCGTGCAGCGCATGATCGATCCGGCCGCCTTCGACCATCAGGAAATAGCCGTTCGAGTTCTTCGACAGCACGTCGATCGCTTTCGACGTCATGTCCGCGAGGCTCGGCTGCGTCGGCCCTTCACCCTTGCCCGCGACGCGGTCCAGCTCGTACTCGAGATGGCTCGTCGAACTGAACAGGCCGACCAGCTTGCCGTTGCCGGCCTGCGCGAGCTGGTCCTTCGTAGCCACGACCGTGTAGCCCTTCGTCTTCATCTCGTCGAGCAGGTTGCGCCCGTCCGCGCGCCCGCGCTTGTTCGCGACCGGATCGAACGGCGTCCAGTGATTGCGGCCGCCGCCCATCAGCACGTCCACGCCGTCGCCGAGCGCCGCGTTGTAGCCGGCACCGCCCGGCGCCGCCTGCGCGGCGATGTCGTACTGCGCGTCGCGATGGCAGATGTGCGAATAGGTCGCGGCGGGCGTCGCATGCGTGAGCTCGGTCGTCGTGATCGCGCCGACCGCCTTGCCGCGCGCCTTCGCCAGCTCCAGCAGCGTCGCGACCGGCTGGCCGTTGCCCGGCGCGCAGTTGTTGACGGTCTTGTTGCCGTTGACGTCGCTGCCCGGCGCGACCGCGCGCGTGTCGGACGACATCGACAGCACTTCGTTGTTCATCTTCACGCCGGTCATGTACGCGGCCATCGACGGTGCGCTGTCGGTGGTCTGCGCGTCGTTCGAGAAGGTCTTGACGCGCGCGGTGCGGGCCAGCTTCTCCATCGTCAGTTGTCCCGACTCGCCGACCTTGTAGATCCGGCTCGCCGTCACGGTCGTCGGCCCCATGCCGTCGCCGAGAAAGAAAATCACGTTCTTCGCCTGGCCGGCGGCCTGCGCCGGGCCGCATGCGAAACCCACGACGGCCAGCGCCGCCGCGATGCACTTGATGGTCGACATCCTGTATTCCCCTGTACCCGTGTTGTCGGCGCTCAAAGCTGCACCGCGTTGCGCACCAGCTCGAAGACCCGGTTGTTCTCGATCACGCCGTGGAACGCATCCGCGCCGCGGCCGATCGCACCGAGGAACACATCCGTGCCGCCGTGCGTCTCGCTGCCCTTGTCCATCCGCACCGCCGCCTCCTGGCGATAATCGTCGGCGCCCGTCACCGCATCGGTGAGCGCGGTGCCCGCACGGCTGCCCTGCACGCGGTTCTCGCCGTTGCCGAAGCCGATGATCGTGTACGGCGCGCCGTCCGCGTCCTTCGCGACCGCGCCGGTCTGATAGCTGCGCAGCACGCCCAGCACGCCGGGCTTGCCCGATTCGGTCTTGCCGGTGCGCGCCGCATAACCGTTCAGCACCAGCGTGTGATCGTGATCGGCCGTGACGACGATCAGCGTGTTCTTCAGGTCGGGATCGGTCTTGCGCACCTTGTCGAGCGTCGCCTTGATCGCGTTGTCGAACGCGATCGTGTCCTGCAGCGCGCGCTTCGCGTTGGTGTCGTGCAGCGCGTGATCGATCCGGCCGCCCTCGACCATCAGGAAATAGCCGTTCGGGTTGTTCTGCAGCACGTCGAGCGCGCGCGTCGCCATGTCGGCAAGGCTCGGTTCCTTGGTCGCGCCGCGATCGAGGTCGTAGCTCATGTGGCTCGACGAAAACAGGCCGACCAGCTTGCCGCTCTTCGTCGCATCGGCGGCCAGCAGGTCGTCGCGGTTCCGCGCGAACGCGTAGCCCTTGGCCTTCAGTTCGTTGACCAGGTTGCGTCCGTCGGTGCGCTTGCCGCCGCCGTCCTTCGGTACGAAGAATTGCGTGCCGCCGCCGAGCACGACGTCGACGCCGTCGCCGAGCGCGCCGTTGTAGCCCGCGCCGCCCGGCACGAGCTGGGCCGCGATGTCGTTCTCGGCATCGCGATGGCACACGTGCGCATAGGTCGCGGCGGGCGTCGCGTGCGTGACGCGCGTGGTCGTCACGACACCGGTGGCCATCCCTTTCGCCTTCGCGATCTCGAGCAGCGTCGACACCGATTTGCCGTTGTTCGCGCCGCAGTTGCCGGTGAGGCCGGCGGTCGGCTCGATCGCCTTCGTGTCGGGCGACATCGAAATCACTTCGTTGTTGGTCTTGACGCCGGTCATGTACGCCGACATCGACGGCGCGCTGTCGGTCACCTGCGCATCGTTGGAATAAGTCTTCACGAACGCGGATTCGGGCAGCGTATCGATCGTGAGCGCGCCGTCTTCACCGACCGCATAGATGCGCGCGGCCGTCAGCGTCGTCATCCCCATGCCGTCGCCGAGGAAAAAGATCACGTTGCGCGCCGCCGCCTGCACGGGCGCGGGCGTCGAGCTGGTCGGGCCGTCGTCGCTGTTGCATCCGGCAAGCGCAAAGGCGCCGGCACACAGCAGCGCCGCCATTTTGATTCGATTCATGTTGCCGGTTCCCCCCGGTGTTGCTGCTTTCGAAATGAAAGGCAATGGTAGGAACCTGATGTGACGGCGAGATGAATGGAAATTGGAAGGATCGGTATGACTTATGAAAGCAACCGGCGCGGCGCCGTGTCCGGGCGCCTTGCGCGCGGCCGCGTCAACCGGCGTGTTCGGCGGCGGCGCTGCGCACGGTCACGATGCGCGCGGGCGGAATATTTGCCCAGACGATACGGCTGCCGGAGGCAACAAATGCCGAATCGCCCAGCGGATGACGGCCGGGCGAGCGCAGGTCGTACGTGAATTGAATCATCACGCCGTCGGCCGACAGCACGCGATGGCATTGCTCGACGATGGCCGTCACGTCCTCGCGCGGCAACGTGCGCAACGGCAGGCACGACACGATCGCATCGACCCGCGCGGCGGGCGGCAGCAGCCGCTCGAGCTGCCGCGCATCGCCCCATACGATCGACACATCCGGAAAGCGTCGCCGCAGGTGCTGCACGAACGCCGGTGAACGCTCGACGACGACGAGGCGCCGTGGCGCGACGCCGCGTTCGAGCAACGCCGCGGTGATCGCACCGGTGCCGCCGCCGAGTTCGACGACCAGCCCGTCGCCGTCCGGCACCGCACCAGCCATCTCGCGCGCCAGATGCCGCGAACTCGGGCACAACGCGCCCACCGCGGCCGGGCGGCCGACCCACTCGCGCACGAACAGTGCCGAGACACGCCACGCGTTCGGCCAGATCATTGGCCGGCCTTGAGCGGTTGCGCCGTCGGCTTCGACGTGCCGATGATCGCGTGGAACAGGGCTACCGCGACACGGGGCATTTTCACGAGCATCCTCCTGGACGAATCGGTCCGCCGCAGGAAGAGCGACGATCCAATCGATTCTAGGAAACCCAAACTTAAGGCGACGTGAAGATTGTCCCTAATAGCCCGCGCCGCCGCATCCGTGAGTGGGCCGCCGACAGGAGCGACGCAGCGTGACCGATCGGGAACGAACGGCACGCCGCACCGCGCGCGGCACCGCCTCATCTCAGGTTGGTTCTCGCCAGCTCGACGATCTCGTCGCCGCGCCCGCTCAGGATCGCGCGCAGCATGAACAGGCTGAAGCCCTTCGCATGCGCGATCTCGATCTTCGGCGGCATCGCGAGCTCGTATTTCGACGTGACGACGTCGACCACCGCCGGCCCGTCGTGCGCGAACGCCGTGCGCAATGCCTGCTCGACGTTCTCCGAATGCTCGACGCGTACGCTGAAGATACCCGCGCCCTTCGCGATCGCCGCGAAATCGGTCGGGCTCAGGTCGACGTTGGTATCGAGATAGCCGGCCGCCTTCAGCTCCATCGACACGAAGCCGAGCAGGCTGTTGTTGTACACGACGATCTTGATCGGCAGGTTGAGCTGCCGCGCGCTCAGCAGATCGCCGAGCAGCATCGACAGGCCGCCGTCGCCCGACAGCGACACCACCTGCCGCCCCGGATGCGCACCCTGCGCGCCGAGCGCCTGCGGCATCGCGTTCGCCATCGACCCGTGGTTGAACGAGCCGTGCAGTTGCCGCTTGCCGTTCATCGTCAGGTAGCGCGCGGCCCACAGCGTCGGCGTGCCGACGTCGGCCGTGAAGATCGCATCGTCGGCCGCAACTTCGTCGACGATCTTCGTCAGGTATTGCGGATGGATCGCGCGGCCCGGCGGCTCGGCCACCGCGAGATCGTCGAGCCCCTTGCGCGCTGCCGCGTAATGCTTCAGCGCATTCTCGAGGAAGCGCCGCTGCGTCTTGCGCGTCAGGCGCGGCAGCAGCGCGGCGATGGTTTCCTTCACGGTGCCGACGAGGCCGAGCGCGAGCGGCGCGCGGTGGCCGAGCTGCGAGCCCTTCCAGTCGATCTGCGCAATCTTCGCGTTCGACGGATAGAACGGCCGGTACGGGAAATCCGTACCGAGCATCAGCAGCGTGTCGCACGATTCCATCGCGTGATAACCGGAGCTGAAGCCGATCAGCCCGGTCATCCCGACGTCGAACGGGTTGTCCCACTCGACGAACTGCTTGCCGCGCAGCGCATGCACGACCGGCGCGCCGAGCGTGTCGGCCAGCGCGACCACTTCGTCGTGCGCGCCCTGCGTGCCGCTGCCGCACAGCAGCGTGACCGCGTCGGAGCCGTTCAGCAATGCCGCGAGCCGGTCGAGATCGGCATCGGCCGGCAGGATCGACGGCGGCGCCGATTCGCTCCATGCCGGCGCCTCTTCCGGGCCGTCGCCGAGCGCGATGTCGCCCGGCAGCACGATCACCGCGACGCCGCGTTCCTCGATCGCGGTGCGCATCGCGCGCGCGAGCACACGCGGGAACTGCGACGCGTTGGTCACGAGCTCCGCGAAGTGGCTGCACTCGCGGAACAGTTCCTGCGGATGGGTTTCCTGGAAGTAGCCGAGCCCGATTTCGGTCGACGGGATGTGCGCGGCGATCGCGAGCACCGGCTGGTGATTGCGGTGGCAGTCGTACAACCCGTTGATCAGGTGCAGGTTGCCGGGGCCGCAGCTGCCCGCACACACCGCGAGCCGCCCGGTCGACGCGGCATCCGCGCCGGCCGCGAACGCGGCGCTTTCCTCGTGCCGCGTGTGCATCCAGCGGATCGCCCCGATCTGGGCCAGGCTGAACGACAGGCCGTTCAGGCTGTCGCCCGTCACGCCCCAGATGCGCTCGACGCCTGCCGCCGCCAGCGTCTTCGCCAGGTATTCCGCCATCGTCTGTCTTGCCATCGCGCCCTCACTCGTTGATTGATCGAGACATGCATGAACCGGCCGTGCGCTCGCACGTTTCGCCGACCGGACGAGCATACGCGCCTGGCCCGCGCCGCGTCGCGACGGTGCAATCGGGCCGACTGCCGTATGAGGCGCACGCACGCGATTGGTTCGATCCGGCACCTCGCCGCGCGGCCGGCGTCATCGTTTCGTCACCATCGCGCAGGCGAACGGACAGGCTGGCTGGTGCCGCGCTCAACCCCAGTCGGACGCCGACTCGTCCGGATCGACGAGCGTGAGCCCCGCCGCCGGCAGCGGCAGCGCGGTCTTGTAGCGCACCTGCTTCAGCGCGAAGCTCGAGCGGATGTTCGACACGCCGGGAATCGTCGTCAGCCGCTCGATGATGAAACGCTCGAGCGTGCGCATGTCGGGCATCACGACGCGCAGCAGGTAGTCGGCGTCACCCGACATCAAATAGCACTCCATCACCTCGGGCCGCTGCGAGATCGCTTCCTCGAAACGCTGCAGCGCGTCCTCGACCTGCTTCTCGAGGCTGACCTGGATGAACACGTTGATCCGCAGCCCGAGCGGCTCGGGATCGAGCAGCGTGACCTGCTGCCTGAACAGCCCGAGCTTCTCCAGCGCGCGCACGCGGTTGAAGCACGGCGTGGTCGACAGGTTCACCGCGCGCGCCAGTTCCGCGTTCGTGATCCGCGCGTTCTGCTGAAGCTGGTTCAGGATGCCGATGTCGATGCGGTCAAGCCGCTTGGGGGAGGTGCTCATGGTTTGAATATTCCTTTTCTCGCGACGATTCAGGAATATTTACACTATCCAGAGGCAAATTCACAATGAAATCAGACGCATATTCTGTGAATCGACGCGTAGCATGAGTCCCATTGATGCGTGCCGCTGCCGGCGCGTGGGAGACTCATATGACGGATCTGTCGAACGGTATCGAACACGCGCAGCGCGCGGCCCACGCGCGCACCGATGCGGACCCGGAAGAAACCGCCGAATGGCTCGAGGCGCTCGATGCGGTGGTCGCGCACGTCGGCCGCGACCGCGCGCAATACCTGTTCGACCGGCTCGCCGAGCATGCGCGCGCAACCGGCCTCGCGTCGCCGCGCACGCCCGTCACGCGCTACCTGAACACGATTCCGCCAGCCGAGCAGCCGCCGTATCCGGGCGACCTCGACCTCGAGGAACGGCTGTCGGCCGCGCTGCGCTGGAATGCGCTCGCGATGGTCGTGCGCGCGAACCGCGCGTACGGCGAACTCGGCGGCCACATCGCGAGCTATGCGTCGGCGTCCGACCTGTTCGAGACCGGCTTCAACCACTTCTTCCGCGCGGCGTCGCCCGCGACCGGCGACGCACCCGGCACGGCCGGCGGCGATCTCGTGTACTTCCAGCCGCATTCGTCGCCGGGCGTCTATGCGCGCGCGTATCT